>Ga0265314_10004397_pt1 | contig 13090 bp, 10 predicted proteins | sample 4126metaG_FD_203106 | JGI IMG/M metagenome (GOLD analysis project Ga0265314, IMG submission 203106) | Rhizosphere microbial communities from Carex aquatilis grown in University of Washington, Seatle, WA, United States - 4-1-26 metaG | ecosystem: Host-associated > Plants > Roots > Rhizosphere >... | reverse complement strand
GTGGCAGGAACCACCGACACTCCGGTCGACGAGCCCAGCCTTGAGCCGCGCCCGTTCGAGAAGGAAATTGAATTTGTGCTCGAGACCGCCGGCCGTTATTTCACGCGCCCGCCGAGCCGCGCCGACGTGCTGGCAGTTTACGTAGGCCTGCGGCCGCTCGTTAAGTCGGAAATTAAGAGTGAAGGCAAGACCTCAGCTCTCTCGCGTGACCACGTCATCCACGTCGACCCGGCAAGCCTGCTCACCATTACCGGCGGCAAGTGGACCACCTATCGCCACATGGCCGAAGACTGCGTAGACCACGCCATCACCCTCGGCCGGCTGGACGACGTCCCCTGCGCGACGAAGAATCTCCACATCCACGGCTACGCTGCCGAGCCACCTGCGTCAATGCCCGAGCATCTTTCCGTCTACGGCTCTGACGCCGATGCAATCTCCGCATTGGCCGGCAAAGCCTCGCTCGCCGAACAGCTTCATCCCGATCTGCCGTACATTGCCGCCGAGGCCGTTTGGGCCGCGCGCAATGAGATGGCTCGCACGGTTGAAGATGTACTCGCCCGCCGCACCCGCGCGCTTTTTCTCAACGCCCAGGCAGCCTGCCAAATGGCCGAGCCCGTAGGCCGCCTGCTGGCTGCGGAACTCGATCGCGGCGACGAATGGATCGCCGCTGAAGTTACCCGGTTCCATGAGTTGGCCGCGCAATACCAGGTCGCGTGAAGCGCACGTTTTTCTGCTGAAGGGTTTTGAAGGGCACGAGTTTACTCGTGCCGCTGAAGCGGCTCAAATCAGCAGGGCATCAGCCCCTGAGGGAAGTTTCACGCGAATCAAAACGCGTACATGCCCCGGATTGGAAAAACAATCGTCTTTCGTGTCACTCTAAACATCTGATGAACTGCCGGAACACCCCTGGCCGGCGATCAAAACACGGAGGTCAACGATGGCAGCGTGCACACATTTAGCTGAATTCGACAAGAATGCCAAGGCCCGCAGCAAAGGCTGCGAAGAATGCTTGAAGACCGGTGACTCGTGGGTGCATCTGCGCCGCTGCCTAACTTGCGGCAAAGTAGGCTGCTGCGACTCGTCAAAGAACCGCCACGCCCGCGCGCATTTCCATGAGACGCAGCATCCGCTCATCCAGTCAGCCGAGCGCGGCGAAAACTGGCGCTGGTGCTATATCGACGAAGCGTACCTGTAGGACCTCGCGCGGCCAGCTCAATATCCCTTGAAGTCACGCGTGTCCTATTGCGCGATGCGGTTCTGTGTTATGCTTTCCGGCAAATTCAACCTGGCCGGTGAACTGCATGAATCTCTACGCGAAAGCCCTGCTTCTGACGCTCGTTTGTGCATTGCCTTGCATTCTGTATGGACAAGTCACTGACGTTGCACCCTGCACGCTTGAAGCGCCCAATTTTGCAACGAACGCGCCCAACATTTTCAATGACCGGCAGGAGCAGGATCTTGGCGAAGCCCTGGCCGAAATGTTTGAGGCGGACATGCACCTCGCCGACCCCGGCAAGGACGATGAACTTACGCGCATCGGCGAGAAGTTGCTGGCTCAACTGCCCCCAACCGGCATCAAGTATCACTTCCGCATCTACGACTCCGGTGAGATTAATGCCTTTTCGATCACTGGCGGACGAGTCTACGTCAGCCGAAAACTGATTACTGCGGTTAAGAACGAGGACGCGCTGGCAGGAGTGCTGGCGCACGAAATTGGTCATCTTTCAATGCATCAGACCGCCATCAAGTTGAGCTACGAGTTCAAGGTGCGCCTTGGCGTAACGCAGGTGGGCGACGGGCCCGACATTTTTGCAAAGCTTCATCAATTCTTCAATACGCCTGAGAAGCCGGCTGAAATCGAGCAGAATGAGTCAAAAGACGAGATAGTTGCCGATCATGTGGCCCTTTACGCGATAGTGCGGGCGGGATATGCGCCTGCCAGTTTCCCCGCCTTCCTGAACGACGTAATGGGCAACAAGGGCAAGACGGGAAACTGGCTAAGCGACACCTTCGGCCTCACAAACGAAGATTCCAAGCGATATCGCGAGGCGGAGAAACTGGTCAGCGAGATGCCGAAGAGTTGCGTCGATAAGCAGCCGGCAGCAAACGATGCTTTCCTGGCCTGGCAGCGCGGCATTGTGGAAGAGCGCGTGAAAAGCACTGCGACCGCCGCTGGCGACAGGCCCGTGAAGCTTGACCCGCCCGTGCGGCCAAGCCCGTGGCGCATCCGCTTCAGCCCGGATGGAAAATATGTGCTGGTGCAGGATGAGGGCAGTGTGACGGTAGTCGACGCGAATGCGAAAAAAGTGCTTTTCCGCGCCGACGCACCCGATGCCAATGGCGCAATGTTTACGCCCGACTCCACCAGCCTGGTATTTAACGATGACAAGCTACGCGTGGAAAAGTGGAGCATAGCCACCGGCCAACGCACCGAGACCAAGGAGATGGTGGTCTTCGACGGTTGCACACAGAACCATCTCACGCCCGACGGAAAAACGCTGGTCTGTTTACGGGCGCAATTCGGCGACTCCAATCTTCGCGTCGGACTGAGCCTGATCGATGTCGAATCGGGCAAGTCGTTCCTTGACAAGCCAAATTTCTACACGGCCAGCGAATATACGTCATTCGGAGGATTGCTGAACGTTGCGGAAAACGTGATTAACGGAAACAACTTTGCCAGCGTCATGTTCGACCCAACGGGCCATTACCTGCTGATTGCCGTCGCAGACCACGCCGAGGCATTCGATCTCGACAAGCGTCAGCAGGTTCAACTCGGCGGAAAGTTGAAGGGCTTAGGCGATTTGACCATGACATTCGTGGGCCCGGACAAGTTCTATTTAGTCTACGAACCATTGGGGTCGAAGGCGCCGTACAAGGCTGAGGTGCTCAGCTTTCCCGATGGAAATGTTTTGAATGAAACGCAGATGGGCGACCAGTCGATTCACGGTGCAACAAAAGGGGAGATGGTTCTTGCCGGCCCGTTCAAGGACTTCGCCACCGGAATCGTGGATCCGACAACGACAAAGATTGTGGCTGGCTGGCAATTCCCTGCCGTCGACCTGTATGAGAAATATTTGGCCGCGGAAACTGCCACCGGCGGGTTGTACCTCGGACACCTTGGCACGAATGATGGAACGCAGTTGGATCTGCCGCTTGGGCCTCTGCCAAAACCGACCGCGTCCAATTTCTCTCCGGATGGAAAGTACCTGGTGGTGTCGCTCAAAGGCCGTTCAAGCCTCTGGAATCTGTCGACCGGGAAACAAATGAACCTGATGCGGCCGATGAGCTCGCTGTGGGTTGACGGCCAGGACCATCTCTATGCCATGCTCCCCAAGTTTTTGACTCACGATCCTACTGAGATTGAAATCGACCTTGGCAGCTCGGGAGCGAAGGAGCTCGGCAAACCCGACGACAAGGACCGGCAACACGAGAATCTGCAATACCTCTACAAGTCAATGGGAAAGAACAAAGACCTGAGTTATCACGCGACGCTTGAAGTCACTGACATGGGGACGCAGAAGGTGCTCTGGTCGCATGACTATTCCGGCGAGACCCCGGTGTGCTGGCCTTCCTACGACAGCCGCATGATGCTGGCGTGGGACTTGAGCGTCGACACCGCGAAGAGCGAGGTGAAGAAGTATCCCAGGTTGCAGGAGCAGACGAAAGGATTAACGAGTCACAAAAAGGGATTGTTAATCGAAACTGTGGACCCGCGCACCGGAGCTCCCCTGGAGCAGGTCGCGCTGCCCGAGGTGGACCTCACGGGTGGCGGAAACGACGAGCGGTTCGCCCGCATTTCAGGCGAATATGTGCTGGTAAACGGAGAGCACGGCAACACCGCGATCTACAGGATCGACTCCGGTGCAAAGGTCGGCGAGTTCTTCGGCTCGCCGGTGGCTGCCGACGCCGCAAAAGAGCTGATCGCAGCGGTAAACCGCGACGACGAAATCCTGCTGGTGGACGAAAAAACCGGCAAAGAACTGCAGCGCTTCACGCTCGGTTCGCCGGTGCGCCTGGCGCGAATCATCACCGGCGCAGATCAAAAGCTGCTGGTGCTCACCGCCGACCAGGTCGTGCATCAGCTTCCGCTGCCGCAATAGGTATTAACCACTCGACTGCGAATCGCTGTTATGATGCGGAGCAAGGTGGAGCGCTCCAAGCATGGAGCACGCCGCACCTTCGCGGGTTCGGTGTGAGCCTCTCTGGGGTTACCCCAGGGGAACGTGAATAACTTGCCGATCCATCGCGTGACGGGATGCTGCGCTCCCGCGCAGTTCTCATCACGCCATGCACGACTCGTTGGAGCGCTCCGCTGCAATACCAGAAACCCAATTCGCAGTTCCTGCTGGCGCTGGCGCGAACAATATTGGCCGGCGAGCCCGCGCCCCAAGCAGTCACAGGTCGGCTGCGTCAATCGCTGGGCCGCGAATTTCGATGGATCAATGGGTTGGCAAAAAGATACGCCGCGAAATTCGCCCGCGGAACTCGTCCTCGCGCAAGAGATGTAGTCGAATTCATGCGGTCCGACGCCGCTTTTAACGAAGCCTATGCGCGAAGCAAGATAAAGCCCGCGATTGATGACCACTTCGGCTCTCCCGAACAAATGCTGCCGGTGCGCGCAGCGGCAACGTGGCAGATTCCCACCCTTGAAACCGAAGGCGCGCTGGCCGCATGGTTGCGAGCGACACCGGAAGAGCTCGAGTGGTTCGCCGACCTGAAGCATCTTTGCACGCGCAGCCGCGAAGAAAAACTGCGTCACTACAACTATCGCGTCCTGGCCAAGCCTGGCGGCAACCTGCGCCTCATTGAATCTCCAAAGCAGCGCCTCAAGCAGATGCAGCGCGAGATTCTGACCGGGATTCTCGAGCACATTCCCGCGCATGATGCAGCTCACGGCTTTGTCAAAGGCCGGTCCATCAAGTCCTTCGCCGCCGCGCACAGGCGCAAGCAAGTGGTGCTTCGCATGGATCTGCGCGAATTCTTTCCGTCGATTCGTTCGGCACGCGTGCAGGCTTTCTTTCGAACAGCCGGCTACCCTGAGCGCGTGGCCGATCTGCTAGGCGGGCTGTGCACGACTGCCACTCCGCGCCACGTCTTCAGCCAGAATCGCATCTCGACTCCGGAGTTCACTATCGATCCAACCGCGCTGTTTCATATCTGGCAAACCTACGCCATTCCGCACCTGCCTCAGGGCGCGCCAACATCGCCGGCGCTCGCCAATCTGTGCGCGTATCGCGCCGACTGCCGCTTAAACGGATTGGCGCACGCGGCCCGTTCAACCTATACGCGGTACGCCGATGACCTGGCCTTCTCGGGTGGCGCAGATTTCGATCGCTGCGTTGAGCGCTTCGCTATTCACGCCGCGGCAATTCTGCTCGAAGAAGGTTTTGAGGTAAACCACCGCAAAACGCGCGTGATGCGCCGCGGCGTGCGGCAATACCTTGCCGGAGTAGTGGCCAACGAGCACGTGAACGTAGTTCGCGCAGACTTTGATCGCCTGAAGGCCATGCTAACCAACTGCGTGCGCCGCGGCCCGGACAGCCAGAACCGCGAAGGTCATGCGAACTTTCGCGCACATCTGGCCGGGCGTATTTCATTTGTTGATATGCTGAACCCCCAAAAAGGCGCACGGCTGAAAAAGATCTTTGAGCAGATCACATGGTCTGAGACCGAATGATTTGAGCCGGCTTATGCCAGCTCCACTTCGATCAACTTCTTCTCCGCGTCCAGCTTCACAATTTTGAAGCTGCGCAACTGCCCTTCGGCCAGCGGCTCGGGTGCGGCCTCAGGCGCGGGCGCGTTGCCCTTCCAGCGCGCCTTCAGCATCGATGAAATCTGCGAGAGATCCGGTTTTCCCGCCGCGGCTGCTTCCGGCGCGGACGCAGCGGGCTTGGCTGCCGAAGTTTTGGCTACGCGACCCACCGCGTGGATTCCATCGCCCAAGTCAACCTGCAACTTCAATCCAAAAACCTCAACCACGCGACCTGACACGGTGTCGCCCGACTTATGCTCGGCAATGTACTCGTCAATGCTGGTTGGGATAAGCTGCTTCATCGACAGCTTCATCTGCCGCTTTTCCGTGTCGATCGCAAGCACCAGCGCCTCAACCTTCTGGCCCGTGTGCAGCGCTTCGCTGGGGTGGTTCAGCCTGCGATCGGGCACAATCTCGCTGATGTGCACGAGCCCCTCAACGCCTTCCGCAATTTCAACAAACGCGCCAAAAGCCATCATCTTGGTCACGGTCCCCGTAACCTGCGAGCCGGCGGGATAACGTCGCTGCGCCTCTACCCACGGATCGGCAAGCGTCTGCTTCAGCCCGAGCGCGATGCGCTTTTCTTCCGGTTTCACTGAAAGAATCACCGCATCCACGCGGTCGCCCGTCTTGAGCAAGTCGGATGGATGCCGCACTTTCTTGGCCCACGTCATTTCGGAGATGTGAACCAACCCTTCGAGTCCCGGCTCAATCTCGACAAACGCTCCAAAATCCATAAGCCGCGTAACCGTGCCCGAAACGCGTGCACCAACCTGGAAGCGCTCCACCGCTGTCTCCCAAGGCTCCGGCTGCAATTGCTTCAACCCCAGCGAAATCTTCCCGGTCTCGGAATCGATGCGCAGAATCTTGACCGTCAACTCCTGTCCGACACTCAGCACGTCTTCAGCCTTTGCAATGCGCGTCAGTGAAATATCGCTGATGTGCAGCAGCCCGTCGATGCCCCCGAATTCCGCGCCGCCAAGGGTGACAAATGCACCGTAAGGCATGATAGTGCGCACAGTTCCCGTCACCACATCGCCCACGTTCATTGCGGCGCGACGGCCTTCCATTTCCACGCGCGACTGCTCTTCAAGCACAACGCGTCGATCAACCACCACGTCTTCATCCGCGGTATCCAGCTTGGTAATGCGGCAAGTAATTTCCTGCCCCACCAGCGCCTCAAGCTCTGCCGCTTCGCGTGTTCCGCTGCGGCTGGCCGGCATAAAAGCCCGCACGCCCACGTCAACGCTCAGGCCGCCTTTTATCACGGCCGTCACAGTTCCGGCCACAGCGGTCTTGTCGGCAAATGCTTTCTCCAGCGCCGACCAATCTCTCGGCTGCGCCACCTTGAAGCGCGAAAGCACGTAGTAGTGCTCTTCGTTGCGCCCGGTAATCGACACCGGAAACTTGTCGCCCGCTTTTACTCCATCCGCATTGTTCTCAAATGCCGAGCGGGGCAGCACGCCTTCCATCTTGTAGCCAACATCCAGAAACACCTGGTCTGCCGAGACCGAAATCACCGTGCCCTCAAGCCGGTTCTGTGCGGCGCGATGCGTGTGCGTGCGTTCGAAGTCGCGCAGCAAGTCGCCAAACGACTCCTCGGGGGCCAGCTCTGCAACAGGCTCTTCAATCGTGGGCGCTGCAATCGCGGGCGCTGCAATCGCGGGCGCATCGACTTTAGTCGCCGGCTCGTCCGCGAGAGGCAATGGTTCCTGCGCCTCATGCGCTCGCTCTTCGGCGGTCACGGCTTCTTGGATAGGTTCGGTTGCGGCTTCGTGCGCCGCCTCGGCAACAGGCTCGGCGGCAGGTTTCGATTCTGAAATGGTTTCGTCGCTCATATCGTGTTCGGCTCTTATTGTTTCACGCGCAGATGGAAGGTTTCCTCAAAGCCTGATGCCCCCCGTTTTTTTAAACGGATGCACGCACATGTATGAGCCGTCACTGCGCGCTTGGCGGCCGCGAACTACGCTGTGAGCAAATCCAGAGGAAAACTTATGGCGCCGAGACCAAAGGTCGTATTGTCGGGTCTGGCAGTGATTGCTTTCCAGTGGACGCTGGCCATATCTGCATGGGGCGGATTCAAGGCCTTTTTCGCTCATTCTGCCTTCATCGCGCTGGCCGTAATTGTCCTTTGCATCATGCTTGTGATGCCGTTCACGGGCGGCAGTTTTAACCCTGGGAGCAAGGAAGATCGCGGCAACCGCTGGGTGCTTCCGGCCCTTTTCAGCATTGCGGCGCTGAACTCGTTCCTGTCGCCGTTGACTGACCGGCTTGGCTTTATGACCATCGACGGCGACGCCACACGCTGGGTGGGTATCGCGCTGTTTGCGGCGGGCGGCGCGCTGCGGCTTTGGGCCGTCTTCGCGCTGGGCCAGCGATTCAGCGGCCTTGTGGCCATCCAGACAGGACACACGCTCCAGACTCGCGGAGTCTACGCTTGGGTCCGCAATCCCGCCTACCTGGGCATGGAAATTCACCTGCTCGGCTGGGCGCTCACCTTTCGCTCCGGCGTGTGCACGATGCTGGTGGCGATGGGGCTTATTCCTCTCATTGCGAGGATGCGTTCTGAAGAAAAGCTATTGCGCGGTCATTTCGGCGCCGAGTACGATGCTTATTTCGCACGCACCTGGCGCTTGATTCCCTTCGTTTATTGATGCTGCGCACGCAGATTTGAGACGCCGCACCGTCGCTCGCTAGACACACCTCGGCATCGCAAGCGAGAATTGGCTCCGCACGAGGGACCGACCATTGAAGATAAACGAAATTACTCGCAGGGATTTTGTGCGCCTTGGCGCAGGTGCCGCCGCTGCCACCGCCGCGGTCGCGCAAGCCGCCGCACAAGCCGTTGCACAGTCCAATGTTCTTACCGCCCAGCAGCACTCGTCTGACAGCCTGCCGGATGGTCGCAAAATCCGCTTCGGCATCGTGGGCACAGGCATTCGAGGCTGCGACCTGCTGCGCTCGGCGCGCAAGGTCCCTACCGGCGTCTGCGTGGGCTCGGCCGACCTCTACTCCACGCGACTAAAGGCCGGCATTGAGGCCTATGGATCCGATTTCGAAACTTCCGGCGATTATCGCCGCCTGCTCGATCGCAAGGATATTGACGCCATCTTCATCGCGACATCTGACCATCATCACCGCCGTGTGACGCTCGATGCCGTTGCTGCCGGTAAAGACGTCTACTGCGAAAAGCCCATGTCGCACACCGTCGCTGACGGTTTTGCCATGCTTCAAGTCGTCCAATCGCACAAGCGCATCTTCCAGGCCGGCAGCCAGCGCGTAAGCTCCATCCTCTACGAGAAGGCCAAAGAAATTTTCGACTCCGGCCGCCTCGGCGAGGTGCACGAAATCGATGCGCAGTGGAATCGCAATTCACCCGGCGGCGCGTGGGTCTATCCCATCGGCGACGACGCCAGCCCCGAAACCGTCGATTGGAAGGCCTTCCTCGTCGATGCTCCCGCGCGGCCCTTCGATCCGGTCCGCTTCTTCCGTTGGCGCTGCTTTACTGACTACGGCGAGGGCCTCGGCGGCGATCTTTTCGTTCACCTGCTCAGCGGCATCCAACTCATTACCGGCATCAACGCGCCGGCCACCCGCGCCTACACTTCAGGCGGCCTCTACCACTTCAAAGACGGCCGCGATTTTCCTGACTTTATTGAGACCATCTATGACTTCGCCACGCCTAATGGCCCCGTCCAGATTCATTTGCACTGCAACCAGAACAACGATACCGACGACGAGCACATTGTTTTCTACGGCTCAACCGGCACGCTGGTCATTACCGGCCGTTCCGTCACTTTTACGCCGCAGGACACGCGTCCGCGTTTCGAGTCCTATGGCTGGGGCGGTATGACTCAAACCCAAAAGGAGAAGGGAGAGGCCGAGTGGAAGGCTGCGCATCCCGATCCGATGCCGCCCCAGCCCGAGGCTGAGAGCTACACTTTGCCGCGGGGATACGACGACACTGCCGACCACATCGCGAACTTTTTCAGCGCCGTGGTCTCGCGCCAACCGGTGGTTGAGAATGAGGTTTTCGGAAATCATGCGGCTATCGGCTGCCACATGGCCAATCACTCTTACTTTCATCGCTCCATCGCCAAATGGGACGCGGCAACAAAGACAATCAAGGTGTAACGAGAGGGAGAACCAAATGACAATTGCATCGCGTAGGGACTTTTTGAAAACGGCTGGAGCGGCCGCGGTTATTGCGAGCGCATCCAGGGCAGAGGCACGCACACTCAAGGTACCGGTGGGCCTCGAGCTCTACTCGGTGCGCGATTTCATGGCCAAAGATCTGCAAAGCTCGCTCAACGATGTCCACACCGCGGGCTACACCGTGGTTGAGGCTGCGGGTTTCTACAACCGTTCGGCCGCCGATTTTCGCAAGGCCAATGACCAGGCGGGCCTGCGCTGCGTCAGCGCCCATTACACGCTGGCCCTTCTTGAATCACAGTTCGACTCCATCATCAGTTACGCCAACGAACTCGGTCTCGAGTACATCATCTGCTCCTCGTCCGACGGCACGCATCGCGACCCCAATGCGCACGGCGACGCCACGCTCGACGACTGGCACTGGAGAATCGATCAGTTCAACAGCATTGGCAAAAAGGTGAAGGCCGCCGGCATGACCTTCGGCCTCCACAATCACACACCCGAGTTTGCGACCATCGATGGCGTACTGGTATACGACGAGCTGATGAAGCTTACTGATCCCAAAGTTGTCACTCTGCAAATGGACTGCGGATGGGTCTATCTCTCCGGCCACAGCCCGGCCGAGTTCATAGCGCGCGATCCCAGCCGCTTTGAGCTCCTGCACATCAAGGACATGATCCCTGTGCCCGGCTCAAAGGAGCCCAAATTGACGGTGATGGGTAAGGGCAATATCGACTACAAGCCCATTCTGAGCGCGGCAACGCACCTCAAGTATTACTTCATTGAACAGGAAGCGTTTGACGGCGACCCGATGACGGAGTTGCGCGAGGACGCCGATTACATCAGGAACTTCAATTTCTAAGGCACGTTGAAAGATTATTGCTTGGTATCGAGCGGATGCTGTGAGTCCTCATAAAACTGCTTTTGCAGTTTCATGCTCACGTCGTCTGCCTTGATGGCTTTAAGCGCCTCGGCGATCTTTTGCGACCACTGCTTCTGGTCATACTCGCCCAGCTCTTTACTGCCAGCTTCGCCCTGTCCGGCGTAGTGATTGGGAAATCGCGCGTACCACCAGATGCCGGTATAGACGGTGCCGGGCAGCGACTGGCGATCGAGGTCCGCGCCCGACTGCTGTTGAGCGCGATCCTGGTGCACCAGGTCGGGGCGGGCCACCAGCATCAGCGAAGTCTCTTTTTCGCCGGCGTGCCCGTCAACTTGTGTCGTTAATTTTGGGCGGTCGGGGCCAGCGAAATTGATAAGGCCTACCACGTAGACAACGTAGTCATGTGGCGATGCCATTTGTGCCTGGGCAAAGAGTGGCAGCAGGTGCTCGTTGCCGCCATGGCCATTTACGATTACCACTTTCTTGCAGCCGTTGCGCGCCATCTCGTCGGCCGTCTCCTGCAGCAGCGTCAGTTGCGTCGACAGACTGTAAGCCACCGTTCCCGGTTGCTGCTTCGCCTCGAAAATCTGGCCGAAATAGTATTCGGGAAAAACGACAGCGTACTCCTGCTTTACCGCATTCATTACTGCAAAGCGCACGTCAAGTAGATCGGTGCCAATCGGCAAATGCGGACCGTGTTTCTCAAGGATGCCAAAGGGCAATACGCAAACACCCTGCGATTGGTGAATCGCCTGAATAAAGTCAGGTCCGGTCAGCTCCTCCCACTTGGGAGAGAGCGCCGTCTGGGCAAGGCCAGCCGCGGTTGAAGCTGCGATCAAGATGGTGAAGAGAGCGATGGGACGAACTCGTAGCATAAGTCAGCACTCCTGGAGTGACATGAATAGCACGGCGATAATAGTACCGCTTTTTGAGCGCCTCAATCCTCAACAAATGCCTTCAACCGCGCCAGCGCCGCGTCCCACTCGCGCGAAACGCGTTGAATGTACTCTTCAATCTCGCTGAGCGGGCGCGGGTCCAGCTCGAACCGGCTCTCGCGGCCCGCGCGCACACACCGCACCATCCTTGCCCGCTGCAGCACGCGCAGATGCTTAGTGATCGCCTGCCGCGTCAGCCGCGATTGCCGCGCCAGACGTGAGTGTTCAGTTAGTTCGGTAATCGATGCAGCCCCTCCCGCGGCCAGCCGCGCCACCAGGGCCAGCCGCGTCTCGTCGCCCAGCGCCGCAAACACAACCGACGGTGCTGGCCCGCGCGCCCGCAATCTACGCGTGCTCGCCAAGATAAACCTCAATGTTCGTCATCTGCTGCGCCCACCCGCCATCGTTGCCCTTGTAGTTCTGTTCGCGGCGGTCATCGGGCAGCTTGCTAAAGCCTGTTTCGGTCACGGTCAGCAGCGTTCCATTCTCGGTGGCCTGCAGCCAGAACTCAACCAGCGTCCTAGGTTCGCCGGTGTAATCGGGCTTGTAGTGTTCTTTGGCCAGCGACTTGGGTTGCGCCCAGGTGAACGAGAAGAGCTCCTCTTCGATCATCTGCTCGATCCTCGCCTCCCACACCACGTGCTCGTAGCCGGGATGCAGAATGTGCCCGCGCACCGTTGTGCTCACAAGAAAAGGCTCAGTGAGTGCCACCCGGAACCACTCGCCGAATTGATGGTAGTCAGTTAATGCCTGCCAAACCCGCGCCACCGGCGCCTTCAGCTCAATTCGCTTCTCAATTTTGTCGGGGACCAAAACGCTACCTCCAGGTTGCATATCAACCGTGACGTTCAAATAATGCAACCAATCGGTTGCGCATGTCAAATTGAATTGTCTGAGAACCGCCAGTGCCCAGCACTACGCGCCCGCCACTTCCGTTACTCTGAATCCATGAACATCTTCGACGAAAAACGCACCGAGCTCGAGCGGCATGAGTTCATGATGGGCGTGGAGCGCGGCCGGCTGGCTGTCGCCCTCGACCTGCTTACCGATTCCCTTATCCTCGTCGGCCAGCACGGCGTCTACTGCGCCTCGTCCCGCAACCCCTCAAAACCCGCACTCGATCTGCAGGCAGTTTTGAGCGGCATGGAGGGTGCCAAAGCACTCATCCAGTCGGTAATGGAAGAACTGCGGGTGGCGCGCGAGCGAGGAACCGCCAGCGGCGACTAACTTTTTGAGTTTGAAGTTCGCGCAAACACTGAACTGTCATCCTTAGCGAAGGTCGCCGCTGCGGCCGTAGTCGAAAGCCTGCCCTGAGCGGAGATTGCAGAGCGATCGTAGTCGAATGGGGATCTGCAGTTGTCTTTCAGC
>Ga0265314_10004396_pt1 | contig 13094 bp, 12 predicted proteins | sample 4126metaG_FD_203106 | JGI IMG/M metagenome (GOLD analysis project Ga0265314, IMG submission 203106) | Rhizosphere microbial communities from Carex aquatilis grown in University of Washington, Seatle, WA, United States - 4-1-26 metaG | ecosystem: Host-associated > Plants > Roots > Rhizosphere >... | reverse complement strand
CCTCGAAGGTGCGGATCTTGCCGTTTTTGAGTTCGGCGACGCTGGTCGGGCCCGCCGTCGTGATCTCGTCGAGGCCGTCGGAGCCGTGCACGACCCAGACGCATTCCGACCCGAGATTGTTGAGCACCTGCGCCATCGGCTCGACCCAATGCTTGGAAAACGTGCCGATCATCTGGCGCTTGACCGATGCCGGGTTCGACAGCGGGCCGAGCAGATTAAAGATCGTGCGGGTGCCGAGCTCAACGCGCGTCGGGCCGACGTTCTTCATCGCCGGATGATGCGCAGGGGCAAACATGAAGCCGATGCCGGCCTCGGCAATACAGCGCGACACCTGCTCGGGCGTCTGATCGATCGCGACGCCGAGCGCGCCGAGCACGTCGGCGGCGCCCGATTTGGACGACAGCGCGCGGTTGCCGTGCTTGGCGACCGGCACGCCGGCACCGGCGACGATGAAGGCGGCGCAAGTCGAGATGTTATATGAGCCGGAAGCGTCGCCGCCGGTGCCGACGACGTCGACGGCATCGGCCGGCGCTTTTACGCCCAGCATCTTGGCGCGCATCGTCGTCACCGCGCCGGTGATCTCGTCGACGGTCTCGCCCCGCACGCGCAACGCCATCAAGAGCCCGCCCATCTGCGAGGGCGTGGCTTCGCCCGACATCATGCGGTCGAAGGCGGTGGCGGCTTCGGCGCGCGTCAGATGCGCGCCGGTCGCGACCTTGGCGATGAGCGATTTGAAGTCGTCGGCCATGGCTTTTAGCTCGCCGCGTGTATGGCGGCCGCGGTGCGGGCCGGCAAAGTGCTCGGCCGCCGGCCGTGCAGGACGTTCCATTCGTCGGCAAGTTCGAGAAAATTCTTCAGCATCAGGTGGCCGTGTTCTGACGCGATGCTCTCGGGATGAAATTGCACGCCATGCACGGGCAGGCTTTCATGCATCAGGCCCATGACGAGCCCATCGCTCGTTTCCGCATTGGCGATCAGTTCGCGCGGCATGCTGGCGCGATCCACCACCAGCGAATGATAGCGCGTCGCCTTGAACGGGCCGTTGATGCCGTGGAAGACCCCGGAATTCGAATGCGTGATCTCGGATAATTTGCCGTGCACCGGCACCGGCGCGCGCACCACCTTGCCGCCGAAAACCTGGCCGATCGCCTGATGACCGAGACAGACGCCGAGGATCGGAACGGTGCCCGACGCCTTGGCGATGAGATCGAGGCAGATGCCGGCTTCGTTCGGGGTGCAGGGGCCCGGCGACAGCACGATGCCGTCCGGCGCAAGCGCCATCACCTCCGCCGGCGTGATCTTGTCGTTGCGGTGAACGACGACGTCCGCCCCCAGCCCGCCCAGGTAATGGACCAGGTTGAAGGTGAAGCTGTCGTAATTATCGATCAGGACGATCATGTTCGCTCAAGGTTTTCGTGCCCGCCCAAGGTCTTAAGACCGGCCCGGAGGGGGGTCAAGTTGCGCTATTTCGGCTCGTCTTGTTGCGGAGCCGGGATCATATCCCGCATGCGCTTGTCGATTTCGTCGGCCGAGACGGGTGCTGCCGAATTGCGGGTGGCGTCGGCGGAATTTTCGCCGATATGCACCAACTGCGGCAGCAGCAGCACCAGAAGCAGCAGCAGCCATTGCGCCAGCAGGAACGGCAGTAGCGCCCGCACGAACGGCCGGAACGGCGCCGGGTTCTTGGCGGCGCCCCGCACCATCATCAGCGCATAGCCGAAGGGCGGCAGCAGGAAGCTCGACTGCAGGGTCAGCAGCACCAGCACCGCCACCCAGCGCGCGTCGGCGACGCGGATCAGGAGCGGCGGGATGACGATCGGCACGATGACGAAGATGATCTCGAAGGCGTCGAGCACGAAGGCGCAGAGCCCGATGACGCCGAGCACCGCCGCGACCGCCGCGATATCGCCGCCCGGAATGGCGCCGACCAGGTTGTTGACCAGTCTGTCGGTGCCTAAGAGCCGCAGCACCAGCGTGAAGGTGGTCGCGGCGATCAGCAGCGCAAACAGCGCGCCGGTGATGGCGATGGCGTCGCGCCAGATGTCGCGCAATACCGGCAAGGGCAGTCGGCCGCCGATCAGCCCCGCGCTCAACAGCGCGAAGGCGCCGACCGCCGCCGCCTCGACCGCGTAGAAATAACCGGTAGCGACGCCGCCGAGCAGCACCAGCAGCGCGAACAAGGCAAATCCCGCCAGCGTCATTTCGCTGCGCGTCACCGGCTCACGCAGCGGGCGCAGGTCGTCGCCGCGGCCGGCCCACCACGCCAGGGCGACACATAACAGCAGGAAAATCCCGGCCGGCGCCAAGGCGGAATGGAAAATGTCCTGCGTGTTGATGACGCGATCGGAGCGGCCGCTGGCGGTCACCGCCATGGTGTGGGCGCCGAGCATCGCGTCGCTCAGCAGGATAAGCACCAGCGACGGCGGCACCAATACGCCGAGCGTGCTCGCCACCGCGATCACCGCATCCCGCGTCGGCGGAGGCACGCCCTCGGCGTTGAGCCGCGGCGCTACCACGCGCGTCAGCCCCAAGACGCTGGCGCCGACCGAGCCGTTCATCGGCCCCAGCAGGGCGCCGAGCAACATGCCGGACACCAGCGGCGCCGATCCGGTCTTCGGCAAGATCGCATTGCTGGTGCGGTACAGCGCATCGGCCACGGGCAGCCGGCCGAGCAGCAGGCCCATGGTGACGTAAAGCGGCAGAGCTTGCAGCAGGTCGTTGTCGAACAGATTGATGAGCCGGTTCGGCAAAGCCGACAGCAGCGAAAACGGAATGGTGCCGGCCGCGACGCCAAGCGCAGCGCCGAGGGTCGCGACCGCGATCAACACAAATGCCGCCGGCAAGCCCGTGCTAATGATGCCGACGCCGACCAGGATCAACAGCGCCAGTCCGCTCCATTCCATCAGCGGTCACCGGCGGGCTGCGGGGGGCGGAACAGATCGAGCGCCGATTGCGCCAGCGCCAGGATGGCGACAATCCAGAGCGCCGCCTTGATGATGAAATAGCCGGGATTGTTGGTGTCGGGAAAAGCTTCGAGGCCCACGACCGACGACAGCACGTAGCTCCTGCCGGCATAGAGGATGAACAACGCCCAAGGCACGATCGCCAGCCCGCCGCCGAATTGCCGGATGCGGTGCCGCGTAGCGGCCGCGTAGCGCTGCGCCAGCGTGTCGGCGGCCAGATGCGTGCCGGCCCGCGTCGCAGCCGAAATGCTGAAGGCGACGTAGAGCGCGAAAATCACCTGGCCGAGATCGTTGGCCTCGCGCGAGCAGCAGCGCACGATGTCGCGCAACGGCCATTGCAGGAACAGCAGCACGATGAGCGGCAGCGCCAGCCATTGCGCGCCGGCGATGAGGGCGCCGATCAGTCTGTCGAGGCGAGTCAGCATCGCGCGCGTTGTAACATGGCGTGCGCCGCGAAACGCACCGACCCGGCGCTTTTTACTCAGGCTTTATGGATGGGGTCGATCCACGGCACATTCTCCGGCTTCTCGACCGGCTCGATGTCCAGATTGACCACCACGGCCTCGTTGTCCGAGCGCACCAGCACGCATTCCAGCACTTCGTCGCGGCTGGCGTTGATCTCTTGATGCGGCACGTAAGGCGGAATGAAGATGAAATCGCCGGGTCCGGCTTCCGCGGTGAATTCGAGATGCTCGCCCCAGCGCATCCGCGCCTTGCCGCGCACGACGAAGATCACGCTCTCGAGCGCGCCGTGATGATGCGCGCCGGTCTTGGCGTCGGGATGGATGTGCACGGTGCCGGCCCACAGCTTCTGCGCGCCGACGCGGGCGGCGTTGATCGCCGCCTTGCGGTCCATGCCGGGCGTCTGCGCGGTATTGGGATCGAGCGTGTTGCCGGGAATGACGCGCACGCCGTCGTGCTTCCACTTCGGCTCGTGTGCGTGATCGTGCGGGTGATCGTGGCTCATGCGGCGGTCTCCGCTTTACTGCCCGCGCCGCGCGGCGCTGGCGAAACGACGGGCTTCCTCGGCGGCGCGGAACAGCGCCTTGGCCTTGTTGACGCATTCCTGCTGTTCGCCGTCGGGGCTGGAATCCGCGACGATGCCGGCGCCGGCCTGCACATACATGGTGCCGTCTTTTACCAAAGCGGTGCGCAGCACGATGCAGGTGTCCATTTCGCCGGCGGCCGAGAAATAACCGACGCAGCCGGCGTAAAGCCCGCGCTTTTCCTTTTCCAGTTCGTCGATGATCTGCATGGCGCGCACCTTGGGCGCGCCGGATACGGTGCCGGCCGGAAAGCCCGCCGCCAGTGCATCGAGCGCGTCGCAATCGGGCCGCAGCTTGCCTTCGACGTTGGAGACGATGTGCATGACGTGGCTGTAGCGCTCGACAAAAAACTGGTCGGTCACGGTCACGGTGCCAATCTGCGCGACGCGGCCGACGTCGTTGCGGCCGAGATCGAGCAGCATCAGATGCTCGGCGCGTTCCTTGGGATCGGCGAGCAACTCTTCTTCCAGCGCCTTGTCTTCGTGCGGTGTGGCGCCGCGCGGCCGCGTGCCGGCGATGGGGCGGATCGTGACTTTGTCGCCGGCGACCTTGACCAGGATTTCCGGGCTCGATCCCGCGACCGCGAAAGTCCCGAAGTCGAGGAAATAGAGATAAGGCGACGGATTGGTCCGCCGCAGCGCGCGATAGAGCGAGAAGGGCGGCAGCGTGAACGGCGCCTCGAAGCGCTGCGCCAGCACGATCTGAAAAGCGTTGCCGGCGGCGATGTAGTCCTTGGCCTTGAGCACCATGGCTTTGTATTCGGCCGGCGTGGTGTTGGATTGCGGCGGCACATCGAGCGGACCCGGATCGAATTCAACCAGTGACTTGTCGAGCGGCCGGTCGAGGCTGTCGACCACGCCGGAGAGGCGCTCGACGGCGCGCGTCAGCGCGGTCTTGGCATCGATGCCGGCCTCCGGCCGTACCGGCGTGACGATGGTGATGGAATCCTTCACCGCGTCGAACACGACGATGATGGTCGGTCGCACCAGCACCGCGTCCGGAATGCCGATCGGATCGGGATTGGCCGGCGGCAACTCTTCCATCAGCCGCACCATGTCGTAGCCCAGGTAGCCGAACACGCCGGCCGCCATCGGCGGCAGGCTGTCGGGCAGCGCGATGCGGCTTTCCGCGATCAAAGCGCGCAAGGCGTCGAGCGGCGCGTCGGGGCAGGGCACGAAGGCGTCGGGCTTGGTGCGTGCATTGCGGTTGACTTCCGCCTGGCGGCCGTTGGCGCGCCAGATCAGGTCAGGCTCGATGCCGATAATGGAATGGCGGCCGCGCACCGCACCGCCTTCGACCGACTCCAGCAGAAAGCACATGGCCTTAGCCCCGCCGAGTTTCAGAAACGCCGACACCGGCGTCTCCAGGTCGGCGACCAGGGTGGTCCACACCACCTGGGCCTGGCCATGGCCGTAGCGTTCGGCAAATGCGCGTTCCGACGGCTCGATCTGCATGACGGTGGACCGGCCTCAAGGTTCGGGCGGACCGCCGCCGACGACCTGGTTCAAAGCCTGCTGATTGATCGAGACGCCAAGGTCGGCTTCGAGTTTGGCGATGTATTCGCCAATGATGTCGTCGGCATAGGAGTTCTGCAGCGTCGAGGAGAGCTGCTTGGCTTCGGGCGAGGCGTCGTCCAGCGTCGGATCGACCACGTCGATGACGCGGAACACGAAGCGTTGCGTCTGACTGTCGCCTTCGACGCTGCCGGGCGCCCCTTTTGCCGTCGCGAATACGGCGTCGATCAGCTTGGCCGGCGTTTGCGGCGTCGGCTTGCCGCGCTGAATGCCCGCGGTCGAGCCGACGGTAAAGCCGATCGATTTGGCGATATCGGCGAGCGTGGTGCCGGCCTTGAGCTTGGCCAGCATGTCGTCGGCTTTGGTTTTCAGACGCGCCGCGACCTCGTCGTCGCGCCAGCGCGCCGCGACCTGGTCCTTGATCTCGTCAAGGGTACGTTCGCGCGAACGGGTGATGCCGCCGACGTCGTACCAGAGATAGCCGCCGCCTGGGACTTGCAGCGCTTCGGTGTCGACGCCGACGTCGGTCGAGAAGGCAGGCGTAATGACGTCGGGGGCCTTGGGCAGCCCGGCCACCGGCTGGCCGTCGGGACCGCGGCCGGCGCGGTCGATGGCGTCATAGGTCACCGATTTGAGATTAAGCTTCTTGGCGGTTTCGGCGAGCGTCGCGCCGCCCGCGCGCTCGTCTTCGATCTTGTCGCGCAGGGTCGCGATTTCCGTTTTAGCGCGGCTTTCCGCGAGTTCGCGTTTGATCTGCGCCGCGACGTCTTCGTAGCTCTTCTGCGTGCCCGGCTCGATCTTGCCGACCTGGATCAGAAGCGTGCCGAACTGGCCTTTGACCGGCGCGCTGATCTCGCCGGATTTCAGCGCGAAAGCGGCGTCGGCCGCGGCAGGATCGATGATATCGGCCTTCGCCACCATGCCGACATCGGTGTCGGATTCTTTCAAGCCGCGCTCTTTGGCGAGATCGCTGAACGTCATGCCTTTGGCGAGCTTGTCGCGCGCGGCGGCGGCTTCTTCCGCGGTCGGAAACACCATCTGATGCAGTTCGCGCTTTTCCGGCGTGCCGTAATTCGCCTTGCGCTGGTCGTAGTAAGTCTTGGCGTCGGCGTCGCTGACCGCGTCGGGCTTGGCGATTTCGGCCGGCGTCAGCGACAGCAGCGTGAGCTTGCGATATTCCGGTGCCCTGAACAGGGCCTTGCGCTCGTCGAAATATTTGGCGAGCTGTTCCGGCGTCGGCGCCGGAATGTCGCCGGCCTGCGCCGCGGTCAGCGCGATATATTCGATGGTGCGTTTTTCGTTCTGGAATTGGTTGATCGCCATCAACATGGTGCGCGGCACGATGAGATCGCCGCTGACGCTTTGCGCGATTTGGCGGCGCAGCAGCACATTGCGCTGTTCGGCGACGTAGCGGCCCTCGGTGAAACCGGCCTGGCGAATGACCTGCTCAAAACGCGAGCGGTCGAACTTGCCGTTCGGTCCCCAGAAATTCTGATCGGAGACAATGCGCTGGGCGATGTCGGCGTCGGCCAGCCCGAGCCGCAGCGACTTGGCTTCCTGGTCAAGCGTCGTCTCGGCGACCAGTTGGCCGAGCAATTGCCGGTCGATGCCGGCCGCGCGGGCCTGATCCGGCGTGATCGGCCGGCCGACCTGGCGGCTCACCCGCTGCAACTGATCGGTGTAATACTGGCGGAAATCGTTGATCGAAATTTCGGTGCCACCGATCTTGGCCACCGAATTGGCGCCGAAGCCGCGGAAGATGTCGCCGATGCCCCAGATCGCAAAGCTGACGATCAGGCCGCCCATGATGACGGCCATGATGCCTTTGCCGAGCCAAGTCGATGAGGCCTTGTGAATACCGCGAAGCATGCGTGGTCCCGGCAATGAGCGTTCGAATGAGGGGGTGGTCGGGACCTTATAGGGAGCGGGCCAAATGCTTGCAACTCAAGAAGGATCGGCGACGGCTGCGGCCGCTCTGGCGTTGCCCGGACGGGTCTGATAACCGCGACGGCACACGGGGACATTCACAATGGCGACGGCGAATATCCGCCCGCTGGTGGCGGGCAACTGGAAGATGAACGGGCTGTCGGCCTCGATGGCCGAGTTCAATTCAATCAAGGACGGGGCCGAGCCGCTCGCCGCCAAGGTCGAGATGATGGTCTGTCCGCCCGCGACGTTGCTGGCGCAGTTCAATTGGGCCAAGAAAGGCTCAACCCTGCGGATTGGCGGTCAGGACTGTCATGCCGCCGTTTCGGGCGCCCATACCGGCGATATTTCGGCTGAAATGCTGGCCGATGCCGGCGCCAGCGCGGTTATCGTCGGCCATTCGGAGCGCCGCACCGATCACCACGAGAGCGACGCGGAGGTCCGTGCCAAGGCCGCGGCCGCGCACCGCGCCGGGCTCACGGCCATCGTCTGCGTCGGCGAACAGCGCGCCCAGCGCGAGGCCGGCGAAACGCTGAAAGTGGTCGGCGGCCAGCTCGACGGCTCGCTGCCGGATAGTGCGGCCAATCTCGTCGTCGCTTACGAGCCCGTCTGGGCCATCGGCACCGGCCTGACGCCGACGCCGGCCGACGTCGCCGAGGTCCATGCCTTCATCCGCCGCAAGTTGACCGAGCGCTACGGCTCAGCCGGCGAGGCGGTGCGCATCCTGTATGGCGGCTCGGTCAAGCCGTCGAACGCCAAAGAACTTCTCGGTCTGCCCAATGTCAACGGCGCGCTGGTCGGCGGCGCCAGCCTCAAAGCCGACGATTTCCTCGGAATCGCAAAGGTTTACGCTTGAGCTTACGCGGGGTGGAAAAGCTCAGAACTATCGTGTAGAGACCGCCACTAATTCCTATATCTACGGCTTGGCGCCGCCGGGGCAAAACGGCCGGACCGGCAGAGTTTGAACGGATCTTGCTCGCATGCAGCACGTCATTATCGTCATCCACCTCATGCTGGTGCTCGCCCTGATTGGCGTGGTGCTGCTGCAGCGCTCCGAGGGCGGCGGCCTGGGTATCGGTTCGTCGGGCGGCGGCGGCTTCATGAGCAACCGCGGCACCGCCAACGTCCTGACGCGCGCCACCGCGATCCTGGCCGGGCTGTTTTTCGTCACCAGCCTGGTGCTGTCGATCCTGGCCGGCTTCAACCGCGCGCCGACATCGATCATCCAGGGCGGCTCAAGCGCACCGGCCGTACCGGGCAGCGCGCCGCCGCTCGGCGGTGAGGGCGGCCTGCTCAAGCAATTGCAGGGCGCGCCGGCGACACCGCCGGCTCCCTCCGGGCCTCAGGTCCCGCAGTCGAAATAGCCACGAAGGGCCGGGAAACCGGCCCTTCCGCATTCAGGACGTATTTGAGGCTGTCGCCGTCTATGTTTTGTCTCGTAAACGACATGAAAACTGCCCCGCAAGCCATCGAATTCATTGATGCTTTTGGAGCTACGCACAGGTGCAGAGCGGCCCGTCGCTTTTCGCGCTCGTCGAATCGATTCGCGGCGCGTAGAGGTTAGGCCCCATGGCGCGGTACATTTTTATCACCGGCGGCGTGGTCTCCTCCTTGGGCAAAGGTCTCGCCTCAGCCGCGCTGGGCGCGGTGCTGCAGTCGCGGGGCTACAAGGTCCGCCTGCGCAAGCTCGACCCCTACCTGAACGTAGATCCGGGCACGATGTCGCCCTACCAGCACGGCGAGGTTTTTGTCACCGACGACGGCGCCGAGACCGATCTCGACCTCGGCCATTACGAACGCTTCACCGGCCGCCCGGCGACGCGCCAGGACAACATCACCACCGGCCGCATCTACCAGGACATCCTCACCAAGGAGCGCCGCGGCGATTACCTCGGCGCCACCATCCAGGTCATCCCGCACGTCACCAACGCCATCAAGGACTTCGTCCGCGACGGCAATGACGGCTTCGACTTCGTGCTTGTTGAAGTGGGCGGAACGGTTGGCGACATCGAGGGCCTGCCGTTCTTCGAGGCGATCCGGCAACTGGGCAACGACCTGCCGCGCAACCACGCCGTCTATGTGCATCTGACCCTGTTGCCGTTCATCCCGAGCGCCGGCGAACTCAAGACCAAGCCGACCCAGCATTCGGTCAAGGAACTGCGCTCGATCGGCATTCAGCCGGACATCCTGCTGTGCCGCACCGACCGGCCGATTCCGGAAAGCGAGCGCCGCAAACTGGCGCTGTTCTGCAACGTGCGCGAAAGCGCCGTGATCGAGGCGCGCGACGTCGACAACATCTACGCCGTGCCGGAGGCCTACCATGCCGCCGGTCTCGATCATGAAGTGCTGACGGCTTTCGGGCTCGAACCGCGCGCCATGCCGGATCTCCTGCGCTGGCACACCATCAACGAGCGCATCCGCAATCCCGAAGGCAACGTTACCATCGCCATTGTCGGCAAATACACCGGCATGAAGGACGCCTATAAATCGCTGACAGAGGCGTTGTCGCATGGCGGCATCGCCAACAAGGTCAAGGTCAACCTCGACTGGATCGAGTCGGAAGTGTTCGAGAACGAAGACCCGGCGCCGTTCCTTGAACACGTCAACGGCATTTTGGTGCCCGGCGGCTTCGGCCAGCGCGGCGCCGAGGGCAAGATCAAGGCGGCGCAGTTCGCGCGCGAGCGCAACGTGCCGTATTTCGGCATCTGCTTCGGCATGCAGATGGCGGTGGTCGAAGCCGCGCGCAATCTGTGCGGCATCGAGCAGGCCAACTCGACCGAATTCGGCCCGACACCGGAGCCGCTGGTCGGACTGATGACCGAGTGGCTCAAAGGCAACGAGCTGCAGAAACGCATGGACGGCGGCGACCTCGGCGGCACCATGCGGCTCGGCGCTTACGACGCTGTGCTGACGCGCGGCAGCCGGGTGGCGCAAATCTACGGCTCGACGGAAATCTCCGAACGCCATCGCCACCGCTACGAGGTCAACACCGGCTATAAGGCGCGGCTCGAACAGCACGGCATGCGCTTCTCCGGCATGTCGCCCGACGGGATCTTGCCGGAGATCGTCGAGTATGAGGACCATCCCTGGTTCATCGGCGTGCAATTCCACCCCGAGCTGAAGTCGCGGCCTTTCGAGCCGCATCCGCTGTTCGCGTCTTTCGTCGAAGCGGCGCTTGAGCAGAGCCGGCTGGTTTAATTTCTCCGCAATGCTCGAGCTTGCGCCGCCTCACCACAACAGGGGGCTTTTCGAACGCGCCTCATCACTACAGGGGAGCGCGAGTCTGCGTCTGTGCGGATGATGCACCGCCGTTAAGATGAAGATCGCGCAGGATTATCCCTGCACGATTTCGATCGTTACAAATCCGTCATCGAACGAGAAATATTTGCATTCACGCTCGCGCCGCATTTCGGTCTGCGCGTTCGCTTTTTTCACCCATGAGGAAACGCAATGCGCACCATGATGACCATCGCCGCCGCGCTCGCGGCTTGCACCTTGCTCGCATCGACGGCGGTACGCGCCGAGACCGCGCACTATGCCGGCGGCCCGGTCCAGGCCGGTAACCAGTGCTGGGTCTCGACTAATAACGACAATGGCTTCGGCTATTGGCGCGACTGCCCGAAGCCGGTGCATATGTCGAAGAAAAAATAGGACAACGCCGTCAGAACTGGCCGCGGCAGGGGTCACGTGCCTTTATGCCGCGGCCATTTTGCTTTTGGTGCGGACTGCGCCACCATGGGCCATGCCCCGCGGTCTCGACCACATCGTTCATGCCGTCCGCGATCTCGACGCGGCGGCGGCGCTTTATGAAAGCCTCGGCTTTACGGTCGGCGCGCGCAACAAGCATTCCTGGGGCACGCATAACCGCATCATCCAGTTCGACGGCGTCTTCATCGAATTGCTGACGCTGGCCGAGCCCGGCAAACTCGGCGACGACGGATTTTCCAAATTGTTCGGTGCTTACACCGGCGACTATCTGAAACGCGGCGAAGGCCTGGCGCTGCTCATTCTGGAATCGCATGACGCGCGCGCTGACGAGAAGGACTTCCGCGCCGCCGGCATCGCCGCCTCCGACGGCTTGAGGTTCGACCGCGAAGGCAAGCGTCCCGACGGCGCGCCTGTGAAAGTCGCCTTCTCGCTGGCCTTTGCCGAGGACAAAAGCGCGCCCGCGATTCATTTCGCGACCTGCCAGCAGCACTATCCCGAGAACTTCTGGAATCCGGCGTTCCAGAACCATGCCAATGGTGTCACCGGCATCGCCGGGGTCGTGGTGGTGGCGGACGTTCCGGCCCGGCACCGGGATTTTCTCGTATCGTTTAGCGGTGCGAGCGCCGCGCGGGACAAAGACGATGGCTTTATCATCGAGCTGCCCCGCGGCGTCATCGATGTGATGACGCCATCCGGCTTTACCGGCCTGTTCGGCGTGGCGCCGCCTGACACGACGCGTGGTCCGAGGCTTGCGGCGATCCGTTTTTCCGGCGCCCGCGCGGCCGGAAAACAAGCGGCTTGCGGCGCTTTGCTGCTGTTCGAATCCGCCCGTTGACCCGGAGGCGGGGGCGTTTCATGGTCCCCGCGAACACGAGTCCGGGACCTAAAGAGTTGGATCAAAGTCTGACCCCAAACGCTGAAGTCGCCGTCGGCGCTGTGCGCTTCGGCAACGCCTTGCCCTTGGCGCTGATCGCGGGGCCATGCCAGCTCGAAAGCCGCGCGCACGCGCTGGAAACGGCGAAGGCGCTCAAGGAGATCGCCACCAAGCTCGGTATCGGGCTCGTCTATAAGACCTCGTTCGACAAGGCCAATCGCACATCGGCCGGCGCCCAGCGCGGCATCGGCCTCGACGCGGCGCTGCCCATATTCGCGGAAATCCGCGACAGCCTGAAAATTCCCGTGCTCACCGACGTGCACGACGCCGGCCAATGCGCCCGCGTCGCGCAAGCCGTCGACGTTCTGCAAATCCCCGCCTTCTTGTCGCGACAGACCGATCTTCTCATCGCGGCCGCGCAAACCGGCAAGACGGTCAACGTCAAGAAGGGGCAGTTCCTGGCGCCCTGGGACATGAAGAACGTGGTGGCGAAGATCACCGGCGCGGGAAACCGCAACGTGCTGGTGACGGAGCGCGGCGTCTCGTTCGGTTATAATACTCTTGTATCGGATATGCGCGCGCTGCCGATTCTCAAGCGCATGACCGCGCCGGTGATTTTCGACGCCACGCATTCGGTGCAGCAGCCGGGCGGGCAGGGCACGGCGTCCGGCGGGGAATGCGAGTTCGTGCCGGTGCTGGCGCGAGCCGCGGTCGCTATCGGCGTTGCCGGCGTGTTCATCGAGACGCATCAGGATCCCGACAAGGCGCCTTCGGACGGACCCACCATGATGCCGTTGAAGGAAATGGAGCCACTGCTGCGCACGTTGATGGAATTCGACCGGCTGGCGAAGCGCTAGGCCGCCGCGAAACCCTGATGAATCGCACGCTCAACCTCATCGCGCTCGTCGTATTCGCCAGTTCGCTTTTCATGCGGTCGACCGACCCGGTGATCCCGCAAATCGCCGTGGGCCTTGATGTCGCGCCGGTGACCGCCGCGCTGTTGTCGACGGCCTTCACCTTGCCTTATGCGCTGGTGCAGCCGCTGCTCGGCGCCCTGGCCGAC
>Ga0265314_10004395_pt1 | contig 13095 bp, 15 predicted proteins | sample 4126metaG_FD_203106 | JGI IMG/M metagenome (GOLD analysis project Ga0265314, IMG submission 203106) | Rhizosphere microbial communities from Carex aquatilis grown in University of Washington, Seatle, WA, United States - 4-1-26 metaG | ecosystem: Host-associated > Plants > Roots > Rhizosphere >... | reverse complement strand
AATCGTGCCACGTCCGATTTCATGGCCCAGGTTCATGAGCGCGCCCTGAATGCGAGTGTATCCCCAGGCACGATTCTCTCTGGCCATGGTCAGGATCAGCTCTCGGACCTCTGCCGGTGTGGGTGGCTGACCGGGTGAACGAGCGGAACTGCCGTCGTACTTGCGTGCGATCAGGTGTCGATGCCAGTCCAGAAGAGTCCGCGGCGTCACAATCGAGGCGAATCGTTGGAGCTGATCCCGACCGATCTTTTTGGCCTTGGCCGCCAGCCGACGCCGCTGGTCGTCGTTGAACCGGGGCCTTCTACCCAGTTGTTCCCTCAGGACCCTGACCTCCTCCTGAACGTATTCGATGACATTTTGCTGGTTACGGTTGATCCATCCAGCGAAACAGATGAGAAGCAGTTGGAGCGCGTTCATCCCGCCATCCTTTACCAACCGCCTTTGGCAAACCAGATCTAGCGCGCGGCAGGCCGCGTCCTCCTGGCCGTGCTCGGCGAGTTTTCGGACATTACGGGCTCCAACGCCCGAACAGTTGCTCAAAGATGCCTCGGTTCCTTGGCAAACGGTGCGGGCCTACGCTGCCGGTAGACGCTTCAAGTTTCGCCTAAAAACCCTGGCCCGCGTCTATTCCAAAATGGACCGAGCCGCCCGCCCCTTGCTCTTGGTGGTCATCGAACCGGTGCCTTACCGCCGCACCCAGTCCAGCAAGCTCGAACGTCGCGAGCCGGCTTTTCTGATCTGCACCGATCCACAACTGGCCTTGCGCCAACTCCTACAATTCTATCTCTGGCGCTGGGATATCGAAGTGAACTTCCGGGACGAGAAAACCATCCTGGGCGTCGGCCAAGCTCAGGTCCGCACCGAAAACTCCAATCAAAACGCTCCGGCCTTGGCCGTAGCCGCTTACTCCCTGTTGCTGCTGGCCGCCGTCAAGACTTACGGCGCGGAGGGCAAACCCGAGACCTTCAAACGCCCCCGTTGGTACAAACGACAGCCTAACCTACGAGCCACCACCAGTGAATTGATCACTCAACTGCGTTACGAGCTCTGGGCAACAGCCCTCAAGAACAATTTTAGGCCGTTGTGCCCAACCAATTCTTCCGACCAGAAGGCCACAAAATGCCATCCGCCTCTCGAATCAGCCATTTTCTATAGCCTCAACTGACGCGAGAGGGGCCAAACTCCAGGCATCTTGGCTAAGATGATTCTTGGGCCTGAACTGCCGCAGATCCGGTCGGTAGGCCGACGGGCGACCGTAGGCCACGATGCCTAGGTCTTTCGCCATAGGCCCGTCAACGGACTGCGACGTCGCACGCCGGTCCTAGGAGCAACAAGACACATCCGGCAGCGATGAAACGCCGGATGGCTTCGGCAACGGTCGCCAGCGGCTCCGCTCAACACCGACCGCCTCCCCGCTCCAACTCCTCGGTGCCCGTCGCTATTTCTTGCCCGGAACCTGCTTCGCGGCAGCGGCTTGCTGCTTCTTCTGGGTGGCCGTGGTGGCTTTGACTTGCTTCTGCGCTGCCTGCTTATGTACGGACTTCGGAGACTTGTCGCCCATATGTCACTCTACCTTTCTCTGACGGTTTACTGCCCGGCTGTGCGTAATCGGTTGCCGGATAGCGGTGACAGTAACCGACATCTGCGGTGGGTGTAAACACCGTACACGACCGCCGGGCCGAAGGAAGGCGACGGAGCACTAGCGGCGGTGCGATTGAGATGAGCGTAAGCGGCGTTCGCGTCATTCCAAGAACCAGGTAATCCAAGGCCACCACAAAGAGATCGTCCTGCGTCAGTATGCGCTCGGGCTCGATGATGATCTGCTCCGTCGACGGAGCCAAGGATCTTCGGCCTCTGGGTAGACCTGTCCGGATAAGTCGGCCACCAGTTGAGCGCGCACGGCAATGCCCGTGGCTGGCGGGGCCTTCGCCCCCGCCGCGATCCGGCGACCGGCGCGGCTGACATTGAATACTGATTCGTCCATACGACTCCTACGGCTTTTTCCCACTCCAACCGCCAAACAAAGTTCAAATCCCAATCTCTTTCGGGCTTAACGTGAAAAAAAGTCGCAGGAGTCGTATGTTTTTGGCCGAGAGCGGGCGGTTGCGACCCGTGCGGCCCTCGCGGAGGCGAGGGGCAGGCGCTCGAAATCAGGCTCCGCGCCATTTCCAGGCTGCAGGGAAGCCTTGGTTGGCCGCAATCAGCGCCTGCGGCTGGATGACCTCGGAATTCTTCAACAGGTCCTGCTTACCCAAGGCCAGCAGGCTGCGCGCGTGGAGTTGGAAGCAGTCCGTGTAGTCTTCTAGGAGCCGTTAGCGGCCCTGGAGGGCCTGGACCACAAACTGGAGATCGGCCAGGCGCGGCAGGAAAAGTCCCAGGTCCGGCACCGCGTCGCTTCTGCTGGGGTTTGTGGCCGCGTCTACGGGTGTCAGGTTCCGCATCAGCTCGTGCGCGACAAACCTCCACGGCAGGAAGTGGTCAATTGAGAACAGATCGGTCACGGGACGACCGGTGTAGATGTCCACCGGTTCGCCGGACATCCCGTGCCGGTCCAACTAGGCCCTCACAGCGCGCCAGAAGCCGCTGGCGGCGGAAAGCTGCCGTGACAGGGGCACCGTCAGCTTGTTGATTACGCCAGGCACATTCGGATTCCGCTTTTGGAGAGATTGTGCCATGCGGTGCTCGGGGAAGTCCGCGCACCACAGCCGCGTTGTTCCCCAGAAAGGCCCGCCCGGCTTCGTTGAGCCGGACGTCACCGTTGCTGAACCAATAGGGGCAGGCCATCCGCGTGGCCAGGCTCTGCCCAGCCAACTATTGGATGAGAGTGGAACGCCGCGACTCGGACACTCCGCGCAGCCCATCGGCAAACCAAGGCGCGAGAAACTGACAGGGCCAGACTGAAAACGCGGTGAAAATGCCGATTTAGAGTTGTTGTCTTCTTCCCGCTCCGTCATCTTTTCCGCGTGTCACTAAAACCTCTTCTTCTTCTCTTCGTTTTCCGTCTTCGCCGGTCGATTTTCTTCGGGCTTGCGGTCGTTCGGGCGGCCTGATTTGGAGTCGCCGTTAGCGGAGGTTTCGCTGAAGAGGCCACGGAGATTCAAACCCAATCCAGACCCAACGGCGCAGTGAGTATGAATCTCGACCGCTGTACCGACCACGTCCCAGATTGATTATCTCCCAATTGTGGAGTTGGGCATACCGGTCCTCGGCCCAGCGGCGAATCTCTTCAGGGGCCCAATCTAGCGGGAAAAAGACCTCATAGCAACTCAGGGTCGGGACCGAACGTTCCGAGTGTGGGTGCATTAGGCTGGAGGATGGATAGAGGTTCGGTGGCAGGTGTCAAGGAGGCAGACACCGCGAGTTGAGCGGGATGAAGAGGGAGCTTGACTGCTCCAGGGCAACAGAGCCGATTGAGCCAGCCCGAGGTTTCAACCTCCGCCGCGATGGCTCGCTTTTCTGACATCCCCCGTTCACTGGGATCAGAAGACAACTGTGATTCCAGCGAGGAAAGTGCGACGCTGGCCGTATTGCGAGGCTGAAATGCCCAACCCGCTGCCATCGCGAAGCCGGTAGACCTCGTCTAGAACGTTGATGCAATCAAAGCGCACCTTCAGCTCGCGCAGACCTGCGAGTTTCGCGCGGAACATGTGCTCCACACCGAGATTGAAGGGGTAATAGCCGGGCAGTTTCTCCGTGTTCGCGAAGCCCTTGCGCAGGCCATACCCATAGAGGAAGTCAACGTAAACGCGGGTGGCCTTTTTCAAGGCATAGGAGGCACCCGCCGAGACGGTGTAGCGGCCTTCGTGGTCCAGTTGGACATCGTGGGCTTGGATGTAGGCCAGCTCGGCATTCGGAAACTCGAATTGCGCCGAATTGATGCCGCGGGCGCTGGTGGCGACATACGAAAAGTTCACAAATGCGGAGAGTGGGTCTTGCTTATAGGTGGTGCTCAATTCAGATCCATAAATCGTTCCTTCCCGGTAGCTGAAGGGCGACAGGATGACGGCACTGCCGAACTGCCCGAGGTCAATCAAGTTCTTGGCTTGCTTGTAAAAAGCGTCCGCAGTGACCTGCCAGGCCGCGGTGAGTCCCCGCGAAAGACCCACGTCAAAGTAGTGGGCTCGTTCCACGTGGGTGGCGTCATCCTCGGCGTTTAAAGGGGCGTTGCTGGTGCCATCGAACTTGTTGATGGTCCCCGGTGGGATGTACTGCACCGATGGTGGCGTAAAGTAACGCGCATAACCCAGGTGAGCCGTGGTCTGGTCGTTGATCTGCCACACCAGGTTCACCCTTGGGCTTAGCTGGCCTTCGTGGTCAAACGAAGCGTCGAAACGGTCGTAACGGGCTCCGTAGTTCAAGGCAAGGGGCTCGCTCAGGTGCCATTCGTCCTGCAGGTAAACACCCGCCGTCACTCCGTGAAGTCCGTTTTGGTCCACGATCTGCTTGGGGCGATCGGATGTTTGCCGACCGTTCGCGTCCATGGGAAAGACCAGGGTGTCCGTGTCCAACTTCTCCATTGTGTAATCCGCCAGCGCACCGGCCCGCACGGTGTGGTGTTCCCCCAACGCATAGGAGCCATCAAACTGCAAGCCGTTGGCGAAGAAGCTGTTTTTGATCTGGCCCGCAACGCCTTGAAAGATCAGATCTCCGACCGGGTCGGGATTAAATTGGATTTGCCCATAGCGAGTGTATGCGGAAGCCTGGAAGGAAAGCTCACCCGCGGACTTCTGGTAGGCCAGTACCGCGTAGTAGTTTTGCTCGTTCTGGTTCTCGTTCACCGAAGCCGAGTCAGCCGGTGGCGCGCCTGCCAACTCGAATCGATCGGGCAGCCCGGGAGTGTTGGGAAGTTCGAAATCCGCGTAGGAACCGTTCAGCAGGAGGCTGATCCGGCTTGTGTCATCGAGCCGATACGACAGGTAGGCAAAGACTTTTTCCTGGTCGCTGTAATCATGCAGCGGACGGATGCTCGGAATCGGATTCTCAATTCCGAGATCGTTGTGTTTGTAGGAGGCAGCGCTGAAATAGTCCAACTTCCCGCTCGTGCCCCCGAGCTCTAGGGAAGGCTGGATCGTATCGTAGCTGCCTCCGTAAACCGAGAATTCACCGCCATTGAGCTGATCGCCACTCTTTGTCGTGACATCCACGATGCCAGCGGTGCGGAAGCCGAACTGGGCTGGCAAGCTGCCATCGATCAAGGTGACCGAGTGAATAAGCCGGGTGTCGAGCTCCTGCCCGAAGCCGTTCAGACCCTCCGGCAACAATACCCCGTTGAGGCGATAGGTCAGATCGCCATGCTCGCCACGCACATGCACCTCACCAAGGGAATCCGCGACCACTCCCGGCGCGCGCAGCAGAACTTGGCTGAAAGGGGCGTTTTCCCCCTGCGGAATCACCTGGAGCTGGTTCGGGCCAATGGTGTAGGTGACGGCCCCCAAACTGGGGGCGATTTGCTCGCGGGCGGCGTCCAGATCCCCGGTGACGACGACCGGCTCAAGTTTGACGGGGGCGTTCGTTTCGACGGGCGGCGCGGGAAGAGATGACGGACCACGCTGCGCTGCGATTGATTCTTGGGCCATTGAGGGCCCGCACAGGGCGAAACCAAAGGCGGCGGCCGTCGGTTTGGCGGCGAGGCGCAAGATCCGATGTATCCTTGAAACCATCATGTAGTTAAGGCTACATTATGTGATCTAGACTAGTCAACGGTGTTTGGTTAACATCTGGCAAAAAATGACTAGACTGTCCCCTGATCGGCCCCTACCTCCTCGAAGAGGCGCCACCACCCGCTCCGCCGAAACCCAGGCCGCCGCACTTCGGCGCACTCGGCTCGAACACGCTTTAGAGACCGCCCAGGACTACGTGGAAGCGATTGCCGATCTTTCCTCCGCTTTCGGAGAGGCCCGCGCGACTGACTTGTCTCGGCGTCTTGGGGTTAGTCATGTCACCGTGATCCGCACGGTGGCTCGTCTCCAACGCGATGGCTACGTAACAACCCGCCCCTATCGCTCAATCTTTCTCACCGAGAAGGGATCGCGACTTGCGGAAGAATCTAGGTGCCGCCACGAAATCGTGGTGGCCTTCCTTCGAAGTATTGGGGTGCCGGATGAAATTGCCCAGACTGACGCCGAAGGCATCGAGCACCACGTCAGCCCCGAGACTCTGGCGGCGTTCAAACGCAAAACCTGAGGATAGACCGGGGAGATTCATTCCCCAAAATTCAATAGACAGATCAAACCGCCGATCGCGCAAAACCCCACGGCGAAGCTGGCGAGGACCAGGGTCTTGTGGTGCCTCATGATCTCTCCAAGAACGGCATGGGACGCGAGAAAGAGAAAACCGCCGCCAGCGTGCGCCAACGCGAGCGCCAGCCAGGCGGCGGAGGTATCTCTCAATACGAACCACCCGGCTCCGCCGCCCAGAACGGTCGTGAACTCAACCCCGGCCACGAACAACAACATTCGCACCCGGCTGAACCCGGCGCCTAGTAACAACGCGCCCAGCGCCAGACCCTCTGGCAGTTTGTGGACGCATATAGCGACGGTCATGGAAAAGTCCAGAGGCCGCCCGCCTGGGGACACACCCGGTCCTTCATGACCCGCCGCCAGCGCCAATCCATCTACGCTGCAGTGGATCGCCAGCGCGAGCATCATGGGGACGGCAATCTTGCTGAACCGGTGGGTGGTGGCCTCATCAAAATGGCTGGCGGCGCAGGCGGGGCAGACATGATAAACGTAACGGGTGATGACGGCAAAGAGCCCATAGCCCGTGGCTGCCGCCAAAAGGAACTGCCACCAGCGCAGGGTTTCCAGACACTCCGGCGCGATGGCAAACACCACGACGCCCAAGAGTGCGCCGGCGCCAAGACTAATCAGCGCACACAGCTCCTTATGGGTCCTGGCCAGGAGCGCCGCGAGCCAGCCGCCGCTGACCGCCACGGCAAAGGCCGCGCAGGCCCGCAGAAGAATCGAGATTGGCTGGTGCGCTGGTGCCGTGGCTAGAGCCTAGCGAAGAAGTCGCACCGCGTTGATGATCACTGCCATGGCGCCGCCTTCGTGAAGCACCGCGCCGCCAATCGGACTAATCCAACCCACCCCAGCCGCCACCACGGACACTAGATTGAGCACCACACTGAAGGCGATGTTCTGCCGGATGACGTTCAAGGTCCGGCGCGACAGGGCAACCACTTCGGGCATTTTGGTCAAATCATCGCTCTAGAACGCGATGTCAGATGTTTCAAGAGCGAGGTCTGTTCCGGCCGCGCCCATGGCGATGCCGATGTCCGCCGCCGCCAGAGCGGGCGCGTCATTGACGTCGTCGCCAATGAATGCGACGCGATTCCCTTGCGCTTGCCACTGGCGCACCAGTCCCAGTTTGTCTTCCGGCAGCAGGTCCGCATGGACTTCTTCGATGCCTGCTTCCGTGGCGATTCTCCTGGCCACAGCTTGATTCTCGCCGGTGAGCATCACCAACCGGATTGCCTGATCGCGAAGCCGGGAGACCGCCTCTCTGGCCTCGGGCCGGAGCACATCGCGGACTCCAATCAGGCCCACGGCAGACTCAGAGACGGCCACCGACAAGACGGTGACACCATCTGTCTCTAGCTCGGTGATCTTCTGCCGAACGGCCACTGGGATCGCTATACCCTGTTTCTCCAGCCAATCGGCGCGCCCCACCACGACACGTTTACCTTCCAATCGTGCCTCGACCCCGCAGCCGGCCAAAGAGTGGAAGTTTCCCGGTTCCAGCAGGGCGATTTGCCGCTCCTCGGCGGCACGGCGAATGGCGGCGCTCAGTGGATGTTCGCTGAATCGTTCCGCGCTGGCGGCCATTCGCAACAGGCCGGCTTCGTCCCAGTCACCCAGCGGTACCAACTCGGTGACGGCGGGCTTGCCCAGAGTCAGCGTGCCGGTTTTGTCGAAAGCCACCACTTGGATCTGCCCAACGGCTTCGGCGAACTCACCCCCTTTAACCAAGATGACCCGTCGCGCCGCATGGCCGATACTGGCGATGATGGCCGTAGGAGTTGCCAAGACCAAGGCGCAAGGACAGAAGACGATGAGGACCGTGACGCCACGGGTGACGTTGCCGGTAAGCGCCCAAACCGTGGCGGCGATGGCAAGAGCCAGGGGAACGTACCACTGCGCGGCCTTGTCGGCGATGCGCTGGATAGGCGCTTGAGAAGCCTGAGCCTCCTCGACCAGCCGTAGGATTCGAGCCAACGTAGTGGCTTCGCCGACCTTTTTGGCCTCAATCTCCAGCGCTCCCGACTGGTTGATACTCCCGGCAAAGACCTTGTCGCCAACCTGTCTATCCTTCGGCATCGATTCCCCGGTTATAGGGCTCTCGTCCACGGCCGACTGGCCGGCCACGACGATGCCATCGGCGACCAACCGTTCGCCAGGCCGCGCGAGCACCCGGTCGCCCAACCGCAACTCGCTCACCGGGACCTGGACCTCCTTGCCTTCACGCCGCACCAAGGCGGTCTCGGGCATGTTCGTCAAAAGACCCGCCAGTGAGCGCCGCGCTCGCGAAATGGTGATCTGCTCGAGCACGCCCCCGCCCAACAGCATGACCGCGACCACCGCGCCGGCGTGGAATTCGCCCACACTGAGCGAGGTGATAATCGCCAGCTCCACCAGAACCTCCACGCTGATGCACCTCGCGCGGAGACTCTCCGCGCAGTTGCGAACGATGGGAAAACCGGCGGCGAGCGACGCAGCCAAATAGAGCCAACGGGCGGCACGAATCTGCAGAACGGCCAACACCCAGCCAGCGGCCAGGAATCCAAAGCCAACGAAGGCCGCGAGGGCTTCGGTGGAAAGGAGCGCCTCGCGATAGGAGAACCACCAATGCTCGCGCGGCCGGCAGGCAGAGCAGCATGTTCCGGGCGCAGCGCCGCCCGGGTCGACCGATGCGGTAGGAAGCGACGATATCGAAGGCTGGCGGGTGTTGGCTTGGGGCATACGAAGTTTGGCTAACAATAAGTTAACGTATTTGCCCGGAGATCGTCGGGGACAGCGGATCGCCTCGCTATGGCTTGGGCTTGGTCTCCGCAGGCTTGTTGACTTGTTCGACCAAAGCATTGTATTTGGCTACCAGGGCGTTGCGGGCTTCGACGCTCTGGTTGTATTTCTCTACGAATTCGTCTCGCTGGGCGGTGAGGGTTTTGATTGCCTGGTTTTGCTTTTCGATTCCCTGGTAGGCCTCCTTGAGTTTGGCCTCGAGCCCTTCAACCCCCTTCTTGTATTCGCTGATTTCATCGGCAAGATGGCGGGTGGCCACCTTGGCCGCGTCGAGTTCGCGCGCGCGCAATGCAAGCTGCAGTTCATTGGTCCGTGCGTCCTGTCTGAAATTCGAGATCGCGACATCCATCTCCGCGATCCGTTGATCCATGTTGGCCATCGAATTGGTGTACCCCTGGATCGCCACCATCTTGTCATAAACCATGCGGTTGAGCTTGGCGATCTGGGCGCGCTGGGAGACCTGGCCCTGCCACTGATAAACGCACAGCCCGCACAGGGCCAGGGCTAGGGCGATGGTCAGCCGTTTTTGAAAATCTCTCATGAGCTCAACTTCCGTGGAGCCGCACCCCAATGGCAGCCCGCTTGATTCCCGCGCGCTTGGCGTAGTCCAAGACGTACATCATCGCCCCATGGGTCGTCTCGCGGCTTCCCGTGACGAAAACCGGGACATCGGGATTGGCCTTGGCACGATTGGTCAAAAGAACCATGAGATCGGGAAACGTAAGGGCCTTGTCCTCGACGCTGACCTGACCGAATTTGTCAACAGTCACGGTGATCACGTCGGTCTTGGTGGTCGAAGTGGCGGCGGTCGCCGTGGGCAGGTCAGCCTTGAGCGTGAACACCTTCTGCAATTCCAGGCTTATCATCATGAACGACGCCAGCAGGAAGAACATGATGTCGATCAGCGGGATGATCTCGATCCGTCCCCGGCGCTTGCGCCTGCTGGAGCAAAGCTTCATTGAGTGCCGGCCCCACGGACCGCGAAGGCAACCTTTTGAATACCCGACCGGCGCGCGATTTCGTAGACGTCGGCCATCGCGCCATGAAGGGTGTCGCGATCGGCGGTGACATAAACAGGCTGATTGGTATCCAGGCGATAACGGTTGGTCAGCGCGGCGGCCAATTCTGAAAGCGGGATCTCACGCCGCTCAAGCCAAACGCCCCCGGCTTTATCCACCGCGATATTGAGCATGTCCGGCTTGAAATCTCGCGCGGCCTGCGTCGCCATGGGCAGGTTGACCCGGATGTTTTGGGTCCGATCCATTTGAATGCTAATCATCATGAACGAGGCCAGTAAGAAAAACATGATGTCGATCAGCGGGATGATCTCAATGCGCGAACGATGGCGCCCAATCGATGGCAGCTTCATGGCTATTCATCCCGGCCGAGCCGTGGTTCTCCAGCGCCCGCCAGCTTCGAAGAGTGCGCCAGCACCTCGACGCTGCTCGCCGCCATCTCGAGCTCGAATTGTAGCCGGGCGAGCTTGCCCGAGAAATAGTTGAGCGGAAGCAAGGACAAGATCGCAATGCCCAGACCACACGCCGTGGCGATCAGCGCCTCGCCGATGCCGCCAGTGACGGCCTTAACGGAGATCTCGGCATCGCCCACGGTCAGGAACGCGCGCATCAAACCCGTCACTGTGCCGAGCAATCCCAGCAGCGGCGCCAGGGTCACCATGGTATCGAGCACGTTGAGGAACCGGCCCGCCCGTTCCAGTTCCATCCCGGCGGCCATCTGAAGAGCAACGGGCACGGCCTTTTCAACGTGGTCTAAGCTGTGGTGGATCATCCGCACCACCGGGTCTTCGGAAGCCTCGGCGATCTTGGCTGCTTGGGCCACGTTCGAGTTCTCAAGCGCCGCCAGGACCTCTTCACGGCGCTGGGGATCACGGCGCCGTCCACTGCGCCACCACCAAACCATCCGTTCACCCGCCACAGCGAAAGCGGTGAGCGCACAGGCAAGGATCGGCCACATCACTGGACCGCCCTTGAGGAAGAACTGGAATATGATATTTGCGATCATATATGACTTTGATTTTTGATGTGACCCAGAATTCGCCCTAGCTCCTTTGAATTCGGTAATTGATGGTTGCCTCGAACAAGCGCTCCCCCGAAGCAGGTGTAATCACCCAATGGCGTTTCACGAAGTCCAGGGCGCTACGGTCCAGGACCGGATAACCTGAGGATTCTTTTACCGCGATGGTCGTGATGATTCCGCTCGCATCCACGTTCATCATCAAGACCACCTTTCCCTGCTGGCCCTGTTCGAGAGCGATTTTTGGATAGGGCGGCTGCGGTCGTTCACCTCCGCCGCCCGTGCTGTTGAGTGGGAGGGCCTTGAGTTGGGATGGCGCGGCCGGGCTCAGGGGCTTGAGCGGGGCCTCATGAGCGATGGCATTGGGCGCCACCAGATTACCGATGGTCGGCACGGAAAAGTTGATCTTCGGTGAGGGTGGCGCAACGACCACTACCTGCGGTGCGGCTCGAGCTTCGTTCTTGGCGTTATCTTGGTGGACCTGCTCGGCGGGTGGCGGAGGCTGCGGCGGCAGCGGCACGACGATGGCTGCGCTGGCTGCTTCGATCGGCGGCAACCGAGGGATCGAGATTTTTGCCGGCTTCGAGCCCGCGACTCCGATGAGCAGGAAGAGGATGCAAATCGAGTTGACCCAGACGGACGTCCGGCCCGGTTCGGGCTCGCCGGCCCGCAACCCCAGCCGCGCTAACCGCGACTTCAGGCCGTTGGCCAACCTGACTCGACTCGCATCCTCCCCTCTCATCAAAGGCCTAGAATAAGTAGGTGAGCGTGCCAAAGAACCCGAGCCTCATCCCATACTGCGAAGCGTTGACCCCGATGCCCGACCCATCGCGCAATTGGTAGATGTTATCGGTGATGTTCACCACGTCTAGCCGCGCCTTTAAATGTTCCTTGCCGTGGATCTTGAAAGCCTCCTCACAACCTACACTGACGGAGTAGTAAGGGCCCACGCTGCCTCCGTTGGGGACCACCGAGCCGTCCGCTTGCGTAAGATCAGTCCTCAGTCCGCTCCCGTAGAGAGCATCGACATAAAGGCGGGTGGTGCCGGCATCATGTTTCCATAAATATGAGGCACCGAACGAGCCGGTCACCCGCTGGTCGTGGTCCAGCCAGACCCAGTGATCTTTGATATAGTTGAGGTCGTCCTGGCCGAAGAGAAATTGGCCCGAAACGACGTCTTTGCCGCGGGCCTGGGACCAAGCCACGTTGGCATAGGTCGAAAAAGCTTCCTGCGTGTAGCTGACCGTGAATTCGATCCCATAGACCTCCCCGTCGCGATAATTGAACTGCGAGGGTATCAGTGAGGCGCCGAACAGGCCGTCATCCAACTGGTTCTTCGCTCGCTTGTAATAGCCGTCCAACCCCACCTGCATTCCGGCGAACAGTTTTTGCGTCACGCCGGCATCGAAGTAATGGCTCCTCTCCGCTTTGGGCGAGTCGTCCAGCTTCACCTCGGTTTCGTTCGACGTCCCGATGAACCTGGCCACCGTCGGTGCGTTTGCGGCCTCCAGCGCTGGCGGTGTGAAATAACGGGCGTAGCCCGCATGCAGGGTGGTCGCCTCGGCGGGCTGGTAGATCAAGTTGACCCTAGGACTGGCTTGGTTCTCGTCCACGAACGAGCCAAACCCGTCAAACCGCACCCCAAAGTTGAGGGTCAGCTTGGGCACGATCTTCCACTCGTCCTGCAAGTAGGCCCCGTAGAACAGGGCGTTCAGATTGTAGTTGTCCACAATCGCGCGTGGAAAACCGTTCGGATTACCGAAGTTCGGATTCCCCGGATCGGTCTCGATCGGAAACGCGGTGGTCGTGGTTCTAACCGGCGACGACTCATCCAGGACAATCAAGCCCCCGCGCAGGGTATGCTTCTCGCCCAGCCCATAGCTGGCATCCGCCTGCATGCCCCCGGAATAGATGGTGCGATCCACGTCACTGGCCACCCCGTTGAAGAATAAGTCCCCAATGATATCCGGCCGGAAGTGCGCGCCGCTACTTCTCCCGAACGCCGCCACCTGGAGGTTCAGGTCTCCCAGTGACTTTTGAT
>Ga0265314_10004394_pt1 | contig 13098 bp, 13 predicted proteins | sample 4126metaG_FD_203106 | JGI IMG/M metagenome (GOLD analysis project Ga0265314, IMG submission 203106) | Rhizosphere microbial communities from Carex aquatilis grown in University of Washington, Seatle, WA, United States - 4-1-26 metaG | ecosystem: Host-associated > Plants > Roots > Rhizosphere >... | reverse complement strand
GCGCCCTTCTTGATCATCGAGATCGCGCTCGCGCGATCTCGTACTTCAATCGTGGATCAAGGCTCAGTTCTTCGACTTATCCACCAGCGCGCCCTTCTTGATCCAGGGCATCATGTCGCGGAGCTTTTCGCCGACCTGCTCGATCGGGTGCTGCGCGAGCTTGGCACGGGTCGCCTTGAACGAGGTCTGGTTGACCTTGTTCTCCAGCATCCAGTCGCGGGCGAACTTGCCGGACTGGATATCGCTCAGCACCCGCTTCATCTCCTTCTTGGTCTCCTCGGTGACGATGCGCGGGCCGGTGACGTATTCGCCGTATTCGGCGGTATTGGAGATCGAGTAGTTCATGTTGGCGATGCCGCCTTCATAGATCAGGTCAACGATCAGCTTGACCTCGTGCAGGCACTCGAAATAGGCCATCTCGGGCGCGTAGCCGGCTTCCACCAGCGTCTCGTAGCCGCCCTTGATCAGCTCGACCAGGCCACCGCACAAAACCACCTGCTCGCCGAACAGGTCGGTCTCGCACTCTTCCTTGAACGAGGTCTCGATGATGCCGGCGCGGCCGCCGCCGATCGCGGAGGCGTAGCTCAGGCCGAGGTCGTGGGCGTTGCCGGAGACGTCCTTGGCGATCGCGATCAGGCAGGGCACACCGCCGCCGCGCTGGTATTCCGAGCGCACGGTGTGGCCCGGGCCTTTGGGGGCGATCATCAGCACGTCGAGATCGGCGCGCGGATCGAGCAGGTTGAAATGCACGTTGAGGCCGTGCGCGAACACCAGCGCCGCACCCTTCTTCATGTTGTCGTGCAGGTGCTCGCGGTAGATGTCGCCCTGCAATTCGTCCGGGGTCAGCATCATCACCAGGTCGGCCCATTTGGCGGCTTCGGCGACTTCCATCACCTTGAAGCCGGCGGCTTCGGCCTTCTTGGCCGAGGCCGAGCCCTTGCGCAGCGCGATGGCCACGTCCTTGACGCCGGAATCCTTCAGGTTCAGCGCATGGGCATGGCCCTGGCTGCCATAGCCGACGATGACGACCTTCTTGCCCTTGATCAGGTTGAGGTCGGCGTCGCGATCGTAATAAACACGCATGGTCGTTTCCCTTGAGGTCGTGGCCAAATCGGCCGGTTAATCAGGCATTTGGGTGGATGAGACCGCCGGTCGCCCGCGAATTTCCGGCGTTGTCTAGAGCATTTATCCCCGGGGGGAAACCCTCCTTGCGCATGGCGCGGCGCGGCATCATGCGTCCGTGAACACCGGAATCAGCGAGCTCAGCAGCAACAGCGCCATCACGATATTGAAGGCCCGCACCTTGGCCGGCGAGGTCAGGATCGGCCGCAGTGAATGGCCGAACAACGCCCAGGAGGTGGTCGCCAGAGTGCCCATCAGAAAACAGATGCCGGTCTGGATCGCGATGTTCCAGGGAAAGGTGGCCATCGCGGCGTAGGCCGTGATGGTTCCGATCACCATCACCCACGCCTTGACATTGATCCACTGGAATACCGCCGCGCCCCAGAACGTCATCGGGCCGCGCCTGACGTCCTGATCGATTTTGGTGGCGCCGGACATCGCGATCCTGGCCGCAAGATAGATCAGGTAGACCGCGCCGGCATATTTCAGGATCGTCTTCAGCACGGGATAGGCGATGAAAACCGAGCCGAGACCGACGCCGACCGCGGCGATCATGAAACAGCCGCCGATGATGATGCCCGCGATATGCGGCAAGGTGCGGCGAAAACCCCAGGTCAGCCCTGACGATAGCAGCATCACGTTGTTCGGTCCCGGTGTGAAGGACATCACCGCGACGAAGAGCAGAAAGGCATAGAGCAGCGACTGCGACATGGTTTTACGATCAGGCAATCTCGGGCAAGACAGACTTCGAGGCGGATTTCGATGCAGCTTTCGACAGAGTTCGCGGCCGCCTTGCCAGCAACATTACCGCGATGCCGCCGACCACGGTGACCATCCCGGCCAGCCGCAGCGGACCAAAGCGCTCGCCGAATACAACGCTGGATGCCGCCGAGCCCACGAACGGCACCAGCAGCGCGAACGGCACCACTTGCGCCGCCGGGTAATCGCGCAGCAGCCGCCCCCACAGCCAATAGGCGATGCAGGTGGAAATGCCACCGATCCAGAGCATGGCGGCAAACCCGGTCAGCGACATGTGCCACAGTGCCTGCCAGGTCGCCTGCGGCCCGTCGATCATCAAGGTCAGCGGAATCAGCGGAATCGCCGCGACCAGGCACAGCCAGGCGAACAGGTCGAACATCGGCACGCCGGCCGCCCGGCGCAGCAACAGGTTGCCGATCGCAAAACTGACCGGGCAGATCATGATGACGACGAAAGCGCCGATGCTGAAATCGTAGCCGACGGTGCCGCAGATCAGCAGCAGACCGATCACGGCGATACCGATGCCGACGGCCTGCATCGGCGTCGGCAGTTCGCGGAACAACAGTGCGGCAAAGCCGATCGTGAACAATGCCTGGCTCTGCACGATCACGCTGGAAAGCCCGACCGGAACGCCGTGGCCGATGCCATAAGCCTGAGCGAGGAACTGGCCGAGGAACAGGGTAAAACTGATCGCAACCAAGACCGGCCACGACACTTTTGGCCGCGGCACGAACAGGCACGGCAGCGCCGCGAACACGAAGCGCAACGTCGTCATCAGTGGCGGTGAGAATTCGTCGAGCGCGATCCGGCTGACAATGAAGCCAAACCCCCAGATCACCGCGACCGTCACGGCAAGGCAGACGTCAGCGGGCTTCATTATGTTGCTAGCTCTGCTCGCCGGGTTTGGGTTTTCGCAGCAGATAGGCGCCGTGCAGCGGGGCGTGATAATCGGCCGAGACCATCACAAAACCGACATCGGTCAGCATGCGCTCCATCACCCAGCCGAAGGTCGAATATTCGTCGCGCATGTGGGTGACGACGCTGTCGCGGGCAAAGCCGTGGTTCTTGATGTTGAAATCCGCCCACGCCTCGACGTCGCGTTCGGAGCCGTCGGGCATGCTGACGAACACGATATCGCGCAGGAAAAAACGGCCGCCCGGTTTTAAGGCGTTGTAGATTCGCGACATCGCCACCGCCTTCCAGAAATCCGGCAGATGATGCAGCGTGAACTCGCTGACCACGAGGTCGTAGGAATTGGGTTTGTAGGCAAAGCTCAGCAGCCCGGCCGGCTGGGTCCGGAGCTCGACCTTGCGGTCGCGAGCCTGGATCTCCGCCAGCGCCAGCATCGCCGGCGAAATATCTATCGCGTCGACCTCGGCGCCGAGCATGGCTGCCTCGCAGGCCAACACGCCATTGCCGCAACCGATGTCCGCGACCCGCCAGCCGGGTTGCACGTTCAACATGTCGAGCGTTGCCCGCGCCCGGGCGTCGCGATCGTCGTGCAGCTCGTAGATCGAGGCGACCGCGGAATCGAGCCCGATCTGCCGCCGTTCGTTATAGTACCAGTCGCGCGCCAGCATGGTTCACATCCCCTCGGGCCCGCGCCCGATTGCGGCAACACCCGTGCGCGACACCTCGACAAGGCCGAGCGGGCGCATCAGGTCGATGAATTGACTGATCTTGGCGGAATTGCCTGTAATCTCGAACACGAAGCTTTCGGTGGTAGCGTCGATCACCCGGGCGCGAAAGGCGTCCGCCAGCCGCAGCGCCTCGACCCGGTTGTCGCCGCCGCCGCGCACCTTCACCATGGCCAGTTCGCGCTCGATCGAGCGGCCGGTCAGCGTCATGTCGACGACGCGATACACCGGGATCATGCGGTCGAGCTGATGCTTGATCTGCTCGATCACCATCGGCGTACCCGTGGTGACGATGGTGATGCGCGACAGATGTTTTTGGCTTTCGGTCTCGGAGACGGTGAGACTTTCGATGTTGTAGCCGCGACCGGAGAACAGCCCGATCACGCGCGCCAGCACGCCCGGCTCGTTCTGCACCAGCACCGAGAGCGTATGGGCTTCGACCGGCTCATGGCGGTCTTCCATGAAATAGGCGGATGCGGGCTGGTTCATCTCAGGTCCTCGACATTTCTCGTTCTTGCGAGTCTCGCTCAAGCGCTTGGGCACCGACGTCCGTTCCCACCCATCGCTGGAACAGCTCGAAATCGATATTGCCGCCGCTCAGGATCAGGCCGATCCGCTTGCCGCGGTTCTTCTGGTTGTCCTGCAGCGCGGCAGCGAGCGGCGCGGCTCCGGCGCCTTCCGCGAGATTATGGGTGTCGGTCCAGTAGATGCGGATCGCGGCCCCGATCTCGTCGTCGCTGACCTGCACGATGCGCGAGGCGCCTTTGCGGATGATCTCAAGCGCATCTGGATCAGGCACGCGCGTCGCCACGCCGTCTGCGAGTGTATTGCTGCTGTTCGTGCTCACGACCGTGCCGGCGGCAAACGACAGCGCGTAGGACGGTGCGAGCGTCGACTGCACGCCGACGATCTCGGTTTTCAGCCCGAGTAAATCGCGCACCAGGATGCAGCCGCAGATGCCGGAGCCGAGGCCAATCGGAACATAAAGCACGTCGAGGCCGGGCGCGGCGCGCAGCAATTCGAGCGCATAGGTCGCAACCCCCAGCACCAGGTCGGGATGGAAGGACGGCACGAATTCAAGTCCATCACGTTCGGCTCTGCGTTCAGCCTCCTCGCGGGCGGACTGAAAATCATTGCCGTGTTCGACAAGGTCGGCCCCGAAGGCCCTCATCGCGCGATTCTTCTCGACCGAGTTGCCTTGCGGGGCATAGATTGTCACCGGCACGCCATAGCGGCGGCCCGCGAAAGCCAGACTCTGACCGTGATTGCCTGTTGTCGCCGAGATCAGCCCCGCGACATGCGGCCGCTCGCGCCTGAGCCGGTCGAGATACACCAGCCCGCCGCGCACCTTGAAGGCGCCGGTCGGGGTATGGTTTTCATGCTTGACCACGACATCAGCGCCGAGCCGCTGCGCGAGCAGCGGCCAGGCATGCGCCGGCGTCGGCGGAACCGCCGCCCCGACAACCTCATGCGCGCGCTCGAGCTGTCCGAGATCAAACATCCGACCGTCTCACCTCACACCAGCGCCTTGCCGCCGGCGAAGGCGATCGCCGTGGCTTCGTCATTGGCTTCCGCCGGCAGCAGCATTTCATTATGCGCCTTGCCGGACGGGATCATCGGGAAGCAATTCTCCAGCGCCGCGACCCGGCAATCGAACAGCACCGGGCGCTTGACCGCGATCATTTCCTTGAGCGCACCGTCGAGATCGCCGGGCTTGATGGCCTGCAGGCCGACGCAACCAAAGGCGTCCGCGAGCTTGACGAAGTCCGGCAGCGCCTCGGAATAGGTGTGCGACAGCCGGTTGCCGTGCAGCAGCTGCTGCCACTGCCGCACCATGCCCATGTACTGGTTGTTGAGGATGAAGATCTTGATCGGCAGCTCGTACTGCACCGCCGTCGACATCTCCTGCATGGTCATCTGCACCGACGCGTCGCCCGCGATATCGATCACCAGGCTGTCGCGATGCGCGACCTGGACGCCGACTGCGGCCGGCAGGCCGTAGCCCATGGTGCCGAGCCCGCCCGAGGTCATCCAGCGATGCGGTTCTTCAAAGCCGAAGAACTGCGCCGCCCACATCTGGTGCTGGCCGACTTCGGTCGTGATGTAGGTGTCGCGGCCGCGGGTCGCCGCGAACAGCCGCTCGATGGCGTATTGCGGCAGGATGACGTCGTTGTTCTTCTTGTAGGACAGCGAATTGCGCGCGCGCCACTTCGCAATCTCCTGCCACCACGGCTTGATGTCGGGCTTTTTCGATTCCGCCTTGAACACCTGCAGGATATCGCCGAGCACGTTGGCGGCATCGCCGATGATCGGGATATCGACCCGGATGTTCTTGTTGATCGAGGACGGGTCGATGTCGATGTGGATCTTCTTCGAGCCCGGCGAGAACGCGTCGATCCGCCCGGTGATGCGGTCGTCGAACCGCGCGCCGACGCACAGCATGGCGTCGCAGCCATGCATCGCCATGTTGGCCTCGTAGGTGCCGTGCATGCCGAGCATGCCGAGCCAGTTCTTGCCCGACGCCGGATAGGCGCCCAACCCCATCAGCGTCGAAGTGATCGGGAATCCCGTGACCTCGACCAGCTCGCGCAGCAATTTCGAGGCTTCCGGCCCGGAATTGATCACGCCGCCGCCGCTATAGATCACCGGCCGCTTGGCGGACGCCAGCAGCGCCACCGCTTTGCGGATTTGCGCCGCATCGCCCTTGACGCGCGGCACATAAGACACGTGGACGTCGGCCTTGCGCGGCGGATGATAGGTGCCGGTCGCGAACTGCACGTCCTTGGGCACATCGACCACGACCGGGCCGGGACGGCCGGTGCTCGCGACGTAAAACGCCTCGTGCAGCACTTTTGCCAGATCGTTGACGTCGCGCACCAGCCAGTTGTGCTTGGTGCAGGGCCTGGTGATGCCGACCGTGTCGCATTCCTGGAACGCGTCGTTGCCGATCAAATGGGTGGGGACCTGCCCGGTGATGCAAACCAGCGGGATCGAATCCATCAGCGCGTCGGCCAGCGGCGTCACCATGTTGGTGGCACCCGGCCCCGAGGTCACCAGCACCACGCCGGGCTTGCCGGTGGAGCGCGCATAGCCTTCGGCCGCGTGGCCGGCGCCCTGCTCGTGCCGCACCAGGATGTGCTCGACGTCGCTTTGCTGGAACAGCTCGTCATAGATCGGAAGCACCGCGCCGCCGGGATAACCGAAGATATGCTGGACGCCATGATCGACGAGCGCGCGCACGATCATCGCAGCGCCGGTCATCTGGTTGGGGTCGTGTTTCTCGTTACTCATGGCTGGCTCCGGATCCGCTGTTGTCAGCGTCGTTTTTCAGTTGGCTCGTTTTGGAAAATAAAAAGGGGCCCAAGAGGACCCCTGCACACCGCCCGATTTTGGATGGCCTTAGCCATCCCCGGCGGTGCGCCTGGGTACGACTACGATAAGGAGTTTGGTAATAATATTGCGCATTTTGCGGTCTTGGCTTCTCGAAGGTTGCGCGGAACATAGCGGCCCGGTCCCGAAAGTCAAGGGAAGCCGCCCGCTTGACGCGATTTTGGTAGTCTAGCGGGGTTCGGGGCGCTCGGCGAGGGTTTTTCGCTCGGGCGAGGGCACATGGCTGCCGTGCCGCCAGCCGAATGGGTGTCGAATCTACTATCCTCCGTGCCGGAGCCCATGATGCCCGACGTCAGAATAGCCGGCCCCGCCGACCTCGCCTCCCTGCTCGCGCTATTCGAGGCATCGGAGGTCAGCCGTCACGCGCAACCAAGAGAAAGGGCAGAGCGTATCTGGGCGCAAAGCCTTGCGCGCGACGGTCTCACCGTCTTTGTATCGGACACAGACTCCCGCATCGTCTCGACCTGCATGCTGGTTACGTTCCCGAACCTTCTGCGTGGCGGGCGTCAGCACGGCATCATCGAAAACGTAGTGACGCATCCCGACTATCAAGGACGCGGCCACGGCCGCGCGGTGATCGGCGCGGCACTCGCCGACGCATGGCGACAGGATTGCCATCATGTCCTACTGCAAAGCGGCAGGGCCGAACCGCGCGTACACCGGTTCTACGAGAAATGCGGATTCAAGCCGGGATTGAGAACGGCTTACGCGGCTCACCGTCCGACGGATGCGCCGTAGCCGGATGAATTTCCGCGATATCTGGGGAACCCTATCCGTGGTGACAGGCCATCCCGGATCTCGCGGAGCCTGTCATCGGGCGCGCATTCGCGCGACCCGTTGGCTCATCCGGGCTACAAGGATTTTTCCAGCCGTCCCCGCGCCTCTTCCGGCTTCACCCACTCGAATTCCGGCAGTTGATGCCGGAACCAGGTGAATTGCCGTTTGGCGTAATGGCGAGTGTCGGCGCGGCCGATCGTGGCGGCCTGCTCCAGCGTCATCTCGCCTCTCAGATGCGCAAGCAGCGCCGGCACGCCGTGCGCTTTCATCGCCGGCAGCAGCGGATCGAGATGGCGTACGCCGATGTGTGCGACTTCGTCCAGCGCCCCCGCCGCCAGCATGGCCTCGAACCGCGCGTCGATCCGCGCATAAAGCGCATCGCGTTCCGGCGCCAGGAACACCGCGCTGAATTGTCCTGGTGGCAAGAGCGGCGGCAACCCGTCGCGATGCCAGTCGGTCAGCGAACGCCCGGTGGCCTCGACCACTTCGAGCGCGCGCGCGATGCGGGTGCGGTCGCGCGGCTTGAGCCGTTCGGCGGAAGCTGGATCGCGCCGAGCCAGTTCGGCATATAGCGCCTCGACACCATTTAATTCGAGCCGCGCGCGCACGCTCTCGCGTATGTCGGGTGGGACCGGCGGCACCGCGGACAGGCCGCGCGTCAGCGCCTTGAAGTAAAGGCCGGAGCCGCCGGTAAAAATCGCCACGCGGTTTTGCGCGCGCGCCTCGGCGAGTGCACTCGTCGCGTCCGTTACCCAGTGGCCCGCGGAGCAATTCACGGCAGCGTCGACATGGCCATAGAGCCGATGCGGCACCCGCGCCTCGTCCTGCGGCGACGGCCGCGCCGTGATGATGCGAAGGTCGCGATAGACCTGCATGGAATCGGCATTGATGACGATGCCACCGGCGGCCGCCGCGAGCTCCAGCGCCAGCGCCGACTTGCCGCTGGCGGTCGGCCCTGCGATAAGCACGGCCTGAACGCCTTCCGGATGCGAATTCGCCTGCATGTCCCTGGTCGCCACGCTGATCTGCAATCCCGCCAATCCCGCGCTCGATAGCACGGTCGTCGACGGCGCGCGCGCAATTCTTCCCGAGGCAGGGCAAGCGCATTGGCTATTCGACGAGGTCGCCGTCGACATCCCCTTTACCGGCAACGGGGATATCGCCGCCATTATACAGCGTCTGACCGAGGCGCGCGGCGACCTGCCGATCGACATTGTCGTGCAACCGCAGATCGACCGGCGCAAGAAGCTTTTCCTGGCCGATATGGATTCCACCATGATCGGCCAGGAATGCATCGACGAGCTGGCGGATTTCGCCGGCCTGAGGGCCCATGTCGCGGCTATCACCGAACGCGCGATGCGCGGCGAAGTCGCGTTCGAGCCGGCGTTGCGCGAACGTGTCGCGCTGTTGAAGAACCTGCCGGTCAGCGTGGTCGACGAAGTGCTGAAGCAGCGCATCACCGCGACGCCGGGCGGCCGCCAACTGGTCATGACCATGCGCGCGCATGGCGCCTATACCTGCCTGATCTCCGGCGGCTTTACCCTGTTCACCAACGCCGTCGCCGCGATGATCGGTTTTCAGGAGAACCGCGCCAACGAACTGAAAATCGCCGACGGCAAACTGACCGGCGAGGTCGCCGAGCCGATCCTGGGGCGCGCCGCCAAGCTCGCGACGCTGGTCGAACTGCGCGAAGCCTTCGATCTCGACAATCTCGACACGCTGGTGGTCGGCGACGGCGCCAACGACCTCGGCATGATCGAAGCGGCCGGCTTAGGGGTTGCCTACTACGCCAAGCCCTCGGTCGCCGCCGCCGCCGCCGCGCGGATCGACCACGGCGACCTCACGGCCTTGCTGTACGCGCAAGGCTACCGGCGCGAGGAGTTTGTAGAGACATAATTGCGCGCCGTGGCGCTGTAGCCTGGATTGAACGCAGCGAAATCCGGGAGTAGTGGTACCGTCGGCAAGCCTCCCCGGATTTCACTCCGTTCAATCCGGGCTACAATCGACGCCAAAGGTTATGCGCACCCGCGTGCGCGGGGACGACGCAGCAATTTGGAAAGACTCGCCGCCTTTGACGCCGACCTACTGCACGCTCAGCGCCACGAAGCGCAATTCGCCGTCGCCGTTGGCGACCAGCAGCAGCACGGATTTCTTGCCGTCCTTCTTGAGCTGGTCGACGCGCTTCTTGACGTCGGCGGCGCTGTTGACCGCTTCCTGCGCCACCTCGACGATGACCTCGCCGGGGCTCAGGCGTTTTTCGGCGGCGTCGGAGGCGCCGTCGACATTGGTGATGATGACGCCCTTGACGCTGTCCTTGATCTTGTAACGGCTGCGCAGATCCTTGCTCAAGGTCGCGAGATCGAGCCCGAGCGCCTTCTGCGTCACCGGTTTTTCCACCGGCTCCTGCGTCTTGTTGGAAACCGGCACCGCTTTGTCGCCATCCTCGAGCCGGCCGAGCGTAACCTTCATGGTCTGCTCGGCGCCCTTGCGGATGATGACGACATCGACCGCCTTGCCGACCGGGGTGTCGGCGACGACGCGCGACAGGTCCTTCGGCTCCTTGATTTCCTTGCCGTCGAACGTGACCACGACGTCGCCCGGCTCGATGCCCGCGGGCTTGGCCGGGCCCTTGTCGTCGACGCCGGCGATCAGCGCGCCGCGGGCGGGCTTGATGTTGAGGCTTTCGGCGATCTCGTCGGTGACCTGCTGGATGCGGACGCCGAGCCAGCCACGGCGAAGCTCGCCAAATTGCCGGAGCTGCGCCACCACGCCGGACACCGTCTTGGAGGGCACGGCAAAGCCGATGCCGATCGAGCCGCCGGTCGGCGAGATGATCAGCGTATTGACGCCGATCACGTCGCCATCGAGGTTGAACAGCGGGCCGCCGGAATTGCCGCGGTTGATGGCGGCGTCGGTCTGGATGTAATTGTCGTAAGGACCCTGGCTGATATCGCGGTTGCGCGCCGACACGATGCCGGCGGTGACGGTGCCGCCGAGGCTGAACGGATTGCCGATCGCGATCACCCATTCGCCGAGCCGCAGCTTGTCGGAATCGCCGAATTTCACCGCGATCAGCGGCTTGTTCGGCGTGAATTTCAGCACCGCGAGATCGGTCTTCTTGTCGACGCCGACCAGTTCGGCCTTGAACTTGCTGCCGTCGTTCATGATCACGTTGATCTCGTCGGCGCCGTCGATGACGTGATTGTTGGTCACGACGATGCCCGAAGTGTCGATGATGAAGCCGGAGCCGAGCGAGGTGGTCTTGTGCGGCTGCATGTCGCCGCCGCCACCCGGACCGCCGCGGCGGTTCTTGAAGAAGTCGTCGAAGAATTCCTCGAACGGCGAGCCCGGCGGCAATTTCGGCATCGCGTTCTTGTCGGTCGGGCCGCTGTTCTTGGCTTCGACGGTCTGCGAGGTCGAGATGTTGACCACCGCGTCGATCACCTTCTCGGCAACATCGGCGATGCCATCGGGGCCGCGGGCGAACGCCGGTGGCGCCATCACGAGGCTCGCGGCGCCGAGGCAGATCGCGGCCAACCAGGGGCGCAGGCGATGAGTCGGGGCCGGGGTCGCAGCGGTCATATCGGGTCTCTCTGTCCAGGAAACGGGGTCGGAATGTTTGGTCCACAGTGCGCCCGAACGGGGTGACGGCGCAAGCATCGGCGGGACATTTCGAAGTCATCAGCGCGTGACAAATGCGGCAAAAAACCGGTCCAGGCCGGTCAATTCGGCGTTGAACCCTGGTCGCGCAGACGGCAGCCGATTCGGCGAATACTAGCGTCGCACGATCCAGATCAGGATCAGGCCGGCCACTGCCGATCCGATGCCCACGACGCGCAGGATGTTGTCCGGCGTCGCCAGCGCGCTCTTCATCGCCCGCCGCATCCAGGCCGGGCTAGCGGCGAACATCAGGCCTTCCAGCACAAACAGAATACCCACACCGATGAGGAAGTCGGCGAACGCTATGGACCTCATCGAACTGGAACCTCCCGTTTGCTATGGTTTTTGGCTTATGCATTCAGGCCGAAGCGATGTCCGCTTCGGCCTCTTGAAATCCGGCGCATGCGTCAGGGTTTTGCCGCCGGCGCCGGCGTGGCCGCAGCCGCTGCCGGCGCACCGGACGGGCTGTTGAAGAACTTGAAGAAATTCGAATCCGGCCGCAGCAGGAAGCGGGTGTCGTTGCTCTTCAGACCGTTCTCATAGGCCGTCATCGAACGATAGAACGCGAAGAAGTCCGGATCCTTGCCATAGGCTTCGGCGAACAGCCGGTTGCGCTCGCCGTCGCCCTCGCCGCGGATCTGCTCGGACTTCGAGTTGGCTTCGGCGACGATCACGGTGGCCTCGCGGTCGGCGTTGGACCTGATCTCCTGCGCCTTCTGGCCGCCCTGGGCGCGGAATTCCGCGGCTTCGCGTTGCCGCTCGGTCTGCATGCGCTGATACACCGCCTGGCTGTTCTGCTCCGGCAGGTCGGCGCGCCTGATCCGCACGTCGACCACCTGGATGCCATAGGCATCGGCTTCCTTGTCGACCTGGTCGCGGATCCGCCCCATCAAGGCCTCGCGCTCGTCGCGCACGACCTGGATGAAGGTAACTTCGCCGAGCACCCGGCGCAGCGATGCGTTGAGGATCGTGGTCAACTGGATGTTGGCGGCCTGGATCGAACCGACGCTCTGGTAAAATCGCAGCGGCGTCTTGATCCGGTAGCGCGCGAAGGCGTCGACCACCAATCGCTTCTGGTCCGAAGCGATGATTTCCTGCGACGGGTTTTCCAGGTCGAGGATCCGCTTGTCGATATCGATCACCGTATCGATGAAGGGCGCCTTGAAATGCAGGCCGGGATCGGTCACGACGTCGACCGGCTTGCCAAGCCTGACCACCAGCGCCTGCTCGGTCTGGTCCACGGTGAACACCGAGCCGTAGCCGACGACGATTGCCAGCAACAGCAACAGCAACACGATAATGCCTGTAACCGGGGATCTCATCGGGTGCTCCCGCTCTGCTGCGGCGGCTGGCCAGTTGAAGCCGCCGGCGGACGCCGCGGCGTCAACTCGCTGAGCGGAAGATAAGGCACGATGCCTTGGGCGCCGGGACCGCCGCCGTCATAGACCAGCTTTTCCGAGCTTCCGAGCACGCGTTCCATCGTCTCCAGATAAATGCGCTCCCGGGTGACGTCGGGCGCCTTCTTGTACTCGTCGTACACTTTGAGGAAGCGCGCGCTCTGGCCCTTGGCCTCGGCGACCGCCTGCTGCTTGTAGCCTTCGGCGACCTGCAGGATTTGCGCGGCGCGCCCCTTGGCGTCGGGCACGACGCGGTTGGCGTAGGTCTGGGCTTCGTTCTGCAGCCGCTCGAGGTCGGCGCGCGCCGCCTGCACGTCGCGGAACGAATCGATCACCTGCGCCGGCGGGTCGACCTT
>Ga0265314_10004392_pt1 | contig 13102 bp, 7 predicted proteins | sample 4126metaG_FD_203106 | JGI IMG/M metagenome (GOLD analysis project Ga0265314, IMG submission 203106) | Rhizosphere microbial communities from Carex aquatilis grown in University of Washington, Seatle, WA, United States - 4-1-26 metaG | ecosystem: Host-associated > Plants > Roots > Rhizosphere >... | reverse complement strand
GCGAAAACATGCTGGCTTTGATCGATGCATTGAACAAAGCCAAGCCTGCGGCGTCCAAGGGTGTCTACCTGAAGAAGGTCGCGATCTCCAGCACCATGGGTGTGGGTATTCGTGTCGAACAGGCAAGTCTGGTAGCTTGATGTTTTGAATTTGGTGGCGGGGTTTTCCTGCTGCCATTTGTTCTTTGACTGCTGGCGGTATTGGCAGATTATCAAAGACCGTAGGTGTCGAAGGTGTTGTTGGCCGGAGACTTAATCGACGGCAGTTGCGTCGACCCACGTAGATGGTGTGCCCGCGAGCAGGAAGTATTTGTTGTTCCCTGTCTTGAGGACGCGGTCGTTAATCAGGGATATCAAGCTACGGCAAGATATTCCGCTGTGAAGATGGAGGAAGACTTTGGGTCTTAATCTGCAAGAAAAGCAAGCGGTGGTCGCGGAAGTCAGCGCACAAGTGGCGCAGGCTCAGACTATCGTTCTGGCTGAGTATCGCGGCATCGAAGTCGGCGACATCACCAAGCTGCGTGCCAATGCACGTAACTCTGGTGTGTATTTCCGCGTGGTTAAAAACACGCTGGCACGCCGTGCGGTGCAAGGCACTCCGTTCGAAGCGTTGGCAGAGAAGATGGTGGGGCCGTTGGTATACGGCATCAGCGCCGATCCTGTTGCCGCCGCGAAAGTGGTGTTTGACTTCGCCAAAACCAACGAAAAACTGGTGATTACAGCAGGTGCCTACAACGGCAAGGTGCTGGACAAGGCGGGCGTTTCCGCATTGGCCACTGTGCCGCCGAAGGAAGTGCTGCTGGCGCAACTGCTGGGTGTGTTGCAATCGCCGATTTCCGGTTTGGCGCGCGTACTCGTCGCAGTGGCAGAGAAGAAAGCGGTTACCGCTTAATCAACGCTGCCACCGCGTAATTTTTTGATTTCTAATTTTCAGGAAAAACAACATGTCATTCGATAAAGACGCATTTTTGAAAGCACTGGACGGTATGTCCGTGCTGGAACTGAACGAGCTGGTAAAGGCTGTTGAAGAGAAGTTCGGCGTATCCGCTGCCGCGATGGCTGCTCCTGCTGCTGCCGGTGGCGCTGCTGCTGGTGCTGCTGCGGCTGAACAGACTGAGTTCACTGTAACCTTGAAGTCGGCTGGCGAGGCCAAGGTAAACGTGATCAAGGTTGTGCGTACTATCACCGGTCTGGGCTTGAAAGAAGCCAAGGATCTGGTTGACGGCGCACCGAAGACGGTCAAGGAAGGCATCAGCAAGGCTGATGCTGACGCGATCGCCAAGCAACTGATCGAAGCTGGCGCAACCGCTGAAGTCAAGTAAGCAAAGCGTTTGCAGAGAGGCTGACGGATCACCCGTCAGCCTTTTGCCGCTTCTGGAAACAAAACTGTGATGCTGTATTTGCAAGTGTAGAAGCTAACGGTCAAGCGGTGCATAGGCGCCGATTGTCCCTTACCTTTTCCTTCTGTTAGTGGAGATACCATGAGCTATTCTTTTACCGAAAAAAAACGTATTCGTAAAAGTTTTGCGAAGCGCGTTGGCGCTTTGCCAGTGCCGTTTTTGCTGTCCACCCAGTTGGAATCCTACAGCGATTTCCTGCAGGCTTGGGTCGCACCCGAGCAGCGCAAGAACGAGGGCCTGCAAGCCGCTTTCAATTCGATCTTTCCGATCGAGAGCCACACCAAGTTCGCCCGTTTGGACTTCGTCAGCTATACCCTTGGCTTGCCGCCGTTCGATGTGCGTGAATGCCAGCAGCGCGGCCTGACTTATGCGTCGCCGTTGCGTGCCCGCGTGCGTCTGACCCTGCTTGACAAGGAAGCGTCCAAGCCGACTGTCAAAGAAGTGAAAGAGCAGGAAGTCTATATGGGCGAGATCCCGTTGATGACCAACACCGGCTCGTTTGTGATCAATGGTACAGAGCGCGTGATCGTGTCGCAGCTGCACCGTTCGCCCGGCGTGTTCTTCGAGCATGACCGCGGCAAGACACATTCATCCGGCAAATTGCTGTTCTCTGCACGCGTGATTCCGTATCGTGGCTCCTGGCTGGATTTCGAATTCGACGCCAAGGATTTTGTGTATTTCCGTATCGACCGTCGCAGGAAGATGCCCGTCACCATTCTGCTGAAGTCGCTGGGCTATACCCCGGAACAGATACTGGAGATGTTCTTCAGCAACGACACATTCCACTTCGGCAAAAAAGGCATCCAGTTCGAAGTGGTGCCGGAACGTCTGCGCGGCGAGATCGCGCGCTTCGACATCGAAGGCAAAGGCGGCAAACTCATCGTCGCAAAGGACAAGCGGATCACTGTGCGTCACATCCGCGAGATACAGGAAGCAGGGATCGATAAGCTGACCGTAGCCGAGGATTTCCTCATAGGGCGCGTGCTGGCACACAACATCGTGGACAAGGACAGCGGCGAAGTGATCGCCAATGCCAACGAAGAGATCACTGAGACTTTGATCGGCAAGCTGCAAGCTGCCGGTATCGCCAAGATACATACCCTGTACACCAACGACCTGGATCAGGGAGCGTTCATCTCGCAAACATTGCGTACGGATGAAACGACCGATCTGTGGACTGCGCGCGTGGCGATCTATCGCATGATGCGCCCCGGGGAGCCGCCTACCGAAGATGCGGTGGAAGCGCTGTTCAACGGGCTGTTCTTCAACGAAGACCGTTACGACCTGTCCGCCGTGGGCCGCATGAAGTTCAACCGCCGTGTCGGTCGCGAAGAGTTGACGGGAGCTGTCATCCTGTCCAACGAAGATATCGTCGAAGTGATCCGCATTCTGGTCGAACTGCGCAACGGTCGCGGCGAGATCGATGACATCGATCACTTGGGTAACCGCCGCGTGCGCGCTGTGGGCGAACTGGCCGAGAACCAGTTCCGTACCGGGCTGGCTCGCGTCGAACGCGCTGTCAAGGAGCGCCTCGGTCAAGCCGAAGCCGACAACCTGATGCCGCACGACCTGATCAACGCCAAGCCGATCTCGGCTGCCGTGAAGGAATTCTTCGGTTCTTCGCAGCTGTCGCAGTTCATGGACCAGACCAACCCGCTGGCGGAAGTGACGCACAAGCGCCGTATCTCCGCACTGGGACCGGGCGGTCTGACCCGCGAACGAGCGGGCTTCGAAGTGCGCGACGTGCACCCGACCCACTACGGCCGCGTGTGCCCGATCGAAACACCGGAAGGCCCGAACATCGGCCTGATCAACTCGCTGGCGCTGTACGCACGCACCAACGAATACGGCTTCATCGAAACGCCGTATCGCCGTGTGGTGAAGAGCCGTGCAACCGATGACGTGGACTACCTGTCCGCCATCGAAGAAGGCAAGTTCACCATCGCTCAGGCGAATGCGGAACTGGACAAGAAGGGTCACTTCACCAACGACATCGTGTCCGCACGTCAGCACAACGAATTCGTGCTGGCCGAGCCGGTGAACATCGAATACATGGACGTGGCGCCAGCACAGGTGGTGTCGGTGGCGGCTTCGCTGATCCCGTTCCTGGAACACGATGACGCGAACCGCGCATTGATGGGCGCCAACATGCAACGCCAGGCAGTGCCTGTGCTGCGTGCCGAGAAGGCATTGGTCGGTACCGGTATCGAACGCACCGTTGCTGTCGACTCCGGCACGGCAGTGCAAGCTTGGCGCGGCGGTCGCGTGGACTATGTGGATTCCGGTCGTATCGTGGTGCGCGTCAATGACGACGAAACCACTGCGGGCGAAGTCGGCGTGGATATCTACAACCTGACCAAGTACACCCGCTCCAACCAGAACACCAACATCAACCAGCGTCCGCTGGTGCGTGTGGGCGATGTGATCGCGCGCGGCGACGTGGTGGCCGATGGTGCGTCGACCGACATGGGCGAACTGGCATTGGGCCAGAACATGATGGTCGCGTTCATGCCGTGGAACGGCTATAACTTCGAAGACTCGATTTTGATCTCCGAGCGCGTGGTTGCCGAAGACCGTTTCACTTCGATCCACATCGAAGAACTGACGGTGATGGCACGCGATACCAAGCTGGGTACGGAAGAGATCACGCGCGACATCCCGAACCTGTCCGAAGCGCAGATGGCGCGTCTGGACGAGTGCGGCATCGTGCACATCGGCGCGGAAGTCGGTGTGGGCGATGTGCTGGTAGGCAAGGTCACGCCCAAGGGCGAAACGCAACTGACACCGGAAGAGAAGCTGCTGCGCGCGATCTTCGGCGAGAAGGCTTCCGACGTGAAGGATACTTCGCTGCGCGTGAAGGCCGGTATCTCCGGTACTGTGATCGACGTGCAGGTGTTTACTCGAGAAGGCCTGCAACGCGACAAGCGCGCCCAGCAGATCATCGACGACGAACTGAACCGCTACAAGAAGGATCTGGCGGACCAGATGCGCATCGTCGAGGCGGACGTGTACGCGCGTCTGGAAAAACTGTTGTTGAACAAGGTCGCCAACGGTGGTCCCAAGAAGCTGGCCAAAGGCACCAAGCTGAGCAAGGATTATCTGGGCAGCCTGGAGCACCACCATTGGTTTGATATCCGTCTGGCCAATGACGAAGCCGCTTCGCAGCTGGAACAAGTGAAAGAAGGCCTGGCGCAGAAGCGTCTGGAGTTCGATGCCGCGTTCGAGCTGAAAAAGAAGAAACTGACGCAAGGCGATGAGCTGCAAGCCGGCGTACAGAAGATGGTCAAGGTGTATGTGGCGGTGAAACGCCGTCTGCAACCCGGCGACAAGATGGCGGGTCGTCACGGTAACAAGGGTGTGGTGTCGCGCATCGTGCCGGTGGAAGACATGCCGCGCATGGCCGACGGAACGACCGTGGATGTGGTGCTGAACCCGCTGGGCGTGCCGTCGCGTATGAACATCGGTCAGGTGCTGGAAGTGCATCTGGGCTGGGCTGCAAAAGGCCTGGGCAAGAAGATCAGGCTGATGCTGGAAGCGCAAGCCAAGATCGCAGATGTGCGCAAGTTCCTGGGCAAGATATACAAGGGCGACCAGGCCGAAGAGATTGCCACCTTCAGCGATGAAGAAGTGGTCGAGCTGTGCCGTAACCTGCGCGCAGGTGTGCCGTTCGCGACGCCGGTGTTCGACGGTGCCAGCGAAGAAGAGATCAAGGATCTGCTGGAACTGGCCGACCTGCCGCGTTCCGGTCAGATCCAGTTGTATGACGGACGCACAGGTGACGCATTCGACCGCAAGGTCACCGTGGGCTACATGCACGTGTTGAAGCTGCACCATCTGGTCGATGACAAGATGCATGCGCGTTCAACAGGTCCGTACAGCCTGGTTACACAGCAGCCTCTGGGCGGAAAAGCACAGTTCGGTGGTCAGCGCTTCGGTGAGATGGAAGTCTGGGCACTGGAAGCATACGGCGCGGCGTACACGTTGCAGGAAATGCTTACGGTCAAGTCGGATGACGTCAATGGACGTACCAAGGTGTACGAGAACATCGTCAAGGGTGATCACAAGATCGACGCGGGTATGCCGGAGTCGTTCAACGTGCTCACCAAGGAAATCCGCTCGTTGGGTATCGACATCGATCTGGAACGTCACTAAGACTGTCAGGCACAAGGCTAAAAGGAGTCACACATGAAAGCATTGCTCGATTTGTTCAAGCAGGTTACACAGAAGGAAGAGTTCGACACGATCAAGATCGGTCTGGCATCTCCCGAAAAGATCCGTTCGTGGTCCTACGGTGAAGTGAAGAAGCCGGAAACCATCAACTACCGTACCTTTAAACCGGAACGGGACGGTCTGTTCTGCGCCAAGATATTCGGTCCGGTGAAGGACTACGAGTGTCTGTGCGGCAAGTACAAGCGCCTCAAGCATCGCGGTGTGATCTGCGAAAAATGCGGTGTCGAAGTCACCTTGTCCAAGGTGCGCCGCGAGCGCATGGGACACATCGAACTGGCATCCCCGGTCGCGCATATCTGGTTCCTGAAGTCGTTGCCGTCGCGTCTGGGCATGGTGCTGGACATGACTCTGCGCGACATCGAGCGCGTGCTGTATTTTGAAGCCTATGTCGTGACCGAGCCCGGCATGACCCCGCTGAATCGCGGTCAGCTGCTCTCGGAAGACGACTATCTGGCCAAGCTGGAAGAGTACGGTGACGAGTTCTCCGCGGTGATGGGTGCGGAAGGTGTGCGCGCACTGTTGCGCGCGCTGGATGTGCCTTCCGAAATCGAGATGCTGCGCGCCGAGCTGGAAGCGACCAGTTCCGAAACCAAGATCAAGAAATATGCGAAACGTCTGAAGATACTGGAAGCGTTCACACAATCCGGTATCAAGCCGGAATGGATGGTGATGGAAGTGCTGCCGGTGCTGCCGCCGGAACTGCGCCCGCTGGTACCGCTGGACGGCGGCCGTTTTGCGACCTCCGACCTGAACGATCTGTATCGTCGCGTGATCAACCGCAACAACCGTCTGAAACGCCTGCTGGAACTGAAGGCGCCGGAAATCATCGTGCGCAACGAAAAGCGCATGCTGCAGGAATCCGTGGACTCCCTACTGGACAACGGCCGTCGCGGCAAGGCCATGACCGGCGCCAACAAGCGTCCGCTGAAGTCGCTGGCCGATATGATCAAGGGCAAGGGCGGTCGCTTCCGTCAGAACTTGCTGGGCAAGCGCGTGGACTATTCAGGCCGTTCCGTGATTGTGGTGGGCCCGCAACTCAAGCTGCATCAATGCGGTCTGCCCAAGAAGATGGCACTGGAACTGTTCAAGCCGTTCATTTTCGAACGACTGGAAAAGATGGGTCTGGCGACCACGATCAAGGCCGGAAAGCGCATGGTCGAGGCCGAAGAGCCTATCGTTTGGGACATCCTGGAAGAAGTCATCCATGAACACCCGGTGATGTTGAACCGTGCACCGACGTTGCACCGTCTGGGTATCCAGGCATTCGAGCCCATCCTGATCGAAGGCAAGGCCATCCAGCTACATCCGCTGGTCTGCTCGGCATTCAACGCCGACTTCGACGGTGACCAAATGGCCGTTCACGTTCCGCTGTCGCTGGAAGCGCAGATGGAATGCCGCACGCTGATGCTGGCGTCCAACAACGTGTTGTCTCCCGCCAACGGCGAACCGATCATCGTTCCGTCGCAGGATATCGTGTTGGGTCTGTACTACATGACGCGCGAAAAGGTCGGTGCACTGGGCGAAGGCGCGATGTTTGCCGACGTGTCCGAAGTGTTGCGCGCCTATCGTTCGAACCAGGTCGATCTGCAAGCCAAGGTGCTGGTTCGTATCAAGGAATCGTTCACCAACGAAGCCGGCGAGAAGGAAGAGAAGCGCACGCGCTACGAGACGACCGTCGGCCGTTCCATCCTGTCCGAGATCCTGCCGACGAACCTGCCATTCAGCGCCGTGAACAAGACGCTGAAGAAGAAAGAGATCTCGCGCCTGATCAACACCAGCTTCCGCCTGTGCGGATTGCGCGACACGGTGATCATGGCCGACCAACTGATGTACACCGGCTTCGCGTATGCGACCCGCGCCGGTATCTCGATCTGCGTGGACGACATGCTGGTTCCGCAACAAAAGAACGAGTTGATCGCCGCTGCAGAAAAAGAAGTGCACGAGATCCAGACACAGTACACCTCCGGTCTGGTGACGCAGGGTGAGCGCTACAACAAGGTGGTGGACATCTGGGGCCGTACCGGTGACCAAGTTGCCAAGGCCATGATGGATCAGCTCGGCGTTGAGCCGGTGCGAGATCTGTTGTCGGGCGAGGCACTGTTCGACAAGAAGGGCAAGGCGATCACGCAGGAGTCTTTCAATTCCATCTACATGATGGCCGACTCCGGCGCGCGCGGTTCTGCTGCGCAGATTCGACAGTTGTCCGGTATGCGCGGCCTGATGGCGAAGCCGGACGGCTCCATCATCGAGACGCCGATCACCGCGAACTTCCGCGAGGGTCTGAATATGCTGCAGTACTTCATCTCCACCCACGGCGCACGTAAGGGCTTGGCGGATACGGCGTTGAAGACGGCAAACTCCGGTTACCTGACTCGTCGTCTGGTGGATGTGACGCAGGATCTGGTCATCACCGAAAACGATTGCGGCACCAGCAACGGCCGTTCGATGAAGGCACTGGTGGAAGGCGGCGAAGTGATCGAAGCCTTGCGCGACCGCATTCTGGGCCGTGTGGTGGCGGCGGATGTCGTCAATCCGGAAACCAGTGAGACCCTGTACGAAGCAAATACATTGCTGGACGAAGACAAAGTGGAACTCATCGAGTCCATGGGCATCGACGAAGTGCGCGTGCGCACCCCGTTGACCTGCGATACGCGTTACGGTCTGTGCGCCAAGTGCTATGGCCGTGACCTGGGCCGCGGCGGTCTGGTGAACGTTGGCGAAGCAGTTGGTGTGATCGCCGCGCAGTCCATCGGCGAACCGGGTACCCAGCTGACCATGCGTACCTTCCACATCGGCGGTGCGGCATCGCGTACCGTGGTGGCCAGCCAAGTCGAGAGCAAGTCGAACGGTCTCATCAAGTACAGCCCGAACATGCGCACCGTAACGACCGCGCGCGGCGAACTGGTGGTGGTGGCGCGTTCCGGCGAAGTCATGGTGACCGACGATCATGGTCGCGAGCGCGAGCGTCACAAGGTGCCTTACGGCGCCAACCTGACCGCGCGCGAAGGCGTGACCGTCAAGGCCGGTGTGGTTCTCGCGACATGGGATCCGCATACCCGTCCGATCATTACCGAATACGCGGGCCGTGTGCGTTTCGAGAACGTGGAAGAGGGCGCTACCGTCGCCAAGCAGATCGACGAAGTGACCGGTCTGTCCACGCTGGTGGTTATCGATCCGAAGCGTTCCACGACCGGCAAGGGCGTGCGTCCGCTGGTGCGTCTGCTGAACGAAGCCGGACACGAGATCAATATCGCCGGCACGGATACACCGATCTCGGTGACGTTCCAGGTCGGCTCCATCATCACGGTGGAAGACGGACAACATGTGGGCGTCGGCGACGTATTGGCGCGCATTCCGCAGGAAAGCTCCAAGACGCGTGACATCACCGGCGGTCTGCCACGGGTGGCCGAGCTGTTCGAAGCGCGTTCGCCGAAGGATGCGGGCATGCTGGCGGAAGTCACCGGTACGGCCTCGTTCGGCAAGGAAACGAAGGGCAAGCAGCGTCTGGTGATCACCGACGTTACCGGCGAAGCCCACGAGTTCCTGATCACCAAGGACAAGCATGTGCTGGTGCACGACGGCCAAGTGGTGAATCAGGGTGAAATGATCGTGGACGGCCCGGCCGATCCGCACGACATCCTGCGTTTGCTGGGTATCGAAGCGCTGGCGCAGTACATCACCGACGAAGTGCAGGACGTGTACCGCCTGCAGGGTGTGAAGATCAACGACAAGCACATCGAAGTGATCGTGCGCCAGATGTTGCGCCGTATCGCGATCGTCGACGAGGGCGATACCACCTTCATTCCCAAGGAACAGGTGGAGCGCGCCGAGATGCTGCAGGAGAACGAGCGCGTGGTGGCCGCTGGCAAGGAGCCGGCGACATTCCAGCACATGCTGCTGGGTATCACCAAGGCATCTTTGTCGACCGATTCGTTCATCTCCGCGGCATCCTTCCAGGAAACGACGCGCGTGCTGACCGAAGCGGCGATCATGGGCAAAAAGGACGATCTGCGCGGTCTCAAGGAAAACGTCATCGTGGGTCGCCTCATCCCGGCAGGCACGGGTCTGGCTTACCACACGGCGCGTCGCAAGCAGCGTCTGGGGCTGGACATCGCCGAAGGTGCCGGTTTGGCCGAAGTTGCAGCGGCTGCGGAGGCTCAAGAGGGCGTCTAGTTGCTTGACAGGCATAGGCTTCGTCAATAGAATGCGCGGTCTTTTTAGTCCGCGCATTTCTGTGCAAGTCGGCACGGATGCAGGTGCGGAGCAGTTTTGAGTTTTAACTATTAGTTTTTAAACAGTTTTCAGGAAGCGGAAATCAATAATGCCAACCATCAACCAGTTAGTGCGCACAGGCCGTACGGCCGAAGTGACCAAGAGCAAGGTGCCGGCTCTCGCGGGTAGTCCTCAAAAACGCGGTGTTTGTACGCGCGTTTACACCACGACTCCGAAGAAGCCGAACTCGGCGCTGCGTAAGGTCGCCAAGGTGCGCCTGACCAACGGCTTCGAGGTTATTTCCTACATCGGCGGTGAAGGCCATAACCTGCAAGAGCACAGCGTGGTCCTGTTGCGCGGTGGTCGTGTGAAGGATTTGCCGGGTGTGCGTTACCACATGGTGCGCGGCAGCCTGGATACAGCGGGTGTAAAGGATCGTAAACAGTCCCGTTCCAAGTACGGTGCGAAGCGCCCGAAAAAAGCGTAATTCAGTAGTCATACAGATATAACCGAGGTATTGATATGCCAAGACGTAGAGAAGTCCCCAAACGCGAAGTCCTGCCCGATCCCAAGTTCGGCAATCAGGATCTTTCCAAGTTCGTTAACGTGCTGATGACTGCCGGCAAGAAGTCGGTCGCAGAGCGCATTCTGTACGGTGCGCTGGAGCAAGTCGCGAAGAAGAGCGGCAAGGATCCGATCGAGGTGTTCAATCAGGCGATCTCCAATGCCAAGCCGCAGGTTGAAGTGAAGAGCCGTCGCGTCGGCGGCGCCAACTACCAGGTTCCGGTCGAAGTGCGTCCTTCGCGCCGTATGGCGCTAGCCATGCGCTGGTTGAAGGAATTTGCGCGCAAGCGCGGCGAGAAGTCCATGGGCATGCGTCTGGCGGGCGAATTGATCGATGCCGCAGAAGGTCGCGGCGGTGCAGTCAAGAAGCGCGAAGAAGTCCATCGTATGGCTGATGCCAACAAGGCGTTCTCGCATTTCCGTTTCTAATAAGAATATTAAGCTAGGTAATTTATCGTGGCACGCAAAACACCAATCGAACGCTATCGCAATATCGGCATCAGTGCACATATTGATGCCGGTAAGACAACGACCACCGAGCGCATCCTGTTCTACACAGGTGTTAGCCACAAGATCGGTGAGGTGCACGATGGTGCGGCCACGATGGACTGGATGGAGCAGGAGCAGGAGCGCGGCATCACCATCACTTCCGCTGCGACCACTTGTTTCTGGAAAGGGATGGACAACTCCTACCCGGAGCATCGTTTCAATATCATCGATACGCCGGGGCACGTGGACTTCACCATTGAAGTGGAGCGCTCCATGCGCGTGCTGGATGGTGCGTGCATGGTGTATTGCGCCGTGGGTGGTGTGCAGCCCCAGTCTGAAACGGTTTGGCGTCAGGCAGAAAAGTACAAAGTGCCGCGTCTGGCGTTCGTGAACAAGATGGACCGTACCGGTGCGAACTTCTTCAAGGTGGTCACTCAAATGGAAACCCGCCTGAGGGCCACCCCTGTTCCGCTCGTGATTCCTATCGGTGCAGAAGAGGGGTTCACTGGTGTCGTGGATCTGGTCAAGATGCGGGCCATCATCTGGGACGAGGCTTCTCAAGGGATGAAGTTCGAGTACCAAGAGATCCCGGCAGACTTGGTGGCGAGTGCCAATGAATGGCGCGCAAAGATGGTCGAGACGGCCGCAGAAGCGTCTGAGGAACTGATGAATCAGTATCTTGAAAATGGCGAGCTGACGGAAGAACAGATCATTCTTGGTATCCGCACTCGTACTATCGCCTGTGAGATTCAGCCGATGCTGTGCGGCTCTGCGTTCAAGAACAAGGGTGTGCAGCGTATGCTGGATGCAGTGATCATGTACCTGCCGTCGCCCGTGGATATTCCGGATGTGACCGGAGAGACCGAAGAAGGCGCCCCAACATCCCGCAAAGCAGATGACAGCGAGAGCTTCTCTGCGCTGGCATTCAAGCTGATGACTGACCCGTTCGTTGGTCAGCTGACTTTCGTGCGCGTCTATTCCGGCGTACTGAAGAAAGGTGACACGGTTTACAACCCGATCCGTGGCAAGAAAGAGCGTATCGGTCGTATCGTGCAGATGCACGCAAACGAGCGCAAAGAGGTTGACGAGATTTTGGCGGGCGACATTGCCGCTTGTATCGGTTTGAAAGACGTGACCACCGGCGAATCGCTGTGTGACCCGAATAAGCCGATCATCCTTGAGCGCATGATATTCCCGGAGCCGGTGATTCACGTCGCTGTTGAGCCAAAGACCAAGGTTGACCAGGAAAAGATGGGCATTGCACTGGGTCGTTTGGCGGCTGAAGATCCTTCGTTCCGTGTACACACCGACGAAGAATCCGGTCAAACCATCATGTCCGGTATGGGTGAGTTGCACCTCGAGATTCTGGTTGATCGCATGAAGCGCGAATTTGGCGTGGAAGCGAACGTGGGTGCGCCGCAAGTAGCTTACCGCGAAGCGATTCGCAAGTCGGTCGAAGTGGAAGGCAAGTATGCCAAACAGACTGGTGGTCGCGGTCAGTACGGTCACGTGTGGATCAAGATGGAGCCGAACGAGACAGGCAAAGGCTTTGAGTTCATCGACGCGATCAAGGGTGGTACCGTTCCGCGCGAGTTCATTCCTGCGGTGGAAAAGGGTTTGCGCGAATCACTTCCAAGCGGCGTTTTGGCCGGTTTCCCGGTGGTGGACGTCAAGGTCACCTTGTTCGACGGTTCCTACCATGATGTGGACTCTAATGAAAATGCCTTTAAGATGGCCGCTTCCATGGCGTTCAAGGATGGTATGCGCAAGGCCAGTCCGGTGCTGCTGGAACCGATGATGGCGGTGGAAGTTGAAACGCCGGAAGACTACACCGGCACGGTGATGGGTGACTTGTCCTCTCGTCGTGGCATGGTGCAGGGCATGGATGACATGGCTGGTGGCAGCAAGAGTGTCAAGGCAGAGGTGCCGCTGTCCGAGATGTTCGGTTACTCGACTTCGTTGCGATCCGCAACTCAGGGTCGTGCGACTTACACCATGGAATTCAAGCACTACACCGAAGCACCTAAGAGCGTCGCTGAAGCAATTATGAGTAGCAAAAAATAACACAGACTAGTCGGAGAGATAAATCATGGCAAAGAGCAAATTTGAACGTACGAAGCCGCACGTAAACGTAGGCACGATTGGCCACGTCGACCACGGCAAGACCACCCTGACCGCGGCGATCACCATGGTATTGTCGAAGAAATT
>Ga0265314_10004391_pt1 | contig 13111 bp, 12 predicted proteins | sample 4126metaG_FD_203106 | JGI IMG/M metagenome (GOLD analysis project Ga0265314, IMG submission 203106) | Rhizosphere microbial communities from Carex aquatilis grown in University of Washington, Seatle, WA, United States - 4-1-26 metaG | ecosystem: Host-associated > Plants > Roots > Rhizosphere >... | reverse complement strand
TTGACTTTGTTCGATACCCGGCTACCATGTTTCCGACGGATGGCGCCTCCGAGGGGCGAAGGTCAGTTCGAAAAGCAGGTCTGTGGCGGAAATTACCGATGGAATATTTGTTATGTTCGAAACGTCAAAGAGCAAATCCCGAAGACCGTGGCGAATCTTCATGGTGGAAGACCACCCGACATTTCGCGAGGGTTTGGCCCAGATTTTGAACGGGGAAAAGGACCTGACGGTATGCGGAGAAGCGGCGACGGCCACGGAGGCGCTGCAACGCATCGACCAACTCAAGCCGGACCTGGTCCTGGTGGACCTCACACTACCCGGCACCAGTGGCCTGGAATTGATCAAAAAACTTCGAAAGACCAATCGGACGGTAAAGCTACTGGTTCTCTCCATGCACGAAGAGTCGCTCTACGTGAACCGGGTGCTCCGGGCCGGCGGCGATGGTTTCATCATGAAACAGGAAAGTCCGGAGGAAATTGTAAACGCCATCCGTGACATCCTGGCCGGACATATCTACGTTAGCGAAGAGGTGCTGGCCGATAACCCGAAAATTTCCACCCAACCCGCCGGCGCAAAGGCGATCCTCCGCCCGTTGGACCGGCTTACGGACGACGAACTGCAGGTGCTCGAGTTATTGGGCCAGGGAATGAGTGATCCGCAAGTTGCGCGCCAGCTCGGTTTGCGCGCGGGGCAATTGGCGGCAGCCGGGAGGCGGATCCGGAAAAGTTTGAATTTGAACAGCACGAACGCCTTGATCCGTTACGCGGTCTGCTGGGTGGAAAGCGGCCGCGGCTGACGCCGGCAGCCGGTTCCGGCTGGAAACCAACGGTCAGGGGGCGCCCTTGCAAGGTGCGTGAACGGTGATGATCGTGCCTTTGCCCGGCGCCGATGCCACGGTGCAGGTTCCTCCGACTGCCGCTGCCCGTTCGCGCATGTTGGTCAGGCCCAGTCCGCTCCTTTTCTCTTTATTCACCCGGGCTCTCCCGGGATTAAAGCCGCGACCATCATCCTGTATCTTCATACAGATCGAATTACCCTGAAAACCAATGTGCAATTTGACGGTTTTGGCATGCGCATGTTTCTCAATATTATTGATGGCCTCTTGAACGATGCGAAAGAGATTCAGTTCAACCTTGGGAGACAACCGCCGCCGCCCGAGGACTGCGATCCGGCATTTCGTCTGCAAATCTGTCCGCGACTGGAATTCCCTGCAAAAATTGCGGCAGGCCGCGGACAAACCCAGGTTGTCCAGGTCGCTGGGGTGAAGGTTGTGGGCAATGCGGCGGTTTTCCTCCAGGGCCTTGACCAGGAGTTGGTCGCATCGGGCGAGGATTTCCCTCGCCGCAGGTTTGAGTTCGGGCAGGCTGTCCAGCACCTTGTGCAACCTCATCTTGGCCGAGGCAATGATCTGGTTGATACCGTCGTGAAGTTCGCGTGCCACCCGAAGTCGTTCCGCTTCCTGGGCTTCGATGATGCGCTGCGGCAACAACCGCATTTCCTCCTCCGCGCGTTTGCGCTGCGTGATATCGCGAATATAAACGGTGAACGTCGGCTGTCCCCGCAACTGGATCCGGGTGATGGTAAATTCCGCGGCAAAACGGCTCCCATCAGCGCGCAGCGCGGCCATTTCGATCCGGCTGCCGACCACCGGGCCCTCTTCGCCGGCAAAGGAATTGGCCAGCCCCTTCTGAAACCACGCCCGCAGGGATGGCGGAATAATCTCCCGGACGTCCTCGCCAATCAACTTGGCGCGGTTGTGGGTCAAAATCGTTTCCGCCGCGGCATTCAACTCGATGATCCGGCCGACATGATCAATGGTGATGATTCCGTCCAGGGCCACCCGCATGATGGCGCTCTTGCGGGCTTCGTTTTCGCGGAGCGCATCCTCGGCCTGTTTCCGTTTGGTGACGTCTTCGGCGATGCCGACGACGCGGTATACCTTGCCGGAATCGTCGCGAATGGGAAAGGCGCGGTCCTGGATCCACCGGATGGTGCCATCCGGCCGGATAATCCGATACAGCTCGTCATACTGGCCGGTAATCTGCCGGGTCAGGGCGGCTTCCAATACCCGCTCACAGTCATCCGGATGGAGCGATTCAATCCAGTTCTGGGGCGAGGCATAAAGGCTTTCACAGGGGCGCCCCCAGATTTCCTCGTACGCCGGGCTGATATAAATCACCTCGTTCTTCCCAGGGTTGGTCATCCAGAACACCTCCCGGATGTTATCGGCCAACTGACGGAACCGTTCTTCGCTCGCCTGCAACACCCGCTCGGCGCGCTTGCGTTCGGTGATGTCGCGCAGGAATGCGAATACGTGATGACCCCGCAACCGGAGGAAGGTGGCAATGACTTCCACCTCGAAGACCTGTCCGTTTTTGTGGCGGTGACGGGTTTCAAAACGGTCACTGCCGGATTCGATAATCCGTTGTACATGATTTTTGACCAGGTCGCGGGATGGCTCGTTGACTTCCATGTCGCTGATGTGCTTGGACACGAGTTCCTCGCGCGAAAAACCGCTCATGCGGCAGTATGCCTCGTTGACATCCACGATATTGCCATCCAGGTCAACCATCCAAAAGCCCTCCACGGCGGAATCAATGATTTTCTGACTCAGTTCCTCGCGTTCCTGGAGCGCCTCCTCGGTTTGCTTCTGCTCGGTGAGGTCGCGAGCCATGCCCATGACGGAGACGACCTCTCCCTGTTGATTTCGCAACGGCACCAGCCGCGTCTCAATCCACTTCATGATGCCGCCGAACGGCTGGTTTCGCTCCGTGCGCGACAATTCACCCGTTGCGAAGACCCGTTGGATGACTTCCTGATGTTGCCGGGCGATCTCCGGTGGGAAAAAATCAACTGACGAGCGTCCCAACAACTCGGTATCCGGTTTGCCCAGCCACCGTACCGCCACCGAATTCACATATTGAATGACTGAGGCTTGATCGAGAATGAAAATCGCGTCGGGCGATGACTCGGCCAGGGTGCGGTACCGCTCCTGACTCTGCCGGAGTGCGGCCATGGCTCCCTTGAGGCGCACAGTCGTCCGAATCCGCGCCAGAAACTCTTCGGGATCCACAGGTTTGACCATGTAATCATCCGCCCCGGATTCCAGGCCATTGACCTTATGGGAGGCTTTCGTGGCGTCACCGGAAATCAGAACGACAAAGACATCCCGCAAATCATGATCACTCTTGATTTGTCTGCAGACCTCAATGCCATTGAGATCAGGCAGCACTACGTCCACCAGCGCCAGATCAGGGCGCTTTTCGCGGGCCAGCTCAAGACCCTGTCGACCCGTGGATGCCTTCCACACCTCGTAACCAGCGGAGTTGAGAAGTTGCGCAAAGGCACACAGGGTTTCAGGCTCGTCATCCACCACGAGTATGCCGGTGAGTTTGTTCATATCTGCCCCTGGCTTGGTCCAAGCCACAAATATTGTTGTGGTGCAAGGCTAATCGCGAAATGAGCCCAGGCGCAAGGTCAATCACGGAGCCTGAACGGTAAAGCTTCCTTGTCCGATTCCGACCTTTGCCTCCAGCTCTCGCTGATTGAGCAGCACAGAAATTAGGAGGTTCTGAAGCCGATGGCTAACAATTTGACTAACAACTTTTGGATTGATCCACAATTCTTTCAGCACTCGGGATGATTGTCCCGCTAATGCCTGACTGCCGAAATCTTCGCCCAGGTAGGATGGACGACGCATGAACATGAAACTGCGTTACCGCCTGTTCCTCCGCCGCAAAAGCGTTTACTACGCCTTTGACGACACCCCCAAAACATTCCCCAGCTTCAAAACCAAGCACAAGCCAGAGGCCAACCGGCTGCTTATGGCGATCCGCTTGGCCACTGACCAAGACTGGTTGCACAAGGCCACGAAGGAATTTGCCAAATACTGGCGACACTAGCGCGAGCGGCGCCAGACTGCCGTGGATTAGTAATCGAAAGTTATGGCAGAACAAAGCGGAAATACCTCTGCGGTGGAGCGGGATTATACCCGTTTGTGTAAGTGAACACGCCAAACTGATTGAACTGGTTGGTGATAACCGGCGTCCAGAGTCCAAAAGGCGTGGCGATGTTCGTGGCCGAATACAGGACGAACACGGCATTGGTAGGACCGCCAACCCCGTTGAGCGTGAGGCTTGCGCCGGAAATGACCGGGGAACATAATCTCAAATCATCAATAAGCCCATCGGCGGTAAGGCCGTAAGTGCCGGTGCCGCCAGCACCCCAACTGCTGACCAGCACGGTGAAAGTGCCACAGTTGGTGGCAGTATAGGCGAGGCTCGAAACCGTGCTGCCTCCGGATGATTTTAGCAACGTGCCACTTGACCCGTATAGTTCGAGAAAGCCATTGAAATTTGTGGTATTCAATCCCAGACCAATCGAGTCACCCGTGCAGGCCGTGAACGTCCAAATATCCTGATCACCCCGGTTAATCGTCCCTGAATAGTTTGCGCTGCCAGCCATGGCTCCGCCCTGATCGCCCGCCGGCACGACAAAAGGTTCAGGCATCTGGGCCAGATTCAACACATAAGTGCCGGTACCGCCAGCACCCCAACCGCTGACCAGCACGGTAAAAGTGCCGCTATTGGTCGCCACGTAATCTTCGATGAGGTCATCCGTGTAGCCACCGGTGGATGCCAGCAACGCCCCAGTTGGACCAAATAGTTCGATAAAGCCGGTGAAACCGGTCGTGCCCGCCCGTAAGTTGATGGTGTCCCCCTTGTTGGCCGTGAACGTCCACATGTCCTGATCGCCCACGGTGATGGTTCCAGCCGCGTCGGCACCGTTGGTCAGCGGGCCGCCTTCATCGCTGCCGGGCACGATGAACGCTTCGGGCGTTTGCGCCAGATTCAACACATAAGTGCCGGTTCCGCCAACACTCCAAGCGCTGACCAGCACGGTGAAAGTGCCGCTATTGGTCGCCACGTAATTTTCGATGAGGTCATCCGTGTAGCCACCGGTGGATGCCAGCAACGCCCCGGTTGGACCAAATAGTTCGATAAAGCCGGTGAAACCGGTCGTGCCCGCCCGTAAGTTGATGGTGTCCCCCTTGTTGGCCGTGAACGTCCACATGTCCTGATCGCCCACGGTGATGGTTCCAACCGCGTCGGCACCGTTGGTCAGCGGGCCGCCTTCATCCCCGCTGGGCACGATGAACGCTTCGGGCGTTTGCGCCAGATTCAACACATAAGTGCCGGTTCCGCCAACACTCCAAGCGCTGACCTGTACGGTGAAAGTGCCGCTATTGGTCGCCACGTAATTTTCGATGAGGTCATCCTTGTAGCCACCGATGGATGCCACCAATACACTGCCCGGCCCATACAATTGAAGATAGCCGTTGAAACCGGTCGTGCCCGCCCGTAAGTTGATGGTGTCCCCCTTGTTGGCCGTGAAGTTGTATGAATCGGTTGTATTGGTAAAAATGGTTCCAGTCTGATTTGCGCCATTGACTAGAGTTTGTGCGCTGGCTAAGTCAACACACCAAATCGCGACGAACAACATCAGAAAGAGGCAGACAGCCCGACACCACAGCCGCATTGGCGAGCCTGGGAAACACCCAAGAACTTTCCGTTCTGTGGTCGCATCTTCACAAGATCGTTTCGCAGGGTATGCCGGCGCGGGCATTGCAGGGTTTTTATTCATGTTCACTCTCCATTTTGGAACTACGAACTTTTTTAAGTGTGTGCTTGGAATTTTATTATGTCAATCATAAAAGTAATTAATAACAGGATTTTTTCCAAAAATAGCCATGGAAATCAATGCCGCACTATCAGCAATTTCGTTTGGGAAGTTGTTTTAGTCGAAAATCTGGTCGGTACATGCTTCACCTAAAGTTTCACCTGACGGGTAGTAAAAGAGGGCGGTAACGGGGCAATAGGCGAGCAGTGAAAGGGCGGGTGAGAAAAATGGCTTGAACCCTTGGAAAATCAGGTGATAGTAAGCCGTGAAACAGAATGTGTTAGGCTCGGAACGGTAAAGCTTCCTTGTCCGATTCCAACCTTTGCCTGCAAGCTAAATGTGGCAACTGACAGATTACGAAATGGAGTAAAATATTGCCGGTTCAGGCCGGCGCGCCCAATTGCAGGCGTTTGTCGCTTTCGAGCATCGTTTTCAAGTTCGCCCAGTTCGCCTCGTTCATGTCGTTAAACGCGTTCAGGTAAACGGCCACGGCTTCCCCGGGATACTTGGTCAGCAGCGTGTCAATGGCGGATTTCAATCTGGCGTCGTCCATCGTCGCGGGCAGATCGTCCACCACGCCTTCATTGTTGGGCAGGCCGAGCGCGTTGAGAAAATCCACCAGCATCGACCGTTGTTTTTTCACCAGCCACACGCGGATGAGGCCGGCGGCGGCGGCTTCAAGCGTCGGACGGGACAGGGAGGCAATCATCGCGGCCTGGCGCTGGGGGCGCGGCTGGCGTTCCAGAAACACCGGACGCACGTGGCGCGCCTGTGCCACCGCGGCGAGCGCGGCCTTGTAGGCGGGCTTGTCCGACTCGTGGGTGAAATCGAGCATTTCATTCGCCAGAGCGGCCGACATGAAACCGAAGAGTTCGTGGGAGGTTAACATTCGAAAGTTGAGCGTTGAGAGTTGAAGGTTGAGAGTTGGAAAATTAAACGGCCGTGACAGAGATCTTATTTTTTTTTGCCAGTTGTCCGCAAGTTTCCTGTTCCAGCAACAGTGTCTTTCCGGCTTCGAGCGCGAGCACGGCCACACCCGACGCGGCGCAGGTTTCCAAAGTTTGCGCGCCCAGGCAGGGAATGTCGAATCGCATGTCGTGATTGAGTTTGGCGACCTTGACGGCCACCGCACCGCCGTCCTTGTCCGCGAGTTGGCCGCCACGTGCCAGGCATTGGTCCGTGCCCTCAAAACCCTCGACGGCCAGCACGACGCCCTTTTTAACCACCACGGTCTGGCCGATTTCGAGCCGCGACGTTTCCTTGGCGATGCGAAACCCAAAGTCCACGTCTGACCGTTGTTCGGCCGTGAGTCCCGGGCCCAGCTGAAAACCAGCTTCTGGCATGAGCGGTTTGAGCCACGGTGTGGCTTCAATCAATTCCACGCCGTCCTTTTTCAATTCCTCCGCGATGGCGCCGAAAATGGTGTGCGCGTTCTTTTCCTTCAATCGCAACAGCACTCCCATGGCCCGCAAATCGGGCCGCAGGTCGTAGAGGTTTTTGGGCGCAATCTGACCCACCATGACACATTGTTTGACACCGCGGCCGGTGAAGGCGGCAATCATTTTGGACAACTGGCCGACCTTGAGCCAAATGATTTCGTCCACCAGCGGGGCCAGCGCCACATCCGTTTCATTTTCAAACGCGACCGCCACCAGGCACTTGACGCCAGCGGCGCGCGCCTGCCGGGCAAATTCCAGCGGCAACGAGCGATTGCCGGCAATCAGGCCAAGGGCGGCGGGCGTGGCATTCATTAATGGAGGCAGCATGAAGAATCACCCATGAAGAAACAAGTTGGAAGCGTTCCCGCGTTGAATTGCGGCGGCGGTCGATGACTGTCGCATTTTTTGGAAAACACAAGGCAGGTGGCGCTCATCGAACACCGCTGCCACGCAATGTCCCGTCCCGGCACAGGCTGTCTCATTGGGTAAAATGTTGACGACCGCTGTAAAATAAAATTACCCGGATTCGGCACCGGCCCTCAAAAAGGCATTTCCCAAATGTGGCTTGCAAGGTGCTTTGCCAGATGGCGATGTCGTACCTTGAATCATCCGATAAGAAAATGGCTTCGCCGCTGCCACCCAGCGGCGCGGAAAACCGGCGGGAAAATCACAAAGCCGACTCCGACCGGCATATCTCGTCCACCTTGGCGCACGAATTAAACAACCTCCTGACCGTCATCCAGGGCCACGCCGAACGCCTTTTCCTCAAACATCAGGATGACTCCGCGCTCGCGTCGAGCCTGGAAACCATTTCGAATGCCACCCGGCGCGCCGGCGAACTGGTCCGCAACGCCCCCAAAATCGATCTGAGTCCACCGGCAGCGTAGTTTTTCCGGTGGCGGAAGCTGTTATCGCCGCATTTTCCCAGGTGATTTTGAAGAGTACGCCGCTCGCCGAGCACCGCTCCAGCCCTTTGCCGGAATCTCATTTCCAATAATTCCAGTTCACGTCGGGAAACAAGTTGTCGCGGGATTCCACTTCGCCCAGCCATTTTTCGTCCACGGCCGTTTCGGTCAATTGTTCGTGCAGGGCGATAAAACGCAGCAAATGGTCCTTCACCCGGCGGCGCGCGTAGTCTGGGCTGGTACCGGCGCGTAAAATGAACGGCCAGTCGCTGGCCTGTGCCAGCAACAATTCGCGCGCCGCCTGCCGCAAGGCCCGGGCCTTCAAGCCGGTCGCCGTCGGGAATTTCCGGGCGAGGCCCGTCATGCGCTCCTGCGCGATTTGCAGGTGGGGATAAATCCATTCGTTCGACTCATTCAGCCACGCACGCCAGTAACCCTCCTCGCCCCAGCTTGACGCGCCGGGGGTGGCAACCTGATTGGTCGGGTGGCGGTGCAGATATTCGCCCGGCGTGATGAGTGTGAGGATTTTCTGGTCATAATACAGCTTGCGCACGAAATAATCGAGAAATTCGGGCCCTTCATACCACCAATGGCCGAATAATTCCGCGTCATAGGGAGCGACGGCGATGGGCGGGCGGTCCAGAAATCCCGCGATGCCCTGGCATTGTTTGATGCGCTCGTCAAGAAAATGCCGGGCGTGTTCATCGGCCGCCTGCAAGGCCAGGTCGCGCTGATAAATCTGCTTTTCCCCGGGGGCGCCGGTGATCCGATAATACTTGAGGCCGGTGAAACCGCGGTTCTCCGGCGAAGGCAGGTGCGGCTTCACGTAATCGAAGTCGAGGTCGAAGCCAATGTCGCGGTAAAAATCGCGGTAGCGCGGGTCGCCGGGATAACCTTCGCGCTGGCTCCAGACCTGACGTGAGGAATCAAAGTCGCGGCCGAACGCGGCGATGCCGTTGGGCGTGAAGATGGGCGCGAACGTGCTGTAGCGAGGGCGGGGACGCGCGTGCAACACGCCATGGGTGTCGAGGATGAACCATCGGATATTGGCCTCCTGCAAAACCATTTCCACACCTTCGGTATAGGCACATTCCGGCAGCCAGATGCCGGCCGGGTCGTGTCCAAAGCAACCGCGGTAATGGTCGCGCGCCGTCAGGATCTGCGCGCGCAACGCCGGCGGATGGCCGGCCAGCAGGGGCAACAGCGCGTGCGTCGCAGCCGTGGTGATGATTTCGATGCGGCCTTCATCCTGGAAGGTGCGGAAGGCGCCGATGAGATTGCCCTCCCACGCCTGCCAGCTGTTGCGAATGGAAACAAACCGGTGATGATACATCCACGCCAATTCGCGGAACGCGCGGTCCCAGTGCGTGCGATGAATTTCCTTTTCGGCCAGTTCGATGAGGCGGTTGAGATGCCGCTCGTATCGTTTGCACAACAGCGGGTCGAGCAGCATCGCGCACAGGGTCGGCGAGAGTGAAAACGTCAGGCGCGCGTCCATGCCGTCGCGCTTCCACCCCTCCAGCATTTGTAACAGCGGGATATAGGTCTCGGTGATGGCTTCGAAGAGCCAGCATTCCTCCAGAAATTTCTCGTGCTCGGGATGGCGCACGAACGGAAGGTGCGCGTGCAGAACGAGGGATAAATATCCTGGCATAATCGTTCAAAACCCGGCGGTCACTCGTCCAGTTTGTCGGAAATCCATTTCGCCAGAGAACCGGCTTTGATCAAACCCGCCACCCCCAGGGCAAGCATGATGGCCGGGAGGATGACATCAAAAATCCGCAAGGGCGCATGGTGGGCGGAACTTTCCAGCCAGCCCAGACTCAATTCAACCACGCCCAGGCCAATCAACGCCACGGCAATGAAACGAACCAGCATCAAGGCTCCACGGAGGGGCGCGTCCATGAGGTTCACAGATTTTCCGGCAATGGCGCTTTCAATGACGGATCCTGCGGGTGCGCGCCGACCTCGCCCAGATAATCCGTCGTGCGGCTGAATTTCAAATCCGCCGCGCGGGCCTCCGTGCCGTCGGTGGAAACGGCGACCGCGGGCAAATCATATTGTCCGTCCGGCAGCGCAAAGCGGTAGCTGAACGAACCGTCGGGGCGCAATTTAATCTCATGACCGCCGAGGGTGACCTTGGCGGTCGGCTCGGTCGCGCCGTAAATGATCAATTCCGCATTGACGTTGAACCAGAACCCCTTTGCCTGCTCGATGCCCCCAAAGGGGCTGGACAGGCTCGAAACGCCGAGCGAGGAAATTTCGTGGTTCAGCCGGCGGCGGATCAATTCCGTGATCTCCAGCGAACCCATCCACACGCGTCGGACATCGTCAATGTTGATGATCTTGGCCAGCGCCTGCTCCTGTTGGGGCGTCCAGGTCGGAGTCGGCCGGGAAACCGCGCGCGGCAGGTCCGGGTGACCTTCCCGCCGGAGCTCTTCGAGCGCCTGGGCCAGGGGAAGATTTTCCTGCACGGCAGCCTTGATGATCTCCATCAACCGGGCGAACGGAAATTCAAACGGGATGGTCGCGAATTCGGCGCCGGCTTCCGGTGAAACCGCATCCGGCGGGGTGACCGTGGCTGCCGACTCCGCCACCCGCACCCATTTGCCGAGCGACGAGTAGTAGCCGAGTTCGGCGGCGTAGGAATCGCCGGCGCGTTCGACGTGCGCAAACCAGTGGCGCGATTCGGGGTGGACGTGGATTTCGGTGATCGGATGGCCCGCCAACTTGTGCGGATACACCCGCAGAACGAGATGACCGTCGGTCGAGCGCGTATTGCAGCGCGTTTGTTGCTCGCGGGTCAGATCCCAGTGCGCGTAAAGCCAGTGCGGATCACGGGCGGTCAAAAACAACTGGCGCGTGCCGTAAGCCTCAGGCAGATCGCCCTCGGTGGTTTCAAAATGTTGCGAGGGGGGCACGGGGCCGAGGGCATATTTCCGACCAGGACCGCCGACGGGTGGGAGCGCAGGTTCATCGCCTTCGAGCAGTATGGCCGGAATTTCGATTTTTTTGCGACGCGCGGTTTCGTCGGTTTTGGGTCCGGTGGCGCGTTTGGCTTCCAGCGGAGCAGTGGTGGATTCGAAAGTGGAAACGATGCTGCCCTTCAATTTTCTCACCGCCGGGCGTTTGGTTTTTACAAGTTTGGAGGGGCTGTCGTTGTCGGCGGATTCTGCTGGCAGGGTTTGGGCGGCACGGCGTAAACGCGAGGTCGGGGTGTCGGTCTTCTTCTTGACTGATGCGGTTGCCGGTTTTCTTTTCATAGCAGCAATTCCCTGTTTCTTGGCGATGACTTCATTGCCATGCAAAAGTTTACGGCGGAAGAACGGGTAACGCAACGGGAATTTCAACCGTCAAATGCGCTTGCCGTCCGCCATCAAGTATGTTTTGATGAACATAAGTCGCATGAGCCATCCTGAACGCACTGGGGTCGCCCGGTTGCCGTCCACCATCTTCGTGGTGGACGATGAACAGATGTTGCTGGATTTGGCCGAGATGATTCTGGAACCGGCCGGTTTTAAGGTGTGCCTGTTCAACGACCCGAAGAAGGCCCTGGCCGAATATGTTGCCGCCCAATCGCCGCCGGATGTCCTGGTGACCGATTTTGCCATGGCCGGCATGAATGGCATGGAATTGATCCGCGAATGCAAACGGGTCAACCCGCGCCAGAAAACCATCCTGCTCAGCGGCACCGTGGACGAGAGTATTTACACACGATCCGACGTCAAACCGGACCATTTCCTGGCCAAACCTTATCAAATCAATAAACTGGTCGAGGTACTTCACTCCGTGATCGCCCGTTGAGCCATTCAAATTTGCCGTGAGAATCGGTGGCCATCGTTAAATATCGCGCTTATGAAAACGCTCAAAAAAATGTTCTGGGGTGCGGTCATCGTCCTGGTGGTTCTCGTCGTGGTTGGCATCATCGTCGCCGGCACGTTCCTGGGTGACATCGTGAAACGGGGCGTTGAAATCGTAGGCCCGAAGATCACCCAGGTTTCCGTCAAACTGGATGAAGTGCATTTGTCGTTGTGGACCGGCTCGGTCGCGGTCAAAGGCCTCGTCGTCGGCAATCCCGACGGTTACCAAACCCCGCAAGCCATCAGCGCCGGCCTGGTCGCCGTCGGCGTGAATCCCCTTTCCGTGTTGTCCGACAAAATTGTTGTGCGCTCGGTGCACGTGGAATCCCCGGAAATCACTTTTGAAGGCGGTCTGGGCGGCAACAATCTGAGCAAAATCATGGACAACGTCAATGCCGCCGCCAAAAACGCCGCACAAACCGGTGGCACGGTCTCGACGAATGCCACCACCCAGACCAAACCTGCCAAAAAATTTGAAGTGGATGATTTCCTGATCACCGGCGCCAAGGTTCACGTGAACCTGACGGACCCGGTGAAAAGGGAAATGACGCTTTCACTGCCGACGATACACCTCACCGATCTGGGCCAGAATGCGGATGGCATTACCGCGGCGGAACTGACCCGGAGTGTGCTGGACGTGATTGTGACCGCCACCGTAAAGGCCGTCAGCGAAGCTGGCATCAATAAAGGCGCAGAAAAACTGATTAAAGCAGCCGGTAAACATATGGACGCCAACACCAGCAATATCATCACCAAGGGACTCGGCAACTTGCTGGGCAAATGAGATTCGCCCTGTGCCGGTCTGCGACCGCAGTGTCGGCAATTTTGGGATTGCAAACCTGATGGATCATTCCTAGGATTCCATCATAAACCCGAGGCGAGGTTATGTTTTTTGGCGTTGACTATTATCCTGAGCAGTGGGTCTTCCCTTACAGCGGCACCGCTGACAAACCCGAGGGCGCCTGGGAACGCGACGCCGAATTGATGGCCCAGGCCGGCATCAATGTGGTCCGTATCGGTGAACTTTCCTGGGGCATTTGCGAACCCAAAGAAGGCAAATATGATTTCCTCTGGCTGCGCCGGGTCATGGACATCATGCAAAATCACAACATCAAGGTTGTCCTCGGCACGCCCACCGCCGCCCCGCCCATCTGGCTCTCCAAAAAGCATCCCGATATTCTGCCGCTGGACGAACACGGCCTGGTCAAACACGAAGGTACGCGCCGCG
>Ga0265314_10004390_pt1 | contig 13111 bp, 11 predicted proteins | sample 4126metaG_FD_203106 | JGI IMG/M metagenome (GOLD analysis project Ga0265314, IMG submission 203106) | Rhizosphere microbial communities from Carex aquatilis grown in University of Washington, Seatle, WA, United States - 4-1-26 metaG | ecosystem: Host-associated > Plants > Roots > Rhizosphere >... | reverse complement strand
TTCCCATAACTACGGCGCAGACGGCCGCTTATCGACAGGCCGAGACAGTTATTTTCCGACGAAAATCTTCATCCCGAACGGGTGCGTGGTGACTCCGTCCCCTGAGCACTCACCCTGGAGAAGGGGGAAAGGCTGCCCGAGCTCTGCCAGATCGCCGTCCGCAGCACGATCTAGTCCGGCCGGCCGGGCGGTCGGCGACGCGGTGGCACCAAGCCCTGGCCAGGAGTGATAGCCGGCGACTGGCACGCTGAATTCTATGAATACGGCTTCGCGATCCGGCTTCATCACGCACCCTGGCATTAGGGCTCGTGCAACCAGTGCGGGTACAGCCTTGGCCGGGGGTCGGCGTGGCGAGGCAGCATGAGGTCTGGGCTGAGGCCCAGCGTGAGCGTGCGCGGCAGGCGCGTGACCGCGAGCAGGAGCGCCGCGAGTCTCAGCGCGCCCAGGCGCGGGCGGCCCGCGCGGCTGACTGGGCCGAGCGCGACCGCAAGCTGATGGCTGCCGATGAGCGGGTACGGAAGATCTTTTACATCGAGGGCCGCATGGCCGAGGCGGCGGCCATGGCCAACGATGTCCGGGCCCGCCTCGCCGAACTGGACGGGGTGCTCAAGGCCGGCCTCCGTGACGGGCCGGTCCTCACCTTCGCCTCGCTCAGGCGGACTGACCGCTTCCCGGCGTTCGACATGGGCCGGCTGGCCACGCCGCTGACTCCGCCGCAGTGGGAGCATTTCGCCCCCGAAGAGCCGTCAGAACGAGGCAGGCTCTTCGGCGGCACCGCCCGGGCCCGCTTTGAGCAGCAGCTCGACAGCGCTCGCGCCGCCTACGCCGAGGCCCGTGAGCGGTACGCGGCCGCGGAGGACGGCCGGCGCCGGCAGTTCGCCGAGCAGCGCGCCGCCTATGACGCGGCCGCGACCGCGTTCGCCGCCGCCGTCGCCGAGCACAATGACGGCGTCGACCAGTTCGCGCGGGACTGCTGGGCCCAGGACCCGGAAGCGGTCGCGGAGTTCTGCTCCCTCGTCCTTGACTTGTCCATCTACCCGGACGGGTTCCCGTACCGGGCCCGCGCCGTGTACCGGCCAGGTCAGCAGGAAGTCGTCATTGAGCGGGAGCTGCCAGCGCAGTCGGTGATCCCGCCCGACCGGGACTACCAGTACGTTCTCGCCAGGGACGTCATCGACGGCATCCCTCGCCCGGAGCGGGAGGTCAACGAGCGCTACCAGGCGGTGATCGCGCAGGTGGCGCTGCGCACCATTCACGAGATCCTCATCTCCACGCCCGGCGGCGTGATCGAAGTGGTGACCTTCTGCGGCACGGTCTCCAGCGCGGATCCTTTGTCCGGCCAGCCGGTCCAGCGGCTGCTGCTCCAGGCGAGCGCCGAACGGAAGGCGTTCGAAACCTACCCGCTCGCCGAGCTCGACCCGGTGGCCTGCCTCGGGCGCCTCAACGCCGTGTCCTCACCGCACCCGCACGACCTCGGGCCGGTAGAGCCCACCGTGGACTTCGACTTCCTGCCTTATTCGCAACGGCCCGCCGAGGACGCCGAGAGCCCCGAGAGCGCCGGGGGCGGCAGGAACGGGCTCAGCTCGCCCACACCAGAAACAGCCAGGTGATCCCGCGCCCGCGTGCACGCCACGAATAGCGTGCAGCGCTCCCGCTGCATGTCCTGCGCGTGCCCGACGGGGTCCTCGCCTTCCGGGGTGATCGCCGCCGCCTCCGGAACCTGGTCGACCCCGACGACCGCCACGGCCTGGAACTCCAGGCCCTTCATCGCGTGCATGGTCCCGGCCCGCACGCCCGGCCCGCCGCGGCGCCCGCTCAGCGGCGACGTGATGATCCCGCCCGCCTCGAGCGCCGAGCGCGTCTCGCGGACCAACTCGGCGGACCGGGCCGTTACCCCGATGGCCTGCGGCTCCAGGCCACGCGCAAGCCAGGAGCGGACCTGCTCGGCCAGCCAGCCGAACTCCTGCGCGCGATTTGAAGCCACCCGCAGCCGCGGCAACGGCCCGTGCATCGGCGAACGGTAGCCGATCAGCGAGTCGACCTCGTCGTCCATGCCGGTCACCGGCGCCGTGCCGAGCAGCGGCACCGCCCAGGCCAGGATCTCCTGGGTGGTCCGGTAGTTCAGGATGAGCCGGCGGCTCCGCCCGCGCACGCTGATCCCCAGGCTGGCCAGGGAAACCCGGTTGTTGTATACGCGCTGGTGCGGGTCGGCCGCGATGAACAGGTCGTCCGGGCCCGGTGCCGCCGCCGCGCGGAGCAGCCGCCACTGCGCCGGGTGCAGGTCCTGGGCGTCGTCCACCAGGATGTGCCGGTAGCGGGGCGCTTCCTCCTCGCGGAGCAGTCGCGCGGCCTCGTTGGCCAGCTGCAGGTGCGTGGACTGGCGGGCCGCGGCGAGCGCGCTGGTGACCCGCTGCGCCGCCTGCCAGACCTGCCCCCGCTGCGCCGCGCCGAGCGGCCGCCACCGTCCCGCGCGCTGGCAGCCCAGGTACGCCTCCTCCGCGCTCAGGTCCTGAGCCAGGATGACCTGCTCCCACTCGTTCTTCAGGAACGCCGGGGTGAAGTCGAGCCGCGCGCGGGCCGCGGCATCCGCCCACAGCGCGCGCAGCATCCGCTCATCCGCGATCACGGGCGCGCCCCGGGATGCCCGAACGACGGCGTAGGCAAGCCGGTCCACGTTCAGCACTTCGATACGGCGGCGCACGCCCTCGTTCGGCATCAGGGGGTCGAGCTGCACGGCGAGCGAGTCCGCGAGGATGCCGCTGAACGCGGTGACCAGCACCTGGCCGTCGCCCGCCCGCGCGGCGAGGAAGGCCGCCCGGTGCAGCAGGGTGACCGTCTTGCCGGTCCCCGGCCCGCCGGTGACCTGAACCGGGCCGGAGCAGTCCGCCCGGTAAGCGATCGTCCGCTGGCTCGGGTGCAGGAACGTCCGCCACTGCGCGAACGGGCGGGACAGCACCACCCGCAGCTCCTCGTGCCCGGACACGAAGGTGACCTGGCCGGGCGCCGGGTTGATGCTGAACCGCCGGGTGGTGGCGTAAGCATCGGCCTTGTCCTGCGGCAGCACGGTGACCAGGCAGTACGTGTCGCCGATGGTCGGCGCCAGCGCGATGCCGCGCCAGCGCCCGTCCACGTCGAAGGTGCGGATCCGGTCGTCCCAGCTTTGCGGCGGCTTCTCCACGCACACCCCGGGATCGGGATGCTTGGCGAGCTTGACAACCGCCGCGTCGACGGCGCTCCGGACGTCCTTGTCGAGCCTCGCGTAGTCAGCCAAAAAGCTCCTAGCGATCGCCAGGCGCGCCACTAGTTATGCCCTCCCCGCCCCAGCCGTCCCCCACGCCGCTCCCGCCCCGGATCGGCTAAACCCCGAATGGTAGACCGCACGGCGCTACCCGAGGTAGCGGAGAAGTGTCTCAAATCGGATAATCATCGGCCCGGCGAGCCTGACGCGGGCCGGCGTCATCGCGCCACCCGCGACCGCACCACCCACCGCACCATCTCTCAAGATGTTTCTGGCTTGAGATATTTATTTCCGAGGTAAATATCTTGACTCGGAAACACCTGCGAGCTTAGTCTCCGGTTTAAGGGGGCAGCCGGCCTCCACTCATGACAGGGGGAGACACATGAGTGCCACACTTGCCGTCCGGCACCACGTCAACGACTACGCCACCTGGCGGAAGGTCTACGACGAGCTCGAGCCGTTGCGTGCGCGGCATGGCTGCGTCGCGCAGCGAGTGATGCAGCTACCCGGCGACGACAACGAGATTTTCCTCACGCACGAGTTCCCGACCGCCGAGCAGGCGGGCAGCTTCGCCCACGACCCGGCCCTGCGCGAGGGCATGGGGCGGGCCGGGGTCGAGGGGATGCCGCGGATCGAGATCTTCACGGATGTCTGATCCGGGCCACACGCGAAGGCGGGGGAGGAGCGGCCGAGGGCTGCCCTCTCCCGCCTCGCTTGGCGTGGTTAGGGTCGACGACGACTTCGCGGACGAGTACCCGGAGGCGGACCGTACCTGTACTGAGGCCTATGCGTCCGTGTGCCGCACGGGCGAGGCGCTGCTCGGCGAGCTCGACCGCCGTGTCCGGCTGACCCTCGGCATCTCGCAGCCCGCCGCGACGGCCCTGGCGGTGATCGACGGGGCGAGCGCGCCGCTGACCCCCTCGCAGGTCGCCGACCGCGTCCTCATCCCCTCCGCGACCGTGACCGCCACCCTCGACCTGCTCGAGGGCCGCGGCTGGATCCGCCGCGCCCCTAACCCGGACGACCGGCGCAGCACCCTGGTCGAGATCACCGCCGACGGCCGCGCCGTCGCCGACCAGATGCTGCCCGGCATCCGCACGGTGGAGAAGAGCGTCCTGTCCGCCCTCACCCCAGACGAACGGGTCCAGTTGCTCGACCTGCTGGCCAAGGTCCTGGACCGGGCCGCCGCCGTCGCGACCGAAGACCCCGAGCCCCTCACCGGCCTGCGCGTCCGCCCCGCCCGCCTCGAACCCGGCGGCGCAGGAAGCTAACGCTCCTCGCATTCCCAGGGAGCACCGTGGCTGTTGAGTAGCTCGAGGAACGGCTCAGCTGGCAGCGCCTCCGGGCCGAGGACGCCCGCGCCGGACCACTGGCCCGAGTCGAGCAGTTCCAGGGCGACCACCGGGTTGACGGCGGTCTGCCAGACCACCGCCTGCGAGCCGTACTCGGCCATCGACCAGCCGTTGTCCACAACGTGGTGCAGGTAGACCTCGCGCGGCGACCCGTCCTTGCCCGTTCCGCGCACCCAGGTGCCGGCGCAGGTGAGCCCGGACATCGCGTCGCCAAGCTCGGCGGGGTCGGGCAGGCACGCGGCGACCACGTCCCGCGGCGAGACGGCCGCCCCGCCGACCCGAACGGGAGCGGTCGAGTCCAGGCCGAGCTTGTGGAGCGTCTGCAGCACGCCGATGAATTCCTCGCCAAGCCCGTACTTGAAGGTCACCCGGCCGGCGTCGATCCAGCGGGGGATCAGCAGGACCTCTTCGTGTTCCACGTTCACGCACTCGACCGGCCCGATCCCGGCCGGGAAGGTGAAGATCTCCGGCTCGCTGAACGGCTCGGTCGTGTACCACTGCCTGCCCCGCTCCCACACGACCGGCGGGTTCAGGCACTCCTCGATCGTCGTCCAGATGGAGAACGTCGGGGCGAAGTCGTACCCCTCGACCACCAGGTTCGCGCCGTCGCGGACGCCTATCTCGTCGATGGACGCGAACAGCCGGTCGGCCGCGTAGCGGGCGAACACGTCCGACAGCCCCGGCTCGACCCCGATGCCGCACAGCGCGAGCAGCCCGCGGCGCTCCCACTCGCCGGCGAGCGCGAACTGCTCGTCACCCAGCTTGACCCCCGGCTGCCGGTACGGGTCTGACGCGTGCGGGCGGGACAGCGACATCGCCATGTCGAGGTAGGTGACCCCGGCGGTCAGGGCCGCGCGGAAGATGGGCATCACGAACCGTGGGTCCACCGCGTTCAGCACGGCATCGCACCGCTCGGCTTTGAGCAGCTCCACGATCGCCTGCTCGTCCGACGCGTCAAGCTTTACCGCGGCGAATCGGTCGCCGCCCCCGGCGATCGCCCGCCGCGCCCGCTGCTCGTCGTAATCGGCCACGACGACGCGCTCGAACAGGTTCCGCCGCGCGACCGTTCGCGCGACCGCCGTCCCAACTCCGCCCGCACCGACGACTAGCACTCGCATGATGCGCCTCCCTTAGATCCACCGGGCTTATGTCCGCCGGGTTATCCCCGTAACCTCCCATGTCCGGGAAAGCGCGCTGCAGTACATGGCCACCAGGACCAGGACCAGGGCACGTTGCAGCGCGCCACTGCGGGTGTCCGCCAGGAGCGCCGCGGCCAGGCCGAGCTGCGCCGAGTAGCTCACCACGGAAACCGACGCGAAGACGAGATTCAGCCGCCTGGCCCGGAAGCCGCGGTCGAAGTTCCCGGCTGCCTTCGCCCTCGGTACCAGCCGCCTGGTGGCCAGCAGGCCGACGACCGCCATGGCGAGGCTTGACAACGCGAGGACGACCGGGCCCCCGGTCAAGGCCACGATCGAGACCATGAAGATGTCGACCAGGGCAACGAACGCGCTCCCGGCCAGCACGGTTCGCAACTCCCGGGTGGTGGGGTTCCCGTCATCCGCGTTGACGACCGCGATGGCGACGACAAGCAACCCCAAGATGGCCGCGGACGCGCCCGCGCTTGCGATGAAGAAGTCCTGCAAGGAGGACATGGTGATCAAACTCCTTCTCGGCGTCGTGGCGACGGCCGGCCTGGTCGCCGCGTGCAGCGGGAAGGCCCCCGCGGCCGACAGCACCCACGTGGCCCAGCCGTCGCAGGCCAGCGGTACGGCCCAGGCCAGCAGTACGGCAAACGGCAGCAGTACGGCAAATGCCAGTAAGGCGAAGGCCGCCGGAGTGCCGCCGGCCGGCGCCCGGTCCTCCAACTGCCTCATGCCTCCGGCCACGTGTTACCGCCCGTCGGTCTTCCTCTCCGCCTACGGCGTCTCGCCGCTGCATGAGCGCGGCATCGATGGCCGCGGACAGACCGTGGTGCTGCCGGAAGAAGCCGAGCAGCCGGGCGGGGGTACCGTCGACATCCGCCAGGACATGGCGCAGTTCGACCGCATGTTCCACCTGCCCGCCGCGAAGCTGCAGGTGGTGAACAGCCTCGCCGGCTCCGCCTCACCCTGGCTGGCGGGTGGTGAGGAGGCGGAGGACGCCGAGGTGGTGCACGCGGTCGCGCCGGGCGCCGCTATCACTATCGTCCTGGTCAAGCCGTCGGTGGAGAACAGCGCCGCGGACATCGCGGCGGCGCTCACCGCGTTCTTGCGGCTCGGCGCGACCCAGGGCGACGTGCTCGCGCTCAGCGCCAGCATCGGCGAGCACTACCTGACTCCCGCCGAGGCGGCCGGCCTCGACGCGGCGCTGCGGGCCGACCGGGACCATGACGTCACCGTGGTGGCCGCCTCGGGGGACAAAGGCGCGGCCAGCGACCTGCACTTCGGGTCGGCTAGCCCGGTCAAGGAGGTCAGCCTGCCGGCCTCCGACCCCTGGGTGCTGGCCGTCGGCGGCACCAGCCTGACCGCCAACTCGGCCACCGGCGCCTACACCAGCGAGACGGCGTTCAACACCGGCCTGGCCGTCGTCGCCGGCCCCGGCTCCTTCGGCAACCCCTTCGTGCACCCGGCCACCGGCACCAGCGCCGCGGCACCCTTCTGGGCCGGGCTGGTCGCGCTGGCCGACCAGCTCGCTGGCCGGCCCCTCGGCTTCGTCAACCCCGCCATCTACAGCATCGCCCGCGGCCCGGACTACCACGCCGCGTTCCATGACATCACCGCGGGCAACGACACGTTCGTGTTTCCGCCCGCCACGGTCACCGGCTACTCGGCGGGCCCCGGCTGGGACCCGGTAACCGGCTGGGGAACACCCGACGCCGCGGTGCTCGTGCCGCTGCTCGCCCGCTCCTGACCTCGGCGGTGCTCCCACAGCGGTACACCCGAAGCTGGCAGTATTGACCCGTGCGCCTACCACGGACGACGCCAAGGTTCTCATGACAAGGACGGGAACGCCCCCGGTGCTGGTCACCGGAGCGACCGGCCGGGTCGGCCGGGTCGTCGTCGACCAGCTCATCGAAGCGGGCGTCCGGGTCCGAGCCCTCACCCGCCGCCCCGAAGCAGCGGCGACGTTCCCGGAGAACGTCGAAGTCGTCGCCGGCGACCTGACCGTCCCCGAGTCGCTCGACGCCGCGCTGCGCGGCGTCGGCGCTGTCTTCCTCGTCTGGACCGTTCCCCCGGCCACCGCCCCGGCGGTCATCAAGCGTCTCGCCGCCCACGCGCGGCGCGTTGTGTTCCTCTCCTCGCCGCACCAGACGCCGCACCCCTTCTTCCAGCAGCCCAACCCGATGGCGCAACTGCACGCCGGCATCGAGCGCCTGATCGCGGACAGTGGCCTCGAGTCGACGATCATCCGTCCGGGCATGTTCGCGTCCAACACGGTGGCCTGGTGGGCGCCAGCGATCAGCGGGGGCGACGTCGTCCGCTGGCCCTACGCCGCCGCCGAGACGGCACCCGTCGACGACCGCGACGTCGCGGCCGTCGCGGCGCGGACCCTCTACCAGGACGGCCACGCCGGCGCCGGCTACGTCCTCACCGGCCCCGATTCGCTGAGCCAGGCAGAGCAGGTGCAGGTCATCGCCGATGTCCTGGGCCGCGGCATCAGGTTCGAGGAGCTGTCGCCGGATGACTTCCGCCGCGCGACAGAACGTAGCTGGCCCCGCCCGGTCGTGGACATGCTCCTCACGGCGTGGGCCGCGACGATGGACAGGCCCGCGTTCATCAGCTCCGCGGTGCCGGACATCCTCGGATCGGCGCGGACCTTCCGCCAGTGGGTCACCGATCACGCCGCCGCGTTCACGGAAGCCCGGGCGCCCGACGGACTCTGAATCCATTTTTGCGGGCAGGGGGTAACACGCCCCCGTTGCGCTCAGGACTCTCGGGACTCTCAGACCGGCAGCGTCCGGGCCCGCAGGGCTTTCGCGGCGACGTCGCGTCCCTCGATCACGGCCCGGGACAAGGTGGCGTCCTCACCGTGCTCGGCCAAGAACGCGTCGGCCCGCTCAAGCAGCGCGGGCGAGGCGGCGGAATAGGGGAACAGCACCAGGCCGAAGACCATCCGGCCCAGGCCGTCGCGAGAAGCCCAGACCGCGGGAAGCTGGTCGAAGAAGGCGTCCGCGTACGGGGCGAGCAGCGCGGCGTGCTCCACCTGGTTGAACGCCATCCCGACCTCGACGGTCTCCTCGATGCCGAGTCCGGTAGGCGCGGTGAGCAGCCGCCACGCCTCGGCCTTGTGATCGGCGTCGGGTATCGCGGCCCGGCAGGCCGCCGCGTGCTTGCGTCCGGTGTTGGTGTTGTCGCGCTCGAGCTCGGCCTCGATCCGCGCCTCCCCGGCGCGCCCCATCGCGGCCAGCCGGGCGAGCAGGGTCCAGCGCAGCTCGGTGTCCACGTTCAGCCCGGCGAGCTGCTGGCTGTCGTCGAGCAGCCCGGCCAGCAGGTCGAGCTGGTCGTCCGAGGTCGCGGACCAGCCGAGCAGCTGCGCCCAGGCGAGCTGGTGGTCGCTGCCCGCCTCAGCGGAACGAAGGAGTTCGATGCCCGCGGCGGCGAGCTGCCGTTTGCCCTCCGCCGCCCACGCCGGGTCGGCCGAGCTCGACATGCGCTGCGCGGTAACCCGGTGCAGCTGCTGCAGCACCGAGATCGACGGCTCATGGCCCATGCCCGCGATCACGATCTTCACGAAGGCCGGCACCGACAACTCCGCCTGAGCCGCCATGTCCATCACCGCGCTCCAGCAGATGGTCCGCGCCAGCCCGTCGCGGAACGCCCCGATGGAAGTGGTCAGCGTGGCCAGCGAGCGCTCGTCGAACCTGACGATCGCGTAGCCGAGGTCGCCATCGTTGATTAGCAGCAGGTCTGGCTGCGGCAGGCCGGCGAGTTCCGGCACCGGCGTCCGCGCGCCGGCCACCTCGACCTCGACCCGGTGCGTGCGCACCAGCTCGCCGCCGCCCGCACCGTCATCGCCGGCCCGGTTGTACAGCCCGATCGCGATGTGGTGCGGCCGCAGCACCGGGTGCTCGGCCGGCGCCTCCTGCAGCACGGCGAACTCGGTGAAGCAGCCACGGTGGTCGACTGCGAACTCGCTGCGCAGCGTGTTCGGTCCCGCGGTCTGCAGCCAGGCCTTCGACCAGTCGCCGAGAGCCTTGCCTGAGCTTGCCTCGAGCGCCCGCAGCAGGTCGGCCAGGGTAGCGTTGCCCCAGGCGTGCTCGGCCAGGTAGGCGCGGATCCCGGCGAAGAAGTTGTCCCGGCCCACGTAGGCCGCGAGCTGCTTGAGCACCGCGGCGCCCTTGGCGTAGCTGATCCCGTCGAAGTTGGACTCCGCGATGCCGAGCGTCGGGGCGTCGGTGGCGATCGGGTGGGTCGTGGGCTGCTGATCCTGGCCGTATCCCCAGGCCTTGCGGCCGCCGCAGAACGTGGTCCACGCGTCGGTGAACCTGGTCGCCTCGGCGCTCGCCTGGGTGGCGCACATCTCGGCGAACGACTCGTTCAGCCACAGGTCGTTCCACCACGTCATCGTGACTAGGTCACCGAACCACATGTGCGCCATCTCGTGCAGGATGATGTCCGCCCGCACCTCGCGCACCGTGTCGGTGACCTTGGACCGGAACAGCATCTGCTCGGTGATCGTGACGCAGCCGGGGTTCTCCATCGCGCCCGGGCTGTCGGTCACGAACACCTGGTCATACTTGGCGAACGGGTAGCCCGTCCCGAACAGGCCGGTGAAGTAGTCCAGGCCCGCCTTCGTGATCGCGAAGATCTCGTCGGCATCGAGGTACTCGGCGAGTGACCGGCGGCAGTACACGCCCAGCGGGACCACCTGGCCGGACGGCGTGGTGTGCGCGTCCGTGACCAGGTGGTACTCGCCGGTGCAGATGGCGGTCAGGTAGGTGGAGATCCGTGGCGTCGCCGGGAAATGCCAGACGGCGCTGCCGTCCCCGGCGAGCGTCGGCCGCGACGCCGGCTGGTTCGACACCACGGTCCAGGGCTCGGGCACCCGGACGTGAAAGGTGAACTCGGCCTTCAGGTCGGGCTGCTCGAAGCAGGCGAAGACCTTGCGGGCGCCGGCGGCCTCGAACTGGGTGGACATGTAGACCCGGTCGTCGGCGCTGTCCTGCGTCCGCATCAGCCCGGAATTGTCGCCGGCGAAGCCGCAGTCGGCGACGACCCGCAGCTCGTTGCGGGCCGCTAGCCCGGTCAGCGCGATCCGCCCCTGCGCGTACACGGCGGCGGGGTCAAGGGACGCGCCGTTCAGCGTGATCTCGCGGACCTGCTCGGCGATCAGGTCCGCGTAGGTGGCCGCGCCGGGCTGGGCGCAGTCGAAGGCGATCACTGAGGTCGAGCGGAAGTTCTCCGGCCCGCCCGTCAGGTCCAGCTCGACATCGTACGAATCGACTCGAAGCAGCGCGGCTCGCTGTGCCGTCTCGTCCCTGGTGATTTCCGCAACCTGCATGCAGCCCGCCTTTTGATAACTAAGTCGCGTAGTACCTTATTAGCGCGGGCCCCAGCCGCACAATGAGTTCCACGCGACCTCAGCCGTGTCGTCATGCGCAGCGGAAATACGCGTGGCGGCCTGGCCGTGCTCGTAGGCTGTGGCAGTGGCTATTCGCCGGCTACTCATTGTGCTGCCCAGCCTGCTGGCCCTGCTGGCGACGGCCTGCACGACTGCCCCGGCCGCGACCCCGGCCGCGGCCCCGGCCAGGACGGCCCAGCGCGTTCCGCATTCAGCCAGCCCGTCTAGCCGGCCGGCTTCGGCGGGCGCCGTCGCGGGCAGCGTCACGCTGGCGTTCGGGGGGGATGTCCACTTCACCGGGCGGACCGCGCGCCTGCTGAACGACCCGGCCACCGCGTTCGGGCCGATCGCCCCGCTGCTGAAGTCGGCCGACTTCACGGCGGTGAACCTCGAGACGGCCGTCACCAGCGGCGGCACGCCGCAGCCGAAGACCTACCACTTCCGCACCGTCCCGGCCGCGTTCACCGCGCTGCGCGACGGCGGCGTTGACCTGGTCACGATGGCGAACAACCATGTCCTTGACTACGGGCAGGCCGGCCTGGCGGACACGCTGGCGGCGGCCAGGGCAGCCAAGTTCCCGTACGTGGGGATCGGCGTCAATGCCGACGCCGCGTGGGCGCCGTACGTCACCACGATCAAGGGGACCAAGATCGCCGTCATCGGCGTCTCGCAGGTCGCCGAGCTCGCGTCATCCTGGGTGGCGACGTCAAGCCGGCCCGGCGAGGCGAACGCGATCGACCTGAGCCGCACCCTCGCGGCCGTGCGGGCCGCCGCGCGGCTGGCACCTACCGTCATCGTGTTCATGCACTGGGGCACCGAAGGCGAGTCCTGCCCGGACCCCAACCAGCTGTCGCTCGCGCGGCAGCTGGCCGCGGCCGGCGCCAGCATCATCGTCGGCGCGCACGCGCACATGCTGCAGGGCTCCGGCTGGCTCGGCCACACCTTCGTCGCCTACGGCATGGGGAACTTCCTGTGGTGGGAAAACTCCTACAGCACCGCCACCGGCGTCCTGGAACTGACCCTTCACCCGCACGCGCCGCTGACCGCCCGGTTCATCCCCGCGGTCGTCTCCGCCACCGGCCAGCCGATCGTGCTAACCGGCGCCGCGGCCCGCCAGGCCGTCGCCCACTACAACAGCCTCCGCACCTGCACCGAACTGGCATCCCAGCCAACCTGAGCTTCAGGGATGCTGGGGCGTATCGATTGGCTCGTCACCGTATAGGTCGCGCCAGAGACGGCGCAAGAAAGCTTCTGGGCTGCCGTCCTCGTATCGAACGTGTTTCGAGAGTTCATCGTCTGGGAGTTGGGCCGGATCATTGACGGCCTTGCGGAGTTCGGATTTAAAGGTATGCATCTCGTCGGTTTCGCGTTTTACAAGCTTTTGCAGTGCTTCGAGCTCGTCTACTTCGGGATGCAGGTACGTTGTCGCGATTCGAATGAGCGTCGCGAACGGGCCGTCGGGGTGCCGGTTCCAGTAGAAATCTCTCATCGCTGCTCCCTATGGGTAACGACGCAAAGCTAGCCGGAAGGGTCATCGTCTCGTGGCTGGGGGTACATGTTCACGATCTCGTACCCGTCCCGTGCCTGGTTGTGGCTCACGAGGAAAAGGAGAGTCCCGCCCTCGAACGTAGGTACTGGCCGTGCCGCAGGCTGCGGAACATCTGGCTCTCGCGCCTCTGCCATCGCTGTACGCCACGCGCGCCGATTGCTAATCGCGGCGTCCATGCTTCCGTCCACTGGCTCTAGCTGCCATCCGGTGCAGTACTCATGACCGTCCTTACCGAGCAGGTCGGCGATCGGGATCAAGACGGGATCTGGCCACACACCCGGGTCGTACGGCGCGGCGATGACAGCGCGGACCCGGGGGTGCTCGGCTCCCCGGGTGAACGCGGTAGCGAAGGCATCGGGATCGGTAATGCGAGTTGCGAGCTCGGCGCATTTGTGCCGCTTGTCATCTGGTTTCAGGCCGTCGATGCCACGG
>Ga0265314_10004388_pt1 | contig 13117 bp, 12 predicted proteins | sample 4126metaG_FD_203106 | JGI IMG/M metagenome (GOLD analysis project Ga0265314, IMG submission 203106) | Rhizosphere microbial communities from Carex aquatilis grown in University of Washington, Seatle, WA, United States - 4-1-26 metaG | ecosystem: Host-associated > Plants > Roots > Rhizosphere >... | reverse complement strand
CAATGCCGTCTGGGACGCGCATCCGGAGTGGGAAACTGCCGCTCCTGCGCCGCGCAAGCTGCGCCGGCACAAGAAGTAAGCCGCGCTCGGCGCGACTTCCGTCGTCAATAAAAAACCGCCGGCGCCGAAAGGCCCGGCGGTTTTGCTTTAGGCCGCGAGCGTTACGCTTTCTTGGCGATGAACAGGCCTTCGCAAAGCCGGAAGCTGAACTCTTCCGTCTCGACGTTTTTAGGCTCCATCGCCGATACGACGTCCGGTGCCGCCAGCGCCAGCATCGACCGCAGGAAAGCCTGCATGTCCTTGTCGTGGCGGGCAGCCCAGCTCTTGAATTCCATGTTCTTGTAGATCTGTTCCTCGTGGCCGATCGTGAAGCCGGCTTTCTTCAGCGCATCGCGCCATTCCTGCATCGGCCAAGCGCGCAAATGGCTGGGGTCGCGGAAGCGCTCGAAGGCGTTGATGTAATTCCCGACATGGCCCTCCGGCACCACATTATCGACCACCGCGAAGAGGCCGCTCGGCTTGAGCACGCGATGCACTTCGCCGAGGAACTCGGCGATCGAATCGAAATGATGCGGCGCGATGCGGCAGGTGACCAGATCGAAGCTGTCGTCCTCGAAGGGCAGCGCCTCGGCTTTGGCGTAAGTGGTGCGGAGATTGGCGAGGCCGCGCTTGGCCGCTTCGCCTTTCACCATGTCGAGCATTTCCTGGGTGATGTCGGTCGCCCAGACGCGCTCGACATGCGGCGCGAAGGTGTAGGCGACATGGCCGCCGCCGGTGGCGACGTCGAGCACGCGCCAGTTCTTTTGCGGCTTGGTGAGATCGACCAGCCGCTGCAGGCTTTTGCCGAGCGCGTGCGGCGTCGAGGTCAGATAACTTGCGGCGGTCTTGCCGAAATGCTCTTGGACGAGGGTCTTGTTCATGGGTTCTTTCGCCGGGGTTGAAGGCGGCCATTATAACGCAAGGCTCATAAAAAAGCCCCGCATCCGACGATGCGGGGCTTCGATTTTTCAAGATCGTGCGCTGTTACGGCGCGACCACGATCATGCCGGTGAAGACATAGGCCTGGAGCATGACCAGACAGCCGACCAGGCTCGCCAGCACGATCGAGTGCCAGAACACGAAGCGCAGGATGGTGCCTTCGTGGCCGAACCAGTTGGTCGCGGTCGAGGCGACGACGATCGACTGCGCGTCGATCATCTTGCCCATGACGCCGCCCGAAGAGTTCGCCGCGCCCATCAGGATCGGCGAGATGCCGAGTTGGGTCGAGGTGATCTTCTGCAGGTTGCCGAACAAGATGTTCGACGCCGTGTCCGATCCCGTCAGCGCCACGCCCAACCAGCCGAGCAGGGTGCCGAAGAAGGGATACAAGACCCCGGTCGCGGCGAAGGCGAGACCCAAGGTCGCGTCGATGCCCGACAGGCGCGTCAGGGTGCCTATCGCCAGCATCGCCGAGATCGTCAGCAGCGAATAGGCGCAGATTCTGATGGTCTTGCCGTATTCGGTGACGATCTTGACCGGCCCGAAGCCCATCAGGAAGCCGGAGATGATCGCGGCGATCAACATGCCCGAGCCTGTGTAGGAAAGCCATGTGAACGAGAACACGGCGCCTTCCTTGACCGGCGCCGACACGATCGGCGGCACCTTGTTGATCATCTGATGCAAATCGGGAACGGGGTAGTTCCAAATCGCCCATTTGTTGACCGCGAGCTTGAACATGTCGGTGCCCCAGATCAGCAGAACCACGCAGACGATGATCCATGGCAGCATCGCCATCCACACTTGCGCGGTGGAAGGCTTGGCGATCTTCACCGGCTTAGGCGGCGCCATCGTTGCCGCCGACTCGTCCTTGCTGCGCAAGGCGGCCGAGGTCCAGATCACTTTCGGCTGCCAGACCTTCAAGAACAGGATCAGGCAGGCCATCGAGATCAGCGACGCGCCGATATCGACGATCCAGGGGTTGATGAAGTTCGAGATCAGGAATTGCGGCACCGCGAAGGTCACGCCGGTGACCAGAATGGCCGGCCACACGTCTTTCATGCCCTTCCAGCCGGCGAAGGCCCAGACGACCCAGAACGGCACGATCAACGAGAAGAACGGCAACTGCCGACCGACCATGGCGCCGAGCAGGAACGGATCGATGCCGGTAACACTGGCGAGACCGGCGATCGGCGTGCCGAGCGCGCCGTAGGCGACCGGCGCGGTATTGGCGATCAGGGACAGACCGGACGCCGCGAGCGGCGAGAAGCCAAGACCGATCAGGATGGCGCCGGTCACGGCGACGGGCGTGCCGAAGCCGGAGGCGCCTTCGAAGAACGCGCCGAATGAGAAGGCGATCAGCAGAAGCTGCAAACGCCGGTCGGTCGTGACCCCGCCTATCGTGGTCTGCAATATTTCAAACGCTCCTTTCTCCACCGTCAGCCGGTAAAGGAAGATGACGTTGAGCACGATCCAGCCGATCGGGAAGAAGCCCGTGGCGACGCCGAGGATTGACGCGCGGATCGACATGCCGGCCGGCATCGTGAAGATGAAGATCGCCACGAGATTGGCGACAACCAGTGCGATGACGGCCGCGATATGCGCTTTCACCTTATTCGAGGCGATCAGCACCAGCAGCGTCACGACCGGCAATGCCGCCGCGATCGTCGACAGCACGGCGTTGTTGAATGGATTGTAGACTTGGTTCCACATGGTTTCGCCCCCTACGGCCGCCCAGCGCGGCCTTTTATTTTATTGTTCGCCAATTGCACCGGCGTCGCCGAAGCAGACGCGTAACTTAGTGTCCCCGCGGTGATAAGGGACGCCAAACTCGCTGATTGAAACGAACTTGTCCACAGCCTGGCGCACAACCGCTCTTTGTCCGGGTGCGACGCGGACGTGACGCGCGTTTTTGTGCGGCGCGGTAACAGACGGAAACTAGCGAGGTTTCCCGCTCGCATCGTCGTCATAACCGTGACGGCTGGAATAAAAAACCAGCGCCATCAAGCCGCCGCCGACCAGCAGGGAAACCAGCACGCCGCCGATAATGGCAACATAGCCGTAAACGGGAATAGCGTCGCCGCCGATATGGATAAAGCTGCTGGTGGCGAACCAAATCGCCAGCCCCAAGAGCCCAAACAAGCCTATTAATCCAAGGACGATCAGAGTGCGCATGGGAGTGATATACTGCTTACCGCCACCATTGTCATATGCTGGGAGACGACCATGTCCTTTTCTCGATGGATTGCCGCCATTGCGTTGTTCCTCATTCCTAGCCTCGCCGCCGCCCAAGGCAAAAGCGGAGTCGACAAGCTCTATATTCTCGATTGCGGTCAGGGCTCTGCCGCGGATATGTCGCGCTGGACCCCCGGCGAGAACGTCAACAAGCCGATGGACGTGGTGGATAACTGTTATCTGATCCACCACAGCGGCAACGTCTGGCTGTTGTGGGACACCGGCGTCACCGACGCGCTGTTCGGCAAGCCGGAAGGGTCGCCGCCGACGAATGGTGCGCCGAACTGGCGCAAGCCGAAATCGCTCGCTGGCCAACTCGAAGCCCTCGGCGTCAAACCGGCCGACATCAAATACGTCGCGATTTCGCACACGCATCCCGACCATGTCGGCAATGTCGAGATGTTTCCCCAATCGACTTTGCTGGTGCAGAAGGCCGAATATGATTGGCCGTTGCCACTGGGCGTCGGTCGTTTCAAACCAGAACATCCGGTCAACAAGCTCGACGGCGACCACGACGTGTTCGGCGACGGCAGCGTGACTATTTTATCGACGCCCGGACATACCCCCGGTCATCAGTCGTTGCTCGTCAAGTTGCCGAAAACCGGCGCGGTGGTGCTGTCAGGCGACGCGGTGCATTTCAAGGACAACTGGGAGCATCGCAGGGTGCCGGGCGGCAATACCAGCAAGGAGCAAACGCTGGCATCGATGAACAAGATCGCCGACGTGATGGGTAAGGAAAAAGCCCAACTCTGGATTAATCACGACAAGGCGCAAGGCGATACACTCAAGCACGCGCCGGAATTCTATGATTGACGCAAAGCGACGCCCGGTTTTTACGCCGGGCGCCGTTACGTCGCTACTATTTCAGTTCGCAGTTACTTCGACATACCGTTGTTGGCCGCCGGTTTACCGCCCGACGAACCTGGCAGACTGTTCAAGCCCGAGCCCGTGGTGGTCGAATTCGCGGTGTCGGCATAGGCGAAGGTGGGCGCCGACTTCAACTGGTCCTTGGTGTAATTGACGGTGATCTTGTCAATCGCGGCGCTGTCGTTCTTGCGCGTAATGTGGAGCGCGTCGAAGGGGACGGCGACGTTCTTCTCGCCGACGCCGAGAAAGCCGCCGACGCCGATCACGGCGGCGCGAATGTTGCCATCATTGCCGATCAACACGTCGTTGACTTCGCCGATCGATGCATTGTCCTGACCGTACACCGTGGTGCCGATCAGTTTCGAGCCGCGCCAATCGGTGGCCTGTTGTTTCTGGACGAAATTATCGGTGCTGGTTTTGGCGCCGGGCTGACTGGTTTGGGCGAACGCCGGCGTCGCCAGCGCAGCCACCAAAGCGGCCGCAGTTAGGCTGTGTTTAAGCATTCTGTCCTCCTGGTTGTTTCGGAATAGCGATGCGGCTTCGACGCGGAACGTGCGCCGCATAAAAGAAGAACGCGGGACCGGGGCCCCGCGTTCCAGCGATGGATAAATGTTTAGTTCCGACGCTTTAAGTCTACGCGGTTTCCGCGCCTTTTTTCTTCGGCGGAACTTCGTCATTGGCGGCGTCCGCCAGCGTGATCGGCGCCTCGTCGAGCGGAATTCCGCGGCGCAGCGTCGAACGCAGGGCTGCGACTTCGCTTTGCAGGCGCGAATTATCCTTGCGCGCGGCCTCGAGCGCGCCTTCAACGACCGCCCGTTCCATGCGCTCGCGTTGCAGGGACGAGTTGAGGTCCTCGACGCGCTTTTCGATATTGGTGCGGCTGACCTGGACGTCGGCTTCAAGATGTCCGTTGCGCTCGCTGAGCGCCGCGATCCTCTCTTCGGCACGGGCCAGTGCCGTTTCGCGGGTCTTCAGTGTCTTCGCGATGGCGTTGTTGCGCTCGGTGAGAGCGGTGCGGGCGGCCTCGAGATCCTTGATCTGCCGTTCGCGGGCTTCGTGCGCGGCCTCGATCTGGGACAGCCGTTTTTCCGCGTTGTTGCGGCCGATCGTCGCTTCCACCGATTTGCGGTCGAAGGCGCGAACTTCTTCGGTGCGCGCTAGCAGGTTCTGCCGTGCTTCGGCTAAAAGCCGCTCCGCGGTGGCGGCGCGAGACTGCAAGGCGTCGAGCCGCATGTTCATGCTGCTGCGCTCGCTCTGATGCTGCTCCTTGGCTTCATCGAGGGCCGCGCCCAAGCGGCCGCGTTCGGCGTAAGCCTCGGCGAAGCTGGCTTCGACCTTTCCGAGTTGGGCGCGCGTCGCCGTTAAGGTGTTTTCGCTTTCGGTGAGGCGGCGGGTGAGGCGGGCGGTTTCATTGAGCGCCTGATCGACGGCCGATTGCAGCGAACGCTTCTCGTCCTCGAGCAGCGCCAGCTTTTCCTGCGCGGCCGCGAGTTCACCTTCGAGTTCGCTGATGCGCTGTTCGCCGATGTCGAACTGATCTTGCAGCGAGCGGCGGGCTTCGGTGATGGAACGGCGCTCGCTGGTCTCATGCGCCAGCTGGCGCTCGAGTTCGGCGATCTGGGTCGTGCGCGCCGAGATGTCGTTCGACATTGCGATCTGGGCGCTTTCCAAACCGCGATTATTTTCGCGCGACAGTTCGAGGTCCTCGCGCAGCCGTTCGGCTTCGGTCTCGAGGGCTGCGGCCTTGCGCTCGACCTGGTAGAATTCGGTGCGCAGCGTTTCGTAAGCCGTGCGCGATTCATCCAGCATGCCGGTCAGGCCGAGCGTCTGCGACCTTTCCAGTTCGAGCGCGCGCAGCGTGCTGTTGAATGGGGCTACGATCTTCTCGAAAGCTTCTTTGAGTTCGTCGAGTTCGCCGATCTTGCGGCCGGTATCGCTCAGCAAATTGCGCAGCGCCTCGTTTTCCTCGCCCATGCGCGAACCGGCGTCGGAAAAACTTTCGACGTTGATGTGGTTGCCATTGCCGTTGCGCGACGGAAACTTGCCGGCGTCATCGCCTTTCCGGCCAAACAGGTCCGACAACTTAGCCATGACAACGCCTCCAACCGGGTACGCACCAACAGGGCCCACACATGCCACGGGGCCTCCATTAAGATATTATATACCTTTGGCGATTGGAACACTCGTGGCGTGGTGCTTCTAACGGCGCCAGACCGCCAGCATGGTTAATGCACTAAATGATGGCTAAAGTGGCGCTTGTTGCGGCATTGTCATCGGAAAGTCACTTATGAAGCCGGCAACGAGCGCGGAACTTGGCGACGACGCTATAAGCTATACGTTCCGGCCGTCGCTGCTCGGTGCGCCTTGGGAATTCACCCTAACGGCTAACGCCATCGAATGGCACGCCGGCCGGCAGTCGGGTCGTCTGCCGCTCGGACAGGTGCGCTCCGTGCGCATGTCGTACCGGCCGGCCAACATGCAGTCTTATCGTTTCGTCACCGAGATCTGGGGCGACGGCGCGCCAAAACTCCAGATCGTCTCGACGTCGTGGAAAAGCATGTTCAGCCAGGAACGTCTCGACGGATCGTATTCGGGCTTTGTTGCCGAGCTGCATCGGCGGCTCGCGCAATCCGGTGCGGTGCCGCGCTACCTGCGGGGCGGCAATCTGGCGCTCTATTGGGCCGGCGCGGCCGTGTTCGCGTCCGTTATGCTCTGTCTCGTCATATTGACGATCCGCGCGCTGCAATCCGACGCGATCGCGGGAGCGGTATTCATCGCGGTTTTCATCGCGCTGTTCGGTTGGCACGGCGGAAATTTCCTCCGTCGCAATAAGCCGGGGTCTTACAGCGCGGACGGATTGCCGCAAATATTGCTGCCCTGAGTTCAGTCATTTGCCGTCGCCCTGCGGATTGCGCACCACCAGCACCGAGCATTTGGCGTAGCGCACGACGTGGCCCGCGTTTGAGCCAAGGAAGTAGGTGCGCATCGCCGGGCGGTGCGAACTCATCACGATCAGATCGGCGTGAATGGCTTTCGCCTGCTCGAGCACTTCGTGATAAATGCCGCCCTGCCGCACCTCCCAGGACACATGCGCCGCATCGAGGCCGCATTCGCGGGCGATGATGGCGAGCGCTTCCTCCGACGATTTGCGCTGCTGGACATCGAAGTCCGGCGGCACATATTCAGCCAGCATCACCGGCGTCATCGGCAGCACATTGACCAGCCGCACCGAGCCGCCGGAGGCTTTCGCCATGGCGACGGCGGTGGCGATGGCGGGCTTCGCCAAATCGGTGTCGGCAAGGTCGACCGGGACCAGGATCTGCTTGTACATGACAGCGCCCCTCGTTGCGGTTCGAGGGGCCGATCATGGCATGTTTTTGGAAGCCGGAAGAGGGCGGTCATTCGGGGGAATTAGACTGGAGCGCGCGCTAATTGGTCGCGGATTCCAGCGACTTTGGCGATACGAAGCGCTCCAAGCGCCCGGATTGCGGGTGCAACTTGTTCCAATCGTCGAAGGCGAAGTCGATAATGACGAGGCCCGCGGTGGGCAGTTTCTCACGCAACCGCTCGCGCGCGTCGATGTCGCCGGACGCGGGTTATGACCGACCACCATTAAGGTATGGGCCGAGGCCGGCATGTCCTTGATCAAAGCGAAAATCGCATGCGGCGTCGCGTCGTAGAGCTGCTCGGCCGACATCGCGCCAGGCGCCGGCCGGAAGGCCGCGGCAGTTAATTTCCACGTTTCCTGGGTGCGGGCCGCCGGCGATATCGCCACACGGTCGGGCACCAAAGCGTGGCTTTTCATGTAGGCGCCGATTTTGGCGGCATCCTTGCGGCCGCGCTCGACCAGCACACGGGCGCGGTCTTCCATGCCCGGTTCGGAGGGCTCGGCCTTGGCGTGTCGGAGCAGGATCAGGCGGCGCATGCCGCGTTATAGGGTGCCGGACCGCGCCGTGGCCAGCGCCGCGTAAATTAGCTAACAGGAAGTCATGAACGACACCGATTCAACGGTTCCGGGCTGGTATCAAGCGACACGGGTGGCGGCGCCGGACCGGCCGAAGCTGAATTTCGATCTCGACGTTGATGTCTGCGTGGTAGGGGCGGGCTTCGCCGGCCTCACCGCGGCCCGCGAGATCGCGCGGCGCGGCTGGTCGGTGGCGGTCCTGGAGGCCGTTCATGTCGGATGGGCCGCGTCAGGGCGCAACACCGGCTTCGTCCTTCCCGGCTTCGGCGCCGGCATCGACGATATTGTGGAGCGTGTCGGGCTCGACCATGCCAAGCGGCTCTGGGCGCTTTCCGAGCAAGGCCTCGGCTACGTTCGCCGGACCATCGCCGAGAATGCTTTACCCGGCGTCGATCCGGTGCCCGGCTGGCTGCATATCTCAAAAACCGATAATGCCCACGAATTGGATAGTTTTGTCGAACGGCTGCGCTGGATCGGCGCCGATGTCGAAATTTGGTCGAGCGAGCGCGTGCGCGAGGTGCTGCCTAATCCGCGCTACTTCAACGCCGTGTATTATCCGAGTGCGTTTCACATTCATCCGCTCAATTATGGGCTCGGTCTCGCAGCGCTTGCGGAAAAAGCCGGCGCGCGCATCTTTGAAGGCACCCCTGCGGTGACGCTCGATGCCGCGGGTGTGCGCAAGCGCGTCGGCACGCCGAATGGCATGGTGCGAGCGGGCCATGTCGTGCTCGCCGGTAACGTTCATCTCGGCGGCTTGATGCCCCGGCTGGCGGCGACGTTATTGCCGGTCACGACCTTTGTGATGGTGACGGAGCCGATTGCCGGGCTGCAAGACGTTGTGCGTTATCGTGGCGCCGTCAGCGATACCAACCGCGCCGACAATCATTACCGCATGGTCGGCGACGCAAATTCTGGCGGCGAAAGATTGCAATGGTCGGGTCGGATGCGGGCCTGGCAGGCCAAGCCAAACTGGATTGGACGAGGACTTGCCGCCGACATCCGGCGCAATTTTCCGGCCCTCGGCAAAATCGAGATCGCGCATCTGTGGCGCGGCACGCTCGGCCGCACCATTCACCGCATGCCCCAGGTCGGCGAGATCGAACGCGGGGTCTGGGTCGCGAGCGGCTTTGGCGGCCACGGCCTCAATACCTCCGCGATGGGTGGCGAGTTGGTCGCACGCGGCTTGGTCGAGGGGGATCAAACCTGGCGGCTGTTTGCGCCATACGAATTGGTCTGGGCCGGCGGCATGCTTGGCGGCGCCTTGGCGCAGGGCATCTATTGGGGCTCGCGGCCGGTCGAGCGCGTCGGGCAGGGTCTCGCGCGATACCGCGAACGGGCTCGCCTGCGGCGTCAACAGCGTTTGGCCGCCAAGCAGCAAAGCAAGGCGGCCCCGTCGCAAAGTTCCACTTCAGAGTCGCCGTTGTAGCTGTCCATTGCCATGGCCGCATGAATTTGCGATCAGGGATTCGGCCGATGGCTGGAATAGGTTGGGTTTGGGATGCGATGGTTGCCGGCGCTCTCGGGCGCATTACTCGTAGCGGTTTTTTCGCCGGCGTCGGCGCAAACCCAGCTCGCGCCGACGACTTCGGATTGGACCGTGACGCTCGGCGTCGAAGGCCGTGTGATGCCGACCTATGAAGGGTCGAGCAATGAGATGTTGCGTCCATTCCCGATGTTCGATGTCCGTCGCGCCGGCAAGCCGGCCCGATTCCGCAGTCCCCGCGATGGCTTCAGTTTCGGCATTCTCGACTACGGCCGCTTTATCGCCGGACCGACCACGAAAGTGCGGTTTGCGCGCAATGAAGGCGACAGCAGCAATCTGCGGGGCCTCGGTGACGTGCCCTGGGCTTTCGAAGCGGGCGCCTTCGCCGAATATTGGCCGGCCGATTGGCTGCGCACGCGCGTCGAATTGCGCCAGGGCTTTGGCGGACACCATGGCCTGGTGTCGGATGTGACCGCCGACCTTGTCGTGCCGGTATCGCCGAAACTAACATTATCCGCCGGGCCACGCATGACGCTGGCAAGCTCCGGTTACACGAATCCTTATTTCAGCATCACCCCGGCGCAATCGCTGGCATCCGGACTGCCGGTCTATGACGCGCGCGGCGGGTTTCAGTCGTTCGGCGCCGGCGCCCAGGCGCGTTACGAATGGTCGCGGCAATGGGCAACCCACATGTTCATCGAGTATGAGCGGCTTGCCGGAGACGCCGCTAATGCGCCGCTTGTGACGCGCTATGGTACCCGCGATCAAATTCAGCTAGGCCTCGGGGCAACCTACTCGTTTGACATGAAGCCTTTGTGGTAGGTTCGTCGTCATCCTGACCCGCTGAGAATCTGATCGCCATGCGTTACGCCTTCACTTGCTTCGCGGCACTGCTGCTGGCCGGCTGCGCCAACTCATCCTTTGGCGGGCTCGGCGGCTCCGACAAAGTGGCGCGGCCGAAGACCGTTATTGTCACCGACTTTGCCTTCGACAATAGCGTGACCGCGATCGACCGCAATTATACGGCGCGGCTGGAGCGCAAGATCGGCGGTTTTCCGACGTTCGAGCGCAAGCCGCGTACGATCGAGCGAATTAATGAAGAGATCGTCGCCAGCGCCGTCGCGACCTTGCGCGGCGCGGGACTCGATGCACAGCCGGGTGGCGAGGACAGCGTGGCGCTGAGCGATGGCGCCGTCACGGTGGGCGGCACGTTGCGCGGCACGGAGCCCGCGCCGAGCGACAAGAAGCCGAAGCCTATCAACGACCTCATTGGCTTCGGCACCGGGCGGCCAAATGTCGTGGCGGACGTGAAGGTGCTGTCCGGCGGAAAACGGCAATTGACGGCTTTTACCGTCGAAGCACCGGGCGGGCGGTCGCCGGCCGCGAACGCGAAGCTTGCCGCCAGTCAGAATGCCGCGATTGCCACTGCATTGGCCGAGCAGAAGGCCGCGCCTGAAAGGCTGTCACCTGACGTTGAGGCCCATGCGCGGCGGCTTGGGCGCGCCGTGGGCGACAAAGTATTGGCCTATGCGCGGGAACAGGGCTGGCTCGAGGCGACAGTCGCGGCGGCCGCCGACGAGCCTCAAAAACCGGCCAAATTGCCGGTGGCAAAGCCCGATAAGGGGACCGCGAATAGGCCGGCCACTCAGGACGCGCCTGATGCCGCGGACAAGCCTGAACAATGAGGCTTTAACGTCCCTCCCGTCGCGCCATGAACGCTAGCCGCTCAAACAGATGCACGTCCTGCTCGTTTTTCAGCAGCGCGCCGTGCAGCGGCGGGATGAGCTTTTTCGGGTCGCGTTCGCGCAATATCTCCGGCCCGATATCCTCGACCATCAGCAATTTCAGCCAGTCCAGCAATTCCGAGGTCGACGGCTTCTTCTTGATGCCGGGCACGTCGCGAATTTCATAGAATAACTTGAGCGCCTCCGAGACCAACCGCTGCTTGATGCCCGGAAAATGCACGTCGACGATCGCGGCCATCGTGCCGGGGTCGGGGAAACGGATGTAGTGGAAGAAGCAGCGGCGAAGAAAGGCGTCCGGCAACTCCTTCTCGTTGTTCGAGTTGATGATGACGATAGGCCGGCGGCGCGCCTTTACCGTTTCGCCGGTTTCGTAGACAAAGAATTCCATGCGATCGAGTTCGAGCAGCAGATCGTTGGGAAACTCGATATCGGCCTTGTCGATCTCGTCGATCAGAAGCACCGGACGTTGGTCCGACACGAAAGCATCCCACATCCTGCCGCGCTTGATGTAGTTGCGGATATCCTGAACGCGCGCGTCGCCGAGTTGGCTGTCGCGCAGCCGCGATACCGCGTCGTATTCGTATAAGCCCTGCATAGCCTTGGTGGTGGATTTAACGTGCCACTCGAGCAGCGGCGCGCCGAGGCTCTTGGCGATTTCCAGCGCCAGCACGGTCTTGCCCGTGCCGGGTTCGCCTTTGACCAGCAACGGCCGCTCGAGCGTGATGGCTGCATTGACCGCAATCTTGAGATCGTCGGTGGCCACGTAGGCATCTGTACCCTCAAAACGCATCGAGCGACTCACTTTCTCAATAGCCAATAGCTTCTATGTAGCGCGCCTCGCGCCGGCGGCGCACATCGTCTTTCGGTCCACTCGGATGGAGCGAGAACGAACCGCCGGTAGCGATTTAGTTGTGCGGCCACTCCTAAAATACCGCAAAACCCCGCCGGAGGTAAATTGATAGTTAATTCAGATTGGCAAATTTGCAGGGAGTTAGAGTCGCTTAACTTGTGTGTGTGAAGTTCTGCGCGGCTGGGCGTTTGAAATCCCTTCAACAGGATGGGACGTCGATAGCTTTGTCGCACAGGAGTGCGTTTGATGACTTCGATCGTCTCGTCAATGACCCCGAACCAGATTTCGGGTCTGTCTGTAGCCGCCATCCAGGCGCTGACGACGACCGACATTAGCGCCTTAAATACGAGCCAAGTGGCTGCGTTGAAGGCAACGCAGGTCAATGCCCTCAATGCGACTGACCTCAACCAGCTTGCCGCGACACAGGTCGCCGCGCTGTCATCGAGCGTCATGAGCGCGCTATTAATCGCGCAAATCCAGAATTTCTCGACCACCCAGATTACCGAACTGACATCGACCCAGGTGGGTGTGTTGACCACCGCCGAGATCGGCGCGCTGACGGCGACCGAACTGCAGGGTCTGTCGACGACGCAGGCCGGCGCGCTGACGGCGGCCCAGGTCGGCGGCCTGACCACGACGGTCCTCAACAACCTGTCGACCACGCAGGTCGGGGCACTGTCGACCGCGCAGGTCCAGGGCCTGACCACGAGCCAGCTCAACAACCTGTCGACCGCCAACCTCGACGCGGTCAACGTCGCCAAGCTGACGACGGCGCAGACGGCGGGGCTTTCCACCACCTCGATCACCAACCTGACGACGACGCAGGTCGCGGCCTTCACGGCGACGGAAGCGGCGGCGCTGACGACGAGCCAGATCGGCGCGCTGACGGCGACCGAACTGCAGGGTCTGTCGACGACGCAGGCCGGCGCGCTGACGGCGGCCCAGGTCGGCGGCCTGACCACGACGGTCCTCAACAACCTGTCGACCACGCAGGTCGG
>Ga0265314_10004387_pt1 | contig 13118 bp, 10 predicted proteins | sample 4126metaG_FD_203106 | JGI IMG/M metagenome (GOLD analysis project Ga0265314, IMG submission 203106) | Rhizosphere microbial communities from Carex aquatilis grown in University of Washington, Seatle, WA, United States - 4-1-26 metaG | ecosystem: Host-associated > Plants > Roots > Rhizosphere >... | reverse complement strand
CCGACGGCACGCGGATATTCAGGCGCCGCTTCTGCTGCTCGGCGTTCTTCGTCTCCGCGCCGCGGTTGATGAGCCCGCCCGGCGCGAACGCTGCGAGATCGGCGAGCGACACGTTCTCGCTCACCGACATGTCGAGCAGCAACCCGGAGCGCTTGCGGTCTTCCGGCACCAGATAGATGCCGTGCGCAATCGCGTCGCCCGGCGCCGAGATCGCGACCGGAGCGCCGGAAAGCTTGACGCCCCCGCCGACCAGCGCATCGACGCCGAACACGGCGCGCGCGACTTCCGTGCGCCCGGCCCCGACCAGCCCCGACAATCCGAGGATTTCGCCGCCGCGCACCGCGAGGTTCACCTTGGTCGCGGGATGCGCCGAAGTCATCACGTCCACCAGTTCCAACACCGCCTCGCCGGCCGCCGCCTTGGGCGGGGTGTAGAGCGCCTTGAGGTCGCGCCCGATCATGAGGCGGATCATGGTGTCGTGCTTGATGTCGGCACGGTCGAGCCGGCCAGCCACCCTGCCGTCGCGCAGCACCACCACGCGGTCGGCGCTTTCCTCGATCTCGCGCAGCCGGTGCGAAATGAAAACCACCGTGACGCCGCTCGCCTTGAGGTCGCGGATGACGCCGAGCAGGCGCCGCGTCTCGGAGATCGTCAAGCTGGACGTCGGCTCGTCCATGATCACCAGCCGCGCGTCGAGCGACAGCGCCTTGGCGATCTCGACCAGCTGCCGCTGCGCCAGCGAAAGATTGATCAGCGCCGTATCCGGCTCGAAATCGCAGCCCAGCCGCGCGAGCAGCGGGCGCACCGCGTCATGCAGCCTCCGTCGGTCGATCAGCTTCAGCGGGCCGCCGGTCAGCGGCTCCCGCCCGATGAAGACGTTGGCGGCAACGTCGAGGTTGTCGAAGAGGTTGAGTTCCTGATGGACGAAGGCGATGCCGGCAGCGATCGCATCGTTCACTGTGAGCGCCTGCCGCTCGACGCCGGCGATGCGCACGACGCCGGCAGACGGCTCGATGACGCCGCCGAGCACCTTCATCAGCGTCGACTTGCCGGCACCGTTCTCGCCGATGAGTCCGACGACCTCGCCTTCGGCAACGTCGAAGCTGACATCGCTCAGCGCCTGCACGCCCGGATAGCGCTTGGTGATTCCAACGAGCTGTAAGTACGGCTCAGCCATCGATGAAGAATATCATGGCGGCCGACCGCACACACGGCGCCGCTAGTTGCCCCGAAATAAATGCGTCGGCGGCAACGAGCCGCCGACGCCTGATAGCTCCGGGAGGGAGAAGTCCGCTACTTGGTGACCGACGCCTGGAGAGCGGCGAGGTCCTTCGAGTACTGGTCGACGTTCGACTGATCGACGATCTTGGTCGGCACGATCACCAGCGTGTCCGCCGGGATCTTGGACTTGTCGCCCTTCAGAATGTCGGCCATCAGCTTCATGCCCTGGTAGCCCCACTCGAACGGCTGCTGGACGACCGTGCCCGCAACGGTGCCTTCCTTGACGCCGCCGAGCGTCACCGGATCATCATCGAAGCCGGTGACCGTGACCTTGCCAAGCATGTTCGCTTCCTTGAGCGCCTGGTAGATCTGCGGAATGTTGTACGAGTAGATGCCGAGCATGCAGTTCACTTCCGGATGCGCGGTCAGCGTGTCTTCGACGTTGCGCTTGGCAGTCGGCAGATCGATGTTGTCGGCGCGGACGTCGACGATGGTGATCTGCGTGCCCTTGATCACGTCATTGATGCCCTGGAGGCGCTCCTTGGCGTTATCGGCGCCGGGCAGGCCGACGAAGGCCATGCACTTGCCGCCGTTCGGCATTGCCTTCTTGAGCAGTTCGCCGACCTGGTTGCCTGCCAGAACGTTGCTCGATCCGATGTAGGCGACACGCCCGGAGTCCTTGGCGTCGGAGTCCGTGGTGAGCAGCAGCGTCTGCCCGGCGATGCCCTTCAACGTGTCGCTCTCGGTCTTCGGATCGACGGCGCTGATCATGATACCTGCGGCGCCGGCCGAAACGAGGTCGTTCAGTTCCTGCGTCTGGGTGGCGGCGGTTGCCGGATCGGTCCACTTGAACTGCAGGGTATAGTCCGGCAGCTCGGTTTGCGCCTTCGCCACACCGGCCGCTGCGGCCTTCCAGAAGTCCGACGAGCCGTTGGTGACGAACGCCAGAATCTTCTTGTCGGCGGCATGCGCCCCCGACACCACCGCAAGCCCCATCGCTACCGACAGGGCCCCAATCAATACGCGCTTCATTTATTCCTCCCACCATTTCTGGGTGGCGCCTTGTCATGAATCCGAGGGCGCCGACGGGGCGGACTTTTTCATCGACCCGGCGCCCCGTCAACTATGAAGTACCAAGGTGTCTGATATTCGCGGTTCTCACAGGCCACATATCAGCCGCGGAAAACCTCAGTTCGATGTCATCAAAATCGCGATGAGCCCGGCGGCACGCAGACATCACGCAAAACGTATCTGATATGTTTGCGACCCCAGCCCGCCTCGGCGACATCGCCGTTTGCGGCGGAAACTAACGAACTCTTAGCAATTTGCGTTGGGTCGACTTAGCCGATTTTTAAGGCGGCGGACCTACTCTCGGGGGTCTTGAAGGTCAGGTTGAGTACGAGAGTAGAATGACCGAACCAATGCGTGCGCGCGTCAAGTACGTCATCGGCCCCGATGGCAGCCCGCTGACGATCGCGGATCTTCCGCCGCGCAATACCAAGCGCTGGGTCATCCGTCGCAAGGCCGAAGTGGTCGCGGCGGTGCGTGGCGGCCTGTTGAGTCTCGAAGAGGCCTGCCAGCGCTATACGCTGACGGTCGAGGAATTCCTTTCCTGGCAGCAGTCGATCGACGCCCACGGCCTCGCCGGCCTGCGCACGACGCGTATCCAGCAGTACCGGCAGTAGCCGCTGCTAGAGCTGGAGCGCCTCCCCGCGCTCCGGCACCACCACTTTCGCCTTCGCCCCCTTCATCGCTGCAATGAACTTGTCGGCATTCGGGTCGAGCAGGCCGAAAGTCGCGTAGTGGCAGGGCACCACCGTCTCGAAATCGAAGAAACGCGTGCAGGCCAACGCCGCCAGCCGCGCGCCCATCGTGAAGCGGTCGCCGATTGGCACCAGGCCGACCTTCGGCTGGTAGATCTCGCCGATCAGCTTCATGCCGTCGAAAATGCCGGTATCGCCCATGGCAAGCACGGTCTTCTCGCCGTTCGCCATGAACACCACACCGCCGGGATTGCCGAGATAGGTGCCGTCATCGGCCGCCGAAGAATGCCACGCCGGCACGTAGCCGACGCTGAAGCCGCCGAAGTGCAGCTCGCCGCCATGGTTGATCGGCGAGGCATTGGCGACCCCCCGCTGGCCGAGATAGCCGCAGACTTCCGGATTGGCGACCAGCAGCGCGCCCGTTTCCTTGCAGATTTCGACCGTCGAGCCGATGTGGTCGCTATGCCCGTGGGTCAGGATGACGTGGGTGGCGCCGCGATAGGCGGCTTGGACGTCGCCCTTGAACGTGGGATTGGTGATGAACGGATCGACCAGGATGACCGCGCCGGCGTAGTCGAGCCGGAAGGCCGAATGTCCGTACCAGGTGAGTTTCATTGCCTGCGTTCCCCTGTTGAATTGTCCGGGCTGGATGGTTTTGAGCGATAGTAGGGCGATGCCGTCCGCGAGGAATGACCTGCCGCTTGAAGAATTCGTGAAACGCCTGCCCGGGCAAGGCGCCCTCATAGGCCTCGATCTCGGCACGGTGACGATTGGCCTGGCGGTGTCGGACGTCCGCCGCCAGATCGCGACGCCGCTCCGCACCATCGAGCGCACCCGCTTTACCGCCGACGCCCGCGACCTGCTTGCCGAGACGGCACGCCTCGGCATCGCCGGGCTGGTGCTCGGCCTGCCGCTGAACATGGACGGCTCGGAAGGCCCGCGCGTCCAGGCGACGCGCGCCTTTGCCCGCAACCTCGCGGCGCTGACCGACCTGCCGCTCCTGTTCTGGGACGAGCGGCTGTCGACCGCCGCGGTGACACGGACGCTGCTCGAGGCCGACACCAGCCGCAAGCGCCGTGACGAAGTCATCGACAAGATGGCCGCCGCCTACATCCTGCAGGGCGCCCTCGACAGGATGGCGAAACTCGGGTCCTAGTTTTCCGGACAGAGATAATTGACGAAGGCCCGCGCATCGAAGCGTGAGTCCAGCATGCCGTAGGTCGAGCGCCACGGCTTGCCGAGCCGCGTCTCGATGAAGGCGTCGGCGACCACCGAGGGGAAACGGCGGCGCAGCGCCGCCGCGGCAACCGTCATCGCGAGCTGCTCGGTGAGGATGCGCGCCGAGCCCTCGTCGGCCAGCGCCACCGCGGTTGCGGCGCGCAGCACGTTCAGCGTGGATTTCGCCGTGCTGCCCAGCGCGTCCTCGATGTTGGCAAGCACGATCTCGAGCGGCTCGGAGCCCTTGCGCAATACACGCATCACTTCGAGCGCCATGACGCTGCCACCGGCTTCGCCAAGCGACAGACCCGGCGCATCGCGATAGAGCCGCGGCAGGCGGCTCTCCTCGCTGTAGGCGTTGCCGCCCATCGCCTCCATCGCCTCGCCGATCATGGCCGGGGCCACCTTGGCGACCCAGTACTTGACCGCCGGGGTCATCAGCCGCGCGAAGCTCGCCTCCGCCGGATCGTCGGCGGCGCGGTCGTAGGATTCGGCCAGCCGGAAGGCGAGCGCCGCGGCGGCAACGGCATCGAGCGCCATGTCCGCCAACACCCGCGTCATCAGCGGCTGCTCGATGAGCGGCTTCGCGAAAGCCTTGCGGTGGCGCGCGTGGTGCACCGCCTCGGCGAGCGCGAGCCGCATCGTGCCGGCGGCGATGACCGCGGCGTCGAGACGGGTCAGCGTCTGCATGTCGGCGATGGCGAGCGCCCCCTGCCCCGCCTCGCCGATCAGCCAGGCGGCCGCTTCGTCGAACTCGGCCTCCGCGATCGCCGCCGAACGCCAGCCCAGCGTCTCCTTCAGGCGCATCAGGCGGATGCCGTTGAGCGCCCCGTCCTGCAGGTAGCGCGGCACGAGGAAGCACGAGAGGCCATCCACGGTCTGCGCCAGCACGAGATAGGCGTCGCTCGCCGGAGCCGCCAGGAACCACTTGTGGCCGGTGATGCGCCACAGCCCGTCGCTGGATTCGACCGCCGCGGTGGTGTTGGCGCCGAGGTCGGCGCCGCCCTGCTTCTCGGTGAAGCCGGCGGCGATCAGCGCCCCGGCTTTTGCGGTGAGCGAGCGCTGCGCCGAATCGTAGCGGCGCGTGCGGATGCGCGGCAGCCAGATGTCGGCGAGCTTCGGCGTCTGCGCCAGCGCCGCGACCGCGGCGTTGGTCATCGTCATCGATGCCAGGTGCCCAACGTCGACTTCCGCCGTCATGTAGAGCCGCGCCGCCCGCGCGACGGCGCGCACGTCGGATTCCTCGCCGGCCGCGTCCCACACCGAGCACTGCAGGCCGGTGAGCACGCTACGCCGCATGAGCGCGTGATAGGCGGGGTGAAACTCGACGGAATCGATGCGCACTCCGGTCGGGTCGAAGGAGCGCAGCGTCGGCGTCTCGATGTTGGCGATGCGGCCAAGCTCGAAGGTCTCGGGCGTGCCCCACTGCGCGCCGTGATCGAGCAGCTGATCGACAACCACCTGGGGAAGCCCTTCGACCAGCGCGCCCAGCGCCGGATCGGAAGAGAACAGGTTGATGCCGGCAAACGGCGGCGATTGATTAAAAACGTCGTGCGTCGTTGCCGAAGCCAAAGTGCCTCCTTCAACCGCGGGGCGCTGGCTGGTGCCCGGCGATTCGCCTCATTTGGAGACTAACACGCACGCCGCCCGGCCGCTTGCCGCCCTCCCCGACTCCGCCTATAGGCGTGGCTTTAATGAACGCGATTGCGCCCCCGACGGCCCCGGTCTTGCAGCGGCCGCGTCGATTCGTGGAGGGCGCACATGGCTGAGATGCCAGCCCTCCGCCACATCACCTCGATCAACGACCTGACCAACGACGAGATCGAGCGCGTCTTCGCGCTCTCCGAAACGTACCTCTCCGAGCTGGGCGACCCCGTCATCCCGTACCGCATCGCCCGCGGCACGACCACGGCGACGGGGCGCATCCTGGCCAGTCTGTTCTACGAGCCCAGCACCCGCACCCGCCTCTCCTTCGAGAGCGCCATGAGCCGGCTCGGTGGCCAGATCATCACCAGCGCCGATCCCGCCACCAGCTCTGTCGCCAAGGGCGAGACGCTGGCCGACACGGTGCGCGTCGTCTCCAACTACGCCGATGCGATCGTGCTCCGCCATCCGCGCGACGGCGCGGCGCGGCTCGCCGCCGAATACGCTTCGGTGCCGATCATCAACGGCGGCGACGGCGCCCACGAGCATCCGACCCAGACACTCTGCGACCTCTTCACGCTCCAGCATGAGAACAAGCAGCTCCGCGACCTCAACGTCGCCATCTCCGGCGATCTGCGCGGCAGCCGCACGATCCATTCCTTCGTCTATGCGCTCGCCCGTTTCGGCGCGAACATCATGCTGATGCCGGCCAAGGGCATGGAGCTGCCCGCCCACGTCGACCAGCGGCTGCGCGAGGAGTTCGGCTGCCGGCCGGTGCCGAAATCGAAATACCGCAAGGAGAATTCGGCGGTCGATGCGCTCTACGTCACGCCCGACAAGCCGCACCAGCTGTCGCTCAACGTCGGCATCGAGCCGGCGGTCGACGTGCAGATCCGCAAGGGCATCGACGTCGTCTACGTCACGCGCTTCCAGAAAGAGCGCTGGGCGGAGGCGAGCACGGACTATCCCAAGATCGACGCCAAGTTCCTGAAGCAGTCGAAGTATGCCTCGACGAGCGTGTTGCACCCGCTGCCGCGCGTCGGCGAACTTGATGTCGCGCTGGATAGCGACAGCCGCGCGGTCTACTTCCGCCAGGCGGCCTACGGCGTGCCGGTGCGCATGGCGCTGATCGACCTGCTCATCGGCCGCGAGGCCGGGCTCACGCGCTATGCCGCCGGCTTCGCGCCGCCGAGCTATCCGCTCTACGACCAGCGCCGCGACGCCGGCATCCGCTGCCCCAACCCCAACTGCATCACCAACGAGCCGCTGGAACAGGCGTACGTGCGCAACCGCTTCTGGGCGCTGCCCTCGCCGACCCCGCACGGCCAGCGCCTGCGCTGCATCTATTGCGAGGCGGATGCCGAGGCCGCCGTCGCCGGCCATGCGCGGCGGCTGGATTTCGAGCCGGTAGCGCAGGACCACGCCGCAGCGCGCGGGCCGCTGCCGCAGCACCTCGTCTTCTTCCACAGCGAGGCCGATGCGCTGGCCGCCGGATATCACCCGCGCGCGCCGCGGCGCCGGGCTGCCGCCGCCCGCTAGCCGCGACGGGTTGCCGCCCGCTTCGCCAGCGAATACCGTCGCCGCCTCATCATCGGGGGACGGCGGCTGATGAACGGAACCGGCTTCGCAACCGACCTTGCGGCGGTCGTCATCGGCTACCTGCTCGGTTCGATTCCCTTCGGCCTGATCCTGACGCGGCTCGCCGGCCTCGGCGACATCCGCGCGATCGGCTCTGGCAACATCGGCGCGACCAATGTTCTGCGCACCGGCAACAAGGGCCTCGCCGCGGCCACCTTTCTCGGCGACGGCCTGAAAGGCACGGTCGCGGTCGTGATCGGTGCGGCGCTTGCCGGCACGCCCGGCGGCATGATTGCCGGGCTGGCGGCCTTCCTCGGCCACCTGTTTCCGGTGTGGATCGGGTTCCGCGGCGGCAAGGGCGTCGCGACCTACATCGGCGTCATCGCCGGCCTCTGGTGGCCGGGCGCTGTGTTCTTCGGCGTGGCGTGGATCGCCACCGCCTTCGCCACGCGCATCTCTTCGGCCAGCGCGCTGACCGCGAGCCTGCTGACGCCGATCGTCGTGCTCGTCTTTGCCGGCTGGCAGCTCGCCCTCTTCTTCCTCGTCCTCTCGCTCATCCTGTGGTGGCGCCATGCCGAGAACATCCGCCGCCTGCTTGCCGGCACCGAGTCCCGCATCGGCGACAAGAAGCGATGACCGCGGACGGCGCGCTCACCCTCAGTGACGCGCAGCGCCTGGAGTGGCTTCGCCTCATCCGGACACCGAGCATCGGCCCGGTCACCTTCCCCGAGCTGCTCGATCATTTCGGTTCGGCGGCTGACGCGCTCGAAGCGCTGCCCGATCTGTTTCGCCGCGCCGGCCAGCCGATCCGCGTCACGGGCGCCGATGATGCCGAACGCGAGATGGCCGCCGCCGCGAGGGCCGGTGCCCGCTTCGTTGGCCTCGGCGAAGCCGGCTATCCGCAATGGCTGCGCCAGGTCGACGGCGCCCCACCCCTGCTCGCCCTGCGCGGCAATGCCGAGCATGCGGCGCGGCCGGCGGTCGCCGTGGTCGGTTCGCGCAACGCCTCGGTCGCCGGCCGCAAGATGGCCGCAGCGATCGCCAGCGGCCTCGGCGACAGCGGCTTCGCCATCGTCTCCGGACTGGCGCGCGGGATCGATGCGGCGGCGCACCGCGCCAGCGTCGCCACCGGCACGATCGCCGTCTTTGCCGGCGGTCTCGACCGCCCCTACCCGGCCGAGAACATTCCGCTGGCGGAGGAAATCGTCGCGGCGGGCGGCTGCCTCGCCAGCGAGATGCCGATGGGCCACGAGCCGCGCGCCAAGGACTTTCCCCGCCGCAACCGCCTGATCTCGGGCATGTCGCTGGCGGTCGTGATCGTCGAGGCAGCGCTCCGTTCCGGCTCGCTGATCACGGCGCGGCTTGCCGCCGAACAGGGTCGACTCGTCTTCGCCGTGCCCGGCTCGCCCCTCGACCCGCGCGCCGGTGGCACCAACCGGCTGATCCGCGACGGCGCGACCATCGTCACGTCGCTGGAAGACATCGTCGGCGAGCTGATGCCGATGCTCGGCCGCGTGCCGCCGCCGCTGAGTGAGGCGCGCGAGCCGGATGCGCCCTCCCCGACCGATGCCAGCGACGACGAGCGCAGCCTTGTGATCGAGGCGCTCGGCCCCACGCCGGTCGAGCTTGACGAGATAATCCGCTTCACGTCTGCCCGCCCGGCCGCCGTGCGCCTGGTTCTGATCGAACTCGACCTCGCCGGCCGCATCGAGCATCATCCCGGCGGGCGGATCTCGCTGGTTGGCTAACGCTCGCTGTCGGGAGGCGGTGGGGGCGTGCTGCGCGTGCGGCTGTCCGTGGCTTCCTGCTCGACCATCGAAAGCAGGTAGGCAAGGAAGCCAAGATCAGCCTGCGAAGCGAGAGCCCGCAGTTCCCTGGCGATCCCACCGATATATTCGGCGGTCTCCGCAGTATTCGACTTTGGCTCGGACTTCACGATTTGCTTGTCGCCAGGTTGCATCCCGGGACAAGCCCCAGTACAACCTAAAGTAGTAAAAGACAAGTCACTATAACCTTAGAGAGTATCCAGAAGCAAGCCCACCCGTTGCACAATGGCCAACTCTTCCCATCTAGAGGGCAAGCAGCCATCCCGATTTGGCGAGGAAAGCGGCGTACGGCCAGGTGGCCACGGCCGGTTTTGCCGGGTGAAAGTGGCTGTTTTCCTTGGGATTTGACAGGCCCTAGTGATTTCTGGAATGTCCCTGCCCCGCTCGGCGGGCATTTGGACGCCCTTTGCAGACGGCTCTTCTGCAGCCATTTCGGATGTCAGGCAGGGCTGGCCGGTGGTTGGCCCCCTCCCACAGTCATGCGGCGATAGATGAATCTCGTAATCGTAGAATCCCCGGCCAAGGCCAAGACGATCAATAAGTACCTGGGCCCGAGCTATCAGGTCCTGGCCTCCTATGGCCACGTCCGCGACCTGCCCTCCAAGAACGGCTCCGTCGACCCCGAGCACGACTTTGCGATGCTGTGGGAGGTCGACGACCGCGGCCGCAAGCACCTCGCCGATATCGCCACCGCCATGAAGGGCGCCGACCGGCTGATCCTCGCCACCGACCCGGACCGCGAGGGCGAGGCGATCTCGTGGCATGTGCTCGACGTGCTGAAGTCGCGCAAGGCGATCGGGGACAAGCCGGTCGAGCGCGTCGTCTTCAACGCGGTGACGCGCGAGGCGGTGCTGGAGGCGATGAAGCATCCGCGCGCCATCGACGAGCCGCTGGTCGATGCCTACCTCGCCCGCCGCGCCCTCGACTATCTCGTCGGCTTCACCCTTTCGCCTGTGCTGTGGCGCAAGCTTCCCGGCGCCCGCTCTGCCGGCCGCGTCCAGTCGGTTGCGCTCCGCCTGGTCTGCGAGCGCGAGCTCGAGATCGAGATCTTCAAGCCGCGCGAGTACTGGTCGATTGCGGTGACGCTGGAGCCGCCGAACGGCGGCCGGTTCGTCGCCCGTGTCGTCGGCTTCAACAGCGACAAGCTCGGCCGCCTCGACATTCCCGACGAGGCGACGGCGCGCCGCATCGAGAACGCGCTGAAGTCGGGCGACTACCGCGTCACCTCGATCGAAGCGAAGCCGGTCCGCCGCAATCCGCCGCCGCCCTTCACCACCTCGACGCTGCAGCAGGAAGCCTCGCGCAAGCTCGGCTTCGCCGCCAACCGCACCATGCAGGTGGCGCAGCGCCTCTACGAGGACGGTCTCATCACCTACATGCGCACCGATGGTGTGCAGAGCGCGCCGGAGGCGATCGCCGCGGCACGTTCCATGATCGCCAAGCGCTTCGGCGAGGCGTACCTGCCCGAAAGCCCGCGCCTCTACCAGACCAAGGCCAAGAACGCGCAGGAAGCACACGAGGCGATTCGCCCGACCGACCTCAACCGCGCCCCTGACGGCGAGACCCTCGAGCCCGATCAGCAGCGCCTCTACGACCTGATCTGGAAACGCATGACTGCGAGCCAGATGGCATCGGCGGAGCTTGAGCGCACGACGGTCGAGATTGCCGCCGGCGCCGCTCAGCCGGTGCGCCTGCGTGCCACCGGCCAGGTCGTGCGTTTCGACGGCTTCCTGACGCTCTACCAGGAAGGCAAGGACGAGGACACGCCCGCCCAGGCGCGCGGCGACGAAAGCGACGACGACGGCCGCCTGCCGCCGATGGAGCAAGGCGACCGGCTGACCGAGCGCGGCATCGCGGTGGACAAGCACTTCACCGAGCCGCCGCCGCGCTACACCGAGGCGACGCTGATCAAGAAGATGGAGGAGCTCGGCATCGGCCGCCCCTCCACCTATGCCGCGACGCTGACCGTGCTCCGCGACCGCGGTTACGTACGCCTCGACAAGCGCCAGCTCATCCCCGAGGACAAGGGCCGCCTGGTCACCGCCTTCCTGCAGTCGTTCTTCGACCGCTACGTCGAGTACGACTTCACCGCCGACCTCGAGGAGAAGCTCGACAAGATCTCCAACGGCGACCTCAAGTGGCGGGACGTGCTGCGCGACTTCTGGCGCCAGTTTTCCGCCGACGTCGACAAGACGAAGGACCTGCGCGTCTCCGAGGTGCTCGACGTCCTGAACGAGCTCCTCGGACCGCACATCTTCCCGGCGCGCGCCGATGGCGGCGATCCGCGCCAGTGTCCGAACTGCGGCACCGGCCGCCTGTCGCTGAAGCTCGGCAAATTCGGCGCCTTCATCGGCTGCTCGAACTATCCCGAGTGTCGCTACACCCGCCAGCTTGCGCTCAACGGCGAAACCGGCGGCGCCGATTTCGGCGCCGATGGCAAGGAACTGGGTGAGGATCCGGACACCGGCCTCAAGGTGACGCTCCGCACCGGCCGCTTCGGCCCCTACCTCCAGCTCGGCGAACAGGGCGAGGACAAGAGCGAGAAGCCCAAGCGCGCCTCGATCCCGCGCGGCTGGGACGTGAACGAGATCGAACTCGATCGCGCACTCTCGCTGCTTCGCCTGCCGCGCGAAGTCGGCATCCATCCCGAGGACGGCAAGCCGATCACCGCCGGCATCGGGCGCTATGGCCCGTTCGTCCTCCACGAAGGCACGTTCGCCAACCTCGATTCCGTCGATGAAGTCTTCACCGTCGGCATCAACCGCGCGGTCGACCTGATCGCCCAGAAAAAGGCCGGCGGCGGCCGCCGCGGCCGCGGCACCCCGGCGGCGCTCAAGGATCTCGGCGACCATCCGGACGGCGGCGGCAAGGTGACCGTGCGCGAAGGCCGCTACGGTCCCTACGTCAATTACGGCAAGGTCAATGCCACGCTGCCGCGCGGTGCCGACCCGCAGGCCGTCACCATGGCCGAGGCCCTGGAACTGATCGCCGCGCGCGCCGGCAAGGCCAAACCGTCACGCACGCGCTCTACAAAGAAGACAACCACCAAGGCCGCCGGCGATACCAAGCCGAAGGCGAGACCCAAACGCACAAAGAAGGTCGCCGAGCCGGAACCGGTAGACGGCTGACCGATACGAAAAGAAACCAACCAACTTGAACGAACAGACCAAAGATAAACCCCAGAAGAACAAGCGGAAGAAGCCCCAAGGGCCCGAACTCCCCACCCGCGAGCAGGTGCTCGCTTTCATCGCCGACCATCCCGGAGAAACCGGCAAGCGCGAAATCGCGCGCCACTTCGGCATCAGCGGCGCCGCCCGCATCCCGCTGAAGGCGATACTGAAGGAACTGGCCGCCGATGGCGCGGTCGAGAGCCGCGGTCGCAAGCTCAAGCGGCCAAACGACATTCCCGAAGTCACGGTGCTCGAAATCACCGGCCGCGACCGCGACGGCGAACTCGTCGCCGCCCCGACCGAATGGCCGGAGGCCGCCGGCGATGCGCCGGCCATCGCCATTGCGCCGGCGCACGGCAAGCAGGCTCCGGTCCCCGGCGTCGGCGACCGTGTACTGGCGCGGATGGCGCAACATCCTGAAGGATGGACCGCCCGCGTCATTAGGGTGCTCGAGAAGAAGCCGCTGTCGGCGCTGGGCGTCGTGCGCCGCGACCGCATCGAGCCCATCGACAAGAAGTCGAAGGAACTCGTCCTCGACCCCGCCGACGTCGGCAAGGCCAAGGACGGCGACCTCGTCGCGCTCCGCGTCACGACCAGCGGGAAATTCGGCCTGGCGCGGGCGAAGATCACGGAAGTGCTGGGATCGGCACGCGGCGAGAAGGCGGTCTCCATGATCGCCATTCATGCCCACGAGATTC
>Ga0265314_10004386_pt1 | contig 13120 bp, 11 predicted proteins | sample 4126metaG_FD_203106 | JGI IMG/M metagenome (GOLD analysis project Ga0265314, IMG submission 203106) | Rhizosphere microbial communities from Carex aquatilis grown in University of Washington, Seatle, WA, United States - 4-1-26 metaG | ecosystem: Host-associated > Plants > Roots > Rhizosphere >... | reverse complement strand
CGGAGCAAGCGCCACACGCGGCAAATCGCGATCCAGCCGATCACAACCGCGAGCGCCGCGAGCGCGCCACGACTGTTGCCGAGGATCACGCCGGCGAAATTGACCGCCGCCAGCGTCAGCCACCACCACCGCGCGGAGCGTTGATAACGAATCAAAAACCAAGCCGCGCCGGCGACCATGAAGCCACCCGCGGCGTCGCTCTTCACGAAAATCAGAGGCACGTCGAACACGGTCGTGTGCGCGACGAAAAAGTCCGGCCAAAGCTCGAATGCCGACGCAACCGGTGCCACGAGCGCAAAGCCGGCGGTCAGGCAGCGCTCGATCCACCGGCGCGCCGCGGGTTCGACGGCCCAACCCAGAGCGAGGAAGAAAAACCCCGCGTAATAAACCATGGCGAAATCCCGCAGACTCATGAAACCAAACATCGGAAAATCGAAACGCAGCCGCGCCGCCCCGACCGCGACCCACCCGAGCAGCACGAAATTCAAAGCGTCGCGTTTGACCGGCAACGACTTTGTTCGGGCCGCGCGCCATACGGCCACAACCAGCCCTAGGCCCAGCGCCAGCTCGCCGGGCAGCAGCGGCAAGTTCGGCGGATGCAACTGCGCGAAACCGCGGTTGCCGACGAGATAACCCGTCAGCACCATGCCGCCCACCAGGGCGTCGCCGGGCACGCCACTGACTCGCCCCGCCGTCCACAACGCCAACAGGCCGGCGAGGACGGCGGCGAACATCATGGAGCCATTCGCGATTTGCCAGCCCGCGGCCAGGGCGGCCACGAGGGCGCCGGCAATCACGAGCCGTTGCTTGAGGGCGATCTCCACTCTTTCGTTTCGGCCAGAAATATCCGCCCGGCGCAAGGCTCGGCGCCATCCGCGGCCGCGATTGCAGGCTTGCGTGTGCCCGGCCGCCGGCAAACTAGCCAGTAAGCTTCGCGCGCGTGCCCCTCGTTTCCGTCATCCTGCCGACCTGCGACCGCGGTCACCTGTTGCCGCGGGCGATTGCGAGCGTGCGAGCGCAGACCGAGCCCGATTGGGAGTTGCTCATCGTGGATAACAATTGCCGCGAGCCGTCTCTTTCCGCGAGCGCCGCCGAATGGCAGCCCGACCCTCGCATCCGCGTGCTGCCGGCCGATCGTGCGCGCAACGCCGCCGAAGTGCGCAACGTCGGCTTGGCCGCGGCGCGCGGCGAGTGGATCAGCTACCTCGACGACGACGACGCCTACCGGCCGGCCAAACTCGCGGCGCAACTCGAACTTGCCCGGCGTGAGGCGGCGCCTCTGGTCCTGTGCGGCGCGATGTTTCATTTGCGCCGGCGCCAGCGGGTGGTCCAATGCGGCGCGAGCGAATGGCGCGGCGACGACCTCGTTCTGCGAGCGCGCTGGAACACTCCGCTGCTTTTTCATCGAGCGAGGCCGGGCCAGTTTTTCGACGAGTCGCTGAGCCCGGGCGAAGATGCGGAATTCGCCCACCGACTCCTGCGGCTTGGCGGTGCCTTCGCCGTGCCCGTGGTGCCCTTGTCGCTGGTCGACATTTTTCCCCAGCCCGGCGCGCGGGTAAACACCAACCCAGCTCCGCTCTGGCGTTCCACGGCGCGAATCCTGGCGTTGCAGCGCACTTCGCTCACTCGTGGCGCGCGGCGCCGTTTCATCCTCCAGATGCTGCTCGCCCGCGCGAAGCTCGCCCATCGCCTCGGTCCGACGGCTGCGCTCGCCTGCCGGCTGCTGCGCGAAAGCCGCGGCGCCGATTGGCGTGCGTGCGCCAACGCACTCGCGACGGCCGCCGGTGTATTCAAGGGTGGCTGGGTCAGTTGATCAGGATGGGCCGCGAACCCGGTTCGAGGCTGCGCGCAGCCGCTGTTCGCTTTGCCACGTCGCGGACCGACGCGCCCACACGCGACGCAGCCAACGCTGCGGCACCACGAGGCGGATCAACATCAACGGGGGTCGCTTGAGCAAAAGCCATAGCGCATGAATCCCGCCGCGCAGTCCCCAGTGGCGCGTGAAGAAGATCCACTGCGTCGGAAAATAACCATACGAACGCTTCCGCCAGGCGCTTCGCCAAATCTCCAGCACAGCGATGTCACTCAACAGCCATGAGGCATGGTTGCCCCAGTCGTTGGGCACGGCTTCCGCTGTGACATCGTGCGCGACGAGAACCGGCCAGCCCCGCTGACTCGCGCGCAGTGCGTAATCGATGTCGCCGATCGTCTGGGGCAGGTGTTCCGCATCAGGCAGACCGATGTGGCGCGCGAGTCCCGCCGGGAAGCAGACCAGGTTGCCGGACAGCGCATCGCACGATTCGACGACGCCGGGGCGCAGCGGCAGCAGATCGAACGCAAACCCGCGCCGCCGCAGCCCGCCGTAAACCACCACGTCGCTGCCCGGGATCACGCAAGTCCCGCCCACAAACGCGCTGCGGCCGGCGGCGATTTTGTGCAACCGCGCCAGTGCGCCCGGTGCGGGAGTGCAATCGTCGTTGAGCCAGAAGATGAACTCCGCGCCGCGCGTCAGCGCCTCCTTCATGCCGCGCGCAATCGCGCCGGTCCACCACAGGTTGCCGTCGCCGGCGAGGATGATGACGGCGGGAAATTCCGTGCGCACGGCGGCGGTGGTGCCGTCGGTCGAGCCGTCGTCGACGACGATCACGTCGGCCCACGCGAAAACATCGTCGGCAGCGAGATGACGCAGGCAGGCGAGCGTCGTCGCGCGGCGATTGTGGACGGGGATGACGATCGCGCTGCGGTTCATGATGGCAGCGCGGCGAGGGCGCGACGGCTGGCGATCAGAGTCGCCGGCCAGCCGATCAGACTAAAGCCCAAACTCAGCCCGACGAGCACGCCCGGCGCGCCCCAGCGCGAGCCGAGTCCGAACATCAAAGCCGCGGCAACCACCACGCCCACGACGGTCGCGATCGCGACGCCGCGCAGCCGGCCGAGTCCGTTTAGCAGTGTCGCCGGCGGTTGGTTCAGCAGAAACAGACCATGCCACGCCGCAGCGGTCCAGAGCAGCGCCGGCGGGATGGCTGGAGCGGATGCGCCGATCCACCAGCGCAGCAGCGTGGGCGCGAGCCACGCGGTGACGAACAGCACCGGCAGGAATCCGCCGGCGGTGATCCACCACGAGAGACGAACGGACCGCCGCACCCATTCATGATCGCCGCGCGCGCCTGCCTCGGCATAGGCCGGCCAGAGCGGCGCGAGCACCAGCCAGTGCACTTGCACGAGCAGGCCGAAGAGACGTTGGAGCAAATTATAGAGTGCGACCGCGGTGACGCCGGCGGTGAGCGAAATCACGACGGCGGGCGCGGTGAGATAGAACAGCGCGCCGGCTTGCAGGACAAAGAACCAACGGCTCATCGTCGTGACGGCGGCGCGATCGGTCACGGCGGCGTTGGCGCGCGGCCAGCGTTTCCAACCGAGCCGCCATGCAATGTGGCAGCCCATGCCGACGTTGACTGCGACCGGCAGCAGGCTTACGGCCGCGATGAAGACGAGGAAGCTCGCTCCGGTTTGTGCGGCGACGGCGACGACGAGCAGCGTAAGGCCGCCGCCGATTGCGTTCCACAATGCCACGAGCCACGGCTGCTGCACGGCGGCGACGAGTTGAGGCGCGAGCGTGAGCGGCAGGCCGAGGCCGGCGACGACGAGGAAACAACCCATCGCCAGCGGCAGGTCCGCGGCGAGGTGGCGGTCGTGCACGTGGAAGAGTGCCGCCCAGTCGATCAGCCAAGCGGCGGCGAGGCCAATCGCGGCGACGACCAGTCCCCAGCGGAAGAGACGCTGTAGGGTTTCGCCCGCCGTTGCCTCCAGTGCGGCGGGATCGTCGCGTCCGAAAGCGGCGGAGAGGGCGTTCTTCGCGCCCAGCGTCAGCCCACCGTCGGCGAGACTGAGCAGCATCGTCAAGCCCACGAGCGTCATCCAGACGCCGTAGGCATCGGTGCCGAGGTGCCGCAGTGCGATCGGCACTTGCGCGAGCGTGCACAGGATCGAGAAGACGCGTCCGGCGAGTGTGGCGCCCGCCCCTCTCAGCCACGCCTGGCCGCGCCGGACTCGCGCGGCCGACGTGGCCGCCGAAGTCGTGCGAGGGCCGGATGCGATGGTCATGGATTGTGCTCCAGCCATACCCACCCGCGGATTTGGAAGGGTGCCGGGACGGACCACGCGCAGCGCCGAAGCGCGCGATTTTTTGGAACGGTTTTTCCCCGATGGAGCACGAGCGGATGGCGGAGCGTGACTGGTTTCGCGGCGTCGCGCTAGCTGGAAGTCGCGCGGCGGGTGCGATTGCGCCGGCGTCGCAATCGGTCAGTGCGGAGGCGCAGGCTTTTTTTGGCGTTAAAAACAAGATTCCCATTTGCGGCGAATGTGATTTTAACCTGCGGCGTGACCTCCCGCGAAAAAATCACGGTGCTGCACTACGTCGGCTACGACGAGGATGTGGGCGGCATCCTGTCGCTGGTGCGCACGCTCGCGGCGACGCGGCGGTTCGAATGCGAGCTTGGGGTGAATCCGGGATTCAAGCAGGCGCGCGCGCCCGAACTGCCCACGGTGTCGTTTCCGGCGATCGTGGGCGAACAGCTGGGGATGCAGACGTTCTGGCGGGCGCGGCTGGTCGCGGCCGAAGTGCGCCGGTGGCTCAAGGCGGACCCGCACCGGATGTTTCACGGGCATTCGCGAGCGGGGCTCGCGGTTGCGCTCTGGCTGCGGCGGACGGGCGAGCGGCGGATGGTGGCGAGCGTCCACTGCTACGGCAAGCAACGCTGGTTCTATCGCTGCGCGGCGCAGCAGCTCGGAGACCGGCTGTTCTGGCTGAGCCCGGCGATGAAGCATCATTACCGGATCAAGGCCGCGGGGCGCAACGACTGGGCGCAGTGCATTCCCGGCTGCGTGCCGCTGGCCGGGCCCGCGGAGACGCGGAAACGCGACGGAGAAATTTTACGGATCGGCGGGATCGGTTCGCTCGTGTCATCGAAATGCTGGCACCTCGTGCTCGATGCGATGCACGCGCTGCCGACGTTCACGCGGGCGCGGCTGCGTTTCGTCCACCTCGGCGCGCCCATGCCGACCGCGAAATCCCAGCGCTACGCGGCGGCGCTGCGGGCGCAGACGGCGGCGCTCGGGCTGGACGCGTTCGTCGAGTGGCGGGGCGGCCAGCCGTCGACGCAGGAATTTTTGCGCGAGATCGACGTGCTGGTGGTGCCATCGCTGCGTGAACCGCTGTCGATCGCGATGCTCGAGGCGCTGGCGGCGGGTGTGCCGGTGCTCGCGGCGAACTCGGGCGGCGCGCGTGACGTGATCACGCCGTTGCGCGACGGCTGGCTGTTCCGTTCCGGCGACATGCCGGATCTTTCCCGCGCTTTGACCATGCTTGTGGAGAGCGACGTGATCCGCATGGCGCATCCGCAGCCGGAACCGGGCTGGCGATTCGCGGCGCCGATCGTGGCCGAACAGTGGGCGCAGGTTTACGCGCGGCTTTCGGGCGCGCCGGGGCCGCAGCGCAGCGGCGAGTTGGCGCTGGCGGGTCAAGTTCGCTAGACAACGCCGGCGCGGTGCGACCCGTCGTCACGCGAGCCAGGAGGCCAGGCGACTCCAGACATCGTCCACCGTGAGGCTGCGAATGCAGTTCGGTTCGGCGAAGCGGCAATAGTCGTTGCACGGCTTGTAGGGGCAGGGCGCGCTTTCGATCCCGGCGGCCTGGGGATGAACCGGGCTGAACACTTCCGGGAGCTGCGAGCCAAAGACCGTGAACGTCGGCACGCCGAGCAGCGCGGCGAGGTGGCCGGGGCCCGAGTCGTTGCCGACGAAGCGGTCAGCGGTCGCAAGCGTGTCGATCAAGGCCTCCAGGTTTCCCGATCGTTCGTCCAGCAGTGTCACCTGCCAGCCGGCGTCGTGCAGGCGGCGGGAAATGGCTTCAAACCGTTCGCGTCCCCACTGGCGCGCGGGTTGGGCGGCACCGGTGTGGCAGACGATGCGCCGGCCGTTGCGCGGCGCCGGGGCGGCCGGCGGAATGGTCCAGCCGAGGGCCGAGGCCAGAGCCTGCCAGCAGGCGAAACGGTGCGGCGAGGCGGGACGCGGGAGCGGAGCGTTCAAGAGCACTTGCGAGCCCGCGCGGGGAAATCCCATTCGGCGGGTTGCGCCCGCGGCAAACATCAGGGCGTGATCGCGCGGATCGGCCCGCGCGGAAACGGCGGTGGCAAATCGTTTCGCACGGAGCGTGCGAACAGTGCGGGCGAGTGCGCGCCACGGCCAGGCGTGGAGCCGGTATTTGCCGCGAAATGCGGTCCACGGCGCGACGAACGGCACGAGGGCGACGCCGAGGGCGAAGCGGGCGAGCAGCGGCGCGGCGTGGGGCTTGGCGAGCAGCGTCACCTTGGCGTGAGCGGACGCGGTGCGGAGGAACGGGACGGCTAGCGCGAGATCGCCGAGGCCCCAGAGCTCCGTCACGAGCAGCCGCGGCATTTCGTGAGCGTGCGAAGGTTTTGCCAAGGGCGCGGAGTTAAGTTCTCAATCGCGGCCATGACAAGCAATGTGTCGCGCCCGGGAGCCCCGGCGTGGACGGTTTTCGTGTGTGCGGTGGCGGGGGCGGCGCTGTTTCAGTTTTTCGGGAACGCGACGCGCGGGTATGTGAATACGGCGTCCGCGTTTTGGTGGTGGATCAGCCAGTGGATCGACCCGCGCGCGGAGACGGAGCACGGGTGGCTGATTCTGGGGATCAGCGCCTGGGTGTTTTGGCGGAATCTGAAAAAAACGGAGAGGCTGGAGCCGAGAGTCGGGGGCGGGAACGGAGCGGCGATCGCGGCGATGGTCGGTGGGCTGGGGTTGCACGCGGTGGGATTCGTGGCGCAGCAGACGCGGGTTTCGATCGTGGCGCTGCTGCTGTTTGCGTGGGGCGCGATCGCGCTGGCGGACCGGCGGTGGGGGCGGGCGGCGGCGTTTCCGCTGGGGTTTTTGGTGTTCGCGATTCCGCTCAACGTGCTCGACTCGGCGGGATTCTGGCTGCGGCTGTGGGTGATCGATGCGAGCGGCGCGATCGCGCACGCGGCGGGAATCGAGGTCGCGCGCAGCGGCACGCAGCTGTTCGCGCCGGACGGGCGCTACCAATACGACGTGGCGGCGGCGTGCTCGGGCGTGCGGTCGTTGATGGCGCTGGCGGCGCTTTCGCTGCTGACCGGGTATTTGAATTTTCGCTCGACGTGGCGGCGTGCGCTGATGTTCGCGCTGTGTTTCCCGCTGACGTATCTGGGCAACGTGGCGCGGATCGCGGCGATTATTTTTGCGGCGCAGGCGGGCGGGCAGGCGGGGGGCGAGCGCGCGCACGATGTGATGGGATTCGGCGTGTTCGCGATCGTGCTCGGCGGCGTGCTCGGCGCGGCGAGGCTGGTGGAGCGCTGGTGGCCGGAAAAAATTGCGGATGAGGTGTTGGAAGAAAAATCCGCAGCCCGGAAAATTCCGGTGCTGCTGCCGGTCGCGATCGCGGCGCTGGCGGTGGGCGAGATGTTTTTTCTAGCGCACGTGGCGGCCCGACCGTCGGCGGGCGCGGCGGGTGTGAGGCTGGCGGCGGACGGGAAAGATCCGGTGGAGCTGCCGGCGTTTCTCGGGACGGAGTGGATCGGGCGGCGCGCGGAGGTGACCGCGGTCGAGCGCGAAATCCTGCCGGCGGATACGGGGTTTTCGCGGCGGAATTACGTTTCGCTGCAGGACGGTGCGCACGCGGTTTTTCTTTCGATCGTGTTGAGTGGGCGCGACCGGACGTCGATTCACCGGCCGGAGCTTTGCCTCGTGGGGCAGGGCTGGACGATTGCGGGGACCGGGAAGCACGGGTTCGCGTGGCCGGGCGGCGCGCGCGGGGCGGTGCCGGCGACATTGCTGAAGACGGAGCGGGCGGCGCCGGGAGCGAAGGGAAAGATGCCGGCGCTCGTGGCGTATTGGTTTGTCAATGGCGACACGGTGGTGGCGACGCATTGGGAGCGGTTTTGGCGCGACGCGTGGAATCGCGTGCGGCACGGGCGCGCGGACCGGTGGGCGTATGTGTTGGTGCAGGCGGACGCGCGCGATGGCGAGGCGGCGGCGTTGGTGCGGATGCAGGCGGTGCTGGATGAAACGCTGCCGGTGTTTCAGAGCGTCGGCGGACGCTGACGCGGAGCCGTTCGAGGCGGGGAATCGCAGAATCGTTACGAAATACGGTGGAAGAAAACTTGAGGTTTCGGCGGGGGTTCCTACCGTTCCCGTCCCTTGACGTCAGTGAGCGCAGCCGACTTCGCGTTTCTGATCGCCGAGAGCGACTCGTTTGACTGGTCGCTCCCGGTGTCGCTGGTCGTGGGCGGAGCGCTCGGGTTTTTGGTGATCTGGGCGATCACGCGGCACACGCGCCGCATGGCACACGAGCAGGCGGCGGAGCTGATCGAGGTGGCGCGGCGGGAGGCGGCGGTGGGCGCGGGGGAAATCCGGCAGAAGGCGGAGGCGGAATTGCAGGAGAAGCGGGCGGAGCTGAACCGGGAGTTCGACCGGCGCGAGATCGAGAGCGAGGTGCGGCTGCGGGAGATTCGCGCGCACGAGGAATCGCTGGCGTTGCTCGACTACCAGCTCGAGCAGCGGTCGGAGCGGCTCAACCGCGAGAACGCCGCGATCCGGCAGGCGCGCGACGCGATCCGCGCGCTGTCGAAGAGCGTGCGGCAGCGGCTGGAGGGTGTTTCCCAAATGGATGCGGAGGAAATCCGCCGGGCGTTGCGCGACGAGGTGCTGCTCGAGTGCCAGGACGAATTGCGGGCATTGCGGCGGGAGACGTTGGAAAAATCCGAGCAGGAGCTACAGACCGAGAGCCGGCGGATCATCATCGCCGCGATGCAGCGCGTCGCGAGCAAGCCGAACAACGACCTGACTTCGACGGTCGTCTCGCTGCCGAGCGAGGACATGAAGGGGCGCATCATCGGGCGCGAGGGGCGCAACATCAAAACGTTCGAGGCGACGACGGGTGTGACGCTGCTAATCGACGAGTCGCCGCAGACAGTGTTGATCTCGTCGTTCGACCCGGTGCGGCGCGAAGTCGCGCGCGTGGCGCTCGACGCGCTGGTGAAGGACGGGCGGATTCATCCGGCGTCAATCGAGGAGTTCGTGAAGCGCGCGCAGGAGGAGATCGAGCTGTCGGCGATGCAGGCGGGCGAGGACGCGGTGACGAAGCTCAACATCAACGGGCTGCATCCTGAGATAATCAAGCTGCTCGGAAAATTGAAGTTTCGTTTTTCCTACAACCAGAACGTGCTCGACCACTCGATCGAGACGGCGTCGCTCGCCTCGCTGATCGCGAGCGAGGTGGGGCTGGATCCGAATGTCGCGAAGCGCGCCGGGTTGTTGCACGATGTGGGCAAGGCGGTGAGCGGCGATCTCGAGGGGAGCCACGCGCACATCGGCGCGGAGTTCATCAAACGCTACGGCGAAACGCCGATCGTCGTGAACGCGGTCGCGGCGCACCACGAGGAGGTGAAGCCCGAGACGGTCTATGCGGGGCTGGTGATTTTGGCGGATACGATCTCGGCGACGCGGCCGGGGGCGCGCGCGGAGTCGATCGCGAGCTACATCCAGCGGCTCGGGCGGCTGGAAAAACTGGCGCTGTCGATCGACGGCGTGCAGCAGGCGTTCGCGATTCAGGCGGGGCGCGAGATTCGCGTGGTCGTTTCGCCGCAGACGGTGACGGACGATCGCGCGCGGGACATCGCGAAGGAGCTGCGCAAGCGGATCGAGGCCGAGCTGCAATACCCGAGCACGATCAAGATCACGGTGATCCGCGAGCAGCGGTTCACGGAGACGGCGACGTAGCGCGGCTTTAGGCTTTAAGCTGAATGCCGAAAGCTTTGAGCTAGGGCATGGCTGATCCGAAGCTTCTCGTTACTTTTCCGAATCCCGCGCCGGAGCGTGACTACGTGATCGAGCACACGCATCACGAATTCACGTCGGTATGCCCGATGACGGGGCACCCGGATTTTGGCGACGTCACGCTGCGCTACGTGGCCGACAAGAAGTGCGTCGAGCTGAAATCGCTGAAGCTGTATTTCCACGCGTTCCGCAACGAGGGGATTTTTTTCGAGGCGGTGACCAACAAGATTTGCGACGACCTCGGCGCGGCGCTGCAGCCGCGGAGCCTGACGATCGTGAGCGACTGGAAGGCGCGGGGCGGTTTCACGTCGCGCGTGACGGCGGAGTGGTCGCCGAAGCGGAAGAAGAAGTAGCGCGGGTTGGAACGGCGCTAAGGGTTCAGCGTGGCGATGACTTCGGCGTGCAGTTCGGGCGTCGCGCACGCGACGGTGGCTTCGGCGGGATAAGCGGCGCCGCCGCGCCAGTCGGTGATCACGCCGCCGGCGCCGCGGATCACGGGCACGAGCGCGGCGATGTCCCACGGGTTCATGATCGGATCGAGCATCGCGTCGGCCCAGCCGGCGGCGACGAGCGCGTAACCATAGCAATCGCCCCAGGTGCGGAAGAGTTTCGCCTGCGCGGCGAGGCGGTCGAAGGCGGCGGCGTTTTGAAATTTGGCGACGTTGCGCGTGTCGCTTGTGAGCAGCGTCGCGTCGGCGAGGCGGGTTGTCGCGCGCGTGCGGACGGGGCGGCCGTTGAGCGTGGTCGCGGCGTTGTCGCCGATGAAAAGCTGGTTCAACGCGACGAGGTGGATCGCGCCGAGCACGGGCCGGCCTTCGTGGAGCAGCGCGATCAGCGTGCCCCAGAGCGGCGCGCCGCTGATGAAACTTTTCGTGCCGTCGATCGGATCGAGGACCCAGACAAAATCAGCGCCGGGATTTTCCGAACCCAGCTCCTCGCCGACGAGGCCGTGCGCCGGAAATTTTGCGCGGATGAGTTCGCGCATGAGCTGCTCGGCGCCGCGATCGGCGGCGGTGACGGGCGTTTGGTCGGATTTGTTTTCGACGGCGAGCGAGCGGTCGCCGAAAAACGGGCGGATGAAATCGCCGCTTTTCGCGGCGAGTTCGGCGAGGAAGGGGCGATAGGGCGAGAGGTCCACGGCAAAAGAGTTGCCGATAGAAAGCGCGAAAGACACGGAAAAAGATTCGTTTTGTGCAAGCGCTGTGTTCCGTCTGGGGCTGTGGGAAATTCGTGGATCGAGCAGTCGATTTATTTCGTCGATTTCGAGGGCAGCCAGGCGTCGGGCGTGCTCGAATATGGCGTGGCGGAAGTGCGCGCCGGGCGTATCGGCGCGACTTACACGCGGCTGTGTCAGGCGACGGGGCGCGTGCGCGAGGAGGACACGGCGGTGCACGGCTTGAGTGAGCGGGCGCTGGCGCTGTGGGCGCCGTTCGCGGACGAGTGGGAATTTTTCGCGGGGTTGCGCGAGCGCGGGCCGCTGGCGGCGCACTATGCAGGCGTGGAGAACGCGCTGCTGAAATCGGTGTGGCCGTATCCGCGCAACTCGCCGGACTTCGCGCGGCCCGGCGAGCGGGTGATCGAGTGGGGGCCGTGGATCGACTCGGCGCGGCTCTACGCGCAATTTTACCCGGAGCTCGGCACGGGGCGGCTCGAGTCGCTGGTGGCGGCGTGCGGATTGCAGGCGGAACTGGACGCGCTGGCGGCGCGGAACTGCCCGGCGGACCGGCGGCGGTATCACGCGGCGCTTTACGACGCTCTGGCGGGCGCGCTGCTGCTGGCGTCGCTCGCGCGCGAGCCGCGGCTGGCGGAGTTGAGCGTCATGCAACTGCTGGCGTTGAGCACGCTCGATCCGGACAAGCGCGACGGGCTGCGGCAGGGCGAGTTGTTTTGAACGCGGTGCGCGCTCACTCGATCGGATATTTTTTCAGGCCGGTGAGCTGGGCGGCGACGCGCAGCGCGAAGAGCGGATTGGTTTTCAGGTAGCGCGGTGCTAGACGGCGTGGCTCGGTGCAGAGGCGGAACAGCCATTCGCAGCCGCTGCGCTGAATCCAGCGCGGCGCCTGGCGCACGCGGCCCGAGTGAAAATCGAACGCGGCGCCGATGCCGATGAGCAGCGCGGCGTCGAGCGTGCGCCAGTGGGCAGCCATGAAATGTTCCTGCTTCGGCGTGCCGAGTCCGACCCACACGATGTCGGGGCGCGTGCGCGCGATGTCGGCGCGCAGCGCGGCGAGTTCATCGGTGGTCAGCGGCCGAAACGGCGGCGTGAACGTGCCGGCGACGACGAGGCCGGGAAAACACGCGGCGAGTTTTTCGGCGAGTTCGGCGGCGACGCCGGGCGTGCCGCCGTAGAAATAATGGCGCAGGCAGACAGCACGGCCGGCGGCGCAGACGGCGAGCAGGAGATCGGGGCCGTAAACGCGTTCGGTGCCGCGCGGGCCGAGCCAGACGAGCGGCATGCCGTCGGGCGTGGTGAGAAAGGATTCGTTGAAAATCTTGCGGAGCGACGGATCGGTGCGGGCCTCGGTCAGACCGTGGGCGGTGCCGAGGCAGATGTAGCCGCAGTGCAGTGTGCCGCGCGTGGCGAGCACGAGATCGCGCGCCTGCGCGAGGGTGAGCGCGGAGACGCCGACGCCGAGGACGTTGTAGCGCGGGGGAGCGGGCGGCATTTTTTCAGGGGAACCTTGCGCCGGGCGGTGGGAGTTGTCCACGCTGACCGTTTCGCATGGCCATTGTCAGTCTTCTCGATGTCAGCTTAAGCTTCGGCGGCGCGCCGTTGCTGGACCGGGTCAATCTCCAGATCGACCGCGGCGAACGCGTGTGCCTGGTCGGGCGCAACGGCGCTGGGAAATCGACGTTGATGAAGGTGATCGCGGGCGAGTTGCAGCCGGACGACGGCCAGGTGTTTCGGCAGGCCGGCGCGGTGTTTTCGGCGCTGCGCCAGGAGGTGCCGGCGGGGCTGACGGGAACGGTGCGCACGGTGGTCGAGGGCGAAGGCGGAAGTTACGAGGAGCACAACGACTGGGAACGGCACGATCGCGTCGAGCGGCTGCTCGAACAGATGGGGCTGCCGGCGGAGAGCGAGTTTGCGAGTTTGTCGGCGGGACAAAAACGGCGCGTGCTGCTCGCGCGGGGGCTGGTCGAGGCGCCGCAGTTGTTGCTGCTCGACGAGCCGACAAACCATCTCGATCTCGAATCGATCGCGTGGCTGGAGGAATTTTTGCTGGAGTGGGGCGGGGCGCTGCTGTTCGTCACG
>Ga0265314_10004384_pt1 | contig 13130 bp, 12 predicted proteins | sample 4126metaG_FD_203106 | JGI IMG/M metagenome (GOLD analysis project Ga0265314, IMG submission 203106) | Rhizosphere microbial communities from Carex aquatilis grown in University of Washington, Seatle, WA, United States - 4-1-26 metaG | ecosystem: Host-associated > Plants > Roots > Rhizosphere >... | reverse complement strand
CATTAAGCTAGCCATATTTACGCCTGAAGAAAGACTTCAAAGTTTCTAATGAAACATTTAATCAAAATTTTAAGGAGCAATCATGAATTATATTAAAAATATTAAAATAGTGGTTAAGTTGGCGGCTGTCATACTCCTGATACTTACCAATATTTCGGTTGCAGGTGACCGGAGCAAATATGGAACATCTGCGGCGCCGGAACTATTGATTCCGGTAGGTTCCATCGGAACCTCGCTTAGCGGCTCTAATTTATCTTCTATTACAGGTATCGAATCAATGTATTGGAATCCGGCAGGACTTTCAATGCTTAATTCGAAAACTGAGGTTATGGCTTCGCATTTAAAATATATTGCTGATATCAATATTGAATATTTTGCGGGCGCCGTTGACCTCGGCGGACTCGGCGTGATTGGCGCAAGCATAAAAACGCTTGGTTTTGCAAACCCGGAGCTAGTCACAACTATTGATGCGCCGGATGGAACTGGAGAAACATGGACGCCTACTTATCTTACCACTTCTCTCTCATATGCGAGAAAGATGTCAGACAAGATATTATTCGGCGCGACTTTCAAAATGATCTATGAGCAGGTCGCTTCAGTATCATCCACCGGTTTTGCAACGGATTTTGGTCTGCAGTACATTGCGGGAAAGAGCGGACTTAAGTTCGGCGTTGCATTAAAGAATTTCGGACCGTCAATGAAGTTTGACGGAACCGGGCTTGATGCATACTACCAACCGGCAGGTACTCCTGCCGGAACGGCAGGGCAGCCGAGAAGAATTACTCTGCAGAGCTTTAACTTGCCCACAACGCTCGAGATTGGGCTCTCATACGATTATCCAATAGGCAAGAAAAATTCCGTAGAACTTTCTACTACATTCCAGAACAATAATTATTCAAGCGATGAATACAGGGTTGGTTTGGAATATGTTTATAACAAGATAGTGTACCTAAGAGGCGCGTATACTTTCTACCCGGATATTATTGCGGGAGATAACATTGATATAAACGATGCCAGGATATACGGGCCATCGTTCGGCGCAGGTATACATTATCCGTTTGGCTCTGTAAATTTAGGCATCGATTATGCTTACAGAGTTACCCAGAACTTTTCGGCGAACCAGTGGTTTACTTTGTCCGTCGGGTTCTAATAAATTTACTATTTTAATGTAAGAATGCCATCCTGCTTAAATGGGATGGCATTTTTACTTTACATTCTAATCTTATTGAGCTATGAAAAAAGTATTGTTTTCCCTCATTTTCTTTTCGGTTCTTTTCTTACAGAAACCGGTATTCTCAGATCCAAACTTCAGTTTCGAATATGATTATTCCGTATTCAAAGACGAAAACCCTTCAAAGGTCTACTTTGAATTGTATTATTCATTTAACCAAAACCAGCTGATATTCAAAAAAACAGACGGCGGTTATACCGCGGAAGCTAAACTCTTTGTGGATGTTCTCAAAAAAGACATAGGCAAGTCTGTTTTGAATAAAACTTACGGTATTCCGTTAACCGTAAAAGATACGGCGGGCTATAACAAAAATGCTAAGCTCGTAGGGCAGATCAATATGCTGCTTGATGCCGGAGAATATAAATTAACGCTCTTGGGAAGCGATTTTTACGATACAAGTTATGCCATGAAACATACGGAAGACATTGATTTGAAGGCCTTTTCAACCAGCGACTTAGCGGCGAGTTCAATAGAACTTGCCTCCGGAATTGAAAAATCATCCGACCAGCAGAATTTGTTCTATAAGAATACTCTTTTGGTTACTCCAAATCCGTCGTTACTGTTCGGCAATAATATGAATTCACTTTACTATTATCTGGAATTCTACAACATGAAGAGCGATGCGGTCGGGGATAAATACACCCTGGCAATTACCGCAATAGATTCGAAAGGGAATGAAGACTATTCGGACAATAAAAGTTATAAAGTGGTAGCGGCATCCAAAGTTGAATTCGGGTCAATCGATCTCTCGAAGTTTACCACTGATAAATATAAACTGAGCTTCAGTATAAAAAATGACGCCGGGAACGTGCTTGTGGAAACATCCAAAATGTTTTATGTTTTTAACCCGGCTGTAAAAGATACAAGCCCGCAGATCGTGGGCGACCCCGGGTATGACCTCAGCGATTTTGCTAAGTACACTGAAAACCGTGTGAATTCGGATTATGAGAAGATGATATATATTGTTACTGATGCGCAAAAAGCCCAGTTCGAAAAGCTAAGTACGCTTGATTCGAAAAGATTATTTCTCTATAATTTTTGGAAATCAAGGGATGTAAACCCGATTAAAGCGCATAATGAATATTTCAAGAGAGTTGATTTTGCCAATAAAAATTTTCGGAACCAGTTTATAGACGGCTGGAAATCTGACCGGGGCAGGGTATATATAATCTATGGCCAGTACGACGATATTGAGAGGCATAACTATGAATCTCAAACAAAAGGTTACGAAATCTGGACTTATAACAGTATACAGGGCGGCGCCATTTTTGTATTCATTGATATGAGCGCAGGAATTGGAGATTACCAGCTGGTGCATTCAACCGCCCAGAATGAGACCCGCGATGACAACTGGCAGTCAAGGCTGGATATTAAGAGCCATTGATATTCATTCAATAGGCATTTAAACGATTTAAATAAACAATCGCCGATTCTTCTATGTATTGGCGATTTTTTTTTGCATAAGAAAAATAGGATTTCAAAGTTACTAATATTTTTGAATATTAGCAGATTATAGCAGTTAAAATTTGATAAGGTATAAATATCATATTATCATAGTTTCGCTGATACTTTCAGCGCTGCTGTGGATTTCATTGAGTTTGAACCAAACTTATGAGATTGATAAGTCTATTCCTGTAAAAATAAATATTATTAAACCTTATGCAGTTTCAGGAAGCATACCCCTCCATTTGGAAGTTAAGTTCAGGGGAGTTGGATGGTCATTAGTTAGATTGTTCACTTCTTTAAATCCGGAATTCAACTATAATGTTATTCCAAGATATGACGAAAAGACTATAATACTTACCAAGCAGTATCTGAACGACAACCTTGGACTCTCTCAAAACCTGAATATCACCGAAGTTTATCCTGAATCGCTATCGGTTGTTGTTGATAAATATGAAGAAAAGTATGTAAAACTTCTGCCGAGAGTTAAAGTAGACTGCCGCAACGGGTATCAGGTTGTGGGTAAACCCACGGTTGAGCCCGACAGCATAAAAATTGGCGGCTCAAGTAAAATCTTAAACGCAATTAAGAATTTATATACCCAGGAAATTTCGGTCAGCAACGTCAACTCAAGCATAGTGATGGATGTTAATATATCCGATAGTCTGTCAAATATTTTATGGAAGTCCGAAAATATTGTTAAGCTTGCAGTAAATGTTGAGCTGTCTGCCGAAAGAGAATACCAGGGAGTGCAGATCCGCGTTACTGATATTCCCGCGGATAAAGAAGTTTTGCTTATACCCGAAAATGTTACCGTTCATCTTAAGGGCGGCGTTAACCAGCTGGCCGCGCTGGATGCATCTAAAATAAAAGCAGCGCTGGGATACGGCGGTATATTTGCCGATACAACCGGCTCCGTTACCCCAAAATTCGATCTGCCTGAGGGAACAAGCCTAATTGGCGTTAAGCCTGAAAAGATCCAATACGTAATTAAGAAAAAATATTAAATTGGTCAGCGGAATTAAAAAAGAATATAACGATCTGATAGGCGCAATAAAGACCTTAAGCTTTAAAGAGGTTTTTATTTTCATGACTGTGGCGTTTATTACATTTCTATCCATGTATTATGCCTCGCCCCCTTTCTTCAGGCAGATGTTCAAAACTGACGATAATAAATTTTATTCTACCCTGTACTGGTTCTCAGCAGATGGTTTCCTTATGTTTATAGTCCCGATGGTTCTGATCTTTCTTGTGCTTAAGCAGAAGCCGTCAGATTTTGGGTTCAGGATCGGCGATTATAAATTCGGCCTTAAAACATACGCCGTATTTATGATTGTCATGATACCGGTTTTGTGGGTATTATCAGGAAGCAAATCGTTTGCCGAAGCCTATCCGCAGGGCGGATTCATGGTCAGGGAAAATGTATCAGTACTGCTTTACTATGAGCTTTTTGTTGGATTTTACATGCTGGCGTGGGAGTTTTTCTGGAGGGGCTTTATGCTCTTCGGGCTGAAAGAAAAATTTGGCTTCTATGCCATTTTTATCCAGATGATTCCGTTCTTCATTCTCCACCGGGGCAAACCCGAGCTTGAAACTTTTTCATCGATATTCGGAGGATTGATATTAGGAATCCAGGCATGGCGTTCAAGATCGTTTATTTATTGTTTCCTGACCCACTGGTCCGTTATGATCTTTGTGGACCTGATTTCTGTTTTGCGTTATAAATCGCAGTCTTATGGCATCGGTTTTGACGCATTCTTAAAATTATTTAATCAAAATTAATCAGCATAATTAAAATGAGACTTTGTATCAACATAGACCATGTAGCGACCCTCCGTCAGGCAAGAAAAGAATCTGAGCCCGATCCGGTTACAGCCGCCGCAATATGCGAGCTTGCCGGAGCCGATGGAATTGTGTGCCACCTTCGCGAAGACAGAAGGCATATGGTGGATAGAGACGTCAGAATACTGAAAGAGACCGTGAGAACCAAGCTGGACCTCGAAATGGCGGCAACCGATGAAATGGTGAAAATCGCATGTGGGCTTAAGCCACAAATGGTTACGCTTGTGCCCGAAAGAAGAGAAGAAGTTACAACTGAAGGCGGGCTCGACCTTGTTGCCGGCGAAATAAAGATTTCATCTGCAATTGATAAGCTTCAGGAAGCGGGAATTAAAGTGAGCGTGTTCATTGATCCATTACCCGATAACGTTGATGCCGCTCTGGAAGTAGGCGCCGACATGATAGAAATCCATACAGGGCAATACTCGCTCATGCAAGAGCCTGAAGATATTATCAAAGAGCTTGAAAAGATAAGGATATCGGCTCAAACAGCTAAAGAACTGGGTCTGGGTGTTAATGCCGGACATGGTTTGAATTATCAGAATATAATCCCGATTGCAAATATGGCGGATATTGACGAAGTCAGTATCGGGCACTGCATAATTTCAAGAGCGGTATTCACCGGTTTGCATAAAGCTGTGGAAGATATGCTGACAATTATCAGAAGAATCAGGCCTTAGCGATGAATTTCTCAAATGAGCTGGCCGAAAAGCTCAGGACAGCAAGTATTGTTTCGGTTTTGACCGGAGCGGGGGTTTCAGCCGAGAGCGGTGTGCCTACATTTCGTGACCCGGGCGGGATTTGGGAAAAATTCAGGCCCGAACAGCTTGCAAATTTCGAAGCATTTATGTCCGATCCTGATTTTGTATGGAGCTGGTACCAGCACAGGCGTGAAATTATGCGCGACGTTAAGCCGAATGCAGGCCACTATGCGCTTGCCGAAATGGAAAAGATTTTTGATGAGTTTAATCTTGTCACGCAGAATATAGATAATCTTCATCACAGAGCGGGCAGCAGAAGAGTTACGGAACTTCACGGCAATATTGAACGTAATTACTGTATCAAGTGTAAGAAGTTTTATGAAGAAGTTGATGTGAAACAAAAGTCCGTACTTAAGTGTGATTGCGGCGGACTCATCCGGCCCGATGTGGTGTGGTTCGGCGAAATGCTGCCGTACAATGCGCTGAAACACGCAGAGGACTGCGCTAAAAATTCAGAGTTATTTTTTACTATTGGCACATCGGCGGAAGTATACCCCGCGGCCCTGCTGCCGCTTATGGCAAAATCAGCGGGCGCTTATGTGGTTGAAATAAATACAAAACCAACTGCGATTTCATATGATGTAGATGAAGTTCTGGAAGGCAAAAGCGGCGAAATATTAGACGGTCTAGTCAAACATTTAAAAGAACTGAGGAAATGAAAACAATAATAGAACCATTTAAGATCAAATCAGTAGAACAAATTAAATTTACAACCGAAGAAGACAGGAAAAAAATATTAAAAAAAGCGTTTTACAATCCTTTCATGATTCCCGCGGAAGATGTATTGATTGACCTGCTTACAGATAGCGGCACATCCGCTATGAGCTCAAAACAGTGGGCCGGCGTTATGGATGGAGATGAATCATATGCGGGCTCAAAAAGTTATTTCAGGTTTGAAGAAGTGACGCAAAAAATATTCGGGTTTAAACATATCATACCCGTACACCAGGGCAGGGCTGCTGAGCGAATTTTGAGCGCGGCTGTGCTGAGCCAGGTTGATGAAGCCGGCAGGTTCATTGTAAACGGGAAGGGAAAATTTATCCCCAATAACAATCACTTTGATACAACCCGCGCCAACATTGAATTTAACGGAGCCGAGGCTGTTGACCTTGTAATTGAGGAAGGTAAGCATCCTTCGGTGCAGCATCCGTTCAAAGGAAATATGGATATTGAAAAGCTGGATAATTATATTGCTATGGTGGGTAAAGAAAACGTGCCTTTATGTATGACAACAATTACTAATAATACGGGCGGCGGTCAGCCGGTATCTATGGAAAATATCAGGCTCACCGGAAAAATATGTAAGAAGTACGGGATCCCGTTTTTCATTGATGCATGCAGGTTCGCTGAAAATGCTTATTTCATAAAATTGAGAGAAAAAGGTTACGAAAATAAATCAATTCTCGAAATTGCCAAAGAAATGTTCTCATACGCAGATGGATGCACTATGAGCGCAAAGAAAGACGCGTTTGCCAATATCGGCGGTTTCCTCGCGATGAATAACGAAGTTCTTTATGATGAATGCAGAAACCTGCTTATCATTACCGAAGGCTTTGAAACATACGGCGGACTTGCCGGCAGGGATCTGGAAGCGATTGCGCAGGGACTGGAAGAGATCCTTGATGAGCACTACCTTCAATATAGAATCCGCTCAACCGCTTATTTAGGCGAGAAGATATCTAAAGGCGGAGTGCCTATAATTCAGCCGCCGGGCGGACATGCAATTTACGTTGATGCAAAAGCGCTGCTTCCGCACATTCCTGTTGAGCAGTACCCGGGACAGGCATTCGTATGCGAGCTGTATATATCGGGAGGTATAAGAGCTGTTGAAATAGGCAGCGTTATGTTTGGCAAATATGATTCGCACGGGAAATTGATTCCGGCAGAAATGGAGCTTGTAAGACTGGCAATCCCAAGGCGTGTTTATACTCAAAGCCATATCGATTATGTTGCAGAGGTAATTCTGGAAATTTATAAGAAGAGAAAAGAAATAAAAGGATATAAGATTGTAGAGGAACCAAAATTCCTGAGACATTTTACATCAAAATTCGCGCCCGTTTAATGCCATCAGTACTTAAAGCAAATAATCTCGTTAAGGAATACGGTAAAAGAGCCGTAGTGGATAACATATCTATCTCTGTTAAGCAGGGAGAGATTGTAGGGCTGCTGGGGCCTAACGGCGCAGGCAAAACTACAACCTTTTATATGATAACGGGTATGATCGCCGCTAATTCAGGAGAGATATTTATAGATAGCGAAGATATTTCCAGTACACCGATGTATAAACGCGCGAGAATGGGCGTAGGTTACCTTCCGCAGGAAGCTTCTGTGTTCAGGAGAATGAGCGTTTACCAGAATATATACGCAGTGCTGGAATTCATGAAGCTTGACCATACCGAACGGGATGATAAGACCAGGAAGCTTATGAAGGAATTCGGTATCTCCGCTATTGAACATAGCAAAGGATTTGTTCTTTCGGGGGGTGAAAGACGAAGGACCGAAATAGCGAGGGCAATTGCAACTGATCCCAAATTCATTTTGCTTGACGAGCCGTTTGCAGGCATTGATCCTATTGCAGTTGAAGATATAATGAAAATTGTCGCCCGCCTTAAAGAAAGAGGCATTGGAGTATTGATCACTGACCATAACGTTCATGAAACATTATCAATTGTGGATAGGGCTTATATTATTATTGAAGGAAGAATTTTCCGGCAGGGGAGCGCGGAAGAACTGGCTAACGACGAAAAAGTGAGAAAACTGTATCTTGGCGAGAGCTTTAAACTTGACAGGTACGGTAATTAATGGGAAAAATCATTCTTGCAGTATCGGCGCACCCCGATGATATTGAATTTTCATGCGGCGGAACCCTTTTTAAGTTCAGGGATAAGGGATACGAACTCTATTATATAGTCGCGACAAACGGCGAGAATGGTTTCAAGATAGGGCACAAACCTAAAGCGGAACGCATCAAAACACGCTACAAAGAACAAATTAATGCGGCTAAGCTTCTGGGCGTTAAGAAAGTTTTTTTTCTGCATTATAAAGATGGTCTCCTCCCGAATAATACAGAACTACGCATAAAAATTGCTAAGATAATAAAAAAGGTAAAGCCAAATATAATTTTTACTTTCGACCCTGCTAATAAATCATATGAAAGCGTTAATCTTAATCACACTGATCATCGTGTAATCGGCGAGGCTGTATTTGACGCAGTGTTTGCCGCGCGTAACCGGTATATGCTTCCCGGCGTGTCGCATGCGGTAGAACAATTCTATTTCTTCGGATGCGATAAACCAAGTCATTTTGAAAATATAACAAAACAAATAAAGCAGAAGATAAGCTTAATCAAAGAACACCGTTCGCAGTTCTACGAAGAAAAGGGAATGGAAGAGTGGGTGAAAGAACATCTTTCTTCATATACAAAGAAATTCAAATATAGCGAGCGATTCCGGATTGTAAAAATTTATCAGCCGTTTAAGAAATGATAAAGGTAAGCGAAGAAGAATTTCAGGAATTGGTTGATATTGCGCTGGATACAATTCCGCAAAACTTTACTGAGAAATTAAATAATATTGTTTTCATTGTCGAAGATTTCCCGTCGGGAAGCGATCTGGAGCGATTAGATATGGGCGACGGAAGCTACCTGCTTGGTTTATATTCAGGAACGCCTTACACTCACCGCAGCTCATGGTATTCAGGTAAGCCGCCTGATAGAATAATTCTGTTCCAGAGGAATATTGAAAGGATCTGTAATACAAAAGACCAGCTTAAAGAAAAGATTCGCGAAGTTATGGTTCACGAAATCGCCCATTATTTCGGAATGAATGAAGACGAAATAAGGGATGCAGGATATTAAAATTGATTCTCTAAAATCTTGATAATTAAAGAATTACGGCAAGTTCTCATTTAATTATAAGTTGCTAATCAATTTGCATACAGTTATTTTTGAATACGAAAAATTAGATGGATACAGATTCAGGCAGTACATTAGTAAAATCAGATTCTATAATGAAAAACGGTAAAAGAAGAGTTAGTTCTTCCCGCTCCCGCTCAATACTCCCATTATGTTTCGTAAGTCATTTTTCCTTCGGCTTAATAATTCATTCCTGATAATATAATTTGAATTCTGTGGATTCCGAAGGAAAGAAATCTTCCGCTATGTCAAACTTAGCAAAGCCAAGAACTATAAAAGTGATAGTGCTCACCACTGTCATGTTCACTTTTATTTCGTATTGGCGCGCGGCCGGTTTGGTTATTGGCGATCTTGGTTCAACTGCATACTACATCGGCGGTATTGCCGAGCAGTTCGTTGGCAAATCGGCGCCTTATTTTATTCTGGCGGTTATGCTGTTTTCGTATGCGGTGCGGGCTGTTTACATCGAGTCATGCGGAATGTTTGTCCGCGGCGGAGTCTATCGCGTTGTTAAAACGGCTCTGGGAGGCTGGTTCGGTAAAATTTCGGTCAGCGCGTTGGTTTTTGATTATGTTTTAACCGGCCCTATCAGCGCAGTTTCTGCCGGTATTTATTTGATAGGACTTCTGAATACTATTCTTAAGCTTAGCGGCCTGAATACTTCTCTAAGCGTGAATATTTGGGCCGTTGTAGTCGGTTGTTTCATTACCATTTATTTCTGGTGGGAAAATATTAAAGGTATTGAAGAATCATCCGATAAAGCTCTCAAGATATTTATAATTACAATTGTAATGGCGGTCATAATACTATCATGGGCTGTAATAACATTGCTGCTGAAAAGCGAGCCTTTCTTCCAGAATCTGCCGCCTTTAAAAGTCGATCTTAAGCCCGAAGCATATGGCTGGTTCTCAAATGTAAGCTGGGTAAAGTCACTTGGGTTCTTCAGCATATTAATTGCGTTCGGGCATTCATTGCTGGCGCTTAGCGGCGAGGAATCGTTAGCGCAGGTTTACAGGGAGGTTGAGTCTCCCAAACTTAAGAATTTTAAAAAAGCCGCTTTCATTATTTTTGTATTCAGCATTGTACTGACCCCGGGAGTATCGTTTTTGGGTAACATGCTTATTCCGGATAGCGTCCGGCCGCAATACATTGATAACCTGATAAGCGGAATTGCAATGTACGTTCACGGGCCTTTCTGGGCAAGGCTTACGCTTCAGTCATTTGTTGTTGTAGTCGGAGTGCTCATTCTTTCCGGCGCGGTTAATACGTCTATTGTCGGCGCAAACGGCGTTCTTAACAGGGTTGCCGAAGACAGGGTGCTTACAGATTGGTTCCGCAAGCCTCATAAAAAATTTGGCACATCATACAGGATATTATCGCTTATTGCAACATTGCAGGTTGTTACTATTATACTCTCAGGAGGAAATATGATAACCCTCGGCGAGGCTTATGCGTTTGGCGTTATTTGGAGCCTTACCTTCAACGCATTTTCGATGCTGATCCTGAGATTTAAGGATAAACGTCCGCGTGAATGGAAGGTCCCGATAAACTTTAAGATCGGAAAAACAACTATCCCGTTCGGATTATTTCTTATCTTCTTTGTTCTGCTTGTTACAGCGCTGACAAATTTGCTGACCAAACCTATTGCAACTGTTTCAGGCCTTATTTTCACTGCAGGCTTTTTCACAGTATTCACTGTTTCGGAAATAGTGAACAAGAAAAAGATTATGAAAGATAAGCACATGACAGAGGCGGAATTTGAAATTGAACATCAGCATGCGTCGCTTGAACATTTTAACCTTGACCGCGAACAGGATATAACGCCGGAAGCCATTGGCAGCGAGCTTGACGACAGGATCGTTGTAGCCGTCAGGGACCCCGGTAATCTATCGCATCTTCAAAAAGTTATTAACGAAACCGACACCGATAAAACCGATATTATCGTATTTATAGGCAGGGTATTCAAAGATAAAATGAATATGCAGGTGGATGAAAACATAGAAGAGGATGAAAGAGCTTTATTCTCGCAGGTTGTTACCATTGCTGAGTATATTGGCAAGCCTGTAATTCCTATGGTGGTTCCTACAAATAATGCTTTCTATTCTATTGTAAACGTCGCAAATGCCCTGAAAGCAAGGGAAATTGTGCTTGGGCTTTCGGCCCGCTATAAGCCGGATATCCAGCTTCAGCAGCTGGCTCTTCTTTGGGGTACGGTACATTCAGATGAAAGCCAGGGAATCACTATCAGGATAATTTCTGATGGCATGGAATTTAAGCAGGATTTGTAAAATTACATGAAGTTTTTTTTATAAATCTATTATTTTTCACTTTTTATTGAATGCGTTAGTAAAATTGATAATATGACAAGAATTCTGTTTCAAATAAATTATGATATTCACCCCGAAAAAAGGGAAGAATATTTAACAACCATTCGTGAATTAGAGGACTATATCACCGGCCACTCCAGCCATAACTATATGGTGGTTGAAGATAAGAATAAGCCGAATAATTTCACCGAGATATATCTCTGTAAAGACGAAAATGAGTATGATGGACTTGAGGATGAGATGGACGATACCATTTACGGTCTTACCACAAAGATTGCAAGTGAGTTTGTTGAATCCGGCAAAACAAAATATTCAACTTTCTACGAGGTATAGCTTAAATTCCTGATACTAATTCAATTAATCGGAAAATCGTGTTTTTTTCCGCCAACTTTTCCTGCAGCCTATCCACTCCATTCTTCACGATTTAATATTACATTTATTGCTAAATTTGCTTTTATTTCGTTAGGAACAGAGAATGTCAAAACCGGGAAAACGAAAAATAGATTTCAAGTCCGATAAAGTTATACGTTTTTTTATCGGCTTTGTAACCGTTGTTATAATAACGGCGTTGTTCCCTCAGTATGAGACAATTGAAGCTGATTACTCAATTGGCTCCATATGGAGCAAAGAAGACCTTATCTCGCCATTCAGTTTCCCGATCTATAAAAGCTCCGCGGATTATAAAACAGAAGTCGATAAAGCCCGCGCTGAAGTGCTGCCTTTATTTGACATAAATAATCCAAAATCAAACGGACAGATAAACTGGCTTGATTCGCTTAATAGAATGTTTGCAGGATTCAAAAGAGTTATCGATTACGATAACGAACTGAACAAAGAAAAGAGCCTTCCGGAAGAAAAACGTACAACAAATGATAAGGAACTTGGTAAGCTAAAAGAAGATCTGAAGATATCTTTTTCCGATGAAGAATGGAAAACTCTTGAAAACATTTATAATAATTCTAATCCCTCAGTTAATTTTGACGCGTTCAAAAAGAAGATCATACAGTCCCTGAACCAGGTGAGCGATAAAAAAATTATCGATATACCTAAACAGGAAATTAAGACTAAGCAGATCTCATATATGAAAAATAAGGTTGAGGAAACCCTGGATATCAGCTCGGTAAGAGACCTGAATGAAACAGAACAGGCTTTAAGAACAGATATGCAGGGGTATTTCAAATCAGATGAAATTACTAATACTGCTCTTAAAATAGCTAAACAGTTTACCTACCCGGATTTTAAATTTAATAAAGCCGAAACAGAAAAGATCACAAGCGCTGTAATAGAATCCGTTCCTAAAACATTCGGTATCGTAAAGGAAAACGAGCGAATAGTAAGCAAGCACGAGCAAATAAATGAGCTTACTAAACTGAAGCTGGATTCTTACAAACGGGTAAGAACCGAACAGATGGGAAGCAATGACTTTTATTCACAGCAGGCAGGCAGGTTCCTATTTGTATCTATTATGATCGCTCTTTTGGCAATATTTCTATACAAGATGCGGACAGCCGTTTTCAGCGATAACTCAAAGCTTATTTTGTTGTCTACTATTTTGCTTCTGCAAGCGGTTTTTGCTTACCTGAGCCTGAATGTTAAGGCTAACTATCCAATAGAAT
>Ga0265314_10004382_pt1 | contig 13131 bp, 13 predicted proteins | sample 4126metaG_FD_203106 | JGI IMG/M metagenome (GOLD analysis project Ga0265314, IMG submission 203106) | Rhizosphere microbial communities from Carex aquatilis grown in University of Washington, Seatle, WA, United States - 4-1-26 metaG | ecosystem: Host-associated > Plants > Roots > Rhizosphere >... | reverse complement strand
ACTGCGCTCTTCGCCTTCTTCGCCTTCTTAGCTTTCTTGGCCATGTTGCCCTCCTAAGTGAGATGACTTAATCGCTGCGTGCACTCGGGAATCGAAATGCACTACATCCCGAATACACCAACACATCGAAAAAAACAGTGTCCGCCTTAAGGAAGTGTTGACGCGGCGGTGTGAGGGCGCGCGACGCACGCTGGTCGCCGCACCGCCGACGCATTCGCACAGCGATGCGACAAGTGTGCGGAAATGCAGCACTGACGTTTGTCAATATGATCGAAAACCCTATCGCCGAAGGCCTTTTCGTAAATCGTGCAGGTGACGGCAGAGGCGCGATCGACCCTGTTGCGAGTCGCGAACAGGGTCTCCAGACGCGTTGCGCGGACTCTGAGTCGCCATTTTTGGCAATAAAAAAATTTTCATGCCCACCGGCATCGCGTCTCATCGGCGCTCGCCAAAACCGGTTTTTCGCGCGAATCGCTCCGGCCGATTCGCGCGCCGATTCTTCGTCGAGACGATCGATTGCGCTTGGTTGCGGACAACGTGACGCGCGTTTGCGCTGATCGAAACGACATCGCACCGAGGATTCCGGCGCGGCGTCACAGCGAAGGTTCTGGCGCGACGTTCAGATGCCGAGTTTCGACTTCAGGAGATCGTTCACCGCCTGCGGGTTGGCCTTGCCGCCGGACGACTTCATCACCTGTCCGACGAACCAGCCCATCAACTGCGGCTTGGCGCGCGCCTGCGCGACCTTGTCCGGATTGGCGGCGATGATGTCGTCGACCACCTTCTCGATCGCGCCGAGGTCGGTGACCTGCTTCATGCCGCGGGCTTCGACCAGCGCGCGAGGGTCGCCGCCCTCCTGCCAGACGATCTCGAACAGGTCCTTGGCGATCTTGCCGGAGATGGTGCCCTCCCCGATCAGGTCGGCGATCGCGGCGAGCTGCGCCGCCGAGACCGGCGAGCCCGTAATATCCCGGCCCTCCTTGTTGAGACGGCCGAACAGTTCGTTGATCACCCAGTTGGCGGCGAGCTTGCCGTCACGGATCCGGTCGCCGAGCCCGGCCAGCACCGCTTCGTAGAACTCCGCGCTCTCGCGTTCGGCGACCAGTACGCTGGCGTCGTACAGCGACAGGCCGAACTCGGCGATGAAGCGCGCCTTCTTCTGATCTGGCAGTTCCGGCAGCTCCGCTTTCAGCCCGTCGACGTATTCCTGCGTGAATTCCAGCGGCAGCAGGTCGGGATCCGGGAAATAGCGGTAGTCGTGCGCCTCTTCCTTGGTGCGCATCGAGCGGGTCTCGCCCAGGCCCGGATCGTACAATCGGGTTTCCTGGTTGATCGCGCCACCGTCCTCGAGGATTTCGATCTGGCGCCGCGCCTCGTATTCGATCGCGTCGCCCATAAAGCTGATCGAGTTCATGTTCTTGATCTCGCAGCGGGTGCCGAGCAGAGCGCCCGGCTTGCGCACGGAGACGTTGACGTCGGCGCGGAGCGAGCCCTTCTCCATGTCGCCGTCGCAGGTGCCGAGATAACGCAGGATCGAACGAATTTTTGTCACATAGGCCTTGGCCTGCTCCGACGAACGGATGTCGGGCTTGGAGACGATCTCCATCAGGCCGACGCCGGACCGGTTGAGGTCCACGAACGACGAATCCGGGCTCTGGTCGTGCAGCAATTTGCCGGCATCCTGCTCCAGATGCAGCCGCTCGACGCCGATGGTGGCACTCTCTCCGCCCGCCAGTTCGACCGTTACCTCACCCTCGCCCACGATCGGCGATTTGTACTGGCTGATCTGATAACCCTGCGGCGAGTCCGGATAGAAATAGTTCTTGCGGTCGAACACCGAGCGCAGATTGATCCTGGCGTTGAGGCCGAGACCGCTACGCACCGCCTGCCGGACGCATTCCTGGTTGATGACGGGCAACATGCCCGGCATCGCCGCGTCGACCAGCGAGACATGTGCGTTCGGCGCGCCGCCGAATTCGGTCGAGGTACCCGAAAACAGCTTTGAGTGCGAGGTGACCTGGGCATGGACCTCCAGCCCGATCACCATCTCCCAGTCGCCGGTTTGGCCCTTGATCAGGTTTGATTTGCTCATGCCCGCTCACCTCCGAGCAGCGCGGATGCGATCCGCTCCCATTCCGATTCCAGGGCATCCTGCGCGACCGGCTTTTGCGCCCTCCGGTACCAGTAGCCGGCATTGCCGAGATCACCCTCGACGCGGTGCAGATAAGCGTGCACCCAGGCGGCGTGCGCCGTCTCTTCATCCTGAACGATCTTGTGCGCCTCGTCCCATTGGCCCTTGGCCGCCCACCACAGCGCGGCCAGCGGCGCGTCCAGGCCCAGTGCGGGCGTTGCCGCCGAAAGGCTCGCCCTGAACTCCGCCATGGTCACCACCATTTTGCGGGCGTAAAGCGCCCGGCGGCCTGCTCGATCACCTCGCCGAGCGAGAACAGCGTGTCCTCATCGAACGGACGCCCGATCAATTGCAGGCCGAGCGGCAAACCTTGCTCGTCTCGGCCTGCGGGCACCGCGATGCCGGGCAAGCCCGCCATGTTCACCGTCACGGTAAAAATGTCGTTGAGATACATCTCGATGGGGTCGGCGCCCTTTTCGCCGATGCCGAACGCCGCCGACGGCGTCGCGGGCGTCAGGATCGCGTGCACACCCTTGGCAAAACAGTCCTCGAAATCTTTCTTGATCAGGGTGCGCACCTTCTGCGCCTGCAGGTAATATGCGTCGTAATAGCCGGCCGAGAGCACATAGGTGCCGATCATGACGCGGCGGCGGACCTCGGCGCCAAAACCCTCGGCGCGGGTGTTCTCGTACATTTCTCCAATGGACTTGCCGGGCACGCGAAGGCCGTAGCGCACGCCGTCATAGCGCGCGAGGTTTGACGATGCCTCCGCCGGCGCCACGATATAATAGGCCGGCAGCGCATATTTGGTGTGCGGCAGCGAGACTTCGACCAGCTCGGCGCCCGCGGCCTTGAGCCAGTCGGCGCCTTGGCTCCAGAGTTTTTCGATTTCCGCCGGCATGCCGTCGAGGCGATACTCCCGGGGTATGCCGATCTTCATGCCCTTGACGGACATTCCGACCGACGCCTCGTAATCCGGCACCGCGCGGTCGACCGACGTGGTGTCCTTTGGGTCATGGCCGGCCATCGAACGCATCAGGATCGCGGCATCCCGCACCGTGCGGGCGATCGGCCCGGCCTGGTCGAGCGAGGATGCAAACGCGACGATGCCCCAGCGCGAGCAGCGGCCATAGGTCGGCTTCATGCCGACGGTCGCGGTGAACGCCGCGGGCTGGCGAATGGAGCCGCCGGTGTCGGTCGCGGTCGCGCCCATGCACAACAGCGCCGCTACCGCGGAGGCCGATCCGCCGGACGAGCCGCCCGGCACCAGTTTGGTATCGGAGCCCTGACGCCGCCATGGATTGACCACCGGGTCGAAGCACGAGGTCTCGTTCGACGAGCCCATCGCGAACTCGTCATTGTTGAGCTTGCCGAGCATCACCGCGCCGTCGCGCCAGAGCTGCGAGGTCACGGTCGATTCATAAGGCGGCACGAAATTGCCGAGGATCTTCGAGCAGGCGGTGGTTCGAAAGCCCTTGGTCGCGAACAGGTCCTTGATGCCGAGCGGAATGCCTCCGAGCGCACCGCCCTCGCCCTTGGCGATCTTGCCGTCCGCCGCGCGGGCCATGGCGCGGGCCTGGTCCGGGGTTTCCAGCACAAAGGCATTGAGCGCGCGCGCCGCCTCGATCGCCTTGAGATGGGCGTCGGTCAGTTCAAGCGAGGTAAAGTATTTTTTCGCCAGGCCTGCGCGGGCCTCGGCGATCGTCAGCGATGTCAAATCGGTCATTTATCAACCGGGCTGCAGAAGAACGGAGACAGCGTCTTGTCGTTGGCCGGATCGTTTTGGCGCGCTCTGTCGGCCGCCTCAAGCTGGTCGAGCACGGCGTCCATCGCCTTGTCGGGATCGGCGACCTTGCCCTCGCGCTCCTGGGCGTCGAGGTAATTCATATAGGCCTGATAGGCCTTTTCATCGTCGCAGAGCAGACACATCGGACTTCTCGCTAAAACGTCAGGTTTTATTCAACGACTTTCGGCACCAGGAAGAAATGGTCCCTTGTCTCCGGCGCATTCGCGACCACCTCGTCGGCGATCTCGCCGTCATTGACCACGTCGGCCCGCTTCTTCATTTCCATCGGGGTCACCGAGGTCATCGGCTCGACTCCGGTAACATCGACCTCGCTGAGCTGCTCGACGAACGCCAGCATCGCGTTCAATTCGCCCTGAAGATGGGGAATCTCGGCTTCGGTAACCGCGATCCGCGCGAGATGCGCGATACGGCGAACGGTGGCGGCGTCGACAGACATTAATATAGGGCCTCCAACGGCGAATTGCAGACCGCCGTATAGCAGACCGGCCTTTTGCGCCGCAACCGTGCCGGCCGAGAAGCGGCTTTTAGCCCGCGAGATGGCTGAGCCGCGCCAGCGCGCTGCCCGCCAGCGCCCGCGTCAGCTCGGCGGCGGGCATTTCGCGGCCGAGCCGGATCGCCTGGCCGGCCCACAAATTGGTGAAATCGACCTTGCCGAGTTTTTCGGCAGCCGCCTTGAGGGGTCCGTGAGCAGTTGCGGCATGCGGAAACGCCGGGGCATCCGCCGATATCGGCCCGACCTCGCGCATCGCGCGGTTGGCGACCCCGCGCGCCGGCCGGCCGGTCATGACATTGGTGATCACCGTGGAGTGGTCGTGCGCCTGGGCCAGCGCGATCCGCGCCAGCGGCGAAACTTTCGATTCCGGGCAACGCAGATAGGCGCTGCCGATTTGCACACCCGCGGCCCCCAGTGCGAAGGCCGCCGCGATTCCCCGCCCGTCGGCGACGCCGCCGGCCGCAACCACCGGAACCTGCACGGCATCGACCACCTGCGGCACCAGCGCAAAGGTGCCGGGCTGTCCGGCGACGTCATCGGTCAGGAACATGCCGCGATGGCCGCCGGCTTCCGCGCCCTGTGCGATGATGACGTCGGCGCCGTTCTCCTCGAGCCAGATCGCCTCCTTCACGATGGTCGCGCATCCCATCACGATGCAGCCCGCCGCCTTGACCCGCCTGAGCAGCGCCTGATCCGGCAGGCCGAAATGGAAGCTGACCACTTCCGGCTTCAGCTCCTCGACCGCTTCGCACATCGCGGCATCGAACGGCGCGCGGTTGGCGGCATTGACTGGCGCGGCCGGGTCCAGCCCCAATTCCAGGTAATAAGGCTCGAGCCGCTTCCGCCATCCGGCCTCGCGTCCGAGGTCGGCATCGACCGGCTGGTGGCAGAAGAAATTCATGTTGACCGGCGCCGAGACGCGCTGGCGGATGATCTTGACCTGCTCGCGCGCCTTGTCAGCCGAGATCATGGCACACGGCAGCGAGCCCAGCGCGCCGCCCTGCGCGGCCGCGGTCACCAGTTCCGCGTCCATCACCCCCGCCATCGGGGCGAGAACGATCGGAAATTCGGTATTGAACAACTCAATCAGTCGGCGATCCGGCCACATGGTTTTGTCACCCAAATGATGTTGAGAATATCGGCGCGGGCGTCGCTGCCGGAGCGCCGTCTCGTTCTAGCACTCCGCGCCGCCCGCACGCTATGCTGCAGGCGGCAATGAACCATTCGCGCTTGCGCTTTGCATGCGCCGCTCGCAGCATGCTATGCGGGGCAATGCCTGCCCTCATTTTACCGCTGATCGACGCTGTGGCCCACTGGCCCGACCGCGGCGCGCTGGTCGGCCTCGATCTCGGCACCAAGACCATCGGGGTTGCGGTATCCGATCCCGACCGCAAGCTCGCCACCGGGGTCGAGACCCTCCAGCGCAAGGCTTTCAAGGCCGACGCGGCGCGGCTGCTGGCGATCGCCGCCGAGCGCCAGGCAGTCGGTTTCGTGCTGGGCCTGCCGATCAACATGGACGCCAGCGAAGGACCCCGCGCGCAATCGACCCGGGCGTTCGCCCGCAATTTTTCCCGGATGACGGATCTCGCCATCGCGCTGTGGGACGAGCGGCTGTCCACGGTCGCGGTCGAGCGCGAGCTGATCGGCATGGATATGAGCCGCGCCCGGCGCGCCGAGGTGATCGACGAACACGCCGCGATCTTCATCCTGCAGGGTGCGCTCGACCGGCTGGCGACGCTGCGCAACGCGAACCGGCAGCGCTGAGCATGGCGATCGTTCTTGCTGGCCTGTTGCCGGTGTTCCTGCTGATCGTGCTCGGCGTCGTGCTGAAACGGACCCTGATGCGGCTGGAGACGCAGTGGCACGGGCTGGAGCGGCTGACCTATTACGTGCTGTTCCCGATGCTGCTGATCCAGACGCTGGTCAAGGCCGACCTGTCCGGCATTCCCGTGGCCGGCGTCGGCGGCGCGCTGCTGCTCGCGGCGCTGCTGATGTCGATGCTGTGCCTGGCGCTGCGGCCGCTGCTCAGTCGTTTGGCGGTCGACGGTCCGGCCTTCACCTCGATCTTCCAGGGCGCGACGCGGTGGCAGACCTATGTGGCGCTCGCGGTCTCCGGAAACCTGTTTGGCACTGCCGGCCTCGCGCTCGCCTCGGTGGCGATGGTGGCGATCATTCCGCTGGTCAATGTGCTGAGCGTGGCGGTACTGGCGCATTATGCCTCGCCGGAAAAGCAAACGTTGCGCACCATCGTCATGACCGTGCTGCGCAATCCCCTGATCTGGGCCTGCGCGATCGGGCTTGCCGTCAATCTCGTCCATCTGCCGCTTCCGAAAATCTGGCATCAGGTCGCCGATGCGCTCGGCGGTTCGTCGCTGGCGATCGGCCTGCTGGTCACCGGCGCCGGCCTGCACCTCGAAGGCCTGCTGCGCCCGAGCGCCGCGGCCATCCTCGGCGTCGTATTGAAACTGATCCTGATGCCGGCGCTCGGCATCGCGCTCGGACTGGCGTTCGGACTTTCCGGCACCAACCTCGTGATCGTGGCCGCCTGTTCGGCGGTGCCGGCCTCCTCCAGCGCATACGTGCTGGCGCGCCAGATGGGCGGCGACGCGCCGCTACTGGCGCAGATCATTACGCTGCAAACCATTCTTGCCGCCGTGACCATGCCGATCGCGATCGCTCTGGTGACGTAAACGCGCTTAATTCGATCCCGTCAGAAGCACCGTCTGTACCAACGCTGCCAGATTGTTGAGGCCGTGCAGCAGCGTCGTCAGCCAGATCGATTGGCTGCGGTAGCGCACGTAGCCGAGCACCAGCCCGATCGAAAAAACCTCGCCGAGGAAGAACAGGTCGTATTGCACATGCATCGCGGTCCAGACCAGCGACGACAGCACGATCGCGCCGGGAACCCGCAAAAAACTCTCCGACCAGCCGCGATAGAGGAATCCTCGCGCCAGCAATTCCTCGGTCAAGGGTGCCACCACCGCGAACGCCAATACGGCCAGCCACAACACGCCGTCGGCCGTCGCCGATTGCACGATGCCGCCCATGAATCCCGCGGTGACCTCGTGGCCGGTCACGCGGGCCAGAAGATCCCAGCCCTCCACCGCGCAAGCCATCGCGACGATGCCGATCACCAGGTTTTGCCAGGAGGTCCAGCGCAGCGCGAGATAGTCCGAAAACGGCGAGCGCGAGAGATGGATCGGCAGCCACAGCGCGGCGAGCACGAACGGCAGGCCGCAAATCACGGTCAGCGCCAGCGCCCTGCCGTCACCGGCGATATGGACGGCCTCGCCGAGATCGACCCCGCCCGTTTTCCAGACCACGATCGCCAGCATCGGGACGACCTGACCGATGAACAACGCGGCGAAGATGAACAGGCCCCACAGTGCGGTGCCCCAGAATTTCCAGACCCGTGGCGGGCGCTCGACCGGAACGGCCAGAGCCGGTGCGAGCACGGGATCGACGGGAGTTTCGACAGTCATCTGCCGGCTTTCAAGGTAACGCCCGCGACAGCAGGCTTTTGACGTCGTCATTGGCGAGATCGACCGCTCCGTACATGCCGGCGTGGGTGGTAGCGAGCCGCGTCCGGGCGAACAGTTCCGCCTGATGCGGCGACACCTGGTTGAGCGCCGCGCTCGCCGCCAGCAACGCCAGTTTCTCCACCGCAAGCCGCGCCATGTGCTCGCCGTCGGGCCGGCGGAACGCCTTTCCGATGAACGCCACGGCCTCGGCGGCCCCGGATAACCCGCTGGTCTCGCCCGCGAGCGCCTGCAGCACTCCAGCCGCGGCGTCGGCTTCGCGCGACAACGCCCGCAACACGTCGAGGCACATCACGTTGCCCGAGCCCTCCCAGATCGCATTGACCGGCGACTCGCGAAAGTGCCTCGCCAAAATGCCCTCTTCGACATAGCCGTTGCCGCCGAGGCACTCCATCGCTTCATAGAGAAAGCCAGGTGCGCTCTTGCACACCCAGTATTTGATCGCGGGCGTCAGCAACCGCATATAGGCCGCCTCGCCGGCGTTATCAGGCCCGCGATCGAAGGAGCGGCACAGCCGCATCACCAGCGCGATCGAGGCCTCGACGTGCAACGCCATGTCGGAGAGCACCGAGCGCATCAGCGGCTGATCGGCCAGATGTTTCTGGAACACGCTGCGGTGACGGGCGTGATGCAGCGCATGCACCAGTCCCGAGCGCATCAGGCCGGCGGACGCGATTGCGCAATCCTGCCGGGTCAATTGCACCATCTGGATGATGGTGCGGATGCCCTTGCCCTCGTCGCCGACGCGTACCGCGTACGCATTTTCGAATTCCACCTCGGAGGACGCGTTGGAGCGGTTGCCGAGCTTGTCCTTGAGCCGCTGGAAATGGATGGCGTTGACGGAGCCGTCGGGCGCAAAGCGCGGCATGAAAAAGCAGCTCAGGCCATCGTCGGCCTGCGCCAGCACCAGAAACGCATCGCACATCGGCGCCGACATGAACCATTTATGGCCCGAAATGCGGTAGGCATCGCCGTCGCGGTCCGCGCGCGTCATGTTGGCGCGGACGTCGGTGCCGCCCTGCTTCTCGGTCATGCCCATCCCGAGCGTCATGCCGCGCTTGGTCCACCATGGCGCAAACTCGGGATCGTAGGCGTCGGTCGCAATCACCGGCATCGCCTTTGCCAACAAATCCGGCTGCATCGCGAGCGCCGCGACCGACGCCCGCGTCATCGTGATCGGACAGAGGTGACCGGTCTCGACTTGCGCCGCGATATAGAATTTCGCCGCGCGCACCACCTCGGCGGCGCCGCCGGCCGGCTTGCCCTCTACGGTCCAGGTCGAATTGTGAATCCCGGCTTGCGCGCTGCGCGCCATCAGCTCGTGATAGGCCGGATGAAACTCGACCCGGTCACGCCTGACGCCACGCGCATCAAAGGTTCGCAGCTTTGGCGTATTCTCGTTGGCGAGACGCCCGCGTTCGGCCATCGCGGCCGAACCCCAGTGCCGGCCAAATTCGGAAAGTTTTTGCTCCATTGATGCTCCGCCATTGGCGGCGACCGCGTCCTTCAAGGGCCGGTCGAGCGTGAACAGGTCGACGTCCTCGAACGGCGGCGACTGGTTGAACACGTCATGGGTCGCGGACGAAGCTGTTGTCATGTGTGCCATGGTGGTCTCGCGGTCACCTGCCGGGGAATCAATCGTGACGCGGTTTGATCGGGAAATCATAGGCCGGGCCACCGGCCCCGGGCATCGAAAAATGCCACCACTGCTTCGAATAGTTCACAAATCCTTGCCGCCCCAACGCGGCCACCAGCAGGTTGCGCCAGCGGCGCTGCGACGGCGTGATCGAGGCCGAGGCGGTGTGCCGTGACGTCGGAACAGTCATCGCTGGTACCCATGTCGTCAGCTTCAAATTTGCAAATGAACAATGATGGTTGGCGGTCCAAAGGCGGCGACTTTACGGCGTCGCCGTTTACCGTGCCGGCGACATCCCGGGGGATAACTCGTTGGCCCCCGTTTCGCGCTTGCCCCGCCATCCATCCCCCCCTATAGCTCTCGTTTTAATGACCCCTGCATCGAAATCGACCTTCGTCCTCGGTCACCGGCATCTGCTGGGAATCGAGGGCCTTTCCGCTGCCGACATCACCGGCCTGCTCGACCTTTCCGAGGAATATGTCGAGCTCAATCGCCAGGTCGACAAGAAGCGCACCTCGTTGCGCGGCCGCACCCAGGTCAATTTGTTCTTCGAGGCCTCGACCCGCACCCAATCCTCGTTCGAACTGGCCGGAAAAAGGCTCGGCGCCGACGTCATGAACATGTCGGTGTCGCAGTCCTCGATCCGCAAGGGCGAGACCCTGATGGACACGGCGGTCACCTTGAACGCGATGCATCCGGACATTCTGGTGGTCCGCCACCACGCCTCCGGCGCCGTCGAATTGCTGGCGCGCAAGGTTGACGGTTCCGTGATCAATGCCGGCGACGGCGCCCACGAACATCCGACCCAGGCGCTGCTCGACGCGCTGACCATCCGCCGCAACAAGGGCCGGCTCGAGGGCCTGGTGATCGCGATCTGCGGCGACGTGATGCATTCCCGGGTGGCGCGCTCCAACATCCTGTTGCTCAACACCATGGGCGCCCGCGTCCGCGTGGTGGCGCCCTCCACGCTGTTGCCGCGCGGCATCGAGCGGATGGGCGTCGAGGTTGCCCGCGACATGCGCGAGGGACTGAACGGCGCCGACATCGTGATGATGCTGCGGCTGCAGCGCGAGCGCATGAACGGCTCGTTCGTGCCCTCGAGCCAGGAATATTTTCATTATTTCGGCCTCGACCAGAAAAAGCTCGCGTATGCCAAACCGGACGCGCTGGTGATGCATCCGGGGCCGATGAACCGCGGCGTGGAAATCGATTCCATCGTGGCGGACGGCGCCCAGTCGCTGATCCGCGAACAGGTGGAAATGGGAGTGGCAGTGCGGATGGCGGTGCTCGAAGCGCTCGCCCGCAACCTGCCGAACGCGTGACATCATGCTGACCGACCGCCGCCCGATCCTGCTAGCCAACGCCCGCGTCATCGATCCCTCCCGGGATTTCGACGGCCCCGGCGACGTCTTGATCGCCGACGGCGTGATCCGGGACTCCAGGCGCGGCATCGGCGCCGCCGGGGTGCCTGAAGGCACCGACATCATCAATTGCGCCGGCAAGATCGTGGCCCCGGGCTTGGTCGACATGCGCGCCTTTGTCGGCGAGCCCGGCGCCAGCCACCGCGAAACCTTTGCTTCCGCCAGCCAGGCAGCCGCCACCGGCGGCATCACCACCATCATCTGCCAGCCCGATACTTCGCCTGTCATCGACAACTCCGCGACCGTCGACTTCGTGCTGCGCCGCGCCCGCGATACCGCGATCGTCAACATCCATCCGATGGCGGCCCTGACAAAAGGCATGCGCGGCGAGGAGATGACCGAGATCGGCCTGCTGAAGGCCGCAGGCGCCGTGGCGTTCACCGATGGCGACAGGAGCGTCACCAACGCGATGGTGATGCGGCGCGCGCTGGCCTATGCGCGGGATTTCGACGCGCTGATCGTGCATCACACCGAGGATCCCGATCTGGTCGGCGAAGGCGTGATGAACGAGGGCGAGTTCGCCGCGCGGCTCGGCCTGGTCGGCATTCCCAACGCCGCCGAGGCCGTGATGCTGGAGCGCGACATGCGCCTGGTCGCGCTGACCGGCGGACGCTATCACGCGGCGTCCCTGACCTCGGTTGAATCCTTGGAAATCCTGCAGCGTGCCCGCGACGCCGGGCTCGCGGTCTCGGCCTCGGCCTCGATCAACCATGTGACGCTGAACGAGAACGACATCGGGCCCTACCGCACCTTCCTGAAGCTGTCGCCGCCGCTGCGTACCGAAGAGGATCGCCGCGCGCTGGTCGCAGCCGTCGCTTCCGGCCTGGTCGACGTCCTGATGTCCGATCACAATCCGCAGGACGTCGAGGTCAAGCGGCTGCCATTCGCCGAAGCCGCCTACGGCGCAATCGGGCTGGAGACCATGCTGCCAGCGGCGTTGCGGCTGATCCACAATGGCGAGATGGATTTTAAAACCCTGATCCGCGCGATGTCGACCCGCCCCGCAGAACTGTTGGGTCTGCCCGGCGGATCGCTGCGCGCGGGTTCGCCCGCGGATGTGATCGTGATCGACGCCGACATTCCCTGGGTGCTCGATCCCGCCGATCTCAAATCGCAGTGCAAAAACACCCCGTTCGACGAAGCACGGTTTTCCGGCCGTGTGCTGCGTACTATCGTCGGCGGTCGAACGGTTTACGAGCACGTCTGAAGCGTGTTGGCGCGAACCATGATGTGAGGGAGGACGGCAATGCCGCCCGATGCGTTGCTGCCGGTGGCGTTCGTCCTCGGCTATTTCTGCGGCTCGATCCCGTTCGGGTTGATCCTGACCAGACTCGCAGGGACCCAGGATCTGCGCTCGATCGGTTCCGGCAGTATCGGCGCGACCAACGTGCTGCGTACCGGGCGCAAGAGTCTCGCCGCGGGGACGCTGCTCGGCGACATGCTCAAAGGCACGGTGGCGGTCATCCTCGCCGGCTTCTTTGCCGGTCCCAACGGGGCGATGGCAGCCGGGCTCGGCGCGTTCCTTGGCCACCTGTTCCCGGTCTGGCTCAGATTTCGCGGCGGCAAGGGCGTTGCGACCTATATCGGTATCCTGCTCGGCCTGTTCTGGCCGGCCGCGTTGCTGTTCTGCGCGGTGTGGCTGTTGATCGCCGTCATCACCCGCTATTCCTCGCTGTCGGCGCTGATCGCCAGCCTGGCGCCGCCCGTCTTCCTGTGGTGGCTCGGCCATCTGGCCCTGGCCGCGCTGTTCGCGCTGGTGACGCTGCTGGTGTTCTACGCGCATCGCGAAAACATCAGGCGGTTGCTGGCGGGCAGCGAAGGCAAGATCGGGCAAAAGGCGTAAATCCGCCCCCACAACCCCAGATTTCCTTCAATTTGCGTGCAATTCGTTTCTCCCCCGATTGAGCTAGCGTAAACCAACGCCCGTAGTTTTGCGGGCCGCCCCGGCGCCTGATAAAATTGAGCCACACCAATTTACCAGCTCTTAGGTTCCATCGGGCATCTGGTTCCGTGTCGGGAACAACCCCCGAGGCAACTGTGGAGGCAACATTGCAGCGCAATTTAATCAAGTTCTTCGCCGATGAATCCGGTGCCACCGCTATCG
>Ga0265314_10004381_pt1 | contig 13131 bp, 17 predicted proteins | sample 4126metaG_FD_203106 | JGI IMG/M metagenome (GOLD analysis project Ga0265314, IMG submission 203106) | Rhizosphere microbial communities from Carex aquatilis grown in University of Washington, Seatle, WA, United States - 4-1-26 metaG | ecosystem: Host-associated > Plants > Roots > Rhizosphere >... | reverse complement strand
GCCTCCAATACACCTGGGCCAGAAGAAGCGCTAGGATCATTACCGCGGCTACAGCGGCGTAGATCGAGATCAGGCGCGCGTCGAACTTCAGGTTGCCGATTTCGAAGAGCGTTCCTTCGGGCATGGGTTCGACCTATAATCATCCCATGCAATGGTTCCAGCGATTTCTTATTTTGTGCGTGATGGTATTGCCGTCGGTGGCGCAGACTTCGGCGCTGGCGCCTACGGGCACGCTGCGGGCGGCTTTTCTGGGGGACAATCCGGTGCTGGGGCGGGTGGATGCGAAAACCGGGGCGGTCACCGGGCCGGTGGCGGATCTGGTCAAGGAGCTGGCTCGGCGGATGGGGGTGCCTTATACGCTGATCCCGGCGGCAGGGGCACGGGACATCATCAACCGGTTGCAGGCGCATACGGCCGACTTGGGGTTCATGGCTTATAACGCGGGTCGGGCGGCGGACGTGGATTTCTCTTCGCCTTGGTTGTTGATGCCGAATAGCTATATTGTCCGCAGCGATTCTCCGCTCCAGAAAGTTGCGGATGCGGATGCGGCGGGCGTTCACATTGTGGCGGTGAAGAATGACACGCAGGATGTTTATCTGAGCGCTCATTTGAAAAACAATCGCGTGGACACGGTGGCGGCGATGCCGGCGCTGGAAGAGATCGAGAGCTCGCTGATGAGCGGAAATATGGACGCGTTTGCGGCCAATCGGCAGCGGCTGATGGAAGCGGCGGCGCGGTTTCCGAAGCTGCGGGTGCTGGGAGACAACTATTTTGTCGCGGGGCAGGCGGTGGCACTTGCCAAAGGCGATCCGGGCCGGCTCGGTGCACTCAATAAGATGCTGGGCGAGGTGCTTGCTACCGGCTTAGTGAAGACTTCGATCGAGCACGCGGGGTTGCTGGGGGTAGAGGCCGCTCCGCCACTCGGGCGTTAGTCGAACTCACCTCGGGGCGGGGACTGCTCGGGGCCCACGCGGCCTTGGGCGATGTCGGCTACCGAGTAATTCTCGGGGCGGATGGGGATTCCGGCCATGCGGCGCAGCAGGGCGAGCTGGCCGGTGTGGGTGAGCGCATCGGCGATGGCGCTTTGGAACAGCTTTTCCGCGCTCGCCGCGCCTAGGCCTTGTTCGGCGATGCGCTGATCGAGCGCTTCGAGGGCGGCGAAGAAGCGGGCGATCTCCTGCTCCCAAGTGCGCGGCTCGGAATCGCGCCATTGTTTGCGGCCTTCTACTTGGGATAGCGCCCAGTCCATCAGGTCGCCGATGTGGGCCAGGATCTGCCCGGGGGTGCGCACGGACGGGGCGGCTTCAAAATCACGGAAGTCCTCAGGAGTGCCGCGCAGAACTTTTCCCAGGCGATAGGCTAGCGTCGCTAGCGCATGGCGAATCGGCAAATTCATGGACACCATGATCGCATTGAACGGCGGGGGCCTTGCATAATGCCCCCCATTTGCGAGACACTAGCAGGTTTTCCACACAACATATTTCAGATGCCAACGCGGGTACGAGTTCTTTATCACGATCATTGCTTCGACGGCGCGGCCTCGGCGGCTTTCTTCAGCCGTTTCGTGGAGAAAAAGTTTTATCCGGGGGCGGAGTTTTTCTACACTGGCCTGGCGCACAAAGCTTCGCAGTTATTTGAGCCAGAGATGTTCGACGGCGACGTCAACGCCATTGTCGACTTCAAATATTCGACGGACCCGCGGCTGACGTGGTGGTTCGATCATCATCAGAGCGCGTTTCTTTCGCCCGAAGACGGCGAGCATTTCCGGCACGATACCAGCGGGCACAAGTTTTTCGATCCGACGTTTCGGTCCTGCACTAAATACATCGCGACCATCGCGCGGGAGAAGTTTGGGTTCGATCCGGGCGATTTGAAAGAGTTGGTCGGGTGGGCGGACATCGTGGATGGGGCGCTGTATAAAGATGCCCAGGAAGCGGTGGATCTAAAGACGCCGGCTACCCAGTTGACGCTGGTGATTGAGAGTTCCAAGGGCTCGGGGACAGTGCAGCGGATTATCGGCATGATGCGGCAGAAATCGCTCGGCGAGATTGCGGCCGACCCCGAAATTCAGACGATTTTTCAACCGCTGTATCAGAATCATCTGCACATGATCGATGTGATTCGCGAGCAGTCGCAATGTAACGACGGCGTGGTGTTCTTCGATCTTGTCGAGCAAAAGATCGAGGGCTATAACAAATTCATTCCGTATTATTTGTTTCCGGAGTCGTTGTATACGGTTTCGGTGACCACGTCGCCGTTCCGCACGAAAGTTTCTGTGGGGTCGAACCCATGGGCGAAGCGGCCGCTGAAATATAACCTTGCGACCATTTGCGAGCGTTATGGCGGTGGCGGGCACCCGGGCGTGGGTGCGATCAGCTTTGAGATCGGCGCGGTCGAGCAGGCGCGGCAAGCCGCGCGTGAGATTGCCGCCGAACTACAACACTAGTTGTTACAACGTCAGTCAGGATTGTCTTTTCCCAGATATTCGTCGGGAATGTCGTCGTCGGGAAGTTGCCGCGTGCGCACTTCTTTCACGTTGCCATCGGGGATGTTTTCGAGGCCGCTGACGACATCGGCTTCGAAGAAACTGCCCTCTTCGACCAGTTCGGAAACGCTTTCCGAATCCGCAGTGGCCTCTTCCGACAAGCCTTGCGTGTCGCCGGACTGCCCGCCGGAATCGGGGCCTAGACCCTTCTGTTTGGCAGCAACCGGGCTGTAGCTTCGCGTGCTTTCGTCTTCTCGCTTGCTCATGGCGATTATTATTGCACGCGGCTTGCCAATACAACTTTCAGAGCCGAATGCTGGGCGGCGTTGCCGAAGGTTTCGTAGGCTTTGAGGATATCGTCGAAGGCGAAGCGGTGCGTCACGAGCTTGCCGGGCTGGAGTTTGCCGGATGCAACGGCCTTGATCAGCATGGGCATCGTGGCCGTGTCGACCAGGCGCGTGGTTAGGGTGGCGTTGCGATCCCACAGTTTTTCCATATGGAGGAGCACGGGCTTTCCGTGGACTCCGATGTTCGCTAAATGACCTCCGGCAGCCAGAATGCCTTGGCAGATGTCGAAAGTCGTCGGCATACCGACGGCTTCAATGGCTACATCGACTCCTTCGCCGTGCGTCATTTCCATGACGCGCTCGATGGCGTTGCCGGCAGCACTGTTGATCAAGTCGGTGGCGCCGAAGCTGTTGGCGACTTGCAGGCGGTTGTCGTCGAGATCGATGCTGATGATCCGGGCCGGGGAGTAGAACTGAGCGGTGAGCAGCGCCGCCAGGCCCACGGGCCCCGCGCCGACGATGGCGATGGTGTCGCCGGGGCTCACTTTTCCGTTGAGCACGCCGCACTCGAAGCCGGTGGGCAGGATGTCGCTGAGCATCACGGCGGTCTCTTCGTCGGCGTTGGGAGGTAACGGGTAGAGGCTGGTGTCGGCGTAGGGAATGCGCACGTATTCGGCCTGCGTGCCGTCAATGGTGTTGCCCAGGATCCAGCCGCCGTTGCGGCAGTGGGAATACATTTGCTTACGGCAGAAGTCGCACTTGGCGCAGGCGGTGACGCAGGAGATCAGGACCTTGTCGCCTTTGCGGAACGTGGAGACGGCGGCGCCTACTTCGTCGACGACGCCGACACCTTCATGACCTAGAATGCGGCCTTCGGTGACGGCAGGCAGATCACCCTTTAGGATATGCAGGTCAGTGCCGCAGATGGTGGAGGTGGTGACGCGGACGATGGCGTCGTCGGGGCCATGCAGAACCGGGCGGCGGTGCAGTTCCCAGGAAGGCTTACCGGGGCCGTGATAGACCAGGGCGTGCATGGTGGCGACTGCCGTTTCGCGGGGGCAAATTTCGATTTGGGCGGTGCTCATGAAGACTGCTGGAGCACGCGGGTGGCCCAAGCTTTACTTGCATTTCTAGTGAACGCCTGCCGCGTGATTCAGAGTTTGACCACATATCGCCGTCCTGGCCTTGTAACCAATTTGTAATTCGGTATACATTGAATTGTAAAGAAAGTGGGCTGCGGTGCCGAAGTGAATGCGGAGGTGGTCATGGGTAACCTGCTTCTGTGTCTGGCTGTGCTGGCTGCTTCCGCAATGGCGGCGGAGAAGGTTCAGCCCTCGCAGGATGAGGCCACACGAGCCGGCACGATCTCTGCGGACTTACTGCGGCACCCCCTTTCGGCGCAGGCGCGTGACATGATCGACAAGGCGCAGCGGACCGCTCAGGCGGGGGATCATCTGGCCGCGATCGAGCAGCTCACGAAGGCGCTGGCCAAGCATCCCGAATCGGCGGCCTGGATCCAGCCGGTGCTGGGTGTCGAATATCTCAAGACCGATCAGCACCAGGCGGCGATTCAGGCGCTGGAGCAGGCGGTGCTGCTCTTGCCACGTGACCCGATTAACCGCTCCAACCTGGGCTTGTCACTGGCCTTCGCGGGTCAATTCGATCGCGCCGAGCTGGAATTGCAGCAGGCGCTGCAACTGGATACGAAGAACGACGCCACGCGGCACTTGCTGGCCGTGGTCGAAGCCAATCACCGTCAGCGCCATCACGAGTAAGCTCCAGCGGATAACCCTGTTTAGGTCTATCAGTTCTCAGGCGAAGTCCTGAGTGTTCGCGCGCATCGGGCATATAAAGAATATCGATTGGACGCCGAAGAGTATGCCAGATATTCTAAGAACGAAAGTAGTTCGCCCCCCGTCGGAAGCAACTCAGTCGTTAGGAATATCCCGTCCATATTTCACCGCGAGGTGAAATCCCAAAAATCTATTCGGAGGAATTATGCCTAACGTGTGCATGGCCGCGGGCGTGCGCCTAGCGGTCTTAACTTCAGTGGTGTGTCTGGGCTGGGCCCCAGCCTGGGGACAGCTTCACTATGGGAATCCGTATGACGCTAGCATGAGCCGGTCGCCTTTTGGGTTTCCGGGCTGGGGTGCGCGAGAATCGCTGGATGCGGTTTCGAGTTTTCCGCAGGCGGGGCCGCAGGCGTCCGGGCCCTCTACGATTTCGTCCGATGTATTGCGCCATCCGCTCTCCTCAAAAGCGCGGCGGCTGTTTGAGAAGGCCATGCATTTTGCGGAACTGGGAAACCACCACGCGGCGATCGCGAATCTGCGTGACGCTCTGGCGAAGTATCCGGCGGACGCGGCTTACGGGGATAATCTACTGGGCCTCGAATACATCGAAGTGCAGCAGTATGCGGATGCCAAGACTTCGTTTGCCGAAGCGGCGCGGCTCATGCCGCACGAATCGAGCAATCATTCGAATCTGGGGCTTTCGCTGGCGATAGTCGGGGAGTGGGATTCAGCCGAGCAGGAAGAGCGCAAGGCACTGCAACTGGACAAATCCAACCATAAGGCGAAACTGATTCTCGAAGCTCTGCTGGTACGCAAACGCAACCAGGCTACAGAAGCGAAGCCCTAACGGCAGGCTGAGGGCTCTAGCGGAACTGATCGGGTCGGCGCTTTAGAGTGGGACGGTCATCGTCGCTGCCGCCCTTGTCGTCTTTGCCATCACCGGTGCTGGCGCCGGGAGCTTTGCGAAGCGTGGGGCGATTGCCATCCTGCGGGTCCACTTTGCGCTTGTTGTGGAGCGCCATCAAGCGGGTCTTCACATCGTTGAACTCAGACGTGGTGACCACGTATTCGGGACGTTCCTTAAGATATTCCTGAATATTCTTCTGCGCGGTGGTAATGCGGTCCTCGGTCATGGGATGCGTCGAAAACACTTTTGCCATAGTGCCTGGTTTCTTCTTTTCCAGCGACTGGATTTTTTCGAAGAAGTCGACGAAGGCGCCGGGATCGTAGCCGCTCTTGTACATATATTCGAGGCCCAGCAGATCCGCTTCGGATTCAAACCCGCGCGAGAACGACAGGAACCCTACCGGGATGGCTACGCTGGCGGCCTGGCGAATTCCATAGCCGGTCCAGCCGCCCATGAAGATCAGCGGAATGGTGGCTAACTGTGCGATTTCACCGCGCGTTGCTTGGCGGGTGCCATGGCGTGCGGCGACGTGCGCGATCTCATGCGCCATCACACCAGCGAGTTCGGCTTCAGAATCAGCTTTCAGAATGAGGCCAGAGTTCACGAAGAAAAATCCACCGGGCAGCGCGAAGGCGTTCACTTCTTCGGTGTCGATCACTTTGATGGTGAAAGGAACCTTGGCGTCGGAGTTCCGCACCAAGTTCTGGCCCAAGCGGTTGACGTATTCGGCGATCACGGGATCGTCGACGATCTTGGCCTCGCGCTCCACTTGCTGCGCCAGTCCCTTGCCGAGCGCGATCTCCTTCTCAATCGAGTAGAAGTTCACGCCTTTGCCGACATCGCGGTTGCCAATCTCGTCCGGGTCCTTCTTCTTGTCCTCCGCAAACAGCGTGAAGGCCAGCAAGGAAATCGCGGTCAGAGTGGCAATGCGGCGCATAGGTATTCCTCAATTTCGAGTATACGCCTTTCGACGCGCTCCGCAGCCAAAAGATTACTCTTAATTCATGTACCGCGAATTCTTCCCCGTCACTCGGAATTTGACGTATCTGAACCATGCGGCGGTGGGTCCGTTGTGCCGTCCGGCAGCGGAGGCGATGCAGGGGTTGGCGCAGGATGCTCTCGACTGGGGATCCCAGCATTATGCGCAATGGATGGAATGCTATGAGGGGTTGCGGCGGGGGGCAGCGCGGCTGGTAAACGGGACGGCCGAGGAGATTGCGATCACTAAGAACACGTCGGAAGGGATTGCGACCGTGGCAATGGGGCTCGACTGGCGGGCGGGCGATAAGATCGTGGCCTTCGAGGAGGAGTTTCCGGCGAATCAGTATCCCTGGCGGCGTCTTGAATCCAAAGGCGTTAGGATCGAGTGGCTGACGGTCACGGCACCGCTCGAGCGGATCGAGCAGGCAACTCGGGGGGCTCGGCTGCTGGCCATTAGTTTTGTACAGTTTCTCACGGGGTATCGGGCGGATCTGGTGGCGATCGGCGAGATCTGCCGGCGGCACGGGGTCATTTATTTTGTCGATGCGATTCAGGGGCTGGGAGCGTTCCCGCTGGACGTGCGGGCCGCCAACATCGACGCGCTGGCGGCGGATGGGCACAAGTGGCTGCTGGGGCCGGAGGGCTGCGGCATCCTCTACATATCGAGGCAATTGCAGGAACAGGTGGCTCCGGTGGAATTTGGCTGGACGAACGTGGCGTCCTACAACGATTACGCGAGCCGCGATATGACGTTGCGGCCGGATGCGGGGCGCTACGAATGCGGGACGCTCAATACCATTGGGTGTTATGGGCTGCGGGCGGCGATCGATTTTTTGCTGGAAGTCGGGATCGATAAAATTGCCCCGGTGGTGCGCGGGTTAGCCGGGCAGATTGTCGAGGGCGTGCGGCGACGGGGGTATGAGGTATTGGGCGAGCCGAACGCGGGAATCGTGAGTTTCCGGAAACCGGGGATGGATAGCGCGGCGATTTGTTCGCGCTTGCGGGAGCACTCGATTATCACGGCTCCGCGGGCGGGCTGGGTGCGGGCTTCGCCGCATTTTTACATCGCGGCTGAGGATATCGAGAAGATGCTCGGGCTGCTGACGTAAGGAGGTATTCTGGGAACATGACAGGCCTTGATTGGGCGCGATGTCCCGCTGTTGAAAGCGTTCCCGAAAAGGTGAGCGGGGTGTGGGTATTGAAGGGCACTCGGATGCCGGTATCGGCCATCTTCGAGAATCTGGAGGCGGGGGCCAAGATCGACGACCTCATGCAATGGTTCGACGGGTTGGACCGGGAACAGGTGAAGGCCGTGCTTGAGTTCGCGGCGCGCAGTCTCGACAATACGCCCGCTCATATGCTGTAGACGCGAACTATTTTCGATCAGGCAACACCCGTTCCAATCCGTGATTATCTTGTGGGCCACACCGTTAGCACCGCAGCGCAGCCAGGATGGGATAGGCTCAGGAACGGCGAGTTGCTGGCTGCGGCAGAAGAGGCCGGGTTCGACTTATTGCTGACCACCGACAAGAATATGCGCTATCAGCAAAATCTTGTGGGGCGTCAGCTCGCGATTGTCGTTCTTGGACGGCAGCAATGGCCGCAACTTCGCGCCCACATGCATCGCGTGGCGGAAGCTGTGAATGCAGCCACACCTGGCAGTTATATGGAAGTGATTATCCCGGCTGAGTAGCGCGCAAAAGCACTTATCCGTAGATGAACAGCAGCATGTCGCGTGTCGAGCGGTAGGCCAGGGGCCAAGGGTTGGGGTCGACATAACTCAGATGAAAGAGGCCGCTCTGGGGGGCGAAGCTCCATTGGAAGGTCACTTTCGCGTCCTGTGCACAGTTCTTTGCACAATCCTGGCGCAGATTCGCGGGGAGCAGGCCGGTGAAGTTTACTACGTGCACACCTTCGCTGGTCACGGAGCTGCTCCAGTGGGAATCGTGGAACCTGGTCTCGAAGGCCTTGCCGATAGTGGCGGCGGGGTAGCCGCTCATCGTGCTATCACGGACAGCGGCAACGTAGTCCATGGCGGCATTCGCTGGGAGAGCGGAGATGGCTAGGGGCGACGGCTCGGGAACCGAGGATTTCGACGAGGTGCAGGCCGTCGCGAATGCCAGCATCAGTACAGTGGCGGCTACCTTACTCTTGAATGTTTTTTGCGGCATAGACACGTCTAGTGACCCTATCGGCAGAACCAGACGGTTTCATGCGCCTCGGGTGCGCTTTAGCCGTGGCCTAGGTACATCAGCCAGCTAAGGCCGAAGATGGCGGCCAGAAAGTAGGCGAAACACTGGACGGCATAACGCAGGCGTTCCCGGTCGGTTCGCTTGGTAATTACCCCTAAAACGGCCGAAGTAAACAGGGCAAATAGGAGCGACGCTTCGAAGTGGGACAGGTTCATCTTGGGCATGGTCAGTCCTTTTTGCCGGTGGCGATTTCCCAGACGTCGACCATGGCCAGCAGGTTGAGGAGTCCGGCGGCTACCAGGAACTTCGTGCCGTAATCATGAACATGGCCGGCCATATCGGGCTGCGAATAGCCTAGCCAGACGGTGAGGAAGTAGAGCACTCCGGAGAGCACGTCGCCGATGAAGCCGCCGTAGTAGATGACCATGGTCAGCAGGTCGCCGCTCTGCGGCTGGAACAGCGTCCCACGCATCATTAATCCCAGTAAGAAGACCAGGATCACTGAAATTCCCAGGACGGCGCCGCGGCCGGGGCGCTTCAATAAAAAATGACCGCCGCCGGGAATCAGCCAGGCCAATACCACCGCGGGGGCCCAAGAGCCCACCGACGGGTTTTCCAATTTTAGAGTTTCCGCCACAGGTTCATTTTATCGCATGATGATGTTGATGCAGATATCGCGAGACGTAGCCCGGGAAATGGTGCGCGCCGAAAGGTGGATCCCGTGGATCTTCCGGGGCATGCGCGTGGTAGTGATTCTGGGAGGCGCGTGGCTGCTCACGTTCATTGCGCGGCGGCTGCTGCGGCGATTTCGCACGTATGCGATGCGGGCCATGAAGAGCCACGGGCACTCGCCTGAAATCGAACTCGAAAAACGCGCAGCCACGATTATGGCGGCACTGGGCAAACTGGCGGCGCTGGCGATCTGGATGGTGGCGCTGGTGATGGCGCTGAACGAATTGACGTTCAACATTCAGCCGCTGCTGGCGGGAATCGGTGTGGCGGGACTGGCGCTGGGGCTGGGGGCACAGACTTTGATCAAGGACTGGCTGGGCGGGCTGCTGGTGCTGCTGGAGGATCAGATCCGCATCGGGGACGTGGTCACCATCAACGGGATTTCCGGCGTGGTGGAGGAAATCAACTTGCGCACGACCGTGCTGCGCGGGGAAAACGGCGCGGTGCATATCATTGCCAACGGGCTGATTAATACGCTTTCGAACATGACTCGGGAGTACGCTTATTTCGTGTTCGAGGCGACGCTGGCACATGGGGCCGACGTCGACCGCGCGTTGCACATCCTAAAAGAAACGGGCGCTGAGGTGGCCGAGGAAGCGGCGTATAAGGAGATGATTCTGGCTCCTATCGAGGTGATGGGGGCGGACCGGTTCGTGGAGCGGGGCGTGGTGATAAGGGCGCGGATCAAGACACTGCCGTCGCGGCAGGCGCTAGTGGGGCGGGAATTCAACCGCCTGGTGAATGCCCGGTTAGCGGCGGAGGGGATTGCATTTCCGCCGGTGACATGATGAGCGTCCGCAGCAAGCCCAGCAGGGCTTTCGAGCGATTTGCGCCATGCGGAATGCCCCTGCGAAAACGCTCATAGAAGGCTCGGTATTTGTGCTATTCTCACAGCGAAACGCACTCTTCCCGCTGTTCTAAGAATCCACATTCCATGACCTCCTTACTTCCTATCGAAGATATCTTACGCAAGCTGAACGTTCCTGAAAAACATGTCGAGCGCTGCAGTTCTTACGGCGTGAAGCTCAAGCTGAGCCTGCTGACTGACCCCGCGCTTCAGAAGCGCGGCAAGCTGATTCTGGTGACGGCCACGTGTCCCACCAAGGCCGGCGAAGGCAAGACAGTGACATCGGTGGGGCTCACGCAGGGGCTGGAAAAATTGGGCAAGCGCGCGATCGTGACTTCGCGCGAGCCGTCGCTGGGTCCGGTGTTCGGGCAGAAGGGCGGCGGCGCGGGCGGCGGACGCGCGCGGGTGGAGCCGGCGGAAAAAATCAATCTGCACTTCCACGGAGATTTTCATGCCATCACCTCGGCGCACAATCTGCTGGCGGCAGTGATTGACGCGCACATCTTCCATGGGAACGAACTGCATTTAGATCCGGACAAAATCACGTGGCCGCGGGCCATGGACATGAACGACCGGGCATTGCGGCGCATCGCGGTGGGCGGGAGCAAATCGACGGGACCGGCGCGCGCTACCGGGTTCGTCATCACGGCGGCGTCCGAGATCATGGCTATTATGGGTCTGGCGAAGGATCGTGAAGATCTGCGACGCCGGCTGGACGCGATCGTCGTGGGGTTGAACCGCTCCGGCGAACCGGTGCGTGCCGCAGAGTTTCAGATTACGGGCAGCCTGATGGCGCTGTTGAATGACGCCATCATGCCGAATCTGGTGCAGACCACGGAAGGGTCGCCGGCGACGGTGCACATCGGACCCTTCGGCAACATTGCGCACGGGACTAGCAGCATTATTTCGCAGGCGATGGGTTTACGGCTGGCCGATTACGTGGTGAACGAGTGCGGGTTCGGTTCCGACCTAGGCGCCGAAAAATATTTCGACCTGGTGATGGGATATTCGGGATTGACGCCGTCGGCGGCGGTGCTAGTTACAACGGCGCGTAGTTTAAAGGTGCAAGGTAACGGGTCATTGACGGCCGGATTGCCGCATCTGGAAAAGCACATCCAGAACCTCCGTGGATTCGGCGTGCCGATCGTGGTGGGGGTGAATCACTTCCCCGACGATACCGAGGCGGAACTCGACGAGCTGAAACAATACTGCGCAAAGCTGAACGTCCCGATGGCGTTCGTCGAGGCCTTCACCAAGGGCGGCGCGGGCGCGACGGAGCTGGCGGCGAAGGTGATTGAGGCTGCCGACGGCGGACACGAGAAAGACGTCCACGCGATTTATCCGTTGAAGGCGCCGCTGGCGGAAAAGATCAACACCATCGCCCAGAAGATCTACGGGGCCGCGGATGTGACGTTCACGGAAGCGGCACAGGACAAACTGCAGAAGCTGACCGATTTCGGCTTCGGCAATCTGCCCATTTGCATGGCGAAGACGCAGTATTCGTTCTCGGACGATCCGGAGAAGCTCGGTGTGCCGACGGGTTGGACGCTGCATGTGACCGACATTCTGCTGTCGGCGGGCGCGGGCTTCGTAGTGGTGGTGTCGGGCAGTATGATGCTGATGCCGGGGCTGGGTAAGATTCAGCGCGGGTTCGACATCGACGTCGACGCGGACGGGAACATCACGGGCCTGGCGTAGTCCGGCGGCTGCACGCACAAAGAGCGCAGGTGGCGGCTGGCGATCTGGCGCCGGCTCACCTGCTCGAAGTGGGCTTTGGAGCGCCACTTCAGCAAGCGATATTGGGTGTGGGTGAGTCCCATTTCCAGACAGATTTGCTGCTGACTTTGTTCCTGCATATAAAAACGCGACAGTATTTCGCCTTCGCGTTGTGATAAATGAGCCAGAGTCCAGCGCACTAAATCCTGCTGCTCGCGGGAAATCATTTCGGTTTCAGGTGTAGCGCGCGGGCTGGCGAGCCAGAAAGCCGAGCCAATATCGACTTGATTGCGGCGCGTCGAGGCGGCGTCGTCGATGTAGCCGGAAACCTTGCGGCGCGCGATGGTGCGGGCGAAGGCCATCAGGCGGTGAGGCTCGCGCAGCTGGCCGCGCTGGATGGCGATGACCACATCCACAAAGATGCTGTGCACCTTGTCGTGAAAATCCTGGGAGCGGAGCTGACGCGCCAAATACGGGCGCAGACCGGTGGATATGAAGTCATACAGCTCAGCCATTCCGGCGGCATCGCCGCGCTGAACACGGCGCACCAAGTCTAGATTTTGGGCGGGGTTGGGGGTGGGGGTGTGGGGGATCGCAGGGCCGATATCGATCCGTTCGAGTGCCAGACAAGCGGCTGAGGCCATAGGTTTCTCCGTTTTCGACAGTTAGGACATAGGCAATCCGCTGCCCAATGCCGCGGACGTCCCCGGCGGGATGCAGAAATGCGGCCTTTTGTGGCTTATGCGGGGTAAGTGGCGGAATATAGCTTGTACTTATGCTGCTTTCGGTTAAAGGCTAGTTCGCGCGGGCCGCGTTTCTATACGCAATATCGCGGAAGTGTGCGCGGTTCGGGTGGGCGCGCGTGTGATATGCTTCTGAAACTGGTCGCGAGGCCTACCCATTCGACATGCGCCTCAAGCAACTTTCCCCGCACGCGAACCGATCTCCGGGGGATCGCAATTTTCTGGATCCCACCCATCCTGCGCTCGAAATCTTGAATCTGGTCCATGACGCTGTAGTTGCGGCGGACGGGCAGCAGGCAATCGTTCTGTTCAACCAGCGCGCGGAAGCTCTGCTCGGATACCGGGCGGAGGAAGTTTTGGGCAAACCGCTGGAGTCCCTGCTGGTGGCGGGGCGCAAAGAGACCAGTTGGCGGCGCAAGAACGGGAGTGAGTTTTTGGGAGGGTCGTC
>Ga0265314_10004379_pt1 | contig 13133 bp, 13 predicted proteins | sample 4126metaG_FD_203106 | JGI IMG/M metagenome (GOLD analysis project Ga0265314, IMG submission 203106) | Rhizosphere microbial communities from Carex aquatilis grown in University of Washington, Seatle, WA, United States - 4-1-26 metaG | ecosystem: Host-associated > Plants > Roots > Rhizosphere >... | reverse complement strand
TGTCCTTCGGCAGGCAGTAACCGCCATAACCGAACGAAGGGTTGTTGTAGTGGTCGCCGATGCGCGGATCGAGGCTGACCCCCTGGATGATCTGCTTCGTATCCAGGCCGTGCGTCGCCGCATAGGTGTCGAGTTCGTTGAAATACGCGACACGCATGGCCAGGTAGGTGTTGGCGAACAGCTTGATCGCCTCGGCCTCGGTAGAGTCGGTGAACAGCGTGGCGATGTTCTGCTTGACCGCGCCTTGCTTCAGCAGGTTGGCGAAAGTCTCGGCGCGCTTGGAGCGTTCGCCGACAACGATGCGCGACGGGTGCAGGTTGTCATGCAGCGCACGGCCTTCGCGCAGGAACTCGGGCGAGAAGATCAGGTTTTCGCACTTGAATTTTGCGCGCGCATTCACCGTGTAACCGACCGGGATGGTGGACTTGATAACCATCACCGCCTGCGGGTTGATGCTCAGCACATCCTGGATCACCGCCTCGATGGATTTGGTGTTGAAATAGTTGGTGTCGGCGTCGTAGTCCGTCGGCGTGGCGATGATCACATAGTCCGCCCCGGTGTAGGCCTCGCGCTTGTCGAGCGTGGCCTTGAAGTTGAGCGTCTTGTGTTGCAGATAATCTTCGATCTCCACATCTTCGATGGGAGACTGCTTGCGATTGAGCATATCGACTTTTTCGGGGACGATGTCGAGCGCAACGACCTCGTTATGCTGGGCAAGCAGGATGGAGTTGGAGAGCCCTACGTAACCGGTACCGGCGATGGCGATCTTCATGGATTGGACGTCAGCGAACGTTGAGAAAGATGGCGCGCATTATACGCGATAGGGGATTACAGGCATCTTTCAGGCGTTTGCCAGGGCACGCTCGATCTTGGCATCTGCCTCGGTTGCCAAGGCGGTCAATCGGGCATCGCCAAGTATCTTCATCATGCCGGTAGGCTTGGCAAACTCCAGAGATATCCTTCCCGGCGCAACCTCGCGTATCACCGCATTGCAGGGCAGCAGGCTTGCAACGTCGCTGTTCGCGGTATAGGCCTCGTAGGCCAGATTTGGATTGCATGCGCCGAGGATGACGGTAGGGATGATTTCCTTGCCAGCCTTCTCCTTGATCTTGCAGTGCATGTCGATGCGTGTGAGGATGCCGAAACCCTCGGCGGCAAGCGCTTTGGTGGTGCGTTCGATGGCCTGCTCGACGGTGGAATCGATCTCGCGTTTGAAATTGATACTCATGTTAGGACTCTTTCTTGAGATTATCAGGCCAGAATTCCGGCTTGCTGAAGTTGCGACGATACTGCTTTCGTCAGGGCAGGTGCAAGGCAATCCAGCTCGACCACATCCGGCGTGGAGCGCAACCAGGTAAGCTGGCGTTTCGCCAGTTGCCGCGTGGCGGCGATGCCTTTCTCCGATAATCCGGCTTCGTCGATCTCGCCCTCGAGAAACTCCCAAGCCTGCCGGTAACCCACGCAGCGCATCGAAGTCAGGTCGCGGTGCAGTGCATATCTCTGGCGCAGGGCGCGCAGTTCGTCCACCAGCCCGTCTTTAAGCATCTGCCCGAAGCGCAGCGCGATGCGCTGGTGCAGTATGGCACGGTCGGATGGGACGAGGGCGATGGGCAGGGCGCGGTAAGGGAATGGAGATCGTTCCTGCAGTTGGATGAGTTCGGACATCGGTTTGCCCGAGACAAGATATATCTCCATCGCGCGCTGGATGCGTTGCGTGTCGGTGGCGTGCAGACGTGCCGCAGTCTCGGCATCCACCTTGGCCAGTTCGGCATGCAGGTGTTCGATGCCGCGCTGCGCGATGATCGTATCCAGCTTTGCGCGCACCGCAGCATCCGCCTGCGGCAAGGGACTCAACCCTTCGCGCAGCGCCTTGAAGTAGAGCATCGTGCCGCCGACCAGCAGTGGGATCTTGCCGCGCGCGGTGATGTCCGCCATCAGGCGCAGCGCATCTTTGCGGAAAGCGGCGGCGGAATATGCGTCCGTCGGATCGATGATGTCGATGAGGTGATGCGGTGCGCGGGCGAGCGTGGCGGCATCCGGCTTGGCCGTACCGATGTCCATGTCGCGGAACACCAGCGCCGAATCCACGCTGATGAGCTCCACCGGGAATTTCTGCACCAGCTCGACGGCGACGCCGGTCTTGCCGCTGGCTGTGGGGCCCATCAGGAAGATCGCGGGCGATTTCATTTCCCGCGCATAAACATCGCATCCAACTCCGCCAGCGTAACCTGGAACCACGTCGGCCGCCCATGGTTGCACTGGTCAGCGCGTTCGGTCTGTTCCATCTCGCGCAGGATAGCGTTCATCTCGGGCAGGCTCAGTTGCTGGTTGGCGCGCACGGCGGAATGGCAGGCGAGGGTGGCGAGCAGTTCGTTGCGGCGCTCGGTGAGGGCGCGTGATGCGCCGAAGTCGCGCAGTTCGTGCAGCACTTCGCGCGCGGCGGTTTCGGCATGCGATTGCTTGAGCATGGCGGGCATGGCGCGCACCGCGAGGGTGTTGGTGGAGAGAGGGGCAATGTCGAAGCCCAGGCGTTGCAGCGCTTCCTGTTCTTCTTCGGCGGTGGCGATGTCCAGCGCTTCGGCGGCGAAAGTGACCGGGATGAGCAGCGGCTGGGTGGGCATCTGCTGGGCGTCGAAGGCGGTCTTCAATCTTTCGTACACGATGCGTTCATGGGCGGCGTGCATGTCCACCACGATGAGGCCTTGCTGATTCTGGGCGAGAATGTAGATGCCGGAAAGTTGGCCGAGGGCGAAGCCGAGCGGATGTTCATCTGATGCGAATGTCGGAGAAGCAATCCCCCTCAGTCCCCCCTTGTCAGGGGAAATGTCTGCTCCTCCCCTGACAAGGGGAGGTTGGGAGGGGTTTGAGTTTTCAGAATACGATTCCCAAAGACGATAGCTTGCTTGCTGCTGAGCGGCGGTAAATGGAATGCGTTGTTGCTGCATAGTTGCGAACGAAGTATTCGGTTTGCTCTCTTGCAGTGCGGTAGTTGGCGCAGGTGCAGATCCCTGCATCGTCGCGCTCAGCGCATCCTGCAAGGCATGGAACACGAACTGGTGGATGCCTTGGCTCTCGCGGAAGCGCACTTCACTCTTGGCCGGGTGCACGTTCACGTCCACCTGCTCCGGCGGCATTTCGAGGAACAGCACGAAGGCGGGGTGGCGTTGGTGGTGCAGGATGTCCTGATAAGCCTGGCGCACGGCGTGCATCAGCACCTTGTCGCGCACGAAGCGGCCGTTGACGAAGAAGTATTGCTCGTCGCGCGTGGAGCGGGAGTAGGCGGGCAGGGCGGCGATGCCGTAGAGGTGCAGGTTCGCGACTTCCTTTTCGACAGCGACTGCATGCTGGCCGAATTCGGAGCCGAGGATGGCGGTGATCCTCAAACCCAACCCCTCCCGACCTCCCCTTGTCAGGGGAGGAGTTGCGGCCAGTTGCCACACCATCTTCCCATTGTGCTGCAACGAAAACGCCACATCCGGCCGTGACAGCGCAATGCGCTTGAACGTCTCCTCACACCAGGCGAACTCGGTGCTCTCGCTCTTGAGGAATTTGCGCCGCGCAGGGGTGTTGAAATACAGCTCGCGCATCTCGACACAGGTGCCGTGCGCATGCGCGGCGGGTGAAGCTGCACTTTGCGTGCCGTCGGCTGCTTCGATCTTCCAGGCATGCTCGGCATCGGCGTTGCGGCTGGTCAGGATGACCTGCGCCACGGCAGCCATGCTGGCTAGCGCCTCGCCGCGGAAGCCCATGCTGGCGACGCGTTGCAGATCGTCGAGCGAGGCGATCTTGCTGGTGGCATGGCGCATCAGCGCCAGTGGCAGTTGTTCCTTGGCGATGCCGCCGCCGTTGTCGCGCACTCTCAGCAGTTTGATGCCACCGTTCTCCAGTTGCACGGCGATGTCTGTCGCACCTGCATCCAGGCTGTTCTCCAGCAGTTCTTTCAGTGCCGAAGCCGGGCGTTCAATGACCTCGCCGGCGGCGATCTGGTTGATGAGCAGGTCGGGAAGCAAGTGGATGGTGGACATGCGCCGGATTATAACGGATAGGCGCAGTGCGTTTTGCCGTGCAACAACACGTCATAGTCCCTGCTACAATCTGCCCATGACGTTCTACGCATTCATTGCAGTCGGTCTGGGTGCAGCCATCGGTGCATGGCTGCGCTGGGGTCTGGGTTTGTGGTTCAACCCTGCCGTGCCTGAACTACCCTTGGGTACGCTCTCCGCCAATCTGGTCGGCGGTTATCTGATCGGGTTGTCAGTCGCGTTCTTCATGCAACACCCCGGCCTGTCGCCGGAATGGCGTCTGCTCATCATCACCGGCTTCCTCGGTGGGCTCACCACCTTTTCCACCTTCTCGGCTGAGACCGTCACGCTGCTTTTGCGTGGTCAATATTCCTGGGGCGTGGCGATCATTGCCGCACACCTCGGTGGTTCGCTATTGATGACGGTGCTGGGGATGCAGACGTTCAAATGGCTACAAGCGGGAGGTTGATATGCAAGGCGTGTATCTGAAATTCTATCTGACCGAGAAACATCACCATCATGGCAAGTTGTTGCAAGAGTGGCTGCTGGAGAAAGCCAAGTCACTGGGCGTGCCGGGCGGCTCGGTGTTCCGCGCGGTGGCGGGGTTCGGACGCCACGGGCATATGCATGAAGACAGCTTCTTCGAACTGGCGGGCGATTTACCGGTACAGGTCGAGTTCGTGCTCGACAGCCAGCAAGCCGAACAACTACTCGCTGCGATCAACGCGGAACAACTGAACCTGCCGTACGTACGCTATGCAGTTGAAGCGGGCACGACAGGCTCAAAGAAATAACGACTACTTCTTTTTGCCTGAAAGCAGCGCCTCGATCTCGATCTCGGCTGCTATCCAGTAATCCATCGAACCGGCCACGAAGCCGTTCTTCTCGGCGATGAAATAAGCCGCGTCCTGAACCATCCTGTAGCGTTGTTCCGGAGACAGAGTTGCCACCTTGGCAGGCGCAGCAGCTTGGGCGCGCGGTGCGGCTGGCTTTTTTGCGACAGCGGTCGCAGCGGGCTTGGCGGCTGGCGTTGCGGTCTTCTTGACTGTCGTTACCGGCTTTTTGACCGTAGTGGCAGGTTTCTTGGCGGTTACCGTCTTGGTCGTCGTCTTGCTGGTAGCGGCAGTTGTCTTCTTGGCTACGGGCTTCGCGGCGGGCTTCTTCGCGGTGGTGGATTTTGATGTGGCCATGATGCTTACCTTTCAAAAATGAACCTCAATGGGAGAGGCGTCCCGTTTCCACTATCTGTGATTCTAAACCTATTGACTCACAATACGCAGTCTATGGTTTTTTTGTTTCAAAGATAAAACACTCCTCCCGGGCAAGTCTGCGATTGTTCGATGCGTGACAGTGTCGGCAACAGGTTCAATCCGGTCTGGGTCTTGAGTGTCTCTGCATGTTCCTTGAGGTCGTCCAGTCCTATGCGGATAGGTTCGCCCGTCGCCGCCAGCGCGATGACATTGCCGCTTTCTGTGGAAGGAAAGGCCAATGCGCGCGTGTCGAAAGCGTCGCGCAGACGCTCCAGGCTGGTGGCGAAGCCGCGGCTGCGGCCGAGCAGGTTCACCGCCATCACGCCGTTGTCGTTCAGGCGCGCGCGGCACATCTGGTAGAACGGCAACGAGTCCAGTTCACCCGGTCGCGCGTCTTCATCGAAACCGTCCACCAGAATCAGGTCATAGTTCTTGTCGTTCTCGGCGATGAACTGCACACCGTCGGCGATCACGATGTTCATGCGTTTCGGATCGTCCGGCAACTTGAAGAACTGGCGTGCTGCTGCCACCACACGCGGCTCGATCTCGACCACGGTCAGTTTTGCCAGCGGGAAGTTGCGGTACAGGAACTTGGTGAGCGAGGCAGCGCCGAGGCCGATGAGCAGCACCTTGCGCGGGAAGTGCGAGTCGTCCCGGACGAGCAGGCTCGCCATCATCTCCTTGGTGTAGTCGAGCTCCAAGTGCCAGGGACGAGCGATGCGCATGGCGCCTTGTATCCAGAGTGAGCCGAAATGCAGATAGCGGACGCCAGCCTCTTCGCTGATATCGATGGGGTAACTCATTGTGCCTGGGTGGAAGAGTTGGCGGAGCGGAGATATCTCTTGCTGACGAGGCGCACCAGTGCGAACAACAGCTCGGCCAGTAACAGGATGGCGAGAGCGACACATGCGCCGAACACCAGCGCATCCTGGTTCAGCGGGACCGCATAGCTGTATTGAGACAGCGCCTCATCCAGTATCTCTTTGTCGCCATGCAACAGGATGTGCATCGCCTTCATCGGCAAGCTGGTATTCAATGCAGCCATGTCATTCTCGAAACGTTGCTTGCGCGCAACCATCTTCTCGATCGCCAAGCCTTCTTCTTGAAAGGGCTTTTCACTGCTGGTGCGGTGCAGTTCGATCAGCTTGTTCATGTCGCCGCCGAAATACTTGTTCGCAATCTCCTGGAACGGCAGCAGATTGACGCTCACCTCGCGCAGATGCGCATCGACGCGCTTCTGGTATTGGTCGACGAAATTGGGTATCTGCAGCCCGAACAACAGCGAGATGCACGCCACGAGGATCATCAGATAGCGGTAGAGGATAGCGCCCATGATTCAGCGAGGTGCCATATGGTTAAGTAGCCAGCGCGCCCATTCGGTCACTTCCGTCGCACTCATGCCCAGCGTGGCCTTTTGCTTCACCAATTCGTCACCCGCAGCGCCGTGCAGATGGACGCCGAGCAGCAACGCCTGATCGGCACTCAGCCCCTGCGCGATGAAAGCGGCGATCATGCCGGCCAGCACATCGCCCATGCCTGCACTGCTCATGCCGGGATTGCCGGTCTCGTTCAAATACAGTTTGCCGTCGCTGGTGGCGCACAGACTTCCGGCGCCTTTCAGCACCACGCTGCCACCAAGACGCTTGGCCAGTGCGCGTGCAGCAGCGGGACGGTCCTTCTGTATGTCTTCGGTCTTGCAGGCCAGCAGGCGTGCAGCTTCGCCGGGATGCGGGGTGGAAACGACAGGCGCTTTACGGCCATGCAGCATGCCGCGCAGGTCGGGACGCACGGCGATTAGGTTGAGCGCATCGGCATCCAGCACCAGGGGAATGTCGAGCTGCAAAGCGTCATACAACAGCTTTTGCGCCGACAGGCTTTGTCCCAGACCGCAGCCGATCAGCAACACACTCGTCTTGGGCGACTTCAGGGCATCTATGGCTGAATGCAGCATCAGCTCCGGCATCAATTCGTCGATCGCCTGCGCGTTCTCTGCCAGCAAGCCGACATGCACGCAGCCAGCACCCATCTTGTGCGCGGCCCGTCCGGCCAGCAGCGCCGCGCCGACCATGCCCGTGCTGCCGCCGATGACGGTGACCGTACCGAACATGCCTTTATTGCTGTCCTTGGGGCGGGGTTTGAGGAAGGCTGCGACCTGCTTGCGGGTGATGGGAGTAGGGCGGGCGTTTGCCATGTCGTTTTCCTCGGGTTCGTGAGTCGGCTGCATTATAATTACATACTATTCACAACGTCTTAAAAGTGACCGAGTCATGTTCCGCACTTCGATAGGTAAAGCCGCCCTTTCCGCCTTCCGTCTCGACAAACTGCGCACCGCGCTGGCCGCCAACAAGTCTGGCGTCACCCTCGAAGATACCCGCCACTGCTACTTCGTCGAACTATCCGCCGAGCTTGCACCGGACGAAAGCATCCTGCTGGATCGGCTGCTCGGACTGGACAAGGGTGCAGGCGAGCCGCTAATTGCGGGGAAGACACAGAACCTGCTGGTCGTGCCGCGTCTGGGCACCATTTCGCCGTGGTCTTCCAAGGCCACCGACATCGCAAAGCATTGTGCCTTGCCGCAGGTTACGCGCATCGAGCGCGGCGTGGTGTATTACCTCAAGAGCAAGAGCGGCAAGCCGCTGACCGATGCCGAGAAAAAAGCCGTGTTGCCGCTGCTGCACGACCGCATGACCGAATCGGTGGTGTCCGATATCGCAGGCATCGAAGACAAGATTTTCAAGCACGGCACGCCGCAGCCGCTCTCCAGCGTGGACATTCTCAAAGGCGGCAAGTCCGCACTCGAAGCCGCCAACCGCGAATTAGGCCTGGCGCTCTCTGCCGACGAGATCGACTACCTGGTGGAGAACTTCACCAAGCTCGGCCGCAACCCCACCGATGTCGAACTGATGATGTTCGCGCAGGCCAACTCCGAACATTGCCGCCACAAGATATTCAACGCCGACTGGGTCATCGACGACGAGCAAAAGGCCATCTCGCTGTTCGGCATGATCCGCAACACGCACAAGCTGCATCCCGAAGGCACGGTGGTGGCGTATTCCGACAATTCTTCCGTCATCGAAGGTGCCGAGATCGAGCGCTTCTATCCGCGTGCCGGTGGCGATTATGCTTTCAGCAAGGAGCTCACCCATACCCTGATGAAGGTGGAGACGCACAACCACCCGACCGCCATCGCGCCGTTCGCCGGTGCGGCCACCGGCAGCGGCGGCGAGATCCGCGACGAAGGCGCCACCGGCACCGGCTCCAAACCCAAGGCGGGGCTGACGGGCTTCTCGGTCTCCAACCTCAACATCCCCGGCTTCGAGCAGCCGTGGGAATCCGATCCCATCGGCAAACCGGGACGCATCGCCACACCGCTGCAGATCATGATCGACGGCCCGCTCGGCGGCGCCGCGTTCAACAACGAATTCGGCCGTCCCAACCTCACCGGTTACTTCCGCACCTTCGAAGAGAAAGCCAACGGCGAGGTGCGCGGCTACCACAAGCCCATCATGATCGCGGGCGGTGTCGGCAACATCCGTGCTGACCACACGCACAAACACGACCTGCCGGAAGGCGCTGTGCTCATCCAGCTTGGCGGCCCCGGCATGTTGATCGGCCTGGGCGGCGGTGCGGCATCCAGCATGGATACCGGTGCCAATGCCGAGAATCTGGACTTCGATTCCGTACAGCGCGGCAACCCCGAGATGCAACGCCGTGCGCAGGAAGTCATCGACCGTTGCTGGCAGATGGGCGACAACAACCCCATCCTCTCCATCCACGATGTGGGCGCGGGCGGTATCTCCAATGCGCTGCCGGAACTGGTGCATGGCGGCGGCAAGGGCGCGAAGTTCGAATTGCGTAAAGTGCCGAACGAAGAGCGCGGCATGACGCCGATGCAGATCTGGAGCAACGAGGCGCAAGAACGCTATGTACTGGCCATCCCGGTCGAGCGCGTGCTGGAATTCCAGGCGCTGTGCGAGCGCGAGCGTTGCCCGTTCGCTGTGTTGGGTACGGCCATTCGCGAAGATCAGCTCATCGTGCATGACGAAGAGTTCGGCAACAACGCTGTGGATATGCCACTCTCGGTGTTGCTCGGCAAGCCGCCCAAGATGACACGCAATGTGAAGCGCGAGAAAGTCGCGCTGCCCAAGTTCGACACCAGCAACATCGTGCTGAAAGAAGCCATCGCGCGCGTGCTGCGTTTGCCTTCCGTGGCCGACAAGACCTTCCTCATCTCCATCGGAGACCGTACCGTGGGCGGCATGACCGCGCGCGACCAGATGGTCGGCCCGTGGCAAGTGCCGGTGGCCGATGTGGCCGTCACGCTCATGGGCTACAACACCAACCTCGCGGAAGCCTTCGCCATGGGCGAACGCACGCCTATCGCCGTGCTCAACGCACCGGCATCGGGACGCATGGCTATCGGCGAGGCGATCACCAACATCGCCGCGGCGCAGATCGAAAAGATCGGCGACATCAAACTCTCTGCCAACTGGATGGCCGCCGCCGGACATCACGGTGAAGACGCCGCGCTGTATGACACCGTCAAGGCCGTGGGCATGGAGCTGTGCCCGCAGCTCGGTATCAGCATTCCGGTGGGTAAGGACTCCATGTCGATGAAGACGACATGGAAGGAGGGGGAGCAGAGCAAGGCCGTCACCGCACCCTTGTCACTCATCGTCACCGCCTTCGCGCCCTGTCCCGATGCGCGCAAGACACTCACGCCGCAACTCGTGCCCGACACCGACACCGTCGTGCTGCTATTCGATCTGGGCTGCGGCAAGAACCGCATGGGCGGTTCGGCGCTGGCGCAGGTGTACAAGCAGATCGGCGATGTGGCGCCGGACGTGGATAGCGCCAAGAAGCTCAAAGCCTTCTTCAACCTCATCCAACGCTTCAATCGCGAAGGCAAGCTGCTGGCCTACCACGACCGCTCTGACGGCGGCATGCTGGCGGCCTTGTGCGAGATGACTTTTGCTTCGCACATCGGTCTGGATATCCGCCTGGACGAATGCAAGGGCGATGATCTCGGCATCCTCTTCAACGAAGAACTCGGCGCGCTGGTACAAGTGCGTCGCGATGACCTGGCCGACATCTTCGTGCAGTGCGACGACGCCGGTCTGATCAACGTGCATGAAGTGGCGCGCCTCAACACCAGCGGCAGCATCACCATCTCGCGCGGCAAGACGCAGCTGTATAGCGAGAACGCCATCACGCTGCGCCGCATCTGGTCCGAGACGACATATCAATTGCAAAAACTGCGCGACAACCCGACCTGTGCGCAGCAAGAATTCGACCGCACACTGGATGCGAACGATCCCGGTTTGCACGTGAAACTGTCTTATGACCTCAATGAGAGTCCATTCCCCGTTCGCCCTGAGCTTGTCGAAGGGAAGGGGAATGTCGACGCTCATCCTTCGACAAGCTCAGGACGAGCGGTGCTGAATTCGCGTCCCCGTATGGCCATTCTGCGCGAGCAGGGGGTGAACGGTCATGTGGAGATGGCAGCCGCCTTCGACCGTGCCGGATTCGCCGCCGTGGACGTGCACATGAGCGACATCATCAGCGGCCGTGTGAAGTTGGCCGATTTCAAAGGTGTGGTGGCGTGCGGCGGATTCTCTTACGGCGATGTGCTGGGGGCGGGCGAGGGCTGGGCGAAATCCATCCTGTTCAATCCCAGGGCGCGCGATGAGTTCGAAGCCTTCTTCCGGCGTAGCGATACGTTCGCACTGGGCGTGTGCAACGGCTGCCAGATGATGAGCAACCTGCACGAGATCATCCCCGGTGCGGAGAACTGGGCGCACTTCTCGCGCAACCAGTCGGAACAGTTCGAAGCGCGCTTCGTCATGGTGGAAGTGCAGCCAACACCTTCCATCCTGTTCAAAGGCATGGAAGGCAGCCGCATGCCCATCGTGGTGGCGCACGGCGAAGGCTATGCCGATTTCGGCGGCACCAAGCGCCTGCATGCCGTGCAGCCGCTGGTCACACTGCGCTATGTCGACCACAACGGCAAACCGACGACCACCTATCCGCTCAACCCCAACGGCTCGCCGCAAGGTATCACCGGGCTCACCACGCCGGATGGCCGCTTCAGCATCATGATGCCGCATCCCGAGCGCGTGTTCCGCGCTGTGCAGAACTCCTGGTATCCAAAGGAGTGGCAAGAGAACGGCGCGTGGTTGCGCATGTTCCAGAATGCGCGGAAGTGGGTGGAGTAGGTATTTTCGAAATATTTCCGTTCGCACTGATAACCAACCACTTGGCAACCGTCTTTTGGTTGCTTAGTGGGATGGCTAGTTGTTTCACCAGTAGTTCCATCAGTGCCGCGCATGGCGCGGTATATCGAAGGGTAGGGTGGGGATTCAGAAAATAAAAAGGCGACCAGTTGGTCGCCTTTTTATTTTCATCAAGACCAGAACGCTTACTTCTTGTCGCCTTTTGCTGCATCCTGAATCTTTTCACCGGTTTTTTCGACCTGCTGGCCGGTCTTGTCTACTGCATTGTCAACTGCCTTGCCCGCCTTCTCTGCCGGGCCGGGCTCTTTCTGGCAGCCAGCCATTACCGCAATGAGCGCACCCATCATGATGGCGATGCCAATGGTTTTGTTCAGTTTCATTTTTATCTCCTGATGATGGAAAGAAAGTACATCCTCAAGCGTGCTTGATCGCTTCCTTTGCGTCACCAAAGGCTTTTTCGGCTTTTCCGGAGATCTGCTTGTTGAGGCCTTTGACTTGTTGTTCCTTGCTGCCGGTCAACTTGCCTGCTTCTTCCTGCACCTTGCCGGCGATGTCTTTTACAGCACCTTTGACTTGATTTTTGTTCATTTTGAATTCCCTCACTTTGATTAACAGGTCATCCCTGTGGAGGCATCAGATTGAACGAAACCTTGCTGCAAATCTGTGCGCTAACGTACTCTTCTTAACCTGAATGCAGTTCAACATCAAAATCCCGCACCCAGAGTGCATGTTCCAGAATCCAAGGAGGTAGGTGGGGTCGGTTGTTGGTGTCGAAATTGAAAAAGGCGACCTGGAGGTCGCCTTTGCTTTGGTGCGTCAGGAAATGTATTGCGAACCTGATCCCATCAGTTCCTTAGTCGCTCTGGCAGACTTACGGCTTGCGGCGTTTGGAGGACAGGTGCTGTTTGCCCTGCACCAGATCCTTCTTCGGAATCCAGCTGCTCTTCGACTTGGGCCTGTCGGGCTGAATGTTCTGGCCCTGGTGGCTGTGTTGAGCCACCCTGTAGCTCTGAATCGCCGCCAGCAACTGCTCTTGGGTGACCTGAATACTTGGGTGCTTGACCTTGGGATCAAAGTTGGTGAGCTGTTGCTTGAGGTGGACCAGCCGGGCGGCGCTGTCGTCCTTGGCGCGCTGCCCCGTCATCATCGCCTGCCCCTCGGCCGAGAGGGTATAGCCACCCTCTGCCTCGGCGATCAGGCCACAAACGCCCATGCGCGCAAATGCATCCACCAGTTTGGACTTGGCCGGAATCTCGCCGTGCTGCACCATGGCCAGCGCGGTGATGATCTCGTCCAGCGCGGCTGGGCGGCGCTTGGCCGCAACAGTGAGGGACAACAGCAGGGCGGCATCGACATCGTAAACGGGGTACATGGTGAACCTTTGCAGAGTTAGCGTGCGTCCGAGACGGACTTGAGAGCGAGAGTGTAATGGATGCGGGCCGGTTAAGGCGGGTAACTGGTAGTCTCTGCTACAGTTTCCAAGCGAAACGGGTCAGCTTCGGTTTTACTCTTCATTTCGGCGAGCTACCAAAACTATTGTGATGCTGAGCTAGCCCGTCTTTCCCAGACAGTTCAATTCAGCACCACACAGTTGGCCTCTTCAAACGCAACCGGGCTGACATAACCCA
>Ga0265314_10004378_pt1 | contig 13138 bp, 15 predicted proteins | sample 4126metaG_FD_203106 | JGI IMG/M metagenome (GOLD analysis project Ga0265314, IMG submission 203106) | Rhizosphere microbial communities from Carex aquatilis grown in University of Washington, Seatle, WA, United States - 4-1-26 metaG | ecosystem: Host-associated > Plants > Roots > Rhizosphere >... | reverse complement strand
CTGGCAAAATCCCACGGTCCGCTTCGGATCGGTATCGGTGGTCCCGTCGGATCGGGCAAGACCGCGCTGATGGATCTGCTCTGCAAGTCGATGCGCGAGCGCTATGACATCGCGGCGATCACCAACGACATCTACACCAAATGGGACGCGGAATTCCTGGTGCGTTCGGGCTCGCTGACGCCGGATCGGATCGCCGGCGTCGAGACCGGCGGCTGCCCGCACACCGCGATCCGCGAGGACGCCTCGATGAACCTGGCCGCGGTCGCCGACATGCGCGCGAAATTTCCAGATCTCGATCTGGTGCTGATCGAATCCGGCGGCGACAATCTCGCGGCGACCTTCTCGCCGGAACTCGCGGATTTGACCATCTACGTGATCGACGTCGCAGCCGGCGACAAGATCCCGTCCAAGGGCGGCCCGGGCATTACCCGATCGGACCTCTTGGTGATCAACAAGATCGACCTGGCGCCGCATGTCGGCGCGTCGCTGCAGAAGATGGACACCGATGCCAAGCGGATGCGCGGCGAGCGGCCGTTCGTGATGACCAATCTGAAGAAGAGCGAAGGCCTCGATCGCATCATCGGCTTCATCGAGGCCAAGGGAGGACTCAAGGGAGGGCTCAAGGGTGGGCTGAAGCCCGCGGCGCAAACCAGGGCCGGCTGAGGAGACCGCCAAAGCGAGCGAATTGTCGTTAACCTTTACTTTCTCTTCGGGAGCCGAAATTTGCTCGCAATACAAAGGTCCTCGTCACCCGCGAAGGTCGCCCGGTCGAGCCGGGCGATGACGGTTTGTGTGCAGGGATGGGCGACTTAGAACGATTTTACGCTTCGGTCCGGAACAAAATTGAGCCGGCTTGATTGAGACACTCTGGCGCGGCCCAGCCACGATAGGCGGGCGGACCGTATCCAGCTTTCTCGCCCATCGCGGTTGCGCACCAATGATCGCTCCTTCACTATCCCCGACCATCGGTTGCCTGCATTTTGTTGCAGTTTGTTGCCGTCGCGGCGAATGTCACTCATGCTTGATTCTGTTTTGAGCCAACCCCTCTTTTTCGAGTAAGCGCGTGGTTCGGCTGGGCTTCATCATCGGACTTGTCGCGCTGATCGGGGTTCTGCTCTCCGGGCTTGCGGCCTATCGCGTTCACGATCAGGAATTGACGCTGGACGGCATTGCGATGGCGCGCGCGATCGACGTCCACGCCAGCCTGGTCCAGGACCGCTTGACCGAACGCGAACTGCTCGCCCGCGTCGCCTCGGGCCTGTTCCACACGCCATCGGTGATCAGGGCCGACATGCTGCAACCGCTGCGGGCTTCGATCTATGCGTTCAAGACCGATTTCGTGGTGGCCGGCTGGATCGCGCGACTGCAGCCGGACGAACTGGATGCGGCGCGGGCAGAGCTGGCCAGGGCCGGATTTCCCAATCCCACCATTCGCGGCTACGACGATTCGCCGCGGGATACCCGCGCGCTGACCAAGCCGATCGACGTGTTGATGGACGTCGAGCCGCGCAACGCGCAAACCATGGTGCTGGCCGGCCGGTCCCTCGATCAGGATCCGATCCTTGGACCGATGTTCGCGCAGGCCATGGCGGACCAAAAGCCGGTCGCGTCCGATCCGGTCACGCTGTTGCGCCCGGACGGGCCGATCGGCCTCGTGCTTGCGGCCCCGGTGATGCAGGACGGCAGCAATGCGCCGGTCGGCTTCGTGACGTTTTCCTACGAGCTGGCGCCGTTGATGCTTACCAATGACGATCTCTCGCTGTTCTCGGTCGTGCTGAAGGACCCCCGCGGCGCCGATCGGGAGCTGATCGCCAACGACCAGGGCGTGGTTTCGACGCGCTCGGTCGATCCGTCGGGCCCGCCGCCGTCGGCGACGCGAACGGTGATGTTCGGGAACCGCGACTGGACGCTCAGCTATTACGCCAAGACCAACGCGGTGAAGCGCGCCACCCAGACCGCGACGATCGCGGCCGCGATCGGCCTGGCGCTGACCGGCATCGTCTGCGGGCTGTTCGGCTATGTCGCCTACAACAATTTGCGGCTCAGCCGTGAAATCCAGGTCAGGATCGGATTCGAGCGCCGGCTGACGGCTGTGATCGATGAGCTCAACCACCGGGTCAAGAACATCCTGGCGGTGATCCAGTCGATCGTGACGCGGACGCTGCGCCATGGTTCGGACATCGACGTCGCGCGCGACCTGCTGATCGGCCGGATCCATGCCATGTCGAACGTGGTCTCGCTGCTCAGCGAAAGCCAGTGGCAGGGCGTCAGGCTGTTCGAGGCCCGCGCGATCCCGCATGCCGAGCGCATCGCGGTCTCAGGCCCCGATATCGCGGTCAGCGCCCGCGCCGCGCAGAGCCTGTCGCTGTTGTTCTTCGAGCTGGCGTCGCATTCCGACGAGGGGCTTTCGCTGGTCGGCAAGCACCCGCATATCGTCGTGCATTGGGAAGTGACGGGCGAGGAGCCCGACACCATCTTCCACTTCCGCTGGGAGGAGTTCAACACCAGCGCCGCGACCCGCCGCGAGGACAGCGATTTCGGTGTTATCCTGCTCGACCGCGTCGCGCCGGAGGCGCTCGGCGGCACCTCGCAGCGCTATTTTACCGATGTCAGCTATGTCTATGAACTCACCGCGCCGATGCTGACCGTCGTCGACATGACCGAACGCGACCGCACCGAGCAATTGTCGCGGCGGTAGGGGTTCTGTTCACAAGACGTTCCTGCTGACAGTTTGTTCTCATTCGACTGTAGGTGCCGGCCTGTTTCGACCCTCAGTGGCCTATTTTGAAAACAGCAGTGGCCTGGTTTGAGCTTGGCGTGACCCATATCACACTGCGAATGAACGCCGTCGAACGTTATTTCCAGTCACCACGTCTCACCTGCATGAGGGGGATGGACCCCTCCTTCAAACAGGAGAGAGACATGAACAAGTTTAACAGTGAAGTTCGCGAGTTGGACATCGACCAGCTCGACGGCGTCAGCGGCGGTGACATGGCGCTCAACATCGCGGTCAAGGCCTACGAGGCGATGTGCCAGCGCGTGGTCGACGCCGCTCACCAGCCGATCACGCAGCCGACCTCTCCCATGCACTTCTGACCGTTTTCACCGGCAAACCAACCTGAAAGGTAACGACCATGCAGAACCTGGATCATATGAACTCGGACATCATCGAACTCACGGATACAGAACTCGATGCGATCAGCGGCGGCAACTGGATCGGCGACGCCGCCCGCGCCGTCGGCGGCGCCATCGTCAAGGCCGCCAAGTTTGTCGCGAGCGGCTTGCAGGGGCCCGGCGACACGCGCGGGCCGACCCACTCCTGATATCTTCCGGACTTCCCCACGTAATTGGAGGCCGCCTCATTTGGCGGCCTCTTTCGTGCCCGCGCCATGTTGGGAGCATCGCATTGAGCCGACATTTGGGGCGAGTGCGTGGTGATCGAAGGAGAGGTTGTTGCGACTTCGACGCGAACATGGATTCGCTGGAATACTGGTTCGCGCGGTCAAGCCGCACGACGGAGGATTGGTTGTTTGAAAATTAAACAACACGATTCCGGGCCTGCGCCAGGCGACGCATCCCGGAATGGCTATGTTGTGGGATCAGTATCCGCCGCTGCCGCCGATCACCGCGCGCACGGTCTCGTCGGGACCAAAATCGTCGGTGCCGTCGACATACAGCAGCGCGCTGAGCTTCGAGCGGGCGCGGTTGACGCGGCTCTTGATGGTGCCGACCGCGCAGCCGCAGATCGCCGCGGCGTCTTCGTAGGAGAACCCGGAGGCGCCTACCAGGATCAACGCTTCACGCTGGTCCTGCGGCAGTTTTTCCAGCGCCGCGCGAAACTCCTCGAACTCCAGATGCGCGCTCTGCGCCGGCTGGGTTTTCAGCGTCTTGGCATAGCTGCCATCGGCATCCTCGACCTCGCGCCGCCGCTTGCGGTAGTCGGAGCGGAACAGGTTGCGCAGGATCGTGAACAGCCAGGCCGGCAAATTGGAGCCGGGCTGGAACGAGTCGATATTGGCCAGCGCGCGAAGCAGGGTTTCCTGCACCAGATCGTCGGCACGGTCGCCGTTGCCGCTGAGCGAGATCGCGAACGCGCGCAGGCTCGGCACCGACGCCAAAATGTCGTCGCGGAGAGAATCTGTGAGAGGCATTAGTCCCTCCCGTCATTTTTGTCGCCCGCCGTACCCAGTTGGGGATTGGGCTCGGAGCCATCAAGCTTTCGGATCAATTCCGCGAAGCGGTCGGGCACCCCCTGTCGTACGACATCGTCGTACATCGCGCGGAGCTGATGGCCGATCCGTGACTGGATTTCGGCGTTCAGCCCGCCCTGCTTGCCGGGTGCGGCATTCTTGGACTTTACATCTTTCATGACCTGATCCACGCTTCCCCGAGAGTTAAGTCCCTGAATAATCTATGATTATCTTAGAATTCGAGAACCCGCTGTACCTCTGTAACCGAGCTAATTCAAAGTTGGCCGTAAAGTTCCTTGGGCCAGTGGAACTTTTATCCCGCTGGGGCGTAATCAGTCGTATCAGGGGAACCCGGGTCACCCCGTCAGGCAGTTTGACCCAAGGAAATCGATGGAGTGGGGATGTCCCGATCACAGCTCGTAGCTGAACATTTACCGTTGTTGCGCCGATATGCCCGTGCGTTGACGGGAAACCAGGCATCGGGCGACGCCTATGTCGGAGCCATGCTCGAAGCCCTGCTGCAGGATCCATCACTGCTGGAGGAACAACATGGCGCTCGGGCCGGCCTGTTCCGGCTGTTCACGCGAATATGGAATTCGGTCTCGCTCAACGACGACGCCGAGGTGACCACGCTGCCGATGCCGTCGGAGCGCAGGCTGTCCAACATCACCCCGCTGCCGCGCCAGGCCTTCCTGCTGTTGTCGCTGGAAGGTTTTTCCGAGGAGGAGGTGGCCTACATTCTCAGCACCGACGTCGCCGAAACCCGCAAGCTCGCCGACACCGCCGGGCGGGAAATGGCGGCCGAGATCGCCACCGACGTGCTGATCATCGAGGACGAGACCTTTATTGCGATGGACCTTGAGAGCCTGGTGAAAAACCTCGGCCACAACGTGATCGGCGTCGCGCGCACCCACACCGACGCGGTGGCGCTGGCCAAGAACAAGAAGCCCGGCCTGATCCTCGCCGACATCCAGCTCGCCGACGGCAGTTCGGGTCTCGACGCGGTCAATGAACTGCTGAAAGTGTTCGAGGTGCCGGTGGTATTCATCACCGCCTATCCGGAGCGCTTCCTGACCGGCGAGCGCCCCGAACCGGCGTTCCTGATCTCAAAACCGTTCCAGCCCGCGATGGTGTCGGCGGTGGCGAGCCAGGCCCTGTTCTTCCAGCGCAACTCGCGCAACCGCGCTCCGCGCGCGGCGGCGTCCTGATTCTCAGCACCGTTAGGCAATAAGCCCGGCTCGCCTCAAGCGCGCCGGGCTTTTTGTTGGCCCGAGATCAGCATCGCGCTGCCGGCCTGGCGCCTTCAAATTTCGCCGCCGGGTTCGTTGTCCCAACGGCCTGCCAAGCCCCCATCCTCGATTGTATCCAAAGTGCAGCCAACTCGTCTCTTTCGATACACCGACGAATTCATCCTCGGTTCGGCTTCAGGGACTAGTCCGTTCGGTCAAGCGGGCGCCGGCGGTGCACGACCGAACGGCCAGCTTGTTGCGAACGGCCGAAGCGCGGATGCTTTGAACAGTCGCGCCGATCTCTGCGCGGCGATCACGCTCTTTTAGAGGAGTTTTCTAATGTCCAAGATCAAAGCAATTATTTGCGCAGCCATCCTGTCCGGTCTCGCGGGCTCTCCTGCGTTCGCGGTCTCGGTCGGAAGCGGCAACGGGAACGGAAACGGAAACATTGGTATTGGCAACGGCAACGGCAACGGCAACGGCAACACCGGCGCCTTCAACGGCAACGGCAACGGCAACCTGAACTTCGGTATCGGCAACGGCAACGTCAACGGTAACGGCAACGCCGGTATCGGCAACGGCAACCTCAACGGTAACCTGAACTTCGGCGCCGGCAACGGCAACGTCAACGGCAACGGCAACGTTGGCGTGCTCAACGGCAACCGCAACGGCAACCTGAACTTCGGGTTTGGCAACGGCAACCTGAACGGTAACGGGAACCTTGGCGCGCTGAACGGCAACGGCAACGGCAACGCCAACCAGTGATCGGCCCGATCCGTCGGTAGCACTCAAATGCACCGGCGGGAACTTCGGAGCGGGCTGGATCGGCGGGCCGTTCTTCAAGCCCCCCAGCCCCCGCCCAGGAACGCCGCCGGCGAGTCCGCTCCGAAATTCGATTCATTGCAGACGTAGAGAATTTGAGCAGGCATCAAGTTTGAATATCCGGGCACCCAGTCGTAGCAAACCTGAAATACCGAGGTTCCCATGAAAACCACATCGCTCACTTTCGCCGCTCTGACGTGCGGAGAGCTGATTGCTTCCGTATTCATGCTCGGCTCCCAGCAATTGCCGCTGCAAGCCTCGCCAGAAGAATCCCGGATCCATCTCGCGCAGTGCACGGGATGCGGGAACGGCAACGGCAACGGCAATATCGGAATTCTGAACGGGAATCTGAACGGCAACGGCAACACGGGTGCCGGCAACGGCAACGGCAACGGCAACGGCAACGGCGCGCCGCAGACCAACGGGAATCTCGGCTACATGAATGGGGGCACCGGCAACGTAGGAGCCTTCAACGGGCTCGGTAACTCCAGTTCAACAAGTGGCAACAACAACGTCGGGGCCGGAAACGGCAATTTCAACGGCGGCACCAGTAACGGCAACGGCAACGTCGGCGCCTTCAACGGCAATTTCAACGGAATCGGAAACGTCGGTGTCGGCAACGGCAGCAACAACGGCAACGGAAATATCGGAGCCCTAAATGGCAATTTCAACGGAGGGTTCAACCATTAGATCCCCGCCCTGGGGGCGGATGGTCTGGTGTGCGATCCCGGTCGTCGTGCTGGTCCTTGCCGGTCAAGGCAATGGAAACGGCAATGGCAATATCGGTAACGGTAACGGCAACGGCAACACGGGAAACTACAACGGCAATCGCAATATCGGCAGCAACAACGGCAATCGCAATACGACGGACCACAATGGCAACGGGAACATCCGCGATGGTGCGGGTAATCGCGATCGCCGGTAGGCGCCGCGGCTGATTGATCGGAGCGAACCATGCGGCTGATGGTCATTACTCTCCTGTTGGGTTCAGTCGCCGCCGTACCCACGACGTCGTTCCTGCAGACGAACAAGCTCAGCATTTTCCAGGCGATCAAGGTCGATCCCGGCTGGCTGCCCGGGCTCGGCGCGAGCGATGAGCCCAGCCAATACGTCACGGCATCCCTGAAGTCCGACGATATTGTGAAGACCGTGCTGGCCACCGGGACGCTGGTGCCGGCGCTCAACGTCGAAGTCGGCTCGGTGCTGTCGGGGCAGGTTTTGAAGTTGCTGGTCGATTTCAACGACAAGGTCAAGAAAGGGCAGGTGCTCGCAGAACTCGACGACCGTAGCTTCGCGTTCGCGGCGGATGCGAGCCGCGCCGCGCTGGAAGGCGCCAGATTCGAGATCAAGAGCTATGAGGCGCGGCTCAAGCGCGCCATGCTCGACCTTTGGCAGGCCGAGCATCAGCTCCCGGTGTTTCAGGCCCGCGTCGACATGGCCAAGGTTGCGTTCGATAGCGCGGAGCGTGATTTCAAGCGCAAGCAGTGGCTGCAGGAGCGCGAGGTCGCTGCGTTGGCCGACGTACAAAACTTCCAGTCCAAGCGAGATGCAGCAACTTCCGCGCTCCACGAAGCCGAGGCCACTCTCGCCAACCAGACCGGATTGCTGGCCGCCGCGAGGGCCGACGTTGACCGCGCCCGGGCCGACGTCGCCAACGCGCAGGCCTCCGAAGTGAGGCTCGATGCACTTTGGCATAGCGCCTCGGTCGATCTCGAGCGGACCAAGATCCGTTCCCCGATCGACGGTATCATCGTCGGCCGCAATATTACCGAGGGACAGACCCTGGCAACCGGCCTGGAAGCCAAGACGCTGTTCACCATTGCAGGGAATCTCGACAGCATGGAGGTTCATGCTCGAATTGACGAGAGCGACATCGCCGGGATCAAGGACGGTCAGGACGCAACGTTCACGGTCGATGCCTTCCCGGGAAGGAGTTTCTCCGCGAAGGTCAAGCAGATCAGGATGGCACCGCAGGTGCTCTCCAATGTCGTCACCTACACTGTCGTGCTGAAGACCCCCAATCCCGACGGAATGTTGCTGCCCGGCATGACGGTCATGGCCAACGTCGTGACGCGGCGGACGCCAGCCACCATGACGGCTCCGATGGCAGCGCTGCGCTACAAGCCGCGAACTGAGGTCGCTTCCAGCGATCCGAGGCTTCCCGTCGCTTCCGATTCGCTTTGGGTTCTGCGGGACGGCAAGGCTATCCAGATTTCCGTCACCCTCGGGGAAAATGACGGCAAGAACGTTATGGTCTCCTCGGAGCGGCTTCGTCCGACCGATGTCGTCATTGTTGGCGACAAGGATGCGAAGTCGCGACGTAGTTCGAGTAGCTCCTGATGCTGATCGAACTGAATCAGGTTGAACGTTCCTTTCCGCGAGGACGAACGATGGTACCCGGACTGCGCGCGACCTCGCTGACGATCCATCCGGGAGAGTTCGCGGCGATCCTCGGACCGTCCGGTTCGGGCAAGTCGACCCTGATGAACATAATCGGACTGCTCGACCGTCCTACCGCGGGAGCGTTGCTGCTGGACGGCGTCGATTGCGCCGGGCTGGACTGCAACAAACTGGCACTTATTCGCAATCGCCGGATTGGCCTCGTCTTCCAGTCCTATCATTTGTTGGCGCGGCATACGGTGCTCGACAATGTCGAGCTGCCCCTGACCTACGCCGGCGTCAGGCGTTCGGAGCGGCGGCGGCGCGCGTCGGAAGCCATCGAGCGGGTCAAGCTCGACCATCGTATCCATCATCTTCCGGCGGTACTCTCGGGCGGCGAGCAGCAGCGCGCGGCGATCGCGCGTGCGATCGTCTCGGATCCCGACGTGCTGCTTGCCGACGAGCCAACCGGGGCGCTGGACAGCGCGACGGGAAAGGAAATCCTGGGCGTGCTGCTCGCGCTCAATCGCGAAGGACGGACGGTCGTTATGGTTACGCACGACCAGGCACTTTCCGGATTTGCCTCGCGGATCGTCACGATGCGCGACGGCGCGGTGGTTGCCGATACGGCACAGCAGGTTCGGCGGACCGGGCGGAGGGAGGCGGTCAGTTGAAAGTCGCTGACTACGCAAGATTGGCCGCCTCCTCGCTGGCCGCTTCCCCGGTCCGGAGCTGTCTCACCATGCTTGGCATCGTCATCGGCGTCGCAGCCATTACCAGCATGGCTGCGATTGGCGCCGGGGCGAAATCCAAGGTGCGCGACCAGATCCGCACCTTTGGCGCCAATGTGATCATGGTCAACGCAAGTCCCGGCAATCGCGCTGGACTCGAACACGCCCGCAAGCCGCTGTCGCTCGACGACGCCGCGGCGATCGCCGAACTCTCCGCCGTGAGCCTCGCGGCGCCATCAGTCTCCGGGCAGGCGCGTCTCGTCCACGGAGGGCTGAATTGGGGCACCACGGTCAACGGCACCACGCGTGCTCACTTTCAAATCCGGCAGTGGCAGCTCGCAGGCGGGCGCTTCTTCACCGAGGACGAAGAGAAAAGTTCTGGCCAGGTCGTGGTACTGGGTCACCTTGTCGCGAAAAAACTTTTCGAGGATGCCGATCCGGTAGGACAAGTGATACGTATCGGCGGTGCGCCCCTCAAGGTGGTTGGCACCCTCGAGGAAAAGGGCACCTCCGGCGGCGACAGTCAGGATGACGTCGCCTTCGTTCCGATGACGACCGCCAAGAACCGCCTGATCGGCGGTACGAGCGAAGATCGCAACGCCGTTGGCTATATTCTGGCGAGCGCGGTCTCCGCCGAGGCGATCGGCGAAGCCACCGATGAGATCGACAGCCTGTTGCGGGTCCTCCATCACGTGGAGCGTGAAGAGGACAAGGGCTTCACGGTGGCGACCGCCGCGTCGATCCTTGCCGCCCAGGAGGCCTCGACGCGAACGGTCTCGACCCTGCTCGCGGCCGTCGCCTGCGTCTCGCTCATGGTCGGTGGTATCGGCATCATGAACATCATGCTGGTCTCGGTGACGGAGAGAACGCGCGAGATCGGGCTGCGCCTCGCCATCGGGGCAAGGCCGGGCGATATCCGTTGCCAGTTCGTGATCGAGGCGGTCGGATTATGCACTGGTGGCGGCGCGGTCGGTGTTGCGCTCGGCTTCGGGGTCGCTTCCCTGGTCGCCCACGGCGCCGGCTGGCCCGTTGCGCTCGATCCCGCGACGGCGGCGGCCGCGGTTGTGTTTTCCGGGCTGGTCGGAATTTTATTCGGCTACTATCCGGCCAAGCGAGCTGCCGCGCTTGATCCGGTAGCCGCGCTTAGAGGAGACTGATACGGCTCATCGGTCGTTCGATTGCGCGGCGACTGCGGGCCATCGGCACCTTTCGGCCAGCTTCTTGCGGACCGCATTGATCCCAGCCAGTTCGAACGTGGCCGTGCCGAAGTCTCGATTGCCGTCGTTGACACTGATCGTCATCGTTCCGTCCACCAGCCCTTGTACCACGGCGATGGCGTCCTGCGCCAAAGACGCGCTCTTGCCGTTGGAGGCCAGTGGCCAGCGAAAACGCTGGGGCGGTCGCCGGCTGTCGGTGAACACGACTTCCATCACGCCCGAGCCCGCATGCCAGCTGCCTTGGGTTCGCAGCGACATCTCGGTCCGCCCCGCGCGGCACCGCAACACCAGCGCGGACGGCGCATCGGGCGTTTTCGGCCCCGCGCTGTTGATCTGAGCGACCAACAGGGGAGAAAAATCGACAGGAGAAACTGTCTCGCCGACGATCCAACCCGAAGAGGGACCATTGCCGGCCAGCGGCCAAGGGGTCGAATCGAGACCACTCCCGCCTGACCGCGCCGGTGCGTCTCCCGGTCTTGAAGGTGAGGTTACCGGGGCATCGACCTGCGACCTCGCCTCGGGGCGCTCGACCTCAGCAGGCTTTTCAACGCGTCCTCCGGCGGCCGCATGGTCGGTGTTGGGCTCGGGCTCGGGGCTCGGCTGGGGGGTGCGCAGGTCTGAAGGCAGCACGGGGACCCGCCAGTCCATGGCCGCGCGGACACGCTCCAGACATTGCTCCTCGGCATCACGCGCTTTCCGCAGGCAATCGAGCCGCGCAGAGGCGGCGTTGCTTGCACGGCCGCAGATCGCGTCCGCCGATCGGGCCTGGGCAAAGCACTGGTCCATTCCCTGGATTGTCTGGCCAGCTTGATCAGCGGCGGCGGATCCCGCCATGAAGGACGTGATCAGGATGATCGACGGGCTTCTCATGGATGTTCGCTCCGCGCCGCCACTTTCCTGTCGATCCACTCTTGAGCCGGTCGGAAGCGATCAATGCCAGGCGCCTTGGCGAGCAGATCGACATCCTTCCATTTGGGATCGAAGCCGGGCGAGCGGAGCCGATCGAACCGGCTGAACAGGTTACCTACGAAGCGCGCCACGCGATCATAGCCCGGGGTTCCCGGGCGCCAATTGTAGGAGACGAGCACCGTGGGTATCGAGATAGTGGAAATACCTTCATCCGGATCGATCAGTGCGGGGTAGTCCGAGTGATCGAGACGGGCAGGCAGATAGTAGTCTGCGAAGCGCGGTCCAAATTCAACGGGCAGGAATTTGTATCCTTTCTCCCACTTGCCCTTCGTAAATGCATCGACGGGCTTGGACGTGATAAATACCACAGCTGCGATCTCTCCGCGCCGCAACTGCTCGAGCGCAACGGGGTGGGGTACGAACATCTTTTCGACATCGATGCCCAGGCGGCTGAAAATCAGCGGACCGGAATAGGCGGCCGCGGTCCCTTGCGTGTTGAAGTTCACCTTCTTGCCGGCCAGTTCGGCAAGCGAGGAGATATCGGGGCGAACGAATACATGGAGCTCGGAGGGGAAAAGGTTCATGATCTGGACGATACGCTGTCCGATCTGCGGCACCTGGGATCGGTACTCGTCGAGTGAATCGCCGTTGATGATGGCGATATCCACCCCCCTCAGATAGAGCAGATCATTGACGTTCTCCGTGGGGCCCCGCGTCACGATGGGGAGGACGTGCATTTCACCGCCGTCGTTCACGATCCGCGCAAGCTCCGTCGCGAAGCGTATCGGGGCACCTTCGAGCAGGCCTGCGGCGAACCCGATCGACCAAGCGTTGGTTCGAGCCCTGATCGTAGTCTCGTCCGGTGCCGCCGCATCGGGCGCCGGCTTGATGCTGGAGCCGCGTCGGCTGTCCTGCGCAGGCGAGACGGTCATTGTGACGGTTGCGAACAGGAACGACAGAATTAGTGCCCGTAACATGGCTCCCCTCCATCAGCTCAGGGCCTGACGTAGCTCCAGCCCTTCTCCTGCAATTCCATCATATGGACGACCCCCGAGGAGACCATCGACGCTTCGGGCAGCATCGCGACTGGCTTACCTTCCTTTGTCTCCATTCCGCGCCTCGTGACGTCGCATGCCGAGAAGCGGACATTTCCGGGAAAGGCGAGGTCCTTGAACCCCTTGATTCGATCGATGACCGGCGAAGTATCGGAGCGCAGCATGTGCAGGCCCGGTCCGAAGGCCACGATATCGACGTCGGTCTTTTCGCCGCGCGTGCGATAGTATTCGAGTACGTTGGCCGCGTTGTTGAGCGCGAGATTCATCAGGGCCGGATCGTTCTGGTCGACCTGTATCAGCAGGCGATGGACGGGCCCGTTCGTCGGCTTCTTCAAGGTCGCGGCCCCTGCCTGCGAGACAGCGAACGCGAGCGCGACAGCAAAGATTCTTGCGACTATGTCAATCATGTATGCTCTCCTTGTTCGTACGTTCGATCTCCCGGGCGAGGATCGAGACCGCCTGAGTGCGGTTCTTGGCTTTCAGCTTCATCATGATACTGCGCAGATGTGCCTTGACGGTGCTCTCCGAGATACCAAGCTCGTAGGCTATGAGCTTGTTCGGCAAGCCGCGGCGCAACAATTCCAGCAGGTCGGTCTCGCGGCGCGT
>Ga0265314_10004375_pt1 | contig 13140 bp, 10 predicted proteins | sample 4126metaG_FD_203106 | JGI IMG/M metagenome (GOLD analysis project Ga0265314, IMG submission 203106) | Rhizosphere microbial communities from Carex aquatilis grown in University of Washington, Seatle, WA, United States - 4-1-26 metaG | ecosystem: Host-associated > Plants > Roots > Rhizosphere >... | reverse complement strand
TATGGGGCGTATCCGGCACGTACACCAACGGCCCGCTCTACCTGACGTTGGCCTATGAGAACCACACGAACTTCAGCGCGAACAACGCCGCGATCAACCCGTATTCCGGCACCGACACCGGCTGGCATGCGGGTGGTGCGTATCAGTTCGGCCCGGTCAAAGTGGGCCTGCTGTATGTGAGCCGCAAATACGACATGTCTGCGGACGGCACGACCAACCTGAAAGTCAACGCCTGGAACCTGGCGGGTGAGTGGGCGATTCAAGGCCCGCACGCCCTGCGCGGCGGTTACACCAGAGCGCAAAACACCACGGGCAATGCGGGCACGGGCGCAGGCGCTGCGTTCACCTTCGGCAGTTCGGCGGGTGGCGGACTTACCGCCAACGGCGGCGCGGGTTCCACGGGTGGCAACATCTGGCAGGTTCAGTATGTGTACAACGCGTCGAAGCGCACGGAACTCACGGTTGGCTACGTGGCCCTGCAGAACGACGCGAACTCGCGCTACACGCTGGGCGGTCTGAGCTCCGGCACGATTCAGGCGGGCCAGAACCAGAGCGCGTTTGCAGTCAGCATGAAAAACACGTTCTAATCTGTTGCATCAGGCAATATGAAAACGGGCGCTTCGGCGCCCGTTTTTTTTCGTCTTCGATTTCTCTAAATCCAAAGCAACCGCCGATGAACGCCGATCAGAAGTTAGATACGATGCGTTTGATTTCAAGCCGTGGCTTGCCAAAATCGACGGGCAGGCAGACATTTAATCTTGTGGCCTTGAGATAGTTCAGACACTGCGCGCGATGAACGTCATCCAATGCCGCGACTGCCTTGAGTTCCACGATGACACTGCTTTCCACGAACAGGTCTATGGTGTATTGGCCTACTACCTGATCATCATAATAAACCGCGGCATCGTGCTGCTGCCGCACATCCAGCCCCGCTTTCCGCAGTTTCAGAACGAGCGCGTTCTCATACACTTTTTCCAGAAATCCGCAGCCGGGCACATTGCTCACCTGCTGTGCGCAGCCGATAATTTTCCCGGCAATCCCGTCAAGATCCGATCGGCGTACATCGGCGGTTGCATTAGCTTTAGAGGATTTAGAGATTTATTGGCGGTTCCATGAGCTAGCGCGAGGTTTCGCCAACGAGATTGCGGTAAAGACTTTCCAGGTCGCGGGTAAAAGTGCGGGAATCGAATAGCGGCGCGCCGAGTTTCCCGGATTCGAGTTTGGCCCGCAGCGCGTTCTTAAATGCTGGATCGTTCGCTATTTGTTGGGCGAGTCGCTCATAGTCCTGCAGCGAATAGGTTATGAGCTCGGGCAGCCCGCATGCGCTGAGTATGCTGCCGGAAACGCGTGAGGCGAAGGTTTCGCCGCACAATGCGACCAGCGGGCAACCCGCCCATAAAGCGTCGCTCGCAGTGGTGTGCGAACCATAAGGAAAAGTATCGAGTGCCAGGTCGGCGACGCGGTAGCGCGCGAGATGTTCCGAGAGCGGAACTTTGGGCGCAAAGATGAGCCGCGACGGATCGATCTCATGACGTTGCGCGGAGCGCCGCAGGTTTTCTGTCGTCCAGCGGTTCTCCGCGAGCAGCCATAATATGCCGTCCGGCGTGCAGCGCAGCAGGTTCATCCAGCACGCAAAAACTTCGGGTGTAATTTTATAGCCCTGGTTGAACGTGCAGAAGACGAAACCACGTTCCGGCAATCCATACTGTGTGCGGTCAAGCGACGCCGCAATCGGCCGTTTGCGGTCATTGGGCTGGTAGCAATGCGGCATTCTCAACACGCGTTCCGCGTAATTGCTCTCCCCGGCAGGTGGAATGATGAAGGGATCGGCGATTATGAAGTCGATAAACCCCGCGCCCATGGTACCCGGATAGCCCAGCCAGTTCACCTGAATTGCGCATGGGCGGCGGGCAAGAATCGACGGGCGTGCGCCCATGGTGTAGCCCTTGAGGTCGATCAGGATGTCGAGTTCGTTGGCGCGCATCCGGGCGGCGACGACATCATCGGGATCGCGCGCGACGTCGATGAAATGCTCGCAGGCGGCGCGCATGCGGGCGTGCATCGCACTGCCGTCGTCGGGGCCGTAAGAATAGGCAAAGACCTCGAACCGGCTGCGATCGTGCAATTCCAGCACTTCCGCAACAAGGTATGCCACCGCGTTTTCGTAAAAGTCGGACGAAAAATAACCAATGCGCAGACGCTCCCGGTGCGCGCGCGGCGGTGGCCGGCGATCGCGGTCGACATTGATATTTAGCTGTTCCGGCAACCGGCGCGCATAGGCGAGCTGCTGTGCGGCTGTAAGAGGCTCGCACAGCAACGAAAAAGGGCTCACCACTTCGCGGGTGTCAGGCAACGCAACAGCAAGTTGTTGCCAGGCAGCATGCCAATCTTCCCAGTCGCAAAGCCGCCGCAACTGGAATGCGAGCTTGCCCAGGAAATAAATCGCACCCGTCTGGGTGAACCCGGATCGAAGCGTCGCCACCGTGAGATCCAACTCGCCGCGAACCGCGTGGACATCCGCAAGCGTGGTGTACGGTCCGCTTACGGAGGGGTCGATTGCAAGCGCGCGCTTTGCCGTCGCTTCGGCTTCATCGATTTCGCCGAGTTCGAACAGGGCGTCGGCCAGAGCGGCGAGCACAGCCGGTTGCCGGGCGTCTGTACGCAAAAGCTCGCGCAGATATACAACACCTTCTTTAAAGCGTCCGAGCGCGATACATGTGGTTGCGAGCCCCTCCCGCGCCTGCGTCATGCCGGGGGCGATCCGCAGAGCCGCGAGATACTCCGTGCGCGCGTCTTCGATTCGACCCTGCAGCATAAGTGTGTTTGCAAGATTGTTGCGCGCCTGGCCCAGCGACGGAGTGATTTCGATTGCGCGCTGCAGAAGGGCGATGGCTTCGTCGGGCTGCTGTTGCTGTTGTGCGACCAGGCCCAGGTTTACCAGGGCGTCAGCGTGCCGGGGCGACTGTGCGATCACGCGTTCGAACCATTCACGAGCGGACGCGAGTTCATTCTGATTCAGGCAGATTACGCCGAGGTTGAACATGGCTTCGACGTGTTCGGGGTAAAGCCGCAAGACGGCTTCGAAGTGCTGGCGCGCACCTGCAAAATCGCCCACGCGGTCGGCGACCTGACCGAGATTTAGATGAATATCGGGATTGGCGGGATCCAGTTCAAGCGCGCGTTGCAGCGCGCCGAGCGCGGCGTCATGCTGATCCAGGTTGAGCAGCGCAATTCCCAACCGCATGAATACAGAGGCGGGGGCGCCGGGTATCGCTGCGGCGCTCCGCAGCGCGCGTTGAGCCTCGGCGAAATTGCCCAGCATCAGATGCGCAAGCCCGAGATTTTCGAGCGCAATACCGTGGCGGGGCTGGGCCGTGAGCGCCTGTTCCAGCGGCGCGATGGCGTCACGCGCGCGCCCCGCGATGAGCAGGGTTACCGCGAGCAGGACCAACGCATCGGGATTGCGCGGCGCGCGCTGCAACACCTCCTGGCACAGCGCCTGCGCGCCGGCGGCGTCTCCCGCTTGCAGGCGTTCATGCGCCTGACCGAGCTTGCGCTGTAATGCTGCAGACATGAGTCAACGGATGCGATATATGCGACGGCCAATTATGCCGCTTCTCCCATCGCACGTCTCGCGCGACCAGCGAAGAACCTTTAGACAGCGCGGCGGGCTGCTTCTACAATAGCGGCCAGCCGTCCGCAGCGACGCCCGGCCCGGGCATTGCGGGTGGCGAATATTGCGGTCTGCGCGCGCCAATCGACACTTCGCGGGTGTCGCACCGCCGCCCGTTACCATCGAAGTTCAAACGCAACGCGTAACCTTAGCGGCTTATCTCATGGCTGAATTGGACCAGGATCGCCAAAGCGTGCAGGACAGCTTGAAGCAGGTCGTCGAGCTCCTGCGCAAGCATCGGCTCGTCAAGAGCTTGGTGGAACGGCAGGACATGCCGCGCCACGATCTCGTCGAGAGCCTGGTCGACAAACAGAACGTCACCGAGCTTCAGAAGAAACTCGATCAGTTGCACCCCGCGGACGTCGCTTACGTGCTCGAAGCGTTGCCGCTTGAGGAGCGGCTTGCCGTATGGGATCTCGTCAAGGCCGATCGCGACGGCGAGATCCTGCTCGAGGTCTCGGACGCGGTGCGCGAAACGCTGATCGCGCACATGGAGACCAAAGAGCTGGTCGCGGCGACCGAACAGCTCGATACCGACGAAATCGCGGATCTCGCGCCGGACCTGCCGCGCGAAGTCATGCAGGACGTGTTTCGCTCGCTGTCGCTCGAGGAACGCGACCAGCTGCGGTCGGCGATGTCGTATCCGGAGGATACCGTCGGCGGCCTGATGGATTTCGACATGATCACCGTGCGTGACGACATCACGGTCGAGGTCGTGCTCCGTTACCTGCGCCGGCTCGATGAGATGCCAGATCATACCGACCAGTTGTTCGTGGTGGACAGGCAGGAATATCTGCGCGGGCTTTTGTCGGTGAGCCGGTTATTGGTGACTGACCTCGATGCTCCCGTAACGGCCATCATGGACGCCGCGACAGTCAAACTGGCGCCGGACGAAAATGCCCAGGATGCGGCGCTCGCGTTCGAGCGCTATGACCTTGTCTCGGCGCCAGTGGTCGACAGCGACGGCAAATTGATCGGCCGCGTCACGGTCAATTCGGTGGTTGACTTCATCCGCGAGGAAACGGACAGCGAAAAATTGTCCGCCGGCGGCTTGCGCGAGGAAGAGGATTTGTTCGCCTCCGTCTGGAGCAGCGTGAAAAACCGCTGGACATGGCTCGCGGTCAATCTCGTTACTGCCTTTATCGCTTCGCGCGTGATCGGCATATTTGAAGGCTCGATCGAGAAAATCGTCGCGCTCGCAGCGTTGATGCCGATCGTGGCGGGTATTGGCGGCAACTCGGGCAACCAGACGATCACCATGATTGTGCGCGCCCTGGCGCTCGGCCAGATCAGCGTTGCCAACGCGCGCAAGTTATTTGCCAAGGAAATCGGCGTCAGTTTCATCAACGGGTTGATCTGGGGCAGCGTGGTCGGCTTGTTTGCCTACTTCATTTACCACAAATGGCAACTGGGACTCGTGATGACCGGCGCGATGGTGCTCAATCTGCTGCTTGCCGCGATCATGGGGGTTGCCGTTCCGTTGTCGATGCAAAAGCTCGGCCGCGATCCCGCAGTCGGCTCGAGCGTCATGATCACCGCGATAACAGACAGCGGAGGCTTTTTCATTTTCCTGGGACTTGCGACGCTGTTTCTCGTACCGTAGTGCATGGCGTCAAGCGTGCACCACCGGCGGTTGCTGCCGGCGGGAATAAACCGGGCCCAGGACTGTTTGCGAAGATGCAGGTGCTTGCCTGCTTCCAGCAAGGATAACGCGATGATCCATTTCAAGCCGATAATGGCCGGATGTACTCTGATGCTCGCATTGGCAGCATGCGCCGACATGAGTTACGGGCCGGTTAAGTATGCGAACGGACTGATGACCGGCGCGAACGGCATGACGCTGTACACGTTTGACAAGGACGCGACGGGATCCGGCAAGAGCGTGTGCAACGGTCCGTGCGCGAAGAATTGGCCGCCGCTGGCGGCGACCGCCGACAGCACAAGCGGGGGCGACTGGACCGTGATTACGCGCGATGACGGGTCCAGGCAATGGGCATACAGCGGCAGGCCGCTTTACTTCTGGTCCAAGGACGAGAAGCCCGGCGACATCACAGGCGACGGTTTCAACAACGCGTGGCACGCGGTCAGGCCGGAACCGCGCCCGCTTACGGGCAATATGAGCCTGTAGTGGACGGCCGCGACCGCGATTTCGTCCAGCACATTCCCCGGTTGCGGCGCTACGCGCGCGCGCTGACCGGGGAGCGCGGTCGCGCGGACGATCTGGTACAGGACACTCTCGAGCGTGCCCTGGTTAAATTCCACCTGTGGCAACCGGGCAGCGATTTGCGCGCATGGATGTTTACGATCATGCACAACGTGTATATCAACCAGGTGCGCGCCAATGCGTCAGCCATGACCACTACGCTCGACGATGAGTCCGTGCTGCCGGCGATGCGCGCGACTCAAAACGACCGGCTGGAAGTGCGTGATTTGCAGATCGCACTGTCGCGCGTGCCGGAAGAGCAGCGTGAAGTATTGCTGCTGGTCGGACTCGAGCAGATGACTTACGAAGAAGCCGCGGGCGTGCTGGGCATTCCGATAGGCACCGTGATGTCGCGGTTGTCGCGCGCGCGCGACCGGCTGCGCACGCTGTTGGCAGGCGGCGGTACGCATTCCGCATTGAAGGTGGTGAAATGAGTGAACTCGCGGTAACCGAAGCCGAATTGCACGCCTATGTTGACGGCCTTTTGCCGGAAGCACGCCGTGTCGAGGTCGAGGCGTATCTGGCGGCGCACGCCGAGGATGCGCAGCGAGTGCGCGCATGGCGCGAGCAGAATCACGCAATGCGCGACTTGTTCGATCCAGTGCTGGCCGAATCGCTGCCTGCACGCGTTCTTAGACCCCGGTTGGCGCATCGCATCCGGCCTTTGTTGCGTTATGCGGCGGCGGCCGGATTGCTGATGTTCGGCGGCACGGCAGGCTGGTATTTGCATGATTACAGCGTGGCGAAATCGGTCGATACCGTTGCTTTTGCGCATCGCGCGGCAATTGCTCATATCGTGTACAGCCCCCAGGTCCGTCATCCGGTCGAGGTCGGCGCCGACCAGGAAGCGCATTTGGTGGCGTGGTTGTCCAAGTGCCTTGGCGAGACTCTGAAGGTTCCGCAACTCGGCTCGCTCGGCTACCAGTTGGTGGGCGGGCGCCTGTTGCCGGGCGACCAGGGCCCGGTCGCGCACTTCATGTTTCAAGACGGCAGCGGCCAGCGCCTTACTCTTTATGTGCGCAACGGCGGGGGCGGGAAGGAAACGGCGTTCCGCTACGCGCAGGAGCGGGGGGTCAGCGTGTTTTACTGGATTGACGGCAGATTTGGCTATGCATTATCGGGTGAAGTCGACAAGTCCGAGCTGCTGCGCGTCGCCAAGGTCGTTTACCAGCAGTTGAATCCCTAAACCCGCGTCCGCCAGCCGGCTACCATCCCGCAAATTCGCTGTTGCCGCCGATTATCCGGATTATGGGTGACGGATCGGCAGTTTTCCCCCGCCCGGGCAGATTGCATTTTCACGCCGACGGTCGCGCGTAAATAGATCTGATTCGATATGAAGGCGGTGTTGATGGCGAGCGCGGATCGAGCCGTTGCGGATTGATGTGCGCATAAGCACCGAAAAAATTTTCGGTGGCGAATATCGCGCCAAAACGATTTTTCGGTAACGCGTGAAAAAAATATCCGTGTCGAGCAGCACGTTCTCGCTAATCGCAACGTTGGACGCCGTCACGTTGCGCAAAGCGCGACCGCAAAATCACGCGCGGCGCAGAGTAAATTTTTTGCGTGCAAAAAGCGCGATATGGCGGGCCGACGATCGTGCCGAGCCTATCGAAAAATACAATTAATAATCAGTCACTTGAAAACGAGTTTCAAGATACTGAGGGAACGCTGGAGTGATGGGGGGTGACGCTGGCGTTTATGCGGGGAGGTGTTGCTGTCGTCGACTGCGCTGGCTGCAGTCGTGTACTGCGATGAGGCAAATAACGGGAGCCGGGGAGCCCAGCTCCCGCTCAAGCAACTACCGTTATTTCTTCTTAGCTGCTTTTTTCTTTTTTGCTTTTTTCTTCGCTGCCATGGTTCATCTCCTTACGAGTGGTTTAATTGCCTACAAGTGCATGCAACATTTATTTCTGCACTCCCAAATCATCGCGCACGATGCTGCTTGTGATTCGCGTCTTGTTTCCAAAACACGATTACGATGCTTGGTGCGCCAATTCTAAGCTAACTACAAAAAAAAATGCAACATTTTTGTAAAAAAATTTCAAAGAGTGTGGTAGGTATGTTGCATGTATGCCGTCGGAATTATTGCGGCATCAGTGAACAGCGTCACGATTTTTTATCGTACGCGCGTGCTTCAATCATCGTTTGATGTGCAAAGAAGGCGATGAAGCGATGAAATTTCGACAGTTTTGATCGTTGATTACGGCAACAAACGTTCCGGCGCGAATAATTGCGCGACATTTTCGCGTTCGCGGATCAAATGCATGTCGGTTCCGCTGATCATCACTTCCGCCGCGCGCGGTCGCGTGTTGTAGTTGGAACTCATCGTCATCCCGTAAGCGCCCGCCGACATGATGGCGACGAGATCGCCTTCCGCCAGGCTCAATTCGCGGTCATGGCCGAGAAAATCACCGCTCTCACAGACCGGTCCGACGATTTCATAACGGCGCGCAGGTGCCCGCCGTGGAAACACCGGCTGGATGTCGTGCCACGCATCGTATAGCGCCGGTCGTATCAGGTCGTTCATCGCGGCGTCGACAACCGCAAAATTGCGGTCCGCGCCGTGCTTCAGGTACTCGACCCGCGCGAGCAGTATTCCGGTGTTGCCCACCAGCGAGCGGCCGGGTTCAAACATAATTTTCTGTTTGCGGTCGCCGAGCCAAGTCGTCAGCGCATGAATGTAATCGGCCACCGGCGGCGGCGTTTCGTCCCGGTAGCGGATGCCCAGACCGCCGCCTACATCAATATGGTCGATCGCGATGCCCGCCGCCGCGAGGCGGTCCACCAGATCGAGCAATTTTTGCAGTGCAGCGATAAAAGGCGGGATCTCGGTGAGTTGCGAACCAATATGGCAATCGATCCCGACCACGCGCAGATGTTTCATCGCCGCGGCATCCCGGTACAGCGACAGCGCCGCCGCAAAAGGTATGCCGAACTTGCTTTCTTTGAGCCCGGTCGCGATGTATGGATGCGTTTTGGCGTCGACGTCCGGATTGACGCGCAGGCTAACCGGCGCGATTTTGCCTGCCTCGCCGGCAATCCGGTCTAGGCGCGCCAATTCGTTTTCGGACTCGACGTTAAAGCACAGAATTCCAGCCGTCAGCGCGGCGCGCATCTCGTCGGCGGTCTTGCCGACTCCGGAGAACACGGTTTTGCGCGGATCGCCGCCGGCGGCGAGTACCCGGGCGAGTTCGCCCCCCGACACGATGTCAAATCCGCTGCCGAGTCGCGCGAGCACATTGAGCAACGCTATATTGGAGTTGGCCTTCACCGCGTAGCAAATCAGATGTTCGCGGTGCACCAGTGCTTCATCGTAGGCGCGATACGCGGATTCCAGTGCCGCGCGCGAATAAACGAAGCAGGGCGTGCCAAACGTTGCGGCGACGCGTTCAAGCGGCACTCCTTCGGCGTGTAAAGCCTGATTCCGGTATGCGAAGTAGCTCACTTCGAGCCCGGCGTATTTTTGTCTTCGGTCGGAGTATCCGGAACTGCCGCGGCGGCCGGCGGCGCAGCGGCGGGCTTTGGCTGGGGCAGGAAAAGAGGCCCTTTCAGGCCGCAGGCCGCGAGCGTAGACGCGAGTATCAGCAACAAAAAGGTTTTACGCATGATTTTCTGGCGCGTTATGCGCTCAAGAATCTTATCACAGTGACTGCGGCGCGCGATTTACGCGAGCAGGTAACGGTAAGCATCGCAGCGCAACGCTTGCCGCCGCTCTTTATAGTCGGGCAATACGCCGGCGACCCATGTCCAGAAACGCGGTGAATGATTGGGTTCGCGCAGGTGCGCGAGCTCGTGCACGACCACGTAATCGATAAGCGAAGGCGGCGCCTGGATCAACCGCCAGTTGAGATGCACGCGTCCATCGGGATGACAGGTGCCCCAGCGCGTCCTGGCGTTCGAAAGCCGGATGCTTTGCACGCGCACGTCGAGCACGCCTGCAAAATGCGCGGCGCGCTGCTCGAACCAGCCTTGCGCGGTATCGCGCAGCCACGCGGTCACGAGTTCCTCCAGCGCAGCAGGATCGTCGGCGTTGGTAGCCACGCGGAGGCGGCTGCCGTCCCGCGTCGTTACCGGTATTGCGTTATCCAACGTCAGCGTCAGCGTTTCGCCCAAGGCCATCACGGCCGCACCTGCTTGCCATGTGAAGGGCGGCGGCCGGCGCGCGTGCCACTCCTCGAGCTTGCGTGCAATCCAGCGCGCGTGTGTAAGCAACACCGCATCGATACGCGACTGCGAGGCGCGCCACGGCGCGCCGACGCGCAAGCCGGCCTCATCGATCGTCAACGAAATGCTGCGCCGCCGCCGGCTGCGCTTGAGTGTGTATTCGATGGCCACGCCATCGATGGTGAACCGTTCGCGACTGGCGGATTGTGCGGGCGGGTTGCCGAGCACCCAATCCAGCAGCGACGGCTTACGCCCGGCCATGTTCCAGACGGCCCATTTCAACTTCGATCCAGGTTTCGACTTCGCGGGTGACCTCATCGGCTTTTCTGCCCCGGGTGTCGATCGCCTTGCCGATACTGACGGTGATGGTGCCGGGATACTTGCGGAACGCGTGACGCCGCCAGCAGTTGCCCGCGTTGTGCGCAACCGGCAGCACCGGCGCGCCCGCGTGGACCGCGATCGCGGCGCCGCCGGTCTGATAAGCGCCGCGTTTGCCCGGCGCGGTGCGCGTGCCTTCGGGAAAAACGATGATCCAGAAGCCGTGCTGCAGGCGGTCCTTGCCCTGCGACAGCATTTGTTTCAATGCGCGCATGCCCGCCCTGCGGTCGATCGCCACCGGCGAAGTCATCGCGAGCCCCCAGCCGAAAAACGGTATCCACAGCAGTTCGCGCTTGATCACGTAAACCTGGGGCGGAAAAATGACCTGGAACGCGAGGGTTTCCCACGCCGACTGATGCTTGGACAGCACGACGCACGCTTGCGCGGGGATGTTCTCGGCGCCCAGCACCCGGTAACGAATGCCACATATGGTCTCGACCGCCCACAGGATCAGGCGCGTCCAGGTCGCGATGATGCGACAGCGCGTGATCGGATCGAATGGAAACGTGAGTAGTGCGATGACCGAGAAGGGCGGCGTGAGGATGAGCTGGAATGCGGCGAACAGGCAGGAGCGCAGGAAAACGCTCATTGCACGATAGCTTTCACCGCCTCGTCGAGGTCGGCAAAGATGCGGACGTTCGGCGGCAGTCCGCCGGCGGCCTGCGTCTGCTTGCCTTTGCCGGTAAGCACCAGGATCGCCTGCCCGTCCACTGCCGCGGCCGCTTGCAGATCGCGCAGCGAGTCGCCGATGCACGGCACGCCGGCGAGCTCGGTATTGAACCGATGCGCGATTTCCTCGAGCAGCCCTGGTTTGGGCTTGCGGCAATTGCAGTCCGCTTCCTGCGCGTGCGGGCAGAAAAACACCGCGTCGATGCGCCCGCCGACCTGGGCCAGCGCCTTATGCATCTTCTCGTGGATGGCGTTCAGCGCCGCAACTTCGAAGAGCCCGCGCCCGATGCCGGACTGATTGGTCGCGACCACTACGTGGTAGCCGTCGTGGTTAAGGCGCGCGATCGCCTCAAGGCTGCCCGGGATCGGTTTCCATTCCACGGGCGACTTGATGTACTCGGCGCTGTCGACATTGATGACGCCGTCGCGGTCGAGAATAATGAGTTTCATGCGGCGAGCTTGGAAATGTCGGCGACCTGATTCATAAGCCCATGCAAATCGCGTAACAGCGCAATGCGATTGTCGCGCAGCTTTACGTCCTCAGTCATCACCATCACATCGTTGAAGAAGCCGTCGACCGGATTCCGCGCTTGCGCAAGCACTTTCAGCGTCCCGGTATAGTCGCCGGCGGCAAAGCACGACTGCACGTCCGGACGCATTTTATCGACGGCTTGCGCCAGCGCGATTTCCGCGGCTTCTGTGAATAGCGACGCGTTAATGGAGGCGGCTCCTGCGGCAGCTTTTTTCAGGATATTGCCTATACGCTTATTCGCGGCAGCGAGTGGACCGGCTTCCGGCAGTTTTCCGAATTCGATTACTGCCCGCACGCGCGAAACGATCTCGTTCAGCGGCGGCGTCAGCGCGATGACCGCATCGACCGCATTGCGGTCGTAAAGCGGTGAAAGCTGATTGCGATAGCGTTCGAAGATGAACTCCATGATCTCCGGTGTTGTGCCATTCCCGATAGTACCCGGCTTGAATAATTCCGCTGACTGCTGCAGAAGTTCGTCGATTCGCAGGCTAAATGGCCGCTTAAGGACGTGGAACATGGCCCCAAGATGCTCGAATGCGTTAATGAGGCCCAGCGCCGCGCGTCGTAACCCGAATGGATCTTTCTCGCCCGTGGGTTGCAGCCCAATGCCCCAGATACCGACAATGGTCTCGACACGGTCGGCAATGAACAAGCACATGCTGATAAGGTTGTCGGGTCCGGAATTGCTATCGTAACGGATGCGATACTGGTCGCCTACGGCGTCGGCCACCCGCATATCCTCGCCATCGGCGAGCGCGTAATAACGGCCCATGACGCCTTGCAGCTCGGGAAATTCGCCGACCATGTTAGTTATCAAGTCGGCCTTCGCGAGCCAGGCGGCGCGCTCCGCCAATGCGGAATCCGCGTTCAGCGCGCGCGCAATCCGGCCCGCGAGCAATTGCACGCGCTCGGTGCGTTCGAGCTGGTTGCCGAGCTTGTTGTGGTAAGTCACTTTCGCGAGTAGCGGCACGCGGTCTTCAAGCCGAGTTTTCTTGTCGGTTTCGAAGAAAAAGCGCGCGTCGGCCAGGCGCGGGCGCACGACCCGCTGATTGCCTTCGACGATGTTTTGCGGATCGGCGAGCCGCATATTGCTCACGATCAGAAATTGGTTGACGAGCTTGCCGGCTTTATCGAATAGCGGGAAATACTTCTGATTCTGCCGCATCGTGAGCACCAGGCATTCCGGCGGCACCGCGAGAAACTCGGGCTCGAATTCGCCGGCGTAAACGGTCGGCCGCTCGACGAGTGCGGTGACTTCCTCGAGCAGCGGCGCATAGTCCGCTTCCGCGCCCAGCGTGGCGTTGAGCGCGGACGCTTGTTCCGCGAGCTGGCGCGCAATGTCGGCCTGGCGCTCGGCAAACGACGCCACGACGCTGCCGTGTGCGGCGAGGGCCTCCGCATAAGCGTCCGCCGTCGCGATCGGGATGTCTTTCACGCCCTGAAAACGGTGGCCGTGAGCAATGCGACCCGCCGTGAGCCCCAACACGCTGACCGGCACGATGTCCGCGCCGTAGAGCGCGA
>Ga0265314_10004374_pt1 | contig 13142 bp, 8 predicted proteins | sample 4126metaG_FD_203106 | JGI IMG/M metagenome (GOLD analysis project Ga0265314, IMG submission 203106) | Rhizosphere microbial communities from Carex aquatilis grown in University of Washington, Seatle, WA, United States - 4-1-26 metaG | ecosystem: Host-associated > Plants > Roots > Rhizosphere >... | reverse complement strand
CAAGGCATCTATCCCGCCGTCGACCCGCTCGACTCGACGTCGCGCGCGTTGCAGCCGGGGATCGTCTCCGACGAGCACTACTCGACGGCGACGCAGGTGCAGGAAGTGCTGCAGCGCTACAAGGACCTGCAGGACATCATCGCCATCCTCGGCATCGAGGAGCTCTCCGACGAAGACCGCCTCACCGTGCAGCGTGCGCGCAAGATCCAGCGCTTCCTGTCCCAGCCGAACTTCGTCGCCGAGCAGTTCACCGGCACGCCCGGTCAGTACGTGAAGCTCGAGGACACGATCCGCGGCTTCCAGGAGATTCTCGCCGGCCAGCACGACGACCTGCCCGAGCAGGCCTTCTACATGGTCGGTCCGATCGAGGGCGCGGTCGAGCGGGCGCAGCAGATGTCCGGCGCGACCACGTAAAGCACGATGGCCGATCGCAGATCCTTCTCGGTCTCGGTCGTCACGCCCGACGGGCCGGCGTACGAGGGCGATGCGGAGATGATCATCGTCCCCGGAGCGGCGGGCGAGATCGGCGTGCTCGCGCGGCACGCGCCGCTGATCGCGACGCTCAAGGCGGGCTCGACGCGTGTGCACGTCAGCGACAGCGAGGTGCTCGAGTTCGCGACCGGGCCCGGGTTCTTCCAGGTGCTGCAGGATCGCGCGATCGCCCTGGTCGACGACGCTGTCGAGGCGGCGGCGATCGACGACGCCCGTGCGCGCAAGCAGCTCGAGGAAGCGCAGGCGGAGCTCGACGCGATCGATCGCGGCGACTCGACCGCGGACCGCTGGCAGATCGAGCAGCGCCTCCGCCACGCCGAGAACCAGCTGGCCGTCGCCGGCCGCTCGTAAGCCGTCCGACGCAGCCGTGTCGTTCGTGTCAGCTCGGCACGACGGTGGCTGACACCGGACGGGGCGCCACGAGCCGTGTCCGGAGCGGGAGGCGGCGCACTGCACCCGGCGCGCTCGCTAGTCTTCGAGTCCCGGAGAGCTTTGAACGGCAGCTTGGCGACCGGGTTACCAAACGCCTAAAGAGCCCGCGCGCACCCCTCTTGGGTCCGGCGTTCTCTCTAGGCAACCGGAGGTGAACGTGACGGCAACGGCGCGGGACGTCGCAGGCGAGATCAGGAAGCTGGCGCAGGAGCGCATCCTCGTGCTCGACGGCGCGTGGGGCGTGCTGCTCCAGAACCGCGGCCTCAACGAGGCCGACTTCCGCGGCGAGCGCTTCGCCGGCCACACGCGCGACCTGCTCAACGATCCCGACCTGCTCAACCTGACGCGGCCCGACATCGTCCGCTCGGTGCACGACGCGTACTTCGCGGCCGGCGCCGACATCACCACGACCAACACCTTCACCGCCACGTCCGTCGGCCAGGCCGACTACGGGCTCGAGGACGCGGTCTACGAGCTGAACGTCGAAGGCGCGCGCATCGCACGCGAAGCCGCAGGCCCCGAGCGCTTCGTCGCCGGCTCGGTCGGCCCGCTGAACATCACGCTCTCGCTCAGCCCGCGCGTCGACGACCCCGGCTACCGCACGCACACCTTCGACCAGGTTGTCGAGACGTATGCGGAGCAGATCCGCGGGCTCGCGGACGGCGGCGTCGACCTGCTCTTGATCGAGACGATCTTCGACTCGCTCAACGCGAAGGCCGCCGTGGTCGCCGCGCGTGAGGTCGCACCGCAGCTGCCGCTCTGGATCAGCGTGACGATCGTCGACCTCTCGGGCCGCACGCTGAGCGGCCAGACGATCGACGCGTTCTGGACGTCGATCGAGCATGCCGAGCCGCTGATCGTGGGCGTCAACTGCGCGCTCGGCGCGCGCGAGATGCGCCCGTACGTCGCCGAGCTTTCGCGCATCGCCACGTGCCTCACCTCTGCGCATCCGAACGCCGGGCTGCCGAACGCGTTCGGCGGCTACGACGAGACGCCCGACGTGACGTCCGCGTTGCTGCACGAGTTCGCACGCGACGGCTTCCTGAACATCGCCGGCTCGTGCTGCGGCTCGACGCCCGAGCACACCAAGGCGATCGCAACCGCCATGCGGGGGCTCGAGCCGCGCGTCCTGCCGGCGCCGCGCTTCGCGCCGCGCTTCAGCGGCCTGGAGCCGTTCGAGATCGGCGAGGACACCGGCTTCGTCCTGATCGGCGAGCGGACAAACGTGACCGGATCGGCGCGCTTTCGCCGCCTGATCGAGGGCGACGACTACAACGCCGCCGTCGACGTCGCGCTCGAACAGGTGCGCGGCGGTGCGAACCTGATCGACGTGAACATGGACGCGGACCTGCTCGAAGGCGAGCAGGCGATGCGCACCTTCCTGAACGTGATCGCCACCGAGCCCGAGGTCGCGCGGCTGCCGGTGATGATCGACAGCTCGAAGTGGACCGTGATCGAGGCCGGCCTGAAGTGCCTGCAGGGCAAGGGCATCGTCAACTCGATCTCGCTGAAGGAAGGCGAGGCGGAGTTCCTGCACCACGCTCGCCGGATCCGCGACTTCGGCGCGGGCGTCGTCGTGATGGCGTTCGACGAGGAAGGCCAGGCCACCGAGGTCGACCATCGGGTCGCGATCTGCGGGCGCGCCTACGACTTGCTCGTCAACGAGGTCGGTTTCCCGCCGCAGGACATCGTCTTCGATCCGAACGTGCTCGCGGTCGCGACGGGGATCGAGGAGCACAACGACTACGCGCGTGCGTTCATCGAGTGCCTGCCGAAGATCAAGGAGCGCTGCCCCGGCGTGCGCACCTCGGGCGGCATCTCCAACCTCAGCTTCTCGTTCCGCGGCAACGACGTCGTGCGGGAGGCGATGCATGCGGCGTTCCTCTACCACGCGATCCGCGCCGGGCTCGACATGGGGATCGTCAACGCAGGCCAGCTCGCCGTCTACGAGGACATCGAGCCCGAGCTGAAGGAGCGTGTCGAGGATGTGCTCTTCAACCGCCGCCCTGACGCGACCGAGCGGCTGGTCGAGATCGCCGACCGCTTCCGCGGCGAGGGCACAAGGCGCGAGCTCGACCTGCGCTGGCGCGAGGCCGACGTCGGCAAGCGGCTCGAGCACGCGCTCGTGCACGGGATCGTCGACTTCATCGAGGACGACACCGAGGAGGCTCGGCTGACCGCGAAGCGGCCGCTCGACGTGATCGAGGGCCCGCTGATGGACGGCATGCGAGTGGTCGGCGATCTCTTCGGCTCCGGCCGCATGTTCCTGCCGCAGGTGGTCAAGTCCGCACGCGTGATGAAGCGCGCCGTCGCCTACCTGCAGCCGTACATGGAGGACGAGAAGGACGGCTCGCACGGCGCGCGGGGCAAGGTGCTGCTCGCGACCGTGAAGGGCGACGTGCATGACATCGGCAAGAACATCGTCGGCGTTGTGCTCGGCTGCAACGACTACGACGTGATCGACCTGGGCGTGATGGTGCCGCCGGAGAAGATCCTCGACACCGCCGAAGCGGAACAGGTCGACATCGTCGGCCTCTCCGGCCTGATCACGCCGTCGCTCGACCAGATGGTCGACGTCGCGCGCGAGATGGGCCGCCGCCGGCTCGAGCTGCCGCTGATGATCGGCGGCGCGACCACGTCGCGGCAGCACACCGCCGTGAAGATCGCGCCGGAGTACGAGAACGAGACCGTCCACGTGCTCGACGCGAGTCGCGTCGTCGACGTCGTCGCGGCGCTGATCGACCCGAAGCGCCGGACGCAGCTCGACACGGAGAACCGGGAGCTGCAGGAGCGCCTGCGCGTGCAGCACGCCGAGAAGGTGCGCAAGCCGCTGCTGCCGCTCCAACAAGCGCGCGCGAACCGCGTGAAAGCGTCGTCACCCGACCTACCGCCGCCGCCGTTCGTCGGCACGCGCACCGTCGAGCCGGCGCTCGCGGAGCTCGTCCCGTTCATCGACTGGCAATTCTTCTTCCACGCCTGGGACTTGAAGGGCAAGTTCCCGGCGATCCTCGAGAACCCGGCGGCGCGTGAGCTCTACAACGACGCCCTTGCGCTCCTGCGGGTGATCCTCCAGGGAGCGTCGCTGCACGCCGTCGGCATCTACGGCTTCTGGCCCGCGCACTCCGAGGGCGACGACGTGGTGATCGACGGAACACGCTTCTCGTTCCTGCGGCAGCAGACCGACCACGGCGACGGTCGCCCGAACCGCTGCCTCGCCGACAACGTCGCGCCCGCGGGCGACGTGATGGGCGCGTTCGCCGTCGGCATCCACGGTGCGGACGAGCTCTCGGCGCGCTACGAGGCGGCGCATGACGACTATTCGTCGATCGCGGTCAAGGCGCTCGCCGACCGGCTCGCAGAGGCGTTCGCGGAGTTTCTGCACCAGCGCGTGCGCCGCGAGTGGTACGCGCCGGACGAACATCTCTCCGACGAGGATCTGCGGAAGGAGAACTTCCGCGGCATCCGGCCGGCGATCGGCTATCCCGCGTGCCCCGACCACACCGAGAAGGGCAAGCTCTTCGAGCTCCTGGGCGCGGAGAGCGTCGGCCTCGCGCTGACGGAGAGCTACGCGATGATGCCCGCCGCCGCGGTCAGCGGCGTCTATTTCCACCACCCGCAGGCCAAGTACTTCGCGGTGGGGAGGATCGGGCGCGACCAGCTCGAGGACTACGCAAACCGCAAGGGCATGCCGGTTTCCGACGCCGAGCGCTGGCTCGGTCCGAACCTCGGGTAAGCCTCCGGCGCCTCGGCTATCCTGACCCTGCAGGCGCCTTTCAGGGCGCCGCACACGTTTTCATGCGGACGACATTGAAGAGAGGCGTCGGCAGGGCGGCCAGCGCACACGGCAACGGCAAGGCTGTCTACCCCCCGGGGGCAGTCAGTGCAGTCACCCGCTATAGCCAGCCACCGCCGTCGCGTCGTACGGGCCTCGGTCTGCTCCGTCGCATCCTCGTCGGCACGCTGCTCGCGGTCTCGTCGCTCGTCATCGCAGTCGCGGGCGGCTCGTATCTCTACTTCCACGAATCCGTCTCGAGCGTCCGCGCGCACACGCCCGACGTCGTGCGCGCTGCGAAGACCCTCGACATCCCGGTCGCGAACCATGCGGCGATCGCGCTCGTGATCGGCTACGACCATCGCGCCGGCATCGAGGCGAACCGCCCGTCGCTCTCCGACACGCTGATGCTGATCCGCGCCGACCCGCAGACGAAGACGATCTCACTGCTCTCGTTCCCGCGTGACCTGCTCGTCCCGATCTACTGCGGCGCGACCGCGTCGGATGCCGTCGGCCACGTCGTCGCAACGGATCGCATCAACTCCGCGTATTCACGCTGCGGTTCTCAGGGCACGGTGCTGACGATCAAGCACCTGACGAACCTCCCGATCGACTACCTGATCACGGTCAACTTCCACGGCTTCAAGGAGGTGGTCGACAAGCTGCACGGGGTCTGGATGGACATCGACCGCCGCTACTACAACAAGAACACCGGCACGGCCGCGGACGACTACGCGAACATCAATCTGCAGCCGGGCTACCAGCGGCTGGACGGCCAGCAGGCGCTCGACTTCGTCCGCTTCCGCCACACCGACTCCGACCTCTACCGGCTCGCGCGCCAGCAGGAGTTCGTGCGCGCGTTCAAGGACCAGGTCGCGCACAATTTCTCGTACCTCGAGCTGCCGAGCCTGGTCAACACGATCACGCACAACATCGAGGTCGCCGAAGGGGGGCATCAGCTGAGCGGTCACCAGGTGATCTCGTACGCACTGTTCGCGCAGGAACTGCCGCCGGGCCACCTGATCCAGCAGAAGATCGAGAACGTCCAGTGTGCGAACGAATGCACCGCGTCGAGCTCCGACGTGCAGACGGCCATCGACGAGTTTCAGAATCCAGACGTCGGCTCGTCGAAGGCCGCGAACGCGGCTGCCCTCGGGAAGAAGCTGAAGCAGAAGACGCCGCCGGCGTCGTCGGTCACCGTCACGGTGCTGAACGGCAGCGGCGTGCAGGGGGCTGCGGCGAACACGTCGTACCTGCTCGCGCAGAACGGCTACGTGACGCAGACACCCCCCAACGGGATCTCGGCGAACGGGCCGGCGGAGTTCCACTCGGTGATCTACTACGACCCCGCGCAGAAGGCGTCGAAGCTCGCTGCGAAGGCGCTGCAGAACCTGATGCAGCCTGCCGACGTCAAGAAGCTGCCGCGGCGACCCAAGCTGCTCGCACTCGACCCGGGGTCGATGCTGCTCGTCGTGCTCGGCACCGCCTTCAGCGGCACGATCGCGCCGCCTCCCGTCGAGAACATCCCGAAGCACGAGCCGGCGTTCGTGCGCTACGACTCGGCGCCCGGGACCGACCTGTTGAAGCCGCTGCAGCCGAAGTTCCCGTTCCCGCTGATGGTGCCGACGGTGCTCGAGCGCAACTCGTATCCCGACACGCTGCCGGGTGACACCCCCGCGCGCTCCTACTGGATCGACCGCAGGGGCGGCCATCGTGCAGTGCGGCTCGTCTTCCACGACGGCAATACGTATTGGGGTGTCGAGGAGACCAATTGGGACGGTGCGCCTGCGCTGACTGACAAGAGCTTCCGCCACGATCTCGGCGGTCGCGAATTCGACCTCTACTACTCGGGCCCGCACTTGCACATGGTCGTGCTCAAGGCGCACGGGGCAAGCTACTGGGTCGTCAATACGCTGCTCGACGATCTGTCCAACGAGACGATGCTGGCGATCGCCAAGGGTCTCAAACCCCTAACAAACAGCAAGTAGAGTCGGCCGCGAAATGAGCAAGGTAGGCATCTTCGGAGCGGGTTGGGTTGGCCTCGTCACCGGCGTGTGCTTCGCAGAACTCGGGCACGACGTCGTCATCCGCGACGTCGTCGCCGACAAGATCGAGACTCTCCGTCAAGGTGAGGTCCCGTTCCACGAGGAAGACGTGCCGGAGCTCCTCGAGCGCAACGCCGGCCGGTTGTCGTACACGCTCGACGTCGCGGACGTCACCGACTGCGAGTTCCTCGTCGTCTGCGTCGACACACCGCCGACGTACTCCGGCGACGCCGATCTGTCGCGCGTCTGGACCGTGATCGACGAGCTGCCCGAGCTCCCTGGGCGCCCGATCCTCGTCATGAAGTCGACCGTGCCCGTCGGGACCGGCGAGAAGGTGCGTGCCGGCCTCGACCAGCGTGGGCTCGAGCACGTCGGCTACGCCTCCAACCCCGAGTTCCTGGCCGAAGGACGCGCCGTGCGCGACTTCATGGAGCCGGACCGGGTCGTGATCGGCGCCTACGACGAAGAGGACGGCGACGCAGTCGCCTCGCTCTATGCGGGCATCGACGCGCCGATCGTGCGCACCGACGTGAACTCCGCCGAGATGATCAAGCTCGCGGCGAACGCTTTCCTGATGACTCGCATCTCCTTCATCAACGAGATCGCGAACGTCTGCGAGGCGACCGGCGCCGACGTCGTCAGCGTGGCGGAAGGCATCGGCCTCGATCACCGGCTCGGCCCCTACTTCTTGCGCGCCGGCATCGGCTACGGCGGCTCGTGCTTCCCGAAGGACTCGCTCGCGCTCAAGCAGCTCGCATCGAACTCGGGCTACCACTTCCAGCTGCTGTCCGCCGTGATCGAAGTGAACGAGCTGCAGAAGCGGCGCGTGATCGGAAAGCTGAAGCGGCATCTCGGACCGCTCCGCGGCAAGCAGGTTGCCCTGCTCGGTCTCGCGTTCAAGCCGGACACCGACGACATGCGCGATGCTCCGTCGATCGTGCTTGCGTCGCGGCTGCTTGCCGAGGGTGCCGAGGTGCGCGCGTGGGACCCGGTTGCCGACGGCACGAAGCTGCCGAAGGGCGTCGAGATCGTCTCCTCGGTCGCAGACGCGGTCCGTGGCGCCGACGCGGCCGTGATCGTGACGGAGTGGGCCGAGCTTCAGGGCCTCGCAACGCCGGAGACGCGCGCCGCGATGGCGAACCCGTTGATCATCGACGGACGCAATCTGCTCGATCCCGAGGAGACGCGCCGTGCCGGTTTCGCCTACGAGGGGATCGGCCGCCCCACCGCACTGACCGACGTGCTGCCGCAGACCGCCGAGCCGCAGGAGGTCTAGCGGCCCTTGGAGGCGATCATCCTCGCCGGCGGAAAGGCCGAGCGACTCGGTGACGCTGCAGGTGGACGGCCGAAGGCGCTCGTCGAGGTTGCCGGCAAGCCGCTCGCCGCCTACCAGGTGCTCCGGCTCGCGAGCGTCGGCGTCACACGCGTGATCTTCGCGTGCGCGGCCGGGCAAGGCTCGCTGTTCGTCTCCCTGCTCGAGGGGCTCGGGCCCGAGATCGTCGCGGCAGAAGAGCCCGAGCGGCTCGGCCGCGGCGGCGGGATCAAGTTCGGCGCCACGTTCCGCCAGGAGCACGGCGACGTCTACGCGCTGAACGGCGACGAGCTGGTCGACGTCGACTTCGCCGCGCTGCTCGCCGCGCACCGCGCGAGCGATGCGCTCGCCACGATCACCGTCGCGCAGCCGAGGTCGCAGTTCGGGCTCGTCGACATCGACGACGACGACGTCGTTCGTGGCTTTCGCGAAGGCGGCCACGTCTCGTTCTGGGTCAACTGCGGCAACTACGTTCTCTCGGAGGAGGCGATCGAGCGGTTCCCGGAGCGCGGCGACCACGAGTCGACGACCTTCCCCGAGCTCGCCGCCGAGGGGCGTTTGCGCGCGTTCCGCCATGCCGGGCTCTGGCTGACCGTCAACACGCCGAAGGAGCTGCGAACCGCTTCCGAGCACGTCGAGTCGCATCCCGAGTGGCTCGCTTGACGGGGATGAGAGGATCGGACCCGATGGGTGTCGATTCGCCGAATCTGGACGCGCTCGACCGCTGGGCGGTCGAGGTGAAGCGGGTCGACAAGCCGTGGGGCTACGAGCTCATCTGGGCACTGACGGACGTGTATTGCGGCAAGGTGCTCTTCATCAAGGCGGGGCACTCGCTCTCGCTGCAGTTCCATCGCGAGAAGGACGAGTCGTGGTTCGTGCAGTCGGGCCGCGCGAAGCTCGAGCTCGGCGAGGTGGGGGAGACGGTGCTGAAGGAAGAAGTGATCGGCGCCGGCGCGGCGTTCCACTACGTGCCGGGCACCGTGCACCGCGTGAGCGCGATCGAGGACACGACGATCCTCGAAGTCTCGACGCCGCAGGTCGACGACGTCGTGCGGCTCGAAGACGCCTACGGGCGCAAGGGCACGAGCGCCGCGTAGGCGCGCCTAGGCCCGCGTGTCGAGCAGCTCGCGCACGCACGCGCCGAGCTGGTCGCCGGTGAACGGCTTCTGGATGAAATCCGTCCCCGGCGCCAGCTCGCCGTTGCGGATCGCAGCGTCTCGTGTGAAGCCCGACATGTAGAGCACCTTCGTTGCCGGTTCGAGCTCGCGGATACGGTCGATCGTCTGCGGGCCGTCGAGGCCGCGCATGATGATGTCGCTGACGACGAGTTGGATCGGCCGCTCGTGGGTCGTGAACTCTGAAATCGCCTCTTCGCCGTCGACGGCCTTGACGATCGCGTAGCCGAGGTCCTCGAGCATGATCGAGACGATCGACCGAACCTGCGCGTCGTCCTCGACGATCAGGATCGTCTCGTCGCCGGCACTGCTCTGAACAAGCGGCGAGTCGGTTGCGGTGGGGGCCTCGGTCGAGAGCGGGAGCTGCACCGTGAACGTCGAGCCGCGGCCGGGCTCGCTGTCAAGGAGGATCTGCCCGCCGCTCTGGGCGACGATGCCGTGCACGGTTGCGAGCCCGAGACCGGTGCCCGCCTCGCCCTTCGTCGTGAAGAACGGTTCGAAGATCTGCGAGGCGATCACCTCATCGATGCCCGAGCCGGTATCGGAGACGCTGAGCACGGCGTGGTCGTTGTCGAGCTCGTGGCACGTCGAGACGCCGATCGTCAGAACGCCACCCTTGCTCATCGCGTCGCGCCCGTTGACGGCGAGGTTCGTGATCACCTGCTCGAGCTGTCCGCGGTCGGCGACCACGACGACCGCGCTGTCCGAGAGCATGGTCACGAGCTCGACGTGGTCGACGATCAGCGGCCGCAACAGATTGACGGTCTCGCGCACGACCTCGTTCAGGTCGAGCACCTCCGGCTTGAGGAGCTGCCTGCGCCCGAAGGCGAGCAGCTGCTTTGTCAGGCCGGCGGCGCGATCCGCTGCGCTCAGCACTGCGTTGATGTCCTCCGCCGCGCCGTCCTCGCTGCGCTCGAGATGGCGGAGCGCGAATTCGCCGTAGCCGCGGATCGCGACGAGCAGGTTGTTGAAGTCGTGTGCGACGCCGCCGGCGAGGCGTCCGATCGCCTCGAGCTTCTCGGCCTGGTGCAACCGCGCGTCGACTTGCCGGCGCACGGTGTCGTCGAGCGTGACGCCGATCAGCCGCTTCGGCTTTCCGTTGTCGTTGCGGATGATCGTTCCGCGGTTGATCAGCCAGCGGATCTCTCCCGAGGGGCGGATGATGCGGCAGGTGCTCTCGTAGAAGGACTCGGTTGAGGCGAAGGCCTCGCGCAATACCGCGGTCATCGATTCCCGGTCGTCGGGATGCGTGTACTCGGGCATCGTTTGGTACGACAGCGTGCTGACGGCGGGATCGAGCCCGAAGATCTCGTACGCGGCAGGGGTCGCTGTCGACTCGCCGGTCTCGATGTTCCAGTCCCACGCGCCGAGGCGCGCGGCCGATTGGGCAAGCCTGAGGGTCTCCTCGCTGCGCGCGAGCACTTCCTCGGCGAGCTTGCGCTCGGTGATGTCGGCGGCGACGCCGAGCATCCGGATTGGCCGGCCGTCGTCGTCGTGCACCGCAGTCGACCGCGAGAGCAGCCAGCGCAGCTCGCCGTCGGGACGGATCAGCCGGTACTCGATCTCGAAGCTGTGGCCCTGCGCGTAGGACTCGGTGACGCACTCCGTGACCCAGTCGCGGTCGGCAGGGTGGAGGAGCGCGGCGAAGTGCTCGACCCCGGCCGGTGCGTCGGGCGGGACACCGTGCAGCTCCCGCAGGCCCGCCGACCACGTGGTGACGCCGGTCGCCAGGTCGACGTCCCAGGTCCCCATGTGGGCGCCATGTTGGGCGAGCCGGAAGCGCTCCTCGCTGCGGGCGAGCTCCTGCTCCTGTTCCTTGCGCGACGTGATGTCGCGCGCGATCCCGAACGTGCCGAGGAGCGAGCCGTCGGCGGCACGATAGGGCCCTTTCGTCATGAGGAAAACACGTGTCTCGTTCCCGATCGGCACGTTCTGCTCGAACGTCTCCACCGTTCCGCGTTCGAGGATCCTGCGGTCGGCCTCGGCCATCGCGTCGGCGTCCGGGAGCGGGACGAGGTCGTACATCGTGCGCCCGATCACCTCCTCCGACGACCGGTTGAACTGGAGAGCCGCTCCTTTGTTCACGGTGAGGAACCGCCCCTCGAGGTCCTTGACGAAGACGGCGTCGGTCGTGCTCTCGATCACCGCCGTCAACAGGCGGTCGGTCCGTTCCGCATCCTCCTCGGCCTTGTCCCGCCGGAGCACGCTGCCCAGGATGTTTGCCACCGCCTGGATGAAGGCGATGTCGTCGTCCGAGAAGTCCCGCTGGCGCACGGTGTGTGCTCCGAGCACCCCGAAGGCCTCGCCGTTCGCGCCGATCGTCGCGCTCACGCCGCTGACCACGCCGTGCTCGGCCATGAGCGGTGCGAGCGCGAACCGATCCTCGGTCCTGGCGTCGCGCATGATCACGGGCTCGTTCGACACGAGCGTGTAGCCGCTCTGCGAGTTGGGGCCGGTGGGGACGCGGCCCTTGCCGATCTGGTGAGGGGGCCAGCCGACGGACGCGCGGAGCACGAACGACTCGTCTTCGGGCAAGAGCTCGAACGCGCCCGTCAGGTCGGCCTGCAGCTCCGTCGCGAGGATCGCGCAGGCCTCCTGGAGCAGGTCGTGCAGCTCGACGTGGGTGAGGGCGAGCTGGCCGAGCCGCGCGACCGCCCGCTGCTGGGCGAGCCGCCGCTCGAGCTCGCCGGCGGAGTCGACCGCTGCCTCGAGGAGTGTGGCCATCCGCCGGAGAACGAGCAGGGCCGCGAGCGTGACTCCGATGAGCGCGCCAAAGCCGACGAGGTCGAGCGGCGCGCGTTCGCCGAGCGAGAGTTCGATCGTGATGGTGAGCGCGACGACTGCGAACAGAGACAGTCCGACGGTCGCCGGCCGAAAGGCCAGCATGCGCATGTCTTCCTTCTGCCCATGACTGAAGTATTCAGTCATGGTGACCGGCGATACCTTGCCAGAGATGTGGTAAGGTTCTGGACATGCGTGAGCTGATGACCGTGGGAGCCGCCGCGCGAGCGACCGGCTGGTCTGCCCGGATGCTGCGGTACCTCGAGGGGCAGGGCTTGATCGTCCCGTCGCGCACCCGCGCCGGCTACCGCCTGTACGGGCTGTCGGAGGTCAACCGCCTGCAGTCCCTGCGCGACCTGCGCTCGCGGTTCGGCCTCGAGCTGGCAGAGCTCGCGTTCGCCCGCCGGTTGCGGCGCGACCCGGAGCTCCGCTCGGCGGTCGACTCCTGGCTCGCCGCCGGTGACGACGCCGGATCCTGGGTCGAGTGGGAGCAGCGCAAGCACGAACGGCTCCTCGCGGCCTGATCGAGAACCCCGATTACACTCCCCGCGACTCAAACGAGGAAGGACCAGATGGCAACCACCAAGCGACACGACGTGAAGGACCTGTCGCTCGCCCCCGAGGGCGTGCGGCGCATCATGTGGGCCGACCGGCAGATGCCGGTCCTGCAAGAGATTCGCGCCCGGTTCGAGCGCGAGCAGCCGCTCGCCGGCCACCGCATCTCCGCGTGCCTCCACGTGACCTCCGAGACCGCCAACCTCATGCGCACGCTAAAGGCAGGCGGCGCCGACGTCGTGCTGTGCGCGTCCAACCCGCTCTCGACGCAGGACGACGTCGCGGCCGCGCTCGTCGACGAGTTCGACATTCCCGTCTTCGCGATCAAGGGTGAGGACAACGACACGTACTACGCGCACATCCAGGCTGCCGTCGACCACAAGCCGCAGCTGACGATGGACGACGGTGCAGACGTGATCAGCGTCCTGCACAGCACGCGGCGCGAGCAGCTCGGCGACATCATCGCCGGCATGGAGGAGACGACCACCGGTGTCATCCGCCTGAAGGCGATGGAGAAGGACGGTGCGCTCGAGTTCCCGGTGATCGCCGTCAACGACGCCCGCACCAAGCACTACTTC
>Ga0265314_10004373_pt1 | contig 13148 bp, 12 predicted proteins | sample 4126metaG_FD_203106 | JGI IMG/M metagenome (GOLD analysis project Ga0265314, IMG submission 203106) | Rhizosphere microbial communities from Carex aquatilis grown in University of Washington, Seatle, WA, United States - 4-1-26 metaG | ecosystem: Host-associated > Plants > Roots > Rhizosphere >... | reverse complement strand
AACGCGATGCCGTGCACGCCACCGCGACCGTCGTAGGGCCCCTGGGCGACGATCCGGTTGTCGCGCCAATTGAGCAGGTACGCGCCGCCGGGTACCGCCACCCAGATCTCGTTCGACGTCGCGCCGAACCGTACGCCGGTCACTCGTCCATCGAACACCGACTGGAGCCCCGCGGGCGTGACGCGCTGGTCCGTGGCGATGACGCCGGAATCCGGCACGACGCGGCGGGGAAGCACGGGCGCGGTCGCGCGAACCTGCAGGAGCATGGTCAGGGGCAGCAGCATGTCGAGTCTCGGGCTCGTGCGGAGATGAATGGCTCAGGTCTCGCGGGCATGGTGAATCCTGCACGCAACGCCGTCCCGTCGCTACGTCATTCGCGTTACGTTATGCATCTGCGACACGGCGTTGACTCGGTCCCTCGAATCGGTCATTATCGTGGCTCGTCCTCCGGCCACGTACCGACGGACGAGTTTCCCCCTCCCGAGGAGTTCAACATGTCGGTCCGCCGGTCGTCTCTGCGAGTCACGGGAACCATCGCCATCCTCGCCCTCTCGGCGTGCGCGCTCCAGCGCGGACAACCGGCGGCAGCCGATGACCACATGGCGCACATGTCGGCAGCCGACATGGCCTCCGGGATGGCCGCTCCAGGCACCGCGCGCGCGCAGGGTAGTGCGGAGTTGCCCGCGAGCAACGCGGCCGCGGCGGCGCGCCTCGACGGAAGTCCCCGCCACGGCGAGTGGGTGAAGCTCGCATGGGAGCCGGGATCCAAGGATTCGCTGATGGCGTGGATCGTGTATCCGATGACGCGCAACAAGGCGCCGGTCATCGTGGTGGTGCACGAGATCTACGGTCTCTCCACATGGGTCAGGGCCGTCGCCGACCAGATGGCCGCCGAAGGATTCATCGCGATCGCGCCGGACCTGAACTCCCGCGTACGCGGCGGCCCGAGCACGGTGGAACTCTCCCGGGATTCGGCATCGAAGCTCATTCGTGGCGTCGACTATCCGGAGCGCAACAAAGGCATCGTCGCCGTGGCGACGTACGCCATGAGCCAGCCGTCAGCCGAAAGACGCTATGGAGTCGTCGGCTACTGCTGGGGCGGTGCGACGGTGTTCTCGCACGCGATCTACAATGGGTCGGGACTCAAAGCCGCGGTCGCGTATTACGGCCTTCCATATCAGCGCGCCGTGACCGACGCGTCCGGCAAGCAGACCGGCACCGAGATCGTGAACGATTCGCTGGTGAAGATCCAGGTGCCGACGATGCTCTTCAACGGCTCCGGCGACGCGCGCATCTCGGCGGCGATGCCAGAACTCGAAGCGAAGATGAAGGCGCTCAAGAAGGACTACGTGGGAACGAACTATGAAGGCGCGGTGCACGGATTCCTGCGGGCGCAGGACGATGGCCCGGCCCCGGGGCAGCAGGCGAATCCCGCCGCGCAAGCCGCCAACCTCGCCGCCACCAAGGATGCGTGGCCACGCACGATCGCTTTCTTCAAGAAGCACCTTGGCGTGAAATAGGGCGCCGGGCCCCTTGCGAACCGCGTCCGGAATGGCTCTCGAGCGTTTCGGGCGCGGTTTTGCGTTTCGGCATGTGCGGTGCTTCGGTCCTCGGGATTCGGAGGAGTGGCTCAGGCCCCCTGCGCTCAGCTCGGCTCGCCACCCTTCGCATAGAGGATGAGCCACTCCGGCCAGTTGCCGCTCATCTCGAAGAAGTCGTCGAAGAACGCCAGTCCGGCGGCTTCGAAGGCGACGATGAGTGCTTCCATTCCGGCTTCGTCATAGACGGGCCCGATCGTGATGAGGGCTCCTTCAACCCGGAATTCGTCATCCGTGAGCGTCAGCGCGCGGTCGATCTCGGCCCGGGTGAGCCCGGCGCGCTCGAACGCGTCCTTCCGCACGAGGAGGCTCGGTGCGCCCGCAGTCAGTGAAAGTGGCATGCAGGCACGATAGCTTTCCGGGGATGAGCGCCACAAGGTTCGAAGCCGAGTACGACGTGATCGTCGTGGGCGGCGGCCATGCGGGCACGGAAGCCGCGGTCGCTGCCGCGCGCCGCGGCGCGCGCGTCGCTCTGGTCACCAGCGCGATCGAGACGATCGGCCAGATGTCGTGCAATCCGGCCATCGGCGGCGTCGCAAAAGGAACGGTCGTTCGCGAGATCGACGCGCTGGGCGGCGTCATGGGACGAGCGACCGACCTCGCGACCATCCAGTTCCGCATGCTGAACCGGGGCAAGGGGCCCGCCGTGTGGGCCCCACGGGCACAATGCGACCGCGGGCTCTATCGGCGGGCGGTTCGGTCCATCGTCGAAGAGCAGGCCGGTGTCGCGATCGTGCAGGGCACGGTGCAACGGCTCTTGTTCGCTCCAGGGGAGGCGGCGGTTGCGGGCATCGAAACGATGGAAGGACGCAAGCTCGGAGCCCGCGCCGTTGTCGTGACCACGGGGACCTTCTCCCGCGGCCGCATTCATATAGGTACGGACAAGTCCGTCCCCGGCGGACGGGCAGGCGAGGCCGCGACCACGCATCTCGCCGAACAATTGTCCGATATCGGGCTGGAGGTTGCCCGGTTCAAGACGGGAACCCCACCGCGTGTCGACGGCCGCACAGTCGACACGGCGCGGCTCCTGCGACAGGACAGCGAACTCGCCGACTTCGATTACTCATGGTCGGTCTTTCACGCCGGACGTCCGACCCGCCCCGCGACGCTCGAACAGCTGCCATGCTGGATCACGTACGCCGAGGCGCCCACCAAGCAGATCGTCGCCGACCACATCAACGAGTCGGCAATGTATGGGGGCGCCATCGGCGCGCGTGGGCCGCGATACTGTCCTTCGATAGAAGACAAGATCGTGCGATTTCCGGACGCCGCGCGTCACCAGCTCTTCCTCGAACCGGAAGGGCTGGATACGAGCGAACTGTACGTGAACGGCCTCTCCACCTCGCTTCCGGCGACGGTCCAAATCGACATGCTCCGCTCGGTCGCAGGCCTCGAACGCGTCGAGATGACGCGTGCCGGCTACGCGATCGAGTACGACTACTATCCCCCGACGCAGCTGCACGCGACACTCGAAGTGCGTCGCGTGCATGGCCTGTTCTTCGCTGGCCAGATCAACGGGACGACGGGCTACGAGGAAGCGGGAGGGCAGGGAGTGGTTGCCGGCTTGAACGCCGCCGCGCGGGCGTGCGGCCTCGACCCCGTCGTGCTCGGGCGCGAGTCCTCTTATATCGGCGTGCTCGTCGACGACTTGGTGACGCGCGGAGTGGACGAGCCCTATCGCCTCTTCACCTCACGGTCCGAGTTCCGCCTCACGGCGCGGCAGGACAACGCCGTGCGCCGGCTGTCTCCGCTCGGAGTGTCGCTCGGCCTCTTCTCCGGCACCGAACGCCGTTGCGTCGAGGAGCGCTTGCGCCACGAGACGGTCGCCCGCGACCTCGCGCGCGAGACCAGTGCGCGCCCCGATCAGGTCGACGGACTCCTCACGGCGGCGAACACGGGACGCTTGCTGCATGCGGTACGCGTCGCCGAACTCGCGAAGCGCAACGGCGTGTCGCTCTCCGCGCTCTTCGTCGCGACGAACGTCGGCGCCGAACTGTCGCCGGAGGCGGTGACGACCGTCGAACTCGAACTCAAGTACGAGGGCTATTTCGCGCGCGAGCGTGACGCGGCCGATCGCCTGCGCCGCATGGCCGAGTTCGCGCTTCCCGACGACGCGCCCTACGAGTCGATGCTCTCTCTCTCCATGGAGTCGCGGCAGAAGCTTGCGTCCCGGCGCCCGGCGACGCTCGCTCAGGCATCGAGCATTCCAGGAGTGAGCCCGTCCGATCTACAGAACCTCCTGCTGGAGATCGAACGATCGCGCGGCTGATCGCGTTCGCGCTCGCGATCCTCGGGTTCCTGCCGCTCGCCAACTGGCTGCCCGGCGGACGCTCAGACCCCGCGTTCGCCTCGCGCTGGATGGAATGGATGTACGGAACGGCGATCTGCGCGGGCGTCGCCGTGATCGCAGCCATCGTCGCCGGTCGCCTCGCAGCCGGCTCGCGCAACGCAGGCACGCACGAGCCGGCGCCCGACCACGCGGCGGCGGCCAACCCCGGCGCCGGCGAATCACCGTTCACGTTCGTCGCGCTGTTCGCCTGGGCGCTGACGCTGTACGGCTGGATTGCTCGATCCGTGTTTTCGGCGAGACCGTTGCTCATCGACGAGCTCGTGCAGATGTATCAGGCGCGCATCTTCGTGACAGGGCGCTTGTCGCTCCCGATGCCGCTCCATCGGGAGTTCTTCTCGGTACTGCATGTCGTCGATGTCGCCGACAAGGTGTATTCGCAGTTCCCCGCCGGCTGGCCGGCGATGCTCGCTGTCGCCGAACGACTCGGCGCTCCATGGCTCGCCGGCCCCGTCTGCGGCGCCATCGCGGTCGTGTTGTTTGCGCGACTGACGCGCCTCCTGGAGCCCGGCGCATCACGACGTTTCGTCATTGCCACATCCATCCTGTTCGCCGTCGCCCCGTTCGCTGCGTTCCAGTTCGGCTCGCACATGAATCACGGCCCGACCTTGATGTGGCTGCTCCTCGCCACGGTCTGCCTGGGCGAGCACCTGCGGGCCCGCGACGCGCGCTTCGCATTCGCCGCGGGCTTCGCGCTCGGCGCTGCCGCGACCTTGCGGCCGCTCGACGCCTTCGCGTTCGCGCTCCCCGCCGGCGTCTGGCTCGCCGCGCGCGTCGTGCAATACCGGGCGAGTGAGAACGGGCGCCGGGCGTTCATCGCGCTCATCGCATCCGGCTTCGGCATCGCGCTCCCGATGGCCGCGCTCCTCTATGTGAATGCCCAGACGACCGGCTCGCCGTTCGCCTTCGGGTACACGGTACTGTGGGGTCAGTCGCACGGACTCGGCTTTCACACGGCGCCGTGGGGCGACGCCCATACGCCCGCGCGCGGGCTCGAGTTGTTGTCGCTCTACGTCACGCGACTCCAGACCTATCTGTTCGAAACGCCTTTTCCCTCGCTCCTTCCGGCGATCGTCGCCCTCGCACTGACCCCGCGCCTGCGTGCACTGGACCGGTACCTCCTGGTGTCGAGCGCCTTTCTTGGCGCCCTCTACTTCGCGTACTGGCACGACGGCTTCTTCCTCGGCCCCCGGTTCGTGGTGGCGTGGATTCCTGCGCTCGTGATCTGGACGGCGCGCGCGCCGGCGCTCGTGATCGCAGCCCTCGAACCATGGCTCGCGAAACGGCGATCGATGGCGCGCCGCGAGCTGCGTGTCGCGAGCGCGGCGTTCCTTGGCTCCGGCGTGCTGATGGCGGCCGCCTATTCACTGCCCACCCGCACCGCCCAGTATCGCGGCGGCCTGACGTCGATGCGTATCGACTATGGGTCGGCCGCGCGCGACGCCGGCGCACAGAACGCGTTGGTTTTCGTGCGCGAAAGCTGGGGGGCCCAGCTGATCGCGCGCCTCTGGGGGCTCGGTGTCTCCCGCAGCGCCAGCGAAGCGTTTTACGCGAAGATCGACGCCTGCGTGCTCGACCGGACGATCCGGCAATTGGAGCGCGACTCCGAACGCGGCGACGCCGCCGAGCATCGCCTCCAGTCCCTCATGGCCGACTCCTCGCGCGTGCACGGAAGCCTCTTCTCGCCCGACAGTACCGAGAAGTATCTCCCGGGCGCGGCATACGATCCGACGTGTGTCGCGCGCATCAACGAGGATCGCGCGGGGTACATGCACTACGCGCCGCTGCTGCTCGAACGCGTGAACGGGAATGTCTACGCCCGGGACTTGCATGCCCGGGATTCGTTGCTGCTCGCCGAGTATCCCGATCGCCCGGTATTCCTGTTGCGCCGGCAGGGAACGGACGTGGAGTCGCCCCTCGAGTGGATCCCCGCCCGGCGCGATTCCCTCTGGCAGCAGTGGCGCTCGGGACAGCCCTGACGGCCCGCCGCGCGGCGCGCGGTGAATTAGTATCAAGTAGTTTGAAAAGCGACGTCGCCCGCGGAAGGTCCGCGTGATTCGTCATACCGCAAATTAGTAGCAGTAAGCAACTAAATAACACGGAGGACCGGATGCCCCGACGCAACAATCGCCGAATTCACCTGTCGTTCCTCGCCGCATGCCTCTCGGCCGGCGGTACGACGCTTCACGCGCAGGCACCCGCGCCGGTCGCCCCGGCGATCGTGACGAGCGCGTCCGCCGATGTCGAGGTGAAGCCGGATCGCGCAACGGTCGTCCTGAGCGTCGAAAGTCGCGCCACGACCGCCGCGAAGGCTGGCGCCGAGACGGCGAGAAAGCAGCGCGCCATCCTCGATACGCTACGTGCGCTCAAGATCGCTCAGGAACAGATCACGACCGCCCGACTCGAACTGACGCCTGAGATGGCGTATCCAGGCCAAGGCCAGCCCCCACGGGTGACGGGCTACGTCGCTCGTAGTTCCGTACGGCTCGAGGTGCTGGATCTGGACGTCGTTGGCGGCCTGATCGATGCGGCGCTTGCCCGAGAGGCTACGGGAGTCGGCGCGCTGCAGTTTGGATCCTCCAAGGCAGAGGAGGCGAGGCTCAAGGCCCTGGAGTTGGCGGTTGCGCGAGCACGCGCCGAGGCTGGGGTTATGGCGACCGCGGCAAACGGGTCGCTGGGAAACCTGATTGAACTCTCGGCGAACCACGCGCAGCCGCAGTTCGAGCAACCAACGGTTGTCTCGTTTGCCGCCATGCGAGCAGCGGAACCTCAGACTCCGACGCCTGTCTCCCCGGGGATGATAAAGATTACCGCCACCGTGAATGCACGCTGGGGCTTTACTCCACATTGAGATGTGGATTGTTCCACGTGAAACAATTCGGCTTGCCACGGTCGGGGAGGTCCGATATGTTCACCGGGCCTTCGTCAATTTTGGACCCTCCAGCAACCATTACGTGTCTCGAGTCATCGCCATTGCCAACCAGAAGGGCGGGGTTGGAAAGACAACGACCGCTGTGAACCTCGCGGCTAGCCTGGCAGCCGCGGAGCAGCGCGTACTGCTGGTCGATGGGGATCCGCAAGGAAACGCCACCAGTGGAATCGGCATCGAACGGGGCTCGTTCGAGGGAACCGTTTATGACGTGCTGCTCGACCCGGGAACCATCGAGTCGTCGATAGTCCGTGGGGTGCAGTTCAAATTCCTCGACGTGCTCCCGGCGACGCCCGACTTGGCCGGCGCGGAAGTCGAGCTCGTCAGCAAGCAGGATCGCGAGCTTTCGATGCGTCACGCGCTCCAGTTGGTGCGAGCCAACTATGATTTCATCCTCATCGACTGCCCGCCGTCGCTCGGACTTATCACCGTGAACATGCTCGCCGCAGCGGATGCGCTCCTGATCCCGCTACAGTGCGAGTACTATGCGCTCGAGGGGTTGTCGCAACTCCTCAACACCGTTCGGCTGGTCCAACAGGGAGTCAATCCGACGCTCGCAATCGATGGCGTGCTCCTGACCATGTACGACGCGCGGCTCAACCTCTCGCGTCAGGTCGCCACAGACGCCAGGGACTACTTCGGTTCGAAGGTTTTTGAAAGCGTGATCCCACGGAACGTACGTCTTGCCGAGGCACCGAGCTTTGGCAAGCCAATCATCCTTTACGACCTTGCGTCGGCCGGATCGCAGGCCTACATGGGCGTGGCGAAGGAAGTGATAGACAGAGTTGGTGATTTCGCGAAGTCTTAGTATTTGAATAACAATGAAATACGTATAATTTGTATACATATGTTTGTCATGAACCGCGCTTGACTTTCGGACCCTGGTGGAACCACTCATGTCGGTAGACAAAACTCGGCGCCTCGGGCGCGGGCTCGAAGCGTTGCTTGCGGCGCGGCCGTCAGCCGCCACACAGGTACCGGTCGGTCCGTCCGCGGCAGCCGAGGAGATCCCGCGCCTCGGCCTTCGCCAGATTCCCATCGCGCAGATCAGGCCGAACCCCTTGCAACCTCGCAAGGAGTTCGATGCGTCGGCGCTCGCGGATCTCGAGTCGAGCATCCGCGCCAATGGGCTCCTGCAGCCGGTGACCGTGCGCGTCGCAGCCAACGGGTTCGAGTTGATCGCCGGCGAACGTCGGTTTCGCGCCGTTCAGCGTGTCGGATGGACGGAGATTCCCGCGATCGTTCGCGGTGAGCAGGAGGTCGACGACAAGGCCGCGTTGACGCTCGCCCTCGTGGAGAATCTGCAACGCTCGGATCTCAATCCGATCGAAGAGGCCGAGGGATATCAGCAGCTCATCGCGCAATTCTCACTCACGCAGCAGGAAGTGGCCGACGTCGTGGGCAAGGATCGCTCGACCGTCGCGAACACGCTCCGCCTGCTCGCGCTCCCCGCAGCCGTACGGCGCATGGTCCGCGAAGGCGAGGTGACGCTCGGTCATGCCCGCGCCCTGCTCGCGCTCGGTGACGATCATCGCATGCTCGAACTCGCGAAGGTCGTGGTCGCCGAAGGTCTCAGCGTTCGCGACGTCGAGCGCCGCGTGCGAGAGTCGGCGCCGACGCGCGCGCGACGCACGGCGGCCGGCACGGCGCCCGCCGAAGAGAAGCGGCCACCCGAAGTCGCGCGCATCGAAGATGAACTCCGTCGCCGACTGCAGACGGATGTGCGCATCCACCTCGCCACGAAGGACAAGGGTGAGATCCGCATCGCCTTCTTCTCCGCCGACGACCTCGAGCGCGTGCTCGACGTGGTTCTCGGCGAACGGCGGGAGAGGTTGTGAGCGCGCCTGACGCGCCGAACGCCGGAACGCAGCGCCACGGGGACATCTTCTCCCGTGGGTCGGGCGCGATGCTCATCCACGTCCAGCGCGAGAGCGGACTCGCGCATCGCACGATCTCCATCGCGGCATGGCAAGTGCAGGTGTTGCGCGCACTGTCGACGCGCCTCGCACTCGCCCTCCTCGTGCTCGGCGCGGCAAGCTGGGTCTTCTTCGCCACACAAGCCGCGCGCGTGCCGCTGTTGACCAGTCGGCTCGCGCGCATGGAGGAAGATGCGCGCCGCCTCGACACGTTGCAGCAGGCGCTCGGGCAGTTGCAGCAGCGGTACGACCAGGTACAGCGCATGTTGAGCGCATCCAACGCCGCGACGACGAAAGGGACGGCCGGCGCGGTCACGCCGCGCGCGCCGGGTCCTGTCGAGCGCACGGGAAGCACGCCCGCAAAGAAGGACAGTGCCTCGAAGGCGATCGAAGCAAAACCGCGCGCGGAGAGCGGTGCTGGCAAGAAAGCGACGAAGCCCGACAGCAGCCCCAACTCACGCATGCCGTAACGCAATCTTCGGAGGAATCTTGGCGATGTTCGGAAAGGAAGACACCTCGCGCGCCGAATCACGAGCCGGCGCTCCCGAGGGAACACTCTCGATCGTTGCGGCGGGCATGCGCATCAGCGGTGATCTCGAGACGGCGGGGACGCTCAAGATCGACGGTCGTATCGACGGTTCCGTGACCGGCGCGCGCCAGATCATGCTCGGCCGCGGCGGCGCCATCCACGGCAACGTGACGGCGGATGAGGTCGTGATCGGCGGGAGCATCGATGGCAACGTGCGGGCATCGAACCGACTCGAGCTGCAGGGGAGTGCGATCGTGAACGGCGATATCGAGACGAAATCGATCGTCGTTCTCGAGGGTGCTCGCATCAACGGAACGGTGAAGATGAGCGACGTCGCCGCACGCAGGGCTTCACAGCAGGCCGCCGACGCAAAGGGAACGGCGATCGCGCCGTAGACGTTCGGGAGAGCGAAGAACAGGTGTTTGTGGAAGAAAAGACACAAAGCTTGTTGTAGTCATTTGTTTTTATGTATGACATAACGTTTTGCTAATAAATCATTTAACGGTGGCTGATTTGCTCACAACACGGCGTCTTTCGGCGGTCTTCCACATTGCGATTCTGCTTGGCGCGGCGTGCGGTCGCACCGATAAATCTGCGGACGCGTCCTTTCGCGTGGCACTGCTGACGCCGGGACCTATCACGGATCAGTCTTGGAACGGCGGGGCCTACGCGGGCCTGATGCGTATCAAGGACAGTCTGAACGCGAAGGTGAGCCACATTCAGACCAAGACCCCTGCGGAATTCGAGGAGAACTTCCGCCAGTACGGAGCGAGCGGCTACACGCTCGTGTTCGGACATGGATTCGAGTTCCAGGACGCGGCGGCGCGAGTCAGTCCGTCATACCCGCATACGGTGTACGTCACGACCGGTGGCAACACGACGGGAAAGAATCTCGCCGCCATGAGTTTCTCGTTCGACGAGCCATCCTTCCTCGCAGGCATGGTCGCGGCTTCCGTCACCAAGAGCGGCAAGGTCGGATGCATCGGCGGTACGGAGCTCCCTCCCGTGAAGTCCAGTTTTTCCGCGTTCTCCGCCGGCGTGCATGCCGTTCGACCGACCGCGACCGTCGTCATCGCCTACATCGGGAACTGGGATGATGCCGCGGCCGGGAAAGAACAGGCCCTCGCGCAGATCGGCCGAGGCGTCGATGTGATCTTCCAGAATGCGGACGCGGCCGGGCTCGGCGTGTTTCAAGCCGTGCGCGAATCCAAAGGCGTTTCCGTGATCGGGTCGAACTCGGATCAGAACGCGGTGGCGCCGGCCGTGACCCTCGGGAGCGTGGTGATCGACCTGCCGCATGCATTCCTCACCGTCGCGCGCGAAGTGCAGCGCGGCGGTTTCGTGCCGCGTGTCATGCTGCTCGACACGAAGGCCGACGTGGTGCGCTGGGTCGCCAATCCGGCGTCATCCACGACGTTCTCGCCCGCGGCGCGTCAGGCCATCGACTCCGTGCGAGCACGCATGGTCGCCGGCACGTTCGTGCTTCCGCCACAGCCGACACCGTGACCGGCGCGCCCCTCTCGGTCCTGGCCGGACATCTCGACGCGCTGTTGCGCGTGCATGAGACCCCCGATTATCCGCCGGCGCTCAACGGTATCCACGTCGAACACCGCGGGCCGGTTACGAAAATCGCGGCGGCCGTCGATTGCTCGGCACGGACGATCCGCGCGGCCGCGGATTCCGGCGCCAACCTTCTGCTCGTGCATCATGGATTGTTCTGGGGCGGCCTGCAGCCCGTGACGGGGCCGCTGCATGCGCGGCTTCGCCTGCTGTTCGAACACGACATCGCACTCTACTCGGCGCACCTTCCGCTCGACGCGCACGAGCGATTCGGCAACTCGCGTCTCCTGGCGCTGGAACTGGGGCTCGTTCCGTCCGCGGGCTTCGCGACGTATCAGAACATCCAGTGCGGGGTGCGTGGCGAGACGGAGTGCGACACCGCGGACCTGCTGGAGCGTGCGCAGGCCTTCGCGCGGGCGCACGGCGGTGACGCGCGCGCGAGCGGATTCACCGGGGCTCGGCGTACGCGCCGGTGGGCGATCTGTTCCGGCGCGGGTGCCAGCGCCGAGACTATCCGCGAGGCGGTGTCCCTCGGTGTCGACACGCTCATCACGGGCGAGGGTCCGCACTGGAGCGCCGTGGACGCAGAGGAGAAGGGGCTCGTGATCATCTACGCCGGGCATTACGCGACGGAGACGCTCGGCGTCCGCGCGCTCGCGGAGCATCTCGCGTCGGAATTCGCATTGCCGTGGACCTTCCTGCCGGCGCCGACCGGCCTGTGAGGGGCGCACCCCCCGCACTGTCTCTGCGGGGCGTCTCGAAGCGCTTCGGCGCCGCGCTCGCTCTCGACGGCGCGACACTCGACGTCGCACGCGGTACGATCCACGCCCTGCTGGGCGAGAACGGCGCCGGCAAGACGACGCTCATGCGCACCGCCTTCGGTATGCTCAGGCCAGACGGAGGCACGATCGAGGTCGACGGCGCCGTTCGCGCCTGGCGTTCCAGCGCCGATGCGATCGCCGCCGGGCTGGGCATGGTGCACCAGCATTTCATGCTCATCCCCGCATTCACCGTCGCGGAGAACGTGGCGCTCGGAGACCGCGGGTTCTTCTCGGGCTACGATCCCGCCGCCGCCGCCGCGCGCGTTCGCCATCTCGGCGAGGCGACCGGTCTCGTGCTCGACCCCGACCAGCGCGTGTCCGAACTCCCGGTCGGCGCGCAGCAGCGACTCGAGATCGTGAAGGCGCTCGGCCGTGCCGCGCGCCTCCTCATCCTGGATGAACCGACGGCGGTCCTCTCGCCGGCGGAGAGCGACGAGTTGTACGCGTGGTTGCGGGTGTTCGTCTCGGGCGGCGGTACGGTGGTGCTCATCACACACAAGGTGCGTGAAGCGCTCGCGCTCGCCGACGATGTCACCGTGCTCCGGCGAGGACGCACGGTCTTGCGATCCGCCGTCTCCGACACGACGGAGGAGGTCGTCGTCACCGCATTGCTTGGCGAAGCGCTTCCGGCACGCGAGCGCGCCGGACCGCCCCAACGAGCGGATGCCCCGGACATCGTGATCGCTGCGCAGTCGGTGACGGTACGCGACACGCGCGGCACCAACCGGCTGCGTTCCGTCTCGGTCGCCGTTCACGCGGGCGAGGTGCTGGGCGTCGCCGGCGTCGAGGGCGCCGGACAGTGGGAGCTCCTGCGCGTCCTCGCGGGCCGGGTGGTTCCGCACGAGGGCTCGGTACGCCGCCCGGAACACGTCGGCTTCGTACCGGAAGACCGGCTGCGCGACGCGCTGATCCCGACGATGACACTGGTCGAGAACGTCGCCCTCCAGCGCGCCGGTGCGCTCCGCGGGCTCGTGCACTGGTCGCGATTCACCGCGCGCGCACGGGCGATCACCGAGACCTTCGATGTCCGCCCGCGAGACGCCAAACGTGGCGACTCGCTCTCCGGCGGCAACCAGCAGAAGTTCGTGCTCGGTCGCGAGCTCGACGGTTCGCCGGCGGCGATCGTGGTGGAGAATCCGACGCGGGGACTCGACATTCGCGCGTCGGCGGACGTGCTGCAGCGCATCATGGATGCGCGCGACGCCGGGTGCGCCGTCGCCTTCTACTCGAGCGATCTCGACGAAGTGCTTGCGGTCGCCGATCGTGTCATCGTCTGCTTCGACGGCCACGTGCGCGAGGTCGCCCGCAACGCCGACGCCGTCGGACGCGCCATGGTCGGCCTGCCGTGATCGTCGGTCGCTCGAGGGAACTCGCCGTCGCCGGCGGCGCCGTGGCCGTGACGATCGCGGCAGCCCTCGGCGTGATCGCCGCCGGCGGTCACGACGTCG
>Ga0265314_10004371_pt1 | contig 13153 bp, 10 predicted proteins | sample 4126metaG_FD_203106 | JGI IMG/M metagenome (GOLD analysis project Ga0265314, IMG submission 203106) | Rhizosphere microbial communities from Carex aquatilis grown in University of Washington, Seatle, WA, United States - 4-1-26 metaG | ecosystem: Host-associated > Plants > Roots > Rhizosphere >... | reverse complement strand
CCGCGCAGGCATTCACCGCGTCGCTGCAGAGCGAGCCGTGGCTGATCCTGATGGCGCTGTTCGTGGTGTACGTCGTGCTGGGCATCCTCTACGAGAGCCTGATTCACCCGCTGACGATCCTGTCGACGCTGCCGTCGGCCGCGCTGGGAGCGCTGATCGCTCTGTTTCTCTTCAAGCTCGACTTCAGCATCATCGCGCTCATCGGCGTGGTTCTGTTGCTGGGCATCGTCAAGAAGAACGCGATCATGATGATCGACTTCGCGCTCGAGGCGGAGCGCGCCGAGAACCTGGACCCCAAGGAGGCGATCCGCCGCGCCTGCCTCATGCGCTTCCGCCCGATCCTGATGACCACCATGGCGGCGCTGTTCGGCGCGGTGCCGCTGGCGATCGGGCTCGGCGCCGGGTCGGAGCTGCGCCGCCCGCTGGGCGTCAGCATCGTGGGTGGACTCTGCCTGTCGCAGCTCCTGAACCTGTTCACGACGCCGGTGATTTACCTGACCCTCGACCGGCTGCGCGTGCGCCAGCACGCCCGCGTTCTCGAGCGCCGCCAACGGCGCCTGTCGGGCGGCAACCCCGCGCCGCAGCCGACGTCCTGAGGACCGTCGCGGCCGCGTCGAATTGCCGGGCGCCAGGCGGCGAAAATTGAGTAGACTCCGCCCGTGCGACGGGACCTGATCCTCATCCTCGACTTCGGAGCCCAGTACTCTCAACTGATCGCGAGGCGCGTGCGCGAGCAGAAGGTGTACTCGGAGATTCACCCATTCAACCTCTCCCTGGCGCGCATTCGCGAGCTGGCGCCGCGTGGAATCATCCTGTCGGGTGGCCCCGCGTCCTGCTACGACGAGGGCGCGCCCAAGATCAGCGCCGAGCTCTTCGACCTCGGCATCCCGATCCTGGGCATCTGCTACGGCGTGCAGCTGACGGCGCTGGTCCTGGGGGGCAAGGTGGTGCCCGCGGAGCGGCGGGAGTACGGGCGCGCGAACCTGCGCGTCACCGACGCGTCCGACCTGTTTCACGGTTTCCCGCTCGACGCCGACCAATCGGTCTGGATGAGCCACGGCGATCGCATCGAGTCGCTGCCCGCCGGCTTCTCCGTGGTCGCCGAGAGCGCCAACTGCCCGGCGGCGGCGGTGGCGGCGCCGTCGCGCAAGTTCTGGGGCGTGCAGTTCCACCCCGAGGTGGCGCACACGCCGCGCGGCGGCGAGATCCTCGGCAACTTCATCTTCCGCATCTGCAAGTGCGAGCCGAGCTGGACCATGAACAGCTTCGTCGACGAGGCGGTCGCGGCCGTGCGGCGCCAGGTCGGCGACAAGGGGCGCGCGGTGTGCGGCCTCTCGGGCGGCGTCGATTCGTCGGTGGCGGCGGCGCTGGTCCTGCGCGCGATGGGCGATCGGCTGACGTCGATCTTCGTCGACACGGGGCTGTCGCGCGCGGGCGAGGCGGCGCAGGTCGAGGCAATCTTCCGCGACGCCTTCAAGGCCGACCTGCGCGTGGTCGACGCGAGCGCGCGCTTCCTGGGGGCGCTGGCCGGCGTCACCGATCCGGAGCAGAAGCGCAAGATCATCGGCCGCGAGTTCATCGCGGTCTTCGAGGAGGAGGCGAAGCGGGTCGCCGAGACGCAAGGGTCGACGCAAGGGTCGACGCCAGGGTCGACGTCCGCAGGCGGCGTCGACTTCCTGGTGCAGGGGACCCTCTACCCCGACGTGATCGAGTCGGTGTCATCGAAGGGACCGTCGGCGATGATCAAGTCGCACCACAACGTGGGCGGCTTGCCGGAGCGCATGAAGCTGAAGCTGATCGAGCCGCTGCGCGAGCTGTTCAAGGACGAGGTGCGCGAGCTCGGCGCCGAGCTGGGGCTGCCCAAGCACGTGCTGTCGCGCCAGCCGTTCCCGGGGCCGGGGCTGGCGGTGCGCATCCTCGGCGAAGTGACGAAGGAGCGCTGCGATCTGCTGCGCGCCGCCGACACGATCATCGAGCAGGAGATCCGGGCGGCGGGGCTCTACGAGTCGATCTGGCAGTCGTTCGGCGTGCTGCTGCCGGTGCGCAGCGTCGGCGTCATGGGAGACGAGCGCACCTACGCCAACGTGCTGGCGCTGCGCGCGGTGCACTCGCGCGACGGCATGACCGCCGACTGGGTGCCGCTGCCGTACGATCTGCTGGCGACGATCTCGTCGCGCATCGTCAACGAGGTGCGCGGCATCAACCGCGTGGTCTACGACATCTCCTCCAAGCCGCCCGCGACGATCGAGTGGGAGTAGCCTCCGCCGCCCGTCTCGGGCTCTTGGTCGCCGTCTACGCGACGGTGTCCGCCACGGCGCCGGCGCGTGTCGACGCCGCGACGCCGCCGGCGCTCGAGGAGACGCACGGGCCGGTCAGCATCGACTGGGCCGAGGGGACGGTGACGGCTCGTGGGGGCGCCGCCGCCGACCTGCGCATGCCGTCGGCGGATCTGGCGCGGCCGGGGGCGGAGCGGCGCGCGCGTGCCGTGGCGGCCTCTCGGCTCAAGGACGCGCTCGCGGCGCTGCCGCTCGGCCCGGGGCGCGCTCTCTCCGTCGACGCGGTCGAGCTGGCGATCGGGCAGGCGCAGGTGGTCGACATCGAGTATCAATCGAACGGCGGCGCGGTCGTACGGCTGCGCGCGCGCTTCGGCGACTGGCTCGGCGCCGAGCCTCCGTCGGGCCCGGCGCTCAGCGTGAGCGAGGCGCACCTGGCCGCCGCGCCGGCGCTGCGGTTGGCGGCGGGCAAGTCGGCCGGCAAGGAAGGTGGCAAGGAAGGTAGCAAGAAGGCCGGCAAGGAGGCCAAGGACGACGACGCGGAGATCGTGACCGGCGCCGCCCGCTATCGGATCGGCGCGCCGCCGGCCGGCACGCACGCCATCAACGTCAGGATCGACCACGAGGGGCGCTGGGTCTTGCACCGGGAAAAGGGCGAAAAGGTCGAGAAGGATCTGGCCGACAAGCTCGCCGGCGCTTCGATCGTGATCTACGTTCAGAAGGTGCTGCGATGAGCCGGGCCGCGAGATCGCCTTCGAGGTGGAGGTCGTGCGCGCCTGTGGCCGCCGCCTGCGCCATCGCGCTGGCGGGCGCGCTCGCGGCTGCGACCGTCGGCTCGCCGTCCACGGCGCGAGCCGACGAGCCGGTGCCCGCGCAGCTGCCGCCCGGCGTGCGGCTGGTCAGCGGCCAGGCGGCGATCGTGGCCGGCAACACCGCGGGCGCGCGCGAGCGTGCGCTCGACGAAGCGATGCGCCAGGCGGTCGAGCAGGCGCTGGCCGAGCAGCTGGACGCGCAGACGCGGGCGGCGCAGGCGCGCACGATCAAGACGCTGCAGGGGCGTGCGCGGACGTTCATCAAGAGCTATCGCACTGTCGACGAGAACGAGGCCAACGGCCTGTACACGATCCGCATCGAGGCCGAGGTCGACGACGCGGCCTTGCGCCACGCGACCGAACGCTGGACGGCGCCGGGACCGGGGGTTGGTGTGCCATCCGCGCGCGCGTCGGCGGCGATGCTGGTGGTCGTGAGCGGCCCCGCCGACGCGGGCGCCGCGCTGATGCAGGCGCTCGCGTCCAATGGCATTCGCGCCCAGCTCGGCGATCCGTCGCAGAGCGATCCGGCGCGCGCCGTCCAGGCGGCGGCCCGCAGCGCGCTGCCGATGGTGGCGTTCGTGTCGGCGACCGTCGTCGACGAGGGGATCGTGCGCGGCGCCGGCCAGGCGTCGGTGTCGTGTCAGATCGGCGCGAAGGTCGTGTCGGTGCCGTCGGGGCAGTCGGTGGTCGAGGCTTCGGCGGCGCCGCGCGCCTTCGCCGAGCGTTCACCGGCGGCGCGCGCCGACTGCCTGGCGCGCGCGGCGGCGGTGGTCGCGCCGCGCCTGTCGCCGAGCGGGGTCGGCTCGGCGGGCGCGCCCAGCGACCTGCGCGTGCTGGTCCTCGATCTGGACGTGGTCGAGCCGTCGGCGATCGGAACGTTCCTGAAGACGGTGCGCGGGCTCGGCAGCGTGTCGTCGGCGGAGGTGCGGCGGATTCTACTCGGCCGCGCCGAGATCCGTGTGCGCACGCGGCTGGCCGCGCCGGCGCTGGCCGCGGCGCTGTCGCGCGATGTGAACGGGCCGGTCGTGGTGTCCGACGTCCAGACCGCGGGGGATCTGATCCGCGTGCGCGTGCGCCTGCGACCGCCGCCCGCGTTGCCGGTGGCCTCGCCGTGAGCCGGCTGCGCGCGTTTCTGTTCGCGCTGTCGCTGGCGACATCCGCGACGGCGCTCGTCGGCTGCGCGACGGCGATCCCGTACGGCGCCGTCGGCATGCGCGTCGAGAGCAACGTCCCCGACGCGACGGTCTGGGTGGACGACATCCTGGTCGGCAGCGTCTCGGACTGGGCGCGCGACGGCAAGCACATCCGCGCCGGCTTCCACCGGATCGAGATCCGCCACGGCGGCTATTATTCGTTCTTCAAAGAGGTGGAGCTGCCCGAGGGGGCGCACACGGTCGTGAACGCACAGCTGCGTCCGACGGTGGAGTGACTCGCCGACGCTTCTCCCCTTCGCGGCCAGGGAGAGTGGGCTCAGGCCAACGCTTCGCAGAACTCGATCTGGCGCGGGACCTTGTACGGGGCGAGGTTGCGGGCGCAGTGGTCGATGATGTCCTCGACGCGGCAGACGCCGGCGCGCACGACGCGCGCCACGACCATCGGGCCGCCGAGGTCGTCGGTGATGATGCGCGCCTGCGCCGCCTTGACCTTGGGGAAGGCCTCGAGGCAGCCCTCGACCTCGCCGAGCGCGACGCGCTTTCCGTCGACCTTGACCAGGTCGTCCTCGCGCCCGCTGATCGTCAGCCGGCCCGAGCGATCGATGCGCCCGAGGTCGCCGGTGCGGAACCAGTTGTCGCCGTCGGCGCCGCCGATCGGCACGCCGTCGCTGCGCTTGGGCAGGTGAATCTTCGGCACCGAGAGCATCGACAGTCCGCGCGAACGGACCCAGATCGGTCCGTTCTCGCCGGCCGGAATCCTCTCGCCGCCGGGCGCGGCCACGCGCAGATCGACGCCCTCGAACGGCTTGCCCACGGTCTCGGGGTCCTTGCCGCCGCGGTCGATCGCCAGCGGCCCCGCCTGCGTGCTGTGGTAGCAGGACAGCAGCCGAATCCCAAAGCGCTCCTGAAAGCTCTCGGCGATCGGCGACGGTAGCATCGACCCGGAGCTGATGTAGCGGGCGCCCGCGATGCGCAGCGGCTTGATCGTCGGCACGCGGACCAGCGAGCCGAACAGGCCCGGATTGCCCGGGAAGAAGTCGATGCTCTGCTCGCGCAGGAGCTTGGTGATGCGCTTGGGCGAGATCTCGTCCTCGAGGAACAGCGTGGTGCCGTGCGCCAGGTTGGCGAGCAGGCCGAAGTCGAACCCGTAGCTGTGGTGCAGCGGCACCGTGCACAGCACGCGGTCGGCCGGCTTGATGCTCAGCGTCTTGCCGATCGAAGTCGCCGCGTCGGCCAGGTTCTCCGTCGAGCGCACGACGCCCTTGGGATCGCCGCCCACGGTGGCGGTGAACTGCACGACCGCCGCGTTGCTGTCGGCGAGCGCGGCGACCGGCGCACGCTTGTAGAGGCTGCAGGTGAGCAGCGTCCCCTGCAGGCGCCGCCGATTCTCGGGCACGAACTTCGACGGCGTACTCGGACGCGCGATCGCGGGCGGGCGCAGCGGCGCCGGATTCGCGTAGAAGGGCGGGCCGGCTGCAGCCTGGCCGCCCTCGCCGCCGCGCGGGCGCGTGATCAGCGCGCGCAGCGGCGCCGCCTCGAGCACCATCTCGAGCTCGCGATTGCCGGTCGTCGGGTCGAGCGGAACGACGACGGCGTCAATCTTCGACAGCGCCAGGGCGAGGATCACGAAGTCGGGCACGTTGCCGAGCATCAGCCCGACCCACGAGCCGGCGCCGATACCCATCGCGTGCAGCTCCTGCGCGCGACGATCGACACGATGGAGCAGGCCACGCCACGACAGGTAGGTGTCGCGGTAGACAAGCGCTTTCCCGCTGCCGCGATCGGTAGAAACTCTCGAAAGCCAGTCGTAGAGTTGCATGCTTTCCGTTCTCGACGCTCAGTCCGGAATCGTCACTCTATACGGCTCCAGGCCCTACTGGAACACTAAAGACCCACAAAGACCTACGACGGGGGTGTTTGGAAGTGGCGCACCTCGCCGTCGGAACGGGTGGGGAGCGCCGAGGTTTCAACGAGTTGCGAGCATCCGACCCGGTGGGGCGGCTTGCCGCGCCAGGTGTTCGGCGACGATGCGGCGAGCCACGTAGGTGGCCTTGATGCGCCACTGCGCCGGGTTGCCGAGAACCACGGCGAACGCGATCGTGGGGTGCAGGGCGGGCGCGTAGCCGATGAACCAGCTGTATCCGAGATAGCCCTTGGCAGTCTGCGCGGACAGCGTGCCGGTCTTGCCGGCGACGTCGACCGGCAGGTACGGGTGACCGTGTCGATCGTGAAACGCCGCCCTCGCGGTGCCGATGCGCGTGGTCAGCTCCATCATGTGGCCAACCTCGCGCGCGGTATCGACGGGGACCACGCGCCGCGGTCCGCCGGCGGTGACGGGGATGCTCACTTCGCGTCCTCGAGCGTCGAAGACCCGTTCGACCAGCGTCGGCGCCGGCATCTCGCCGTGGTTGGCGATCGCCGCCGCCAGCAGCGCGCCGTGCAGCGGCGACAGCGTCGAGTGCCAGAAGCCGGCCGCCGTGCGCGCGAACTCCAGCGCGTCGGCCGGCACGTCCAGGTGCGACGGCTCGACGGGGACGTCGAAGGGGATCGTCTCTTCGAAGCCGAACGCATGACCCACGCGCGCGAGCTGCGCCGCGGTCAGATGGCGGCTCGCGAGCTTGGCGAGGATCGCGTTCTGCGATTTGCCGAGGCCGTAGGCGAGCGTCTCGCAGCGGCGGTCAGCGATCGGGAGATCGATCAGGTTGTCGGGCAGAATCGCCGACACACCGCCGTGGTAGCAGACCTTCGTCGCGCCCGACACACCGCCCTGCCAGACCAGCGCGGCGGCGGAGACGACCTTGAACACCGACGCGGCCGGCGCCCAGGCGCCGAGCGCGAGCTCGCGTGGACCCAGGCGCGGCTCGGCGGCGGAGCGGCCCACCATCGCCAGCACGCGGCCGTCGGGGATCGAAACCACCACCGCGCCGCCGTAGGGGATCTGGAAGCCGCGCAGCACGTCTTCGATCGGCTCTTGCAGGAGCGGGTCGAGGGTCAGCTGGACGCGACCGCCGTCGTCGCCCGTGACGATGTAGCCGGCGCCGTCGCGGCGCAGAGTCTCGAGCCGGAGATCGGGCACGCGACTGCCGATCGGGGGTTCGGCGAGCGCGACCGCGGGCAGCGAAGCGGCGACGACTACCGCGCCCATCGCGCTCGCCAGGGCCCGCGAGCCACGCGAAAAAATGACCGTCATCGTGTCACGGTCATACATGTAGGCGGAAGTGTCAAATTACCCATTCTTTACGGATTTGAGCGAATGCCCTACGCTGAAACGCCTACCTTGGCGCGAACTCCACCCAGAGACCCGAACGACACGTCCGAGTCCGATCACGTGCGGGCGAAGACGGTCGTCACCAGCATCAGCCGCATCACCGATCGGCCGACCGCGAAGGAGGCGTGCCTGGTCGTGATTTACGGCTCCGAGCTGGGGAAGAAGTACAACCTCAACTCGTCGTCACTGGTGATTGGCCGATCATCAAAATGCGATATCCAGATCGACCAGGAATCCATCTCGCGCAACCACTCGAAGATCGTCAACACCGGTAAATCGATCCTGGTGCGCGATCTGGGTTCGACCAACGGGACATATGTCAACGATGAGCCGATCGACGAGTACGTGATGCGCGACGGCGATCTGATCAAGATTGGCCGCACGATCTTCAAGTTCCTCACCGGCGGCAACATCGAGAACGCGTACCACGAAGAGATCTACCGTCTGACGACGATCGACGGGCTCACGCAGATCTACAACAAGCGCTACTTTCTGGAGACGATCGAGCGCGAGATCGCGCGCTCGCAGCGCTACCGGCGCTCGCTGTCGCTGGTGATGTTCGATATCGACCACTTCAAGAAGATCAACGACAGCTACGGCCACCTCGCGGGCGACTACGTGCTCAAGCACCTGGCGTCGACGGTGAAGACCAAGATCCGGCGCGAGGATCTCTTCGCGCGCTACGGCGGCGAGGAGTTCGCCATCGTGCTGCCGGAGATCGACGGCCCCAACAGCAAGGCGTTCGCCGAGAAGGTACGCCAGCTGGTGGAGAAGCAGGACTTCCGCTTCGAGAACACGCGCATCCAGGTGACGATCTCGATGGGCGTCGGCTCGATCGACGACGAGCACGCGGACGCGGCGACGCTGATCAAGCAGGCCGACGAGTTCTTGTACGTGGCGAAGAGCGCGGGACGAAACCGCGTCTGCGCGTAGAGACGCGTCACGGACCGGGGCGTTGGGTCAACGCCTACGTAACGCCTACGTATACGTGAACGGCGACGCAGGTCTACTTGAACGTCGGCTCTAGAACGGCGTCGTCGTCGAGCTTTTGCATGCGCGGGCCCGACGGCTTCCTCTTCGGCTTCTTCTGGACAGCGGGCTGCGCCGCGACGGGCGCGGGCTGCGCGGCGGCCACGACGGGCTCGGCCCTGGGCGCTGCCTTGGCGACCGGCGCCAGCGTCGCGAACAGCGGCGCGGGCATGTTGGGGACCACGAACGCGACCTTGCTCTCGTAGCCGTCCTTCTTGAACACGAACTCGACGGCGGTGTCGCTGTACGGGATCTCTGTCGACAGCGGCGTCTCGCCCAGCTCCTTGCCGGTGTCGGCGCGCACGATCAGCGCGCCGTTGGGATCCGAGGTGAAGTTCACGCGAACGCTCGCCGGCGTCTGCGCGGCGATCGGCGCCGCGGCGGTCCTGGTCTTGTTGGCCTTGAGCGCGAACAATCCGACGGCGCCCGCCGCCGCGACCGCCAGCGCGATCGCGAGGGTCTTGCCGCGGCTGTTGCGCGCGGGGACCTCGTCGAGGATCTCGCCCACCGTCTCGCGGAACGTCGAGGGCGTGCCCGCGGGCGCGAGGCCGGTCGCCAGAACGCCCAGCTGCGAGGCGCGCTCGCGGTCGGCGCGGCTCATCGACATCGCCGAGCGCTGCGCGCTGCTCGATGAGACGTCGGTGTGCCCGGGCACGCCGGCCTTGGGCGCAGTCTGCGCGTACCCTTCGGGATCCATCATCGCGTCGCGGAGCTCCGCCATCGTCTGGAAGCGGTGGTCGGGGTTCTTGGCCATCGCGCGGAACAAGACAGCGTCGAGCGCCGGCGACAGCTCGGGCACGATCGCACGTGCCGACGGCGCCGGCATGGTGATGTGCTTGACGATGATCTCGCCGTAGCCCTCGCCGCCGAACGGCACCTTGCCGGTCAGCATCTCGAACAGGATCACGCCCAGCGAGTAGATGTCCGCGCGGTGGTCGATCGACGCCTTGCCCTCGCACTGCTCGGGCGCCATGTAGAACGGCGTCCCCATGACCGACCCGGTGCGTGTCTTGTGCGAGACCTTCTCTTCCCCGCGGCCGGTGAGCTTGGCCAGGCCGAAGTCGAGCACCTTGACGAAGTCTTTGCTCGAGCCGCGCGCGACCAGGTAGATGTTCTCGGGTTTGAGGTCGCGGTGGATGATGCCGTGATCGTGCGACGCGCCCAGCGCGTCGGCGACCTGGCCCGCGATGTTCAGCGCCTGCGGCGCCGGCATCCGGGTGACGGCCTTCAGGCGCTCGGCCATCGCCTGGCCCTGCAGGTACTCCATCACGAAGTAGAACTCGCCCCCGGGCGTCGTGCCGAAGTCGCTGATGTCGACGATGTGCTCGTGGCCGATCTGGTTGACCGACTTCGCCTCGATCATGAAGCGCGAGATCACCTCGGCGTTGCGCGACAGCTCGGGGTGGATGGCCTTCATCGCCACCTTCTTGCCGATCACCGGGTGCTCGGCGAGAAACACGACGCCCATGCCGCCTTCGCCCAGCTTGGCGGTGATCTTGTAGTTTCCTATGGTTTGCCCGACGTCAATCATGGAAGCGAGGCCTGCGAGAAGTTCGGTGTCATGCGCGCGTGTCGATCTACAGACACATCAACGGCCGTCCGGCTGAAAGACCGAGCGGTGCGAATATCCCAACACATCCTTCGACGGCGTTCAACCTCCCGTCCTTCGACAGTTAGCCAAAAATAATGGAGCGGCGCTGTGCCAGAAGCTCGGCGATCATCGCGTCGATCGTATGTCGTACCTGCTCCGCGGTGGTGGTTGTCACGTCCGCCTCCGGTTCGCCGTTGAGCGGCGGGACTCGAATCGGCGGGCCGAAGCGGATGGTCCACTTGGTCGGCACCGGCAGCAGACCCAGGGGGCCGAGGAGCGGAAAGGTGGGCGTAATCGGGATGTAGGGAATTCCCAGCGGTTCGGCGAGCGACGTGATCTTGCCCAGCACCGGGTGAATCTCTTCCGCGCCGACGATCGCGACCGGGATGATCGGGACGTTCGCTTGCCGCGCGAGCCGCACGAAGCCGCCGCGGCCGAAGCGGCTCAGGCGATAGCGCTCACGGTACATCTTGCCCACGCCCCTGAGGCCCTCGGGAAAGACGCCGACCAGGTTGCCGCTGCTGAGCAACGGCATCGCCGTCTCCGTGGACGCGCGCACGCCTCCGATGCGCGCCACCACGTTGCACATCCAGGCCGAGCGGAAGGCAAAGTTCGCGACCAGCGTGCGCAGACGGCGGTGCGCGGGGTGATCGCGGAAGACGCCGTAGATCAGCATCGCGCCGTCATAGGGCAGGCCGCCCGAGTGGTTGGCGACCAGCAGCGCCGGCCCCACGCTGGGCACGTTCTGGATGTCGACGGTGGTCACGCGGAAGTACTTGCCGTAGAGAAACTCGAGCACGGGCGCGGCACGCTCGAGGAACGACGGATCGTGGCCGCTGTCGGGCAGCGTCTGCGGATCGACGCGCTGGGTTCCGTAGCCGGCGCGCATGGCCTCGACGATGGCACCCATCGCGGAGCGGATGGTTTTCTCGGGCGACATCAGATTTCCAGCCTTCTCAGAATGGCGGCGAAGTCGGGCGGCGGCTCGCAGCGGAAGTCGAGCCGCGCGCCGGTGACCGGGTGCACGAAGCCCAGCGTCGCCGCGTGCAGCATCAGGCGCTCGGCGGTCATCGGCTGGCGCCCGTCGCGCAGCAGGTCGCGCACGTAGACCGTCTCACCCACCAGCGGGTGACCGGCCTCGGACAGATGAATGCGAATCTGGTGCGTGCGCCCGGTTTCCAGCCGAACGCGGCACAGCGTGGCGCCGCGCAGGCGCCGCTCGGCGGTGACGTGCGTGACCGCGTGCTGGCCCTGGTCGCGGTGGCGCGTCGACCCGCGGATGCCGTCGCCGCGATCGGCGACCAGATAGGATTCGAAGCGGCGGCTCTGAACGTCGCCCTCCGCGACCGCCAGGTACTCGCGCGTCGCCTCGTGGCGCTGGAAGATCGTGTGCAGCCCGCGCTCGCCGAGGCGGGTCTTCGCGAAGCAGAGCAACCCGGACGTGTCCTTGTCGATCCGGTGCACGACGTAAAGCGGCGTCGCGGTCGCGCGCCGGCCGGTGTGGCGCCAGGCCTCGCGCACCAGGTCCATCGCCGTGCCGGTCTCCTTGCGCTCGTAGGGCACGCTCGAGACGCCCGACGGCTTTTCGATCACCACCAGGTGCGCGTCGTCGTGCACCACGCGGAAGCCTTCGATGACGGCGCGCGGCCGGGGCGCGTTCATGTCGATCGCCAGCGTCTGGCCGGCGCGCACGCGCGCGGCCGGGTCGGTGATCACCACGCCGTCGACCCGGACCTTTCCGCTGCCGCACAGGCGGCGGACGTCGTTCCAGCTGCGGCCGGGCAGGCGCCGCCGCAGGCAGGCGGCGATCGTCGTCGCCGCGTCGTCGTCGTCGAGCGCGAAGCCGCCCGCCGGGCGTGTCCGGTCGGTGCTCATGACAGCTCCGAGCACACTAACCCCCGACGAGCTCGTACACGCGCGCCAGCGCCTCGTCGAGCTTCTCGGGGTGCGCGCCGCCCCCCTGGGCCATGTCGGCGCGGCCACCGCCCTTGCCGCCCAGGTGGCGCGCCACCTCGCCGACGATCTTGCCGGCGTTGTACCGGTCGGTGAGATCCGCGGTCACCATCGACACGAGCGCGATCTTGTCGCCCTCGACGCCGGCGAGAACGACCACGCCCGAGCGAATCTTGTCGCGCAGCTGGTCGGCGACCTCGCGCAGCGCCTTCGGGTCGGCGACGTCGGCGCGCGTGGCCAGCACGCGTACGCCCGCGATCTCGCGCACCTCGCTGGCGAGATCGCGCCCGCCGCCCGAGGCCAGCTTGCGCTTCAGGCGATCGATCTCCTTTTCACGCTCGCGCGCCTCGGCCTGGAGCTTGGTGACGCGCGCGCTGACTTCGAACAGGCCGGCGCGCAGCAGCTCGCCCGCCGCGCCGAGCTCATGCTCGAGCTTGCGCACGTAAGCGGCGGCGCCTGCGCCGGTGACCGCTTCGATGCGGCGCACGCCCTGCGCGACGCCGGTCTCCTCGGTGATGGTGAAGAATGCGATGTCGCCGGTGCGCGAGACGTGGGTGCCGCCGCAGAACTCCTTGGACTCGCCCATGGTCAAGACGCGCACGGTGTCGCCGTACTTCTCGCCGAAGAACGCGATCGCGCCCGCCTTCTTGGCCTCGGCGATCGGCAGCACCTGCGTCTCGGCCGGCAGGTTGGCGCGCACGCGCGCGTTGACCAGGTCCTCGACGCGCTGGCGCTCCTGGGGCGAGAGCGGCGCGAAGTGCGAGAAGTCGAAGCGCAGGCGATCGGGCGCGACCAGCGAGCCCTTTTGCGTGACGTGCGCGCCCAGCACCGTGCGCAGCGCCCAGTGCAGGAGGTGCGTCGCCGAGTGGTTGCGGCGGATGGCGTCGCGGCGCTCGGCGTCGACCTCCAGCTCGACGGTGTCGCCGACGCGCAGCTCGCCTTCCATCACCTCGCCGAGGTGCACGTACAGCGTCGGCACGGGCCGCTTGACGTCGTCGACGCGGAGCTTGGCCTTCGCGGACCGGATCACGCCGGCGTCGCCGATCTGGCCGCCTTGCTCTCCATAGAACGGC
>Ga0265314_10004369_pt1 | contig 13160 bp, 10 predicted proteins | sample 4126metaG_FD_203106 | JGI IMG/M metagenome (GOLD analysis project Ga0265314, IMG submission 203106) | Rhizosphere microbial communities from Carex aquatilis grown in University of Washington, Seatle, WA, United States - 4-1-26 metaG | ecosystem: Host-associated > Plants > Roots > Rhizosphere >... | reverse complement strand
TGACCGCGGGAATTCCGAACGCGACGAGCATATTGACCATGTGCCGCCTCCACGTTGACCCATCGGCATTAAAACCGTAAATGGCCATCCCGCGCAAGTTGCGGTCTCACATAATCACATCCAGTACCCCCGCTATTTCGGCTCTACGCTCCCGAACGGCGCCATGTGGCTCTGATGTCGATTTGACCCGCATCCGGCTAAATTGAACAGGATGTGCAAAGCTCCGTCACCAAAATCGTCAGAATGGCGACGGCAGCTATGCAACCGACGATTCCAAACGTAATGCGGTCGGCCACGCTAAACGGTCTTACATTGTCGTTGGGCATTTCCGGTCTCCGTTTTGGAGTTTCCCTGGCGGATTGGGTACCCAATCCCGCCCTTGGTAAGTCGAAAGAAACCGTGTCGTTCCCCGGTGGACAAAAGTTCATCTTCGTTGCGCGGGCCGCCTGCCTGAACGATCGGTTTGCGCTCAGAACGGCAGCGTAGCGAATGTTGCCTGACCAGATTTTGTAGCTGGCGCCCAAACCGTGATCTTGAGGGCATCGCCCACCGCGAAGGTATTACCGCTACCGCCCACGAGCCCGCTAAACGTGTGACCGAAGGCCATGTTTTGATTTGGCAAACTGGCCCATGCGGCCACGATGTGGAGGCGAGCGCCTGTTCGCCCGCCGCGACTAAGTGGCAAATACAGTCGCGACGAAAAAATCGTCCGGCGCAGGCGGTGTCCCGCCATGATGACGCCGTCAGCTAGCGGACATCGACTGGTTTTGGGCTCGAAATGGCTTGTCCGCTAATGACCCAAAGCGGACATTAAGTCGGATTAAGGAGATACGGCCCTTGGTCGCCGTGTTTTTCGTTCGGGAGCCTTTTCGAGCTTAATATCGGCATGACGCCTGAGCACAAGCGCGTTTTTTGTCGGGTTCATGCCGCCGATGAATAAAGTCAGTGCGCGCTGCAGCGCCACCATGCCCTCCCGCATATCCGGGGCGTCGTGGGACAGCCAACGTCGCAATTCGACCTGGAAAATACAAAAGATCGTCCAGCCGACGAATTGCGGCGTCTCGTCGGGCGAAGCACTCTTTTGCGCGACCGCAAGCGCTACGACTTTGCCAAGTAGTTCGATCAAGCCCTCGCGGGTTGCCTGGAAGCGGCCGGCCTGTGCACCTGAATCGTAGAAGACCATTTCGCGCAGCACGAGCCGCGATAGCGCCGGCTGCCGTGCAAAAAACTCATAGTGACGCCTGGACACATCAAGGAGGTTTTCCAGGAGCGACGCCTGTTCGCTTATGGAAGCGCCAGCCTCCTTTGAGATGGCTTCGAGTTCGTCATTCACAATGAGAAATAGCAAGTCGCGCTTATTAGCTGCATAGATAAAGATCGTGCCCAGACCGACGCCCGCGCGAATGGCTATTTCGCGGGTCATGGTGTCATCAAAACCCTTTTCCACGAACAACTCACGCGCCGCATCCTTGATGCGGCGCAGTTTGTCGATCTTATTTCGCTCTCGTTGCCCAAGCGGGCGAGGAGCCGGGTCTAGCATTGCCATTTTGCATCAACTCGATCTGGGCGTTTCAGCGTCATTTTCTATCCGACAAAAGCTCGGTTACCCCATTCTCGGGAGAACGCCTTGACAGGATATTGAACTCGTTCAATTATGAACCTGTTCAATAAAAAAAGCCAGCGCGTCAAGAAATTGCGCATGGCCAAAAGAGTCGAGCGTCGGGAGAACGCGTGTGCAGGTGAGGGCGAAGCAAACCGCGGCCGGCGACAACGCCGAAGCGACCACGCCCGCCATGTCTATGGACCGGGTGAACCTGTCTTACGGCGCTTCCCCGCCGGAGCGGCGTTTGATCCTTGAAAACATCACCCTCGACGTCCGCGAAAGCGAGTTCCTGTGCATCGTTGGCCCGTCGGGATCGGGCAAAACGACGTTGCTGCGGATGCTCGCAGGCCTTGTTAAGCCGACAGCGGGTGAAGTTCGATTTCGCGGTCAGGTCGTTTCCGCTCCCTCGCGCGAACGCGCGATCATCTTCCAGGATTATTCCAAAGCGCTGCTGCCGTGGCGCACCGTCGCCGGCAACATTGCCCTCAGCTTGGAAGCGGAAGGCATTCGCGCGGCAGACCAACAGCCCATTGTGGCGGCGCTACTGGCTAAGATGGGCATCGTTCGCGCCGCAAACCAATTTCCGGGTCAACTTTCAGGTGGGATGCAGCAGCGCGTGCAGATTGCCCGGTGCCTGGCGCAGCGTCCTCAGATCTTACTGATGGACGAGCCGTTCGGTGCGCTCGACGCCATGACGCGCCAAGCCCTTCAAGACGAGATTTTGCATCTCAGCGGCGAAGGGCGAATGACCGTGGTCTTCATCACCCACGATCTCGAGGAAGCAATCTACCTCGGCGATCGTGTGGTGGTGCTGGGCGACACGCCGGCCCGGATTATCGAAACGATCGACGTCGATCTGCCGCGCCCGCGCGATCAATTAACCACGCGCGAAGATCGCCGATTTCTCGCCCATCGCCATCGCCTCTTTGGCCTGTTGCGAAGGCATTGACCCATGAAACGCATTCTCACGGGCTCGATTCTACCGGCGCTTTTCATCGCCATATGGGAAATATCGAGCCGCACCGGACAACTAACACTCGAGTCCCTGTCGCGGCCTTCGGACATCCTTCGTGCCGGCATAGCCGGGCTCGCGGACGGCTCAATTCTGACCGCGACCGGACAAACGTTCGAGACCGCGCTTCTCGGCTTGGCGGTTGCGGCTTTCGCCGGCATCATCGCCGGCGCAGGGCTCGGTCTATCGCCGGTTCTTGAGCGCGTCGTCAGTCCGACAATTGAAGCGTTGCGGCCAATTCCGGCGGTCGCCTTCATTCCGATCGCGCTCATGATGTTCGGCTTCGGCATATCGATGGAAGCGACCATCGTTGCTTATGCCTGCGTGTGGCCAATCTTGATCGTCACGATATCCGCCGTGAAAGCGATCGAGCCGCGCCTGCTGGAAGTTGCCGATACTCTCGAAATGAATTTCGCCGAGCGGCTGCGCAAGATCATTCTTCCTGCGGCGTTTGTCAGGATCAATGTCGGCCTGCGAGTCGCCACCGGTATCGCCCTCGTCGTCGCGGTCACCGTCGAGATCGTCCTCAATCCGCGCGGACTGGGCTACAGCCTGATGTTGGCTCAGCAATCGCTGCGCGTGGACATCATGTACGCCCAGCTATTGTGGCTGTGCGTGATCGGTTACGTGCTCAACGCGCTTTTGCGCAACATTGGTCCGGCTTCAATTGTCTTGTCGAGGGCGGGCCGATGAGGAAGATCGATCCCCTCACAATCGCCGCTGTTGGATTTGCGCTGGCGCTTATTCTGGGCTGGCAACTCCTTGCCGAGTTGAAGCTCATCTCGCCGATCTTTTTCCCGTCACCGTCGCGTGCACTATCGGTGCTCGCCGCGCGTGTCGTGGACGGTTCGATTTGGGTGCCCTTCGTTGCAACGGGCCTGCGGATGCTTTTCGGTTGGGCGCTCGCATCGCTTGCCGGCATCGCAATCGGCGCTGCAATAGGGTCGTCGCGTCTCGCTCGTGATCTTTTGGAGCCGACCCTCGATTTCATGCGGCCGTTGCCCGCGTCCGCAATGATCCCGGTAGCGGTTCTATTTCTGGGACTGTCGAACGCGATGTCGCTTTCCGTCATTGCGTTCGGCGCTATCTGGCCGGTTCTGCTCGCGACGGTGCACGGCTTTAGCTCGGTGCAGGCGGAACTGCGGCAAGTCTCGGACGTGCTTGGCTTCAGCCGCTTCGAATTCCTCAAGAAGATCGCGTTGCCGTCCGCTTTCCCGGACATCATCGCCGGCCTTCGCGTCAGTTTGGCAATCTCCCTTATTCTCGCGGTCGTGACCGAAATGCAGGCGTCCCTGCCGGGCCTGGGGTGGGACATTTTCTTCGCCCAGCGGATGTATCGCAGCGCCGATCTCTATGCGGGTCTCGTTCTGCTCGGCGCCATGGGGTTCACCGCCAATCACGCACTCTTGCTGTTCGAACGCCGCGTTCTGCGCTGGCGTACTCTGCACGCTTAACAAAAATAACCTGGGAGGAAGTGATGAAAACTCTTCTAAAGCTTGCGGCCCTGGGGTGCCTGGCGGTTTCTAACCTCGCGACTCCGGCCATTGCAGAACCGGCCAAGATTGCTATCGGCTATCCGCCCGCAACCGACTTTCTGGCTGTCTACGTGGCCAAAGAGAAGGGCTTCTTTGCGAACCACAACATAGACGCGACGCCGACAAAGTTGCCCGTCGTTACCAATATTCCGTCAGCTGTCGTCTCCGGGAGCATTCAGATCGGCATGACGACCGTGCCGGTTTTGTTGCAGGCCGTCGATGGCGGCCTCGACTTTGTGTTGATCGCAGGCGCTGCACATCACACCAAGGCAAGCCCGTTCATTAGCCTGATCGCGCGCAAGGACGTAAAGATCGAAAAGCCGGCCGACATCGCCGGTAAGAAAGTGGGCGTGCCGGGAATCAATAGCGTGATCGACGTGGTCTTCCGCAAATGGCTGATCAACAACAAGGTGCCCGTCGATCAAGTCAAAATCATTGAAGCGCCGCTGCCGCAGCTTCCCGACCTGCTGAAGGGCGGCACGCTCGATCTGGTCGCCATCGTCGATCCCATGCGGACGCGAATTATCTCGGGCGATGTCGGTTATATAGCGGCGGAATACGTCGGCGAAGTCGATCCCGACGTCTTGATCAGCGCGTGGATGACGACTGGCGACTGGGCGAGAAAAAATCCTCAGGTGGTCAAGGATTTCCGCGCCGCCATCGACGATGGTCTCTCCTTCATCAAATCAAACCCGGATGAGGCCAAGGAGATCGAGAAGAAATATCTTGGCTTCAATTCACCACGCTTTCCGACTTTTGAGAACAGGGCCAAGCCTGACGATCTCAAGGTCTTCATCAGCATCGGCAAGGAGCTCGGTCTTTATCGCACGGCGCTCGATCCGGCGAAGCTGGTGCTGCCGTAAATCCGCCGAGCAAGATTTGAAGGACTCTGAGTTCATGACCGATAATTCGCGTTCAGCGACCGCTTTGCCGGCGCCCAGTGACAGCCCGCCGGGCAACTATGATCGACCGCCTGCTAATCACGGGATGATCGTCGAAAGGGACGTCGCTGTGCCGATGCGCGATGGGGTCAATCTGTCGATCGATATTTATCGGCCCGACACCGCCGACAAGTTTCCAGCCTTGTTGGCGTTCTCGATCTACAACAAGGACCTGCAAGGGCCCGACGTCGCAAAAACGCTGCCGCCGCAACCGGCCTGGTCTTCGCTGTGGGCCGGGCTGCTGGAGGCGGGCGATACCAAGTTCTTCGTGTCGCGCGGCTATATCCACGTCATCGGCTCGCCCCGTGGCGTCGCAAAATCCGACGGCGGCGGCAGCCGGCAGTGGGACAGCTACGATCTCATCGAATGGATCGCGGCGCAGCCGTGGTGCGATGGCAACGTCGGCATGGTCGGTATCTCCGGCTTCGGCGCCGAGCAACTCCACGTCGCGAAGCAAAATCCGCCGCATCTCAAGGCGATCTTTCCGCTCGATCCGCGCGGCGCCTACGGGACGCTGGGAAGTTTCCGTGAGGAATATCCAGGCGGTGTGCTGCATCTCTTCCGCTACCTGATCATGCATTTCGCCGCGATGCATCAGACCAAAGGCAAGCCGGGAAACCTTCCGCCGGAGAGAGAAGCGCTTTGGCAAGAAGCGATGAACAATCCGGACTACCGGATGTACCCGCACCTCTTCAATGTGCTGACGCAAAAGGGTCAGCACATGCCGCCTTATTTCGAACTGCTTATTGATCCGTACGACAAGGAGGCGGCGGTCCGCGACGCCGAGCAATCGCTCGAACGCATCAAGGTGCCGACGTATACCGGTTCGGGCTGGTATGCCTACACGTACAAAACGCATTTGAACGGCGCGCAAAACTACTTCGAGAAGATCACGGCACCGAAGAAGCTGATGTTCTTGGGGCCGGCCCACCTGGAGCGGCCGTTTCATAGCCTGCACGGCGAAATTCTGCGTTGGCACGATTACTGGCTGAAAAATATCGACACTGGGATCATGAACGATCCGCCGGTTCGCTATTGGGTCATGGGCGCCAATGAATGGCGCAGTGGCGCAGATTGGCCGTTGCCCGAGACCCAGTGGACCAAGTTCTATCTCAACAGCTGGGAACGGCTGCAGGCCACGCCGTTCACTCCGTCCAGTGTCGACGACGAGCTTCCGGCGGACGCCTTCGCCCAAATGCCCCCGACCCAGACGAACGCTGTCCAGACGCTGCGTTATATGACTGACCCGTTGCCCGAGGATCTGTTGATCGCGGGGCCGTCTATCTTGAATCTGTTCGCTGCAATCGATCAGGACGACACCAACTGGATTGTGTCCCTGAAGGATGTCGGTCCCGACGGCTCGGTCCGCACGGTGCGCGAAGGTGAGCGCGACTTGCCGACCGATTTGCATGAACGCGAGCTGACCCGCGGCTGGCTCAAAGCGTCGCATCGCGCGCTCGATCCGGCGCGTTCGAAACCGTGGCGGCCCTGGCATCCCTTGACTAGGCAGGCCCAACAGAAAGTCGTGCCCGGAGAAATCAACGAATACGCCATCGAGATTATGGCAACGGCGAACCTGTTCAGACGCGGCCATCGCATCTGCATCGATATCGCAAGTGCGGATATGCCGACAGGCGTCGGTGGCGCCACCAATGCCGAGTACGTCCCCAATCACATCGTCAGCAGCAAGACGACTCTGCACAAAATCTATCACGACGGGAAACGGCCATCGCACCTGTTGCTGCCCGTCATCCCGCAAGGCTGAAGCCGCAATCAACGATTTAACTGGAGTTCTAAAATGAGTCAGTCGTCGCCGCAGGCCAACGTGGTGCCAGGGCCGGAAATCAAGCGGTTCCGGCGTGTCGTGACCGGACATGACGCGCAAGGCCAGTCGATCATTACGTCGGATGCGGCGACGCCCCACGTCATGCCAATCATGAATCAACCCAACTTCGCCGTGACTGACTTCTGGAAGACGTTTTCGACCCCTGCCGACAACAGCACCGCCACGGCGGCCGATCCATGCACGCTGCCGATCCAGGTCGCGCCTCCCGCTTCGGGAAGCGTATTCCGGGTCGTGCAGTTTCCGCCCGACAAGGACTGGGCCGCCAAGGCCGCGGCCATGGGCGGCGCAGTCGCCATCGACGAGACCGCGAAATCCGCCAGCAAAGGCGGCGAGGTGCGCCACGCCCACATGCATCAGACGCGTTCGATCGACTACGCCATCGTGCTGTCAGGCGAGATCTGGGCCGTCATGGACGTGGGTGAGACTAAGCTCGTTGCCGGCGACGTGCTGGTACAGCGCGGGACAAACCATGCCTGGGCCAACCGCTCAAACGTCCCCTGCGTGGTGGCATTCGTCCTGATCGACGCCGTTCCGCTTTCCTGATTCCGCGCTGTTGCATCATCAAATTACGGAGAAGGATATGAAGAAGCTTCAAAAGACCGTCGGAGACAATCTCTACGTCGCCGCGCTGCTGCCTTTCGACCAGCATATGAAAATCGACGAGGCGGCCTATCGGCGGTTCTTGCAATATTTCATCAAGAACGAAAAATTCGTTCGTGCGGGGGGAGGCCTCTGCATCAATCCCGAGGCGGGCGAGATTTTCTACCTGACACGTCAGGAGAAACGGCGCGTGCTCGAAATCGCGATGGAGGAAGCGCATGGCAAGCTTCCGATCATTGCCGGCACCTGGGCCATGACAACCGACGAGCAGGTCGATACGGCAAAAGACTGCAAGGCGCTTGGCGTTGACGGCATTTTCGTCACGCCACCGGGCGGCGCGCAGGACGTCACCTCATGCTGGGATGCCGACAACTATCCGGAAATCTGGCTCGATCAGATCATCGCGCAGGATCGCGCGGTCGATTTGCCCATCGTGACGCATCCGGTCGGCGGTGCAAAGCCGCCGTTTCACCCTGGTCTGCCGCTTGAAGCGACGCTGCGGATCTGCCGGGAAGTCGAGAACATCGTCGGTTGGAAGATGACCTACATGTACGATGGCTTCCGCATCATCGCGAAGGGATTACGCGGTCTCGACCGCCACGTCGCCGTGATGGGCGCGTTGGCGTCGCGCTTCCACGAATACAAAGCCACCAACTTGTTCGACGGCACGCTGTCGGGCTTCTGGAATTTTGCCCTCGAACCGATGGTCGACCACTTGGCCGCTTGGGACGCCAAGGATATCGACAAAGCGAATGCGATCTGGAACGGCGGCCTGGTGCAGCTACATGAATACGTGGCCGACATGGGGCGGCTGCACATTCGCTACAAAACGGCAGCGTGGCTGCGCGGCCTCATCCCAAGCCCCTACATGCGCTCGCCGATGCCGAAGCCCAGACAAGTGGAAATCGACACCCTCTATCGGCTTCTCAAAAACCTCGGCTTTGAATTGATTGAGCCCAAGGAAACCAAGCTTGCGGCTTGAGAATATGGTTTGCCTCGGCGAGCGGTGACCAGCTTCGGAAAGCCTTTCACCGCTCCCGGATTTGGAAATCTGTTCCGCGATTGGTGCAATCAAGCCGAATTGGCACGTGAACTATCTGCTCACGGTTTGCCGAAAGGCGGCCTGCCGTCGGCTTGCGGAGGCTGGATGCTCAGCAAACCAAATCATGGCGATAAGTGCCCATCGCAGTATGGGGGCGGCGCAAAAGTATGTTCGCGCAGCCGATCAGGTGCGACTTACGGAATCTGCAATGGCAAAGGTCGCGGCTGCGTTCAGCTCGCCCAAATCAGGAACGTAAATTGTCAAACTGAAAGCCGGTTTGACAAAACCAAGTCGTAACTCGTTGAAACTTAACAGCTTGAATTAAGGGTGGTGAGCGCGCCGGGACTCGAACCCGGGACCACCTGATTAAAAGTCAGGTGCTCTACCAACTGAGCTACGCGCCCTTACCAAACGCAAAAATCTGTCCGGCCAACCGCAGCCGGCAAAGCCGGTTCCGACAAGGCTTTAGGAGCCACTCACCGGCGGCTCCGATCCTGCGCTGAGGCGGGGTTTACGGGCGCCACCATGCCCGGTCAATAGGCGGCGGTCCGATAGTTCAACTCGCGTAAATCCCGATCTTTGCTACACTATCCTGCGAACAACCGTCGCGCCCGGTGCAGAACCAGGGCGGGGAGCCGAGACCATGCCCATCGTCAACCGCGTCGCCGACTTGGCAGCCGACATCACCGGCTGGCGGCACGACCTGCATGCCCACCCGGAGCTGCTCTACGACGTCCACCGCACCGCGGCCTCGGTCGCCGACAAGCTCAAGGCCTTCGGCTGCGACGAGGTGGTAGCCGGGATCGGGCGCACAGGGGTGGTTGGCGTCATCAAGGGGCGGAAGGGCGGCTCGGGCAAGACCATCGGGCTTCGCGCTGACATGGACGCGCTGCCGATCGAGGAAGCCAACGACCTGCCGTACAAGTCGACGGTGCCCGGCAAAATGCATGCCTGCGGCCATGACGGCCACACTGCAATGTTATTGGGAGCTGCCCGTTACCTGGCCGAGACCCGCAATTTCGACGGCACCGCGGTGGTGATTTTCCAACCGGCCGAGGAGGGCGGCGCCGGCGCCAAGGCGATGCTCGACGACGGCATGGTCCAGCGTTTCGGCATCGGCGAGTTTTACGGCATGCATAATTATCCGGGCATGCCGGTGGGCAGTTTCGGCATCCGGCCCGGCGCCACCATGGCCTCGGCGGACTTCGTCACCATCGACATCGAGGGCGTCGGCAGCCACGCGGCGCGGCCGCATCTCGGCATCGATACGGTGCTGGTCGGGGCGCAAATCATCAACAACATCCAGTCCATCGTGTCGCGCAATGTCGACCCGCTGAAATCGGCGGTGGTGTCGATCTGCATGTTCCAGGCGGGCAACACCGACAATGTGCTGCCGCAGACGGTGCGCCTGCGCGGCACCGCGCGCAGCCTCGACGCCGGTGTGCGCGACCTCCTGGAGAAGAAGCTGCACCAGGTCGTCGAAGGCACGGCCATGGCATACGGCGCCAAAGCCACGCTCGACTACCGGCGCAATTATCCGGTGCTGGTGAACCACGAGAGAGAAACCGACTTTGCCGCGTCGGTGGCGAGCCAGATTACCGGCGGCGAGCGCGTCGATACCGACCTGCCGCCGATGATGGGCGCCGAGGATTTTTCATTCATGTTGAATGAGAAGCCGGGCGCCTTCATCTGGATCGGCAACGGCGATAGCGCGGGATTGCATCACCCGGCGTACAACTTCAACGACGACGTCATTCCGTTCGGGACGTCGTATTGGGTGAAGCTGGTCGAGACGGCGCTGCCGGCGTAACTCCCGCGTTTCCGCGGGGACAATAATTACTGCACCAATTCGGCTTGCTCTTGCGACGGGACCACCACCGGCACCGTCTGCACCGCGGGCGGCGAGATGACGTTGCTGACGGCCTGGGCGATCGGCGCGCGGCGGCCGAGCAGTTCGGCGAGGCGGGCATCGATGGCGCGCCAATAACCGAAGTCGTTCAGGCGCGAGCGCTCGATCAAGGCCAGCCCGACGGCGGCAATGAAGGGCAGACTCTGGATCACCAGCACGCCCGCGAAAATATTGATCTCGCGGATTTCCTTGACGTTGGTCGCGACCAGCACCATGGCGCCGCTGATCAGCAGGCCGGCGATGATGGCTTCCCAGAAGGCGTGGAAGTCGGCGCTGCGGCGCGAGCCGCCTTTGTTGGTGCGCACAAAGGGCAGGTGATCCTTGACCACACCCGTGGCAACCGCCCGCGCCACCGTCCACTGCACCGACATCGCGGCGATCATGGTGCGGAGCAGGCCGGCTGGGTTGTTGCGCACGCGCGCCCGATAGAGCAGCACGAAATGCGCCACCGATACGGCGAAGGCCGCGATGATGGGGATCGTCAAAATGCGATCCGGCACGGCGATGTCGAGGAAGGCGATGATCGGCACCCAGATGATGTTCAGGATGGCGACGACGACGCCGAGGCTCTCCGCGCCGAGCCAGTTCAACCAACCGAGCGAGAACTCGCGCTTCTGGTCCCGGGTCAAACGGCTCGCGCCCGGCAGGAAGCGGCGCCAATGCTTCTTGACGATCTGCAAGCCGCCGTAAGCCCAGCGGTCGCGCTGCTTTTTGTAGAATTCGAAATTGTCCGGCAGCAGGCCGTGGCCGTAGCGCTTATTGGTGTAGTGGGCCTGCCAGCCGAGTTCGAGCAGCGTGAGGCCGAGATCGGTGTCCTCGCAAATGGTATCGCTCGACCAGCCGCCGGCGGCTTCCATCGCCTGACGACGGATCAGGCACATGGTGCCATGCACGATGATGGCGTTGTGCTCGTTACGCTGCACCATGCCGATGTCGAAGAAGCCGGCATATTCGCCGTTCATCGCCTGATGCATGACGCTGCGCTCGCCGTCGCGGTGATCCTGCGGCGCCTGGACGAGGCCGACATTGGCGTCGAGGAACAACGGCGCGAGATCTTTCAGCCAATCCGGATGCACGACGTAATCGGCGTCGATGATGCCGATGACCTCGGCGTCAGGCGCGGTGTGCTCGATGGCGAGGCGCAGGGCGCCGGCCTTGAAGCCCGCGAGGTTCTGCGCCAGCACGAATTTGAAGCGGTCGCCGAGCAACCGGCAGTGCTCTTCGATGGGCATCCACATCGCCGGGTCCGGCGTATTGTTGACGACCAGCACGCACTCGAAATTCGCGTAGTTCAGCCGCGCCACGGCGTCGAGCGTCTGCTTGAGCATCTCCGGCGGCTCGCGATAGGCCGGGATGTGGATCGAAACCTTAGGCAAGGCGGCGGCGTCCGGAACCAGCGGGGGCGCCGAAATGAGCCGGCGGGGCTGACGGCCGAAGGCGATCTGCGCGATCTCCTCGACGCGCGCCAGCGCGATAATCACCAGCGGGATCAGCAGCACGGTGCCGAGACCGAGCGCGAAGGCCGAGCCCCAGACGAAGTAGTGGCCGTTCCAATAGGCGAACACCGCGGCAAACCACGCGCCGGCGACATTGGCGGCGGCGGCGAGCGTCACCGTCTGCCAGAAGGTGATGCCGCGCGCCGACAGGATCGGCATCGACAGCAGCACGCTCACGAGTAGGGCGATGCCGGCGAGCCGCCAGTGATCGGGCTGGGTGATGATGCCGGACCACTCGAACTTGGGCTGGCGGTTCGCGTCGAACAGACCCCAATAGGGACCGACGCCGCCTTCGAAGATCTTCCAGGGCTGGTCGATGGCTTCGACGATGTTGTAGTCGATGCCGAAGGCTTCGGCGCGCGACACGAAATCGCGCAGCACGACGGCCTGCTCGATGCGGCCGGGCGTTGCGTTCTTGAGATTGTAGCCGGCGCTCGGCCAGCCGAACTCGGCGATGACGATGCGCTTGCCCGGATACGCTGCGCGCAGCTTGTCATAGATGATGATGGCTTGGTCGACGGCCTGCTTGTCCGAGAAACCTTCCCAATAGGGCAGGATGTGCGCGGCGATGTAGTCGACTTGCGACACCAGTTCGGGATGCTCGATCCAGACGTGCCAGATTTCGCCGGTGGTGACCGGCAGTTTGGTCGCGCGCTTGACCCGCTGGATCATCTGGATCAGGTCGCTGACCTTCTGCTCGCTGCGGTAGACGGTTTCGTTGCCGACGATGATGCCGTTGACGTTGCTGTAGCGCTTGGCGAGTTCGATCACCGAGTTGATTTCGCGCTCGTTGCGCTCCTGGTGCTTGTCGATCCAGGCGCCGATCGTGGCGCGCAGGCCGAATTCGGCGGCGATGCCGGGCACCATTTCGACGCCGCCGGTGGACGAATAAGTGCGGATGGCGCGGGTCAGCGGCGCCAGTAGCTGGAGGTCGGCGCGAATTTGCGCGGCCTGCGCTTGCGTTCCGGAATCCGGGTGGGCGGTGCCGCCAAACGGGGCATAGGAAACGCTGGCGAGTTGGCCTTCGACGTTGGGTGCGCTCAGGTGATCCTGCGCGAGAGCCCACAATCCGGCTTGCACGCACGCCACGAGGGCGATCACGGCAGCGACGGTGCGCATAAACTTACAACCAACTGGGGCTGGATGGCAGACCCTTGAACCCGTCCCCTGGGCTCA
>Ga0265314_10004367_pt1 | contig 13163 bp, 13 predicted proteins | sample 4126metaG_FD_203106 | JGI IMG/M metagenome (GOLD analysis project Ga0265314, IMG submission 203106) | Rhizosphere microbial communities from Carex aquatilis grown in University of Washington, Seatle, WA, United States - 4-1-26 metaG | ecosystem: Host-associated > Plants > Roots > Rhizosphere >... | reverse complement strand
AGATCGCCAGCTCGCAATGCGCTGGGCAGGGTCGCAATCGCCGCATGCGTCAACCCCGCGCCATGCCGCTCGACGACCAGCAAGCGCGCTGCCTCGCGGCGCTCGGCGGGATGCTGCGCGATCAGCTCCGCCGGAAGATCGAAGTCGAAGTCCGCCAGCGGCGGCGGCGGCATCGGTGACGCGTCGTTGGTCTGGATATCGTGCATGTGAGGGCGCGCAGGAGAGGGCCCGGCGCTGCCGAGGCGATCGGAAACCATGGCCATAGGCCCTGCGGGGAGTCAACGCGTCGGCGCGCCGCGCATCGGCGCTCGACGCGGCGGGATCGCGGCAGCGCCCGTGCCGGAGCAGGGGCTCGACCGACGGCGCGCGGCGGCCGAGCTATTCGGGCTTGTCGAACGGCTTCAGCATATCCATCGGCAAGGGGAAGATCGTCGTCGAATGATGCTCGGTGGCGATCTCGCTGAGCGTCTGCAGGAAGCGCAACTGCAGGGCGGTCGGATGCTCGGAAATGATGCGCGAGGCCTCCGCCAGGCGGTGCGCCGCCTGCAGCTCGCCCTCGGCGTTGATCACTTTGGCGCGCCGCTCGCGCTCCGCCTCCGCCTGCCGCGCCATGGCGCGCTGCATCTCCTGCGGCAGGTCGATGTGCTTGATCTCGACCGTCGTGACCTTGATGCCCCAGGGATCGGTCTGTTGGTCGAGGATTTCTTGGATGTGCTGGTTGATCTGATCGCGCGCCGACAGCAGCTCGTCGAGCTCGCGCTGTCCGCACACGCTGCGCAGCGTCGTCTGTGCCAGTTGCGACGAGGCGAACAAGAAATTGGTCACCTCGGTGATGGCGCGCAGCGGATTGACGACGCGGAAATAAAGCACCGCGCTGACCTTCACCGAGACGTTGTCTCTGGTGATGACGTCCTGCGGCGGCACGTCGAACGTAATGGTGCGCAGGTCGACGCGCTCCATGCGATCGGCCAGCGGCAGCAGGTAGATGAGTCCCGGACCGCGCGCGCCGACCAGCCGGCCGAGCCGAAACACCACGCCGCGCTCGAACTCCTTCAGCACGCGCAACCCGCTGATCAGCAACATGCCGCCGACCAACACAAACGCCGCGAGCGGGCCGAGAATCATGCTCCCTCTTTCGTCCGATGGCGGCGCACGCGCAAGCGTAGCCCATCGACCGCCAGCACCTCGATGGCGTCGCCGGTCGCTACCGCATCGTCGCTCACGGCGTCCCAATACTCGCCGTGCACGAACACCTTGGTGCGCCCGCCCGGCTCGCCGGCGCGGCGCACTTCGCCGATCTCGCCCAACATGCCCTCGGCGCCGACCGTCGAGCGGGCGCGCTGCGCCCGCACCACGAGCCAGGCGACCACGATCGCAAAGGCGCCGACGGTGACCGCAGCGCCGGCGATGAGGCCGCGGTCGACTTGCAGCGCCGCCTCTGGCGTATCGAACAACAGCAGCGATCCCAGCACGAATGCGACCAGGCCGCCGACGCCGACGACGCCGAACGTAGGCAGGAACATTTCGGCGACCAGCATGGCGGCGCCCAGCCCGATCAGCGCGACGCCCGCCCAGTTGACCGGCATCAGCTGCATGGCCGCCAAGGCCAATACCAAGGCGATCACGCCGGCGACGCCGGGGAAGATCACGCCGGGCGAGGTGAGTTCGACGTACAAGCCGAGCATCCCGGCAAGCATGAGCAGGTAGGCGATGTTGGGATGGGCGAGGAAGTTGAGCAAGCGCTGGCTGACGCGCATCTCGAACGGCAGGACCGTCGCGCCGCTCAAGGCGAGCGCCGTGGACACGCCGTTCACATCGACACTGCGGCCGCTGGCTTGGACGAGGACGTCCGGCACGCTGTCGGCGACGAAGTCGATGATCTTGAGCTTCACCGCCTCGCGCTCAGTGACCGAAACGCTCTTGCGCACCGCCTTCTCCGCCCAGTCGACGTTGCGGCCGCGCTGCTCGGCGATGCTGCGGCTCAGCGCGGCGGTGAAGTTCTCGACCTTCTCCCCCAGCGTGCCGCCGATGTCCTCGCCCTGCCCGCCGACCGGATGCGCCGCGCCGATCGTCGTCCCCGGCGCCATCGCCGCGATGTGCGCCGCCATGGTGACGAAGACGCCGGCGGAGGCGGCGCCGGCACCACTCGGCGCGACGTACACGATCACCGGCAGCGGTGCGCCGAGCAGATCCTTGACGATGATCTTGGTCGACTCGAGGAGGCCACCTGGCGTGTCGAGCTCGATGACGACCGCCGCCGCAGCGCGCGCCTGCGCCGCAGCGATGCCGTCGGCGATGAAGTCCGCGGTCGCCGGATTGATGACGCCGTCGATCGTCAGCAGCAGCACCTCGCGCCCGACGCCCGACGGCGCGGCTGCGGCCGTCGCGGTCGGATTGGGCGTCGGCTGCGCCGCCAACAGGAGCGGCGCCAGCAACGCCAGCAGCGCGGCGCGACGCGACGGCATCAGACCGGCAGCCCCAGCTCGCCCATCACCTGCTTGATGTCGGCCCACACCAAGCGTTTGTCGCCCGGCGTGCGCAGCAGATAGGCGGGGTGAAAGGTCGGCATCACCTTGATGCCGCGGTAGTCGTGCCAGTTGCCGCGCATGCGCGTGATCGGCGTCTTCACGCCGAGCAGCGTCTGCGCCGCGAAGGTGCCCAACGCGACGATGACGCGCGGCGCGATGATCTCGATCTGGCGTTGCAGGAACGGCATGCAGCTGGCGATCTCGTCGCCTTCCGGGTTGCGATTGTTCGGCGGCCGGCACTTCACGACGTTGGCGATGTACACGTCGGAGCGCTGCAGCTTCATGCCCTTGGTGATGATCTCGGTCAGCAGCTGGCCGGCGCGGCCGACGAACGGTTCGGCCTGCAGGTCTTCGTCATGGCCCGGCCCCTCGCCGACGAACATCAGGTCGGCTTCGGCGTTGCCGACACCGAACACGAGGTTGGTGCGCCCGCCCGACAGCTTGCAGCGCGTGCAGTCACCGATGTGCGCGCGCAGCGCCGCGAGCGTCCCGGCGGCGGCCAGGCCGGGGTCCCCGGATGACGTCGCTGCCGGCGGCGGGGCCTGCGCCGGTCGCGCCGCGGCCGTGGCGGCCGCGCGCGGCGGCGCAGCGTTCGGGGCGGACGACTTGGCCATCGCAGCTCCCTCGTCTTCGCGGGGCGACGCCGCCATCGCCGCGCTGCTCACGCGTGCCGCGCCCGGCGCCGTCGGCAACCAGTCGCCGCCGCAGCTGCGCTGCCAGTCGAGCTGCGCCCGCAGTTCCAGCAGCACGGCGTCCAGCTCGGCGGCGCTGTCGTCATCGATCATGCGCCGTCGAGTTAACCACCAAGCGGCCGAGACACCAAGTGCTGCGGCCGAGCATCGACCGAACCCTCAGGCCTTGCGCGCCGCGACGCGGCGCGGCGCGCGGCGCGCGCGCTTCACGGCCAGCGTGCGATCGAGAATGCGATCGGCCACGTCGTCCTTGCTGGCCAACGGCACCTCGACGCGGCCCGACGCATCGATCAACGTCACGGCGTTGGTGTCGACCTCGAAACCGGCGTCGCTGCGGCTGACGTCGTTGGCGACGATCAGGTCGAGGCCCTTGCTCGCCAACTTGCGCTGCGCGTTGGCCAACACGTGGTCGGTCTCGGCGGCGAAGCCGACCACCAGGCGGTCGCCGGCGCGGCCCTTCAGCTCGCCGAGGATGTCTACCGTCCGCTCGAGCTCGAGCTGCAGCGGACCGTTGCCCTTCTTGAGCTTCTTCGCCGCCACCTGGGCCGGCCGATAGTCGGCCACCGCAGCGGCCATGAAGAGCAGCGTCGCCGCGTCGAATTCCCGCGTCACGGCGGCGCGCATCTCCGCGGCGGTGCCGACGCGCACAGAGCGCACGCCGTGCGGCGTCGCCAGCGCGGTCGGCCCGCTGACCAACACGACGTCGGCACCGCGCCGCCATGCCGCCGCCGCCAGCGCGTAGCCCATACGGCCAGTCGAGCGATTGGACAGGAAGCGCACCGGATCGAGCGGCTCGCGATTCGGTCCAGCCGTCACCAGCACCCGTTCGCCGCGCAGATCACCCGGCCCGACGGCGCGCTCGACCTCCGCCGCGATCACTGCCGGATCGGCCAGGCGGCCCGCGCCTTCATAGCCGCAGGCGAGGAAACCGACGCCGGGCTCGATGATGCGCCAGCCCTGCTCGCGCAACGTCGCGAGGTTGGCCTGCACGCGTGGATTCTCCCACATGTGCACGTTCATCGCCGGGGCCAGCAGCACCGGCGCGCGCGTCGCCAGCAAGACGGTGCTGAGCAGATCGTCGGCCAGGCCATGCGCCGCTTTGCCGAGCAGATTCGCCGTCGCCGGCGCCACCACGAGCGCGTCGGCGGAGTCGGCGAGGCGGATGTGGCCGATCTCCGACTCCTGCGTCAGGTCGAATAGCTCGGTCGATACCGGCTCGCCGGCCAGCGTTTGCAACGTCAGCGGCGTGATGAACTCGCATGCGGCGCGCGTCATGATGACGCGCACACGCGCCCCGGCGTCGCGCAGCAGGCGCACCACCTCGGGCGCCTTGTAGCAGGCGATGCCGCCACTCAGCGCGACGACGACGGTCTTGCCTTCACACCGGCGCGCCATCGCGTTGCTCGATTGCCTCGACCTCGCGCAAGCTGATGCCCTCCCGGCCGAGGGAGTAGACGCCCGCCGCGATGCAGCCGATGAACTGGGTGATGTGCACAGCCACGGAATAGGCCAGCGCGGGGCTCTCGTCGATGCCGAATATGCTCAAGCCGAGCACGCAGCCGAGTTGGAAGCTGCCGATGAAGCCCGGCGCCGATGGCACCGACACGGCGATCGCCACCAGAGTCGTCAGCACCAGCGAGCCGCGGATCGCTGGCACGTCGAAATGAAAGGCCCAGAAGCCGAAGGCGTAGACCAGCGAGATGACGATCCACAGATAGATCGACCAGCCGAAGGCGCGCAGATAGGCGGCCGGGCTATCGAGCATGTCGAGGGCGCGGACGAAGCCCTCGGCGAAGCCATACGCCGCGGTCCCGATGTTGGCGGGCGCCAGGTCCGCCAGGCGGCGCGCGATACGCAGCGCGAACCGCTCCTGCACGCGGATCAGAACGATGACCGCCGCGACCGCGACGGCCAGGCCGCTGAGCAGCCAACCCCAGTGACGCACTTGATCCGACACGTGCACCAGCGCGGCCGACATGCCGAACAGCAAGAGGATGGTGAACATGTCGAAGATGCGCTCGAGCAGCACGCTGGCCAGCACGCCGCTGAGCGGCAGCGTCGCCAGGCGCGCCAGCAGCACCGGTCGGATGACCTCGCCGACGCGCAGCGGCAGCACCATGTTGCCGAGAAAGCCGATGTTGGTGGACGAGACGAGCGGGCGCATCGGCGGAATGCCGACGCCGTGCAGGAAGACGCGCCAGCGTTGGGCGCGGATGTACAGCGACCAGATCGTCACCGGCACCATCGCCGCGACCCACCAGTAATTGGCCGACTTGAGCGAGGCCGCGACCATGGCCCAATCCATGCCGCGTAGAACGAAGGCCAGCAGGGCGGCCGAGATGGCGATGCTGAGCCCGATGCGCACACTGCGATTCTTCATCCACCCGCTCCCGTGCCGCGCAGCGATTGCATCGTGCCGTACCCGAACAGCGCGCCGCCGACCACTAACAAGATTCCGCCGGCGCCGCAGGCGTTGCTGTCGAGCACGACGCCGGCTCCCAACATCCAGATGAAATAGCCGAGCACGCGCCAGCCCTTCCCGTGGAGCTCAGGCATGCGACGCCTTGTGCAAGGCGCGGCTGACATAGGCAGTCCGTTGCAACGCAGTCATGTTGCCCAACACGGCGAGCACCGCCACGGTGAGCGTCAACAACACGTGATCGCCGCCGAAGACATGGCCGGCGATGCTGCCGAAGATCGAGCCGAACCCAAGCAGCACGTAGCGCTCCGGGCGTTGCAGCGTGCCGATCTCGCACGGCACGCCGAGCCCTTCGGCACGCGCGCGCGCGTAGCTGACCATGAAGCCGCCGAGGATCGCCAGCAGCACCAGCAAGACGCGCCAGCCGCTCGCAAACAAGACGACCAGCCCCACGTAGCCGACGAACTCGGCGTAGCGGTCCATGACGGAATCGAGAAATGCGCCGCGCAGACTGGCGCCCTCGCCGCCGCGCGCCACCTTGCCGTCCAAGATGTCGAGCGTACCGGCGAACAGCACCAGGAACCCGGCGGTAAATACCAACCCGGCAGCGTAGGCCGCGGCCACCAGCACGCTGACCGCGACCTGCGCGTAGGTGATGGCGATCGGTCGCACGCCGAGACGCACGAACAGCGCGGCGAACGGCTCGAGGTTGCTGAAGTACCAGGCGCGGACGCGCGCGCTCAGCAGGCGCGACCCCTTGCCCTGATCGGCGTCGGCGTGCTCGCGCCAATAGAGGCGCATGCCGATCGCCGCGGTGCCGAGGATCAAGCCGAGATGCAGGAGTGCAAACAGCGGGCGGGACATGATGCGGCGACCGCCGGTTATAACCAAGGGGGATGGGGCTCGCAACGCGCCGCGTCGTGGCGCGCCGGCTCAGCCCACGATGCGCGGCACCGCGTCGCGCTCCGCCGCGATGCCGTCGAGCACGCGTTCGGCAACGACGACATAGGCACGGCTGACGGCGTGCTCCGGCTGCGCCAGGACGATCGGCACGCCGGCATCGCCCGCCTCCCGCACCGCCGGCTCGATCGGCAGGCGCGCCAGCATCGGCACGCCGAAATGCTCGGCCAGGCGCGCCGCACCGCCGCTGCCGAAGATGGCATCGTGCGTCCCGCAATGCGGGCACACGTAGTCGCTCATGTTCTCGATGATCCCGAGCAGCGGCGCGTTGACCTGCTGGAACATGGCGATGCCGCGCTCGACATCGATCACCGACACGTCCTGCGGCGTGGTGACCACGACGCCGCCCGACAACGGCACCTGTTGCGCCAACGTCAGCGGCACATCACCGGTGCCCGGCGGCAGATCGACGATCAGGACGTCGAGCTCGCCCCATTCGACGTCTTTGAGAAACTGGCGCAGCAACCCCGTCACCAGCGGACCGCGCCAGATCACCGGCGACGTGTCGTCGAGGAAGAAGCCCATCGAGATGACGCGCAAACCGAACTTTTCCAGCGGCACGACGCGCGACTGGTCGATGACGCGCGGCCGCCCGCTCAGTCCCAACATGGTCGGCAGGCTGGGGCCGTAAATGTCGGCATCGAGCAGGCCGACGCGTTTGCCGAGCCGCGCCAGCGCGCACGCCAGGTTGACCGCAACGGTCGATTTGCCGACGCCGCCCTTGGTGCTGGCGACGGCGACGATATCCGCGACGCCGGGAATCGCCGTCATGCTCTGTGCTGCGCCGCGCACGATTTGCACGTCGACCCGGGTCACGCCGGGCAGCGCCCCGACGGCGCGTTCGATGTCGGCGACGGTGGCGTCGACGATCGGCGGCGGCAGCGGTCCCGGCATGAGATGAACGACAGCGACGCCGTCGCGCAACGCGACATCGCGCACCAAACCGCCGGCGACGATGTCGCGGTTCAGCCCCGGCGGTCGCACCTCGGCGAGCCGCTCGCGCACCAGCTCGATCGTGCTCATGCCGGTCGGTCCGCGGCCCCCGCCGACGCGCCCGCCGCGACCGTACAGGCGGCGCACGGACACAGCGCGCGCAACGTCTGGTAGCTGTAGATGCCGGTGTCGTGTCCGTCGCTCCATTCGACGCTGACGGCATAGCGCCCGACGAGCCCGAGCTGCACTGGATACAGGGTCGCCTCGCCGGCGCCGATGATCGGCAACGCAGCGCGCGTCGCACCGCGGCACGCGGCGCACGGACAGTTCGCGCGCAGATGGCTGTTCAGGTACTCGCTGACGTGCCCGTCGGCCCACACGATGCGTACCGCGCGGGCGCCGAGACGGCGAATCTCGCTCGGAGGGGGAAGCGTCGGCACATCGGCGAACCTACCGAGTGCCCATCGCGAAGGCAACGCAGCGCGCCGCGGGCCGGTTGCCTTGACAGCGTATCGTCATCTGAAATGATCCGCCGCGTTTATGAGCCTTTCCCGTCCGGCGGAGACACCGCGTGAGTAGTGCCCGCCCCAGCGCCGCCGGCGGACTGCCGTCGCCGGCCAGCCTTGTCGGCGACGAGTTGCGTCTGGTCGAGGAACGTCTGGCAACCCTGCTCGGCTCGCGCGAGCCGCGCTTGAACGAGATCGCGTCCTATCTGATCGGCGCCGGCGGGAAACGCGTGCGCCCGGCGGTGACGCTGTTGGTATTTCGCGCCTGCAATGGGCGCGCGCTGCGCGACGCGGTCGACGTCGCCGTCGCCTTGGAGCTGATCCACTCCGCCAGCCTGCTGCACGACGACATCATCGACGAGAGTCGCGTGCGGCGCGGCCGCGATTCGCCGCGCGCCAAGTTCGGCGTCGCCGAGACGCTGGTGACCGGCGATTTCCTGTTCAGCCGCGCCTTCCAGATCTGCGGCCGCTTCGACGCGCAGCTGATCGACTGGGCCGCCGAGGCCTGCGTCATGCTCACCGAAGGCGAGATCATGCAGGGCCGCTTCCGCCGCAACCCGGCGGTGACGCTCGACGACTACCTGGAGATCATCGCCCGCAAGACCGCTTCGCTGTTCGAAGTTGGCGCGCGCACCGCCGCCTGGCTGGCCGGCGCGGCGCCGGATCTCGTCGACGCCCTGGCGCGCTGCGGGCGACACGTCGGCATCACCTTCCAAATGATCGACGATCTGCTCGACGTCACCGCTGCCGAAGCCGAGCTCGGCAAGCCGATCGGCCTGGACGTTCGCGAAGGCAACCCATCGCTGCCGTTGGTGCTCGCCATCGCCGCCGGCGATGAGGAGACGCGGCGCCTGTTCGCCCGTCCGGATCTCTCCGAGGGCGATGTCAGCGCGGTTCTCGGCCGTCTGCGCCGCTCCGGCGTCATCGCGCGCGGCTACGCGCTCGCCGCCGAGCACGCCGGCGTCGCCCGCGAAGCGCTGCTGGCGCTGCCCGATTCGCCGTATCGCCAGCATCTGCTGGCGATGGTCGATCAGCTGCTCGATCGCGCCGCCTGAGGGTCGCGGATCGGCGAGCCCGGTGCGCGTTCACACCGCCAGCGCGCCGCTGTGCCACAGCCAGAGGTAGGCCAGCACCACGGCGCCGAGCAGCGCGCTCGCCAGCACGTCGGTGGCCCGAACCGGGTGGCGGTCGAGCAGCGTGCGGCGGCGATCCGATTGAAAGCCGCGCGCTTCGAGCGCCATCGCCATCTGGTCGGCGCGGCGCAGCGCGCTCATGAACACCGGCACCATCACCGGCACATAGCGGCGCACGCGCTGCCACAGCGTGCCGCGCTCGAAATCGAGCCCGCGGCAGCGCTGCGCCTGGACCACCGCGCCGGCGCTGTCGACGAACACCGGGACGAGCCGGAAGGCCATCGTCATGGTGAAGCCGAGCTTGTACGGCACGCCGAGGCGGGTCAGCGCATAGGCGAACTCCTCGATGCGCGTGACGGACAGAAAAAGGATGCCGCCGCCGAGGAACGTCACCAGCTTCAGCGCCATCGCCAGGCCGAAGCGCGGCGCCGTGTGACTGATCAGGATCGGTCCCCAACTGAATAGCGGCGCTTGACCGTCCGGGCCGTAGAAGAGGGTCCAGATGAGCAGCGTGGAGATGAAGACCAGGGTGAACAACACGCGCAGGCGGCGCACGTTGACCAGCGATCCAGTTCCGGCGAGCAGCGCCACCAACCCGAGCACCAGCGGCAGGAGCCATTCCGGCCGACTCACCGAAAAGGCGGTGATGAACACCGCCACCATCCCGGCCACCCGCACCAGCGGATGCAACCGGTGCACCCAGGTATCGTTGTCGAGATACAGGTACATGGCTCAGCGCGCCGCGGCTCCGGGCGCCGGCGGGGCGCCGATCGCAGCCAGCAGCTCGTCGACCGAGAGCGCGCTGACGCCGAGCGCGCGGCCGAGCTGCGTCGCATCGGGCAGGCGGAAATGACACTCGGCGAGCAACGCTTCGCGTTGGAACAGCTCGCGCAGCGGCCCGTCGAAGACGATGCGTCCCGCCCGCATCAGAATGCCGCGCGCCGCGTACTCCGCCACCACCCAGGGACTGTGCGTGATCACCACCAGCGCCAAGCCGCGCTGGTTGAGCTGCCGCAGCAACGCCAACATGCGACGCTGCTCGCGAAAATCGAGGCCGGTGGTCGGCTCGTCGAGAATCAACAGCGCCGGCTCCAACACCAGCATCGCGGCGACGGCCAAGCGCTGCCGTTCGCCTTTGCCGAGCAGGAACGGATCGACGTGTTCGCGCCCCTGCAAGCCGACCGCCTCCAGCGCGGCGGCGACGCGCGCGCCGCGCTCCGCCTCGGGCACGGCGAAGTTGACCAACGCAAAGGCCACCTCCTCGCCGACGCTGGCGGCGAAGATCTGCTGGTCGGGATTCTGGAAGACGTAGCCGACGTCGCGCGCGACGCGCTGCAACGGCATGGCGGCGATGTCCGCGTCGCGCAGCCAGACGCGGCCGCCGCTCGGGCGCAGCAGGCCGTTCAGGCACTTCGCCAACGTCGTCTTGCCGGAGCCGTTCTGGCCGATCAGCGCGACCAATTCCCCGGGCGCGATTGCCAGCGACACGTCATCGAGCGCGCGGTGGCCGCTCGCATAGTCGAACGACACGTGCTCGACGCGCAGCAACGCCGCCGCCGGCGCGCGGGTCTCTATTGATGAGGGCGCCCTGCGCGCCACTGCCGGGACGGCGATTCGCGCCGCCGCGTCGGCGATCGACGGCGCCCGGCTCGGCCATCCGAGCGCCGCCGCGATGCGGTCGAGATCGAGCGGGCGGACGCCGAGCCCCGCCAGCCGTTCCACATCGCGCAGCACCGCCGCCGGCGGCGCGTCCGCCACGATGCGCCCGGCGGCCATGATGACGACGCGATCGGCGTGCTGTGTCGCGGCCGTTTCGTGCTCGATCAACAGGACCGTCGCCCCGCGCGCGCGCAGCGCCGCCAGCACGGCAAAGATTTCCTCCTTGCCCGCCGGGTCGAGATCGGTGGTCGGCTCGTCGAGGATCAGCAGCGCCGGCTCAAGCGCCAGGAGCGCCGCGATCGCCAAGCGCTGCTTCTCGCCACCCGACAGGGTGATCGGATCGCGCCCGGCGAAGCCCTGCAGGCCGACCAGCCGCAGCGCCGCGTCCAAGCGCCGCGCCATCTCCACGGGCGGCACGCCGAGCTGCTCCATGCCGAACGCCACCTCATTGCGGACGTTGGTGGAGAACAGCTGCGCCTCGAAGTCCTGCGACACCAACCCGACGACACCGGCGAGGTCGGAGACGCTGCGCGCGTCGATCGGCACGCCGGCGATGCTGATCTGTCCCGACAGGTCGCCGGGTTGAAACAGCGGCACGGTGCGATTCAGACACTTGGCGAGCGTCGTCTTGCCGGCGCCGGTGGCGCCCATGACGACCACGAACTCGCCGCGCCGCAGCTCCAACGACACATCGCGCAAGGCGGCTTGTTGGGCGCCGCGGTAGGTGAAGCTGACCGCGCACAGCGCGGCGATCGCCGGCTCGTGCAGCCGCGCCTGCCGATCCGCCGCGGTCATAGCAGCAGCAGGCCGAGCCCGACGACCGCCAAGCACGGCAGTATACCGACGCCGACCTGTGCGGCGCGCGTGCCGGGCGGCGACGTCACCAGCGCGGCGATCTCCAGATGGCCGGTCGAGATGGCGTTGCCGACGATAAATCCGGCTACCACGCCGAGCGCGACCAAGGCGACGCCGAGGCGCGAGCGCCAGTTCGGCGAGCGCGGCACGGCGACCAGGTCGTCGTAGCGCAGCCCGGCCTGTTTGACGCGCGGATACACGGCGGCGAGCAGCAGCGGCGCCAGCACGCAGGAGCTGACGAAATTGTTGAACAAGACGACATTGCCGAGCACCGAAAACGGCACGAAGCCGAGCAGGTTCAGTCCCCAGCCGACGACCAGGGCGCAGACGCCCGCCGACACCGCGACGACGCCGACGAACGCGACCCAGGCGCGCGCGGTGCGCGGCACCGGATCGCCGTCGCTCAGCGCGCGCCAGAGGTGGTACGGCAAGAACCCGTAGAGAAAGTTGCCCGCGAAGCCGAACAGATCGCCCGGCCCGAGGCCGGTGAAGAAGTCGCCGATCAAATTGCCCAACGCCGCGCCCCACGCCGCCGCCGGGCCGAACAGGAACGAGCACACCACGGGCACGGCATTGCCGGGTCGCAGCTCCGTCACGCCGGGGATCAGCGGCAACACCTTGAACGGGATGAGGAGCGCCGCATACAGCGATGCGCTCATCGCCGTCAGCACCACCAAGCGCGTGTTGCGCCAGAGCTGGAACGTCTCACGCATGGCGGGCTACGGCTGCGGCGGCGCCTCAGGTGCCTGGTGCGGCGGGCGTCGGCGCGGGCGCCGCCGCTTCGTCCGCCGGCGCAGCCGCCAACGCCGCGGCGCTCTGCAGCGTCAAGTGCTCGAACGCGGCGGTGTCCTGACGACCCTTGATCTGGAAGAACGAGAACGGCGCCCCGTCGCGGTGCGCGACGCGCAGCTGCAGCGGTTGCCCGGCCGTCACCTGCTCGGCCGGCACCAACAGTCGCCACGCCCCGGAGAGATCGTTGCCCTGCTGCTTGGGCTCGAACTCCAACACGTACGGACCGCGACTCCAGCGCTGCGGCGTCGCATAGCGCCCGGTGCGAAAGGTCAACGCATACTGCCCGTTGATGAACAGCTCGGCCTGCCCGGGTTGCTCGCTCATCGTCGCAGTGAAATCGAACACCGTCGGCGCCTTGGCCGGCACCGCAGCGGTCAGCCACACGGCCTCGCCGCCCGGATCCTCGAGCGCCTCCCACCACGCCGGCGCATTGCCGCGATAGTCCGAGTACAGCTCCGAGTAGCGGCTCGAGCGCACCGCGCCGCTGAACCCGTCCACCTGCTGCGTCGGCACCTGCGGACTGTCGGCCAGCGCCGGCTGCGCCACCGCCGGGCGCATCGTCACGTCGGTCATGTCCTTGCCCGCATCATCGACGATGCGCGCCGTGAACCACCAGTCGCCGGTGTTCTTGCATACCTTGAGGACGACTTGATTCGGGCCCGCCTCCAGCGATACCGGCCAGCGCT
>Ga0265314_10004366_pt1 | contig 13165 bp, 9 predicted proteins | sample 4126metaG_FD_203106 | JGI IMG/M metagenome (GOLD analysis project Ga0265314, IMG submission 203106) | Rhizosphere microbial communities from Carex aquatilis grown in University of Washington, Seatle, WA, United States - 4-1-26 metaG | ecosystem: Host-associated > Plants > Roots > Rhizosphere >... | reverse complement strand
ACGTCGGGATGCTGCGCCTTCCACAAGAGCGCGCCGGTCAGCGCGTGCCGGAAATCGCGGAACTTCAGGTCGTCGTAATGCTTGGTGATGTCCCACACCGCGACGAACGGGAAGTGATTGGTACGTAGATCGGCCATCCCGATCGGCTGGCCAGTCGTCGGATCGATGCCGGGATTGCAGTTGTACTCGACGTGGCACTGCCCGCACATGAGCTTGGTGTCGGTTTTCTCGAGCAGCGCGATCTTGCGCGTGTAGCCGCGGACACCCATATCCCTGACGTCGATCTTCGTGGCCTTCGGGTCCTTGTGCCACAGCGTGTCTTTCTCCGGCCGCGTCAGCGCCTGGATCAAGCCGTCACGCACCACGCGCGGCTTCGCCGAATGCGGATCGTGGCAGAAAAAGCAGTTCAGCGAGTGGCTGACGTCCTGCGCCATCTCGTTGACTTTCGATGTGCGGCTCCACTTCGCGCCCGGCACCGGATCGCCCAAGTAGGCCCAGTCGAGTATATGGTCCTGCGTCTTGCACGACAGGCACACCGGGTTCGCCGCCGCCGCTGTCCCGGGCTTGAAAGGTTTGTGGTCCTGTCCCGGATATTTGTCTTCAATCACGTCCCACAGGTTCAAGTCGCCGGTTTTGGTCAGGCCCTGCCAGCCGTCTTTATAGGCGTAGCGGCCGCCGAACGAGCGGTCGACCAGCAGCTGGTCGAGCAACGCGAACGTGTGCGAGCGCGGCACGTTGTGCTCTTTCGTGAAGCCGTGCGGCATCATCAGCTTGTCCCACGCCGGATTCGGCGAGGGACCGGTCAGCAGGGATTTTTCCGAGCGCGCGGTCTTTTTCCAGTTCATGGTCTGGAAACTTTCGTACTGGTTCTTGTGGCAGGCGCCGCACGCCGCCAGGTCGGTGCGGGTGACGGGACGGGTCTTGGAATCAGCGAGGTGCTTGTCGATGCCGGTGTGGCACGCCGTACAATTCACGTTCTTGTGTTTGCTGCCGGCGTGAAATTCCTTGATCGGCGCATGGCAGCCGTAGCAGATTTCGACGTCCACCGGTTTGACCGTTGCGCCGCCACCGGCTTTGCCTGTTTGCGCCGCAACGGTAACGCCGGACATTGCCAGCATCAACAAACATGCCGCCTGTGCGGCCGCGTGCCGCCAAATCCGATTGCCCATGCCCCCCCTTGAACTCGGAACGACTCAAGGTCAGTCTAGCAATGCGGGTGGGCGCAACAACCGCTAAATCGCCGTTATTTGATCTAACTCAAATTAAATGCGGAAACGGTTCAAGGCACAACCTGGTCGATGATGATCGCCACGCCCGTCGCTCCGACTTTTATCGGTTTGCTGGCGCCTTGCAAGTCCCCGGTTTGAGGCACGGCGTTGGCGGTTTTCGAAACGCGCGCCCCAACCACAACCTCCGGAAAATTTGACAACTTCATCGCCGGCGACATCGCAAGGCTGTCGTCGAGATGGAATTTGACCGGCAGATCCTTGACCTGGAAGCGCAGGATCGCGAGCGGCATGCGCGGGCCTTCCGCCGCACGGGCAAACACGAACACCGTGTCGGTCGGTGCCGCTTTGCCCGCCAGATTGCGGCTCAACGTGACGCTGCCAGCCACGCTCGCGCCCGCGGCTTTGGATTGCGGCTTGGCTTCCGGTTTCGCCGCGGGCGCCGCTTTGGTTGCGACATTGATGCCGCCCAACTGGCGTGCTTCCTCTATGTTCGACGCCACCTCGCGCGCGAAGTCGGAGCCCGGCTCCGCGCGGCTTTGCAGTTTTTCCCAATAAGCGATGGCAGCCTTGAAATCCTTGCGGTCGAATGCCGCCGATCCCGCCATTGCGAGCGCCTTCCATTGTATCGGATCTATCTTCAGGGCGCGCTCGATGATTTGCAGCGGTTTACCTTCGATGTTGCGGCCCTGCTGCAGCGCCAGCGCATCCGCGTAGTCCGCCAGCACGTCGGCATCATCCGCCTGTATCGCAATCGCGCGCTCGTACGCGGCGACCGCGTCCGCCGGCCGTTGCATGACCAGATACGAACGGCCCAGCATGGCCCAGCCCTTGGCGTCGCCCGGCGATTGCTCCATGCGCGCAGCGAGTTTGGCCACCATGGCCTCGACTTCATGCGGCGTGACTTTACCGGCGCCTTGACCCTCTGCGGCTGGCGCCAAACCTTCCGGCGTCCCGAATTGCCAATACAGCGCAGCTGCGCATAGCGGAATGGCAACCGCCAGCGCGACGGCCGTCCAGCGCGCGGGTGCCGGCGCGGCGGCGGGTGCGACGACAGCATCGCGCGTTTCCTCAATCGCGCGACGCTCCAGGTCCTCCCGCGCCTGCTGGTACTGTTGCTGCGGCAGCGTGCCGGCGGCGAGGTCCGCTTCGAGTTCCCGCAACTGGTCCTTGAGGATAGCCAGATTGGACGTGCGTTGTTGGACGGTAACGGCCGTGTCGCGGCGGCGCAGAAGCACGGGCAGCACCCACGCCAATGCAACTGCGGCCATAACCGCGGCAATCACCACGAATTGCATCATTTACGCTCACCTTCGCTATCGCCGCCAAGCAGCGCTCGCGCTTCTTTCTGCTCGCTGGCCGACAGTTGTTGTTCGTCGACGCGCTGGCGGCGGGATTTAAGATAGTAAAACAGGAAAGCCAGTCCCAATAGCAACAGCGCCGGCGGGCCGAACCACAGGAACAACGTCGTTCCTTTCAATGGCGGCCGGTACAGCACGAAGTCGCCGTAGCGATCGACCATGTAATCGATGATCTGCGAATCGCTCCTGCCCTGCGCGATCTGCTCGCGGATCTGGCGCCGCAAGTCAACCGCGAGTTCGGCATGCGAGTCCGCAATGGTCTGGTTTTGGCACACGAGACAACGCAATTCCTCGGCGAGCGAGACCGCGCGCTTGTTCGCCACCGGGTCGTCGGTGGTCGGCTGCGCGGTTTGCGCGCCGGCTGCCCCGGACAGGCATAGCAGCGCCAACAACCACAGCATTGCGCCGGGCGATCTCATGATTGCTGCAACTGCTGCACCAGGGGCAGGATTTTGTCTTTGAGCGCTTCCGGCGTCACCGGTCCGATTTGCTTGTAGCGGATTACGCCCGCTTTATCGATGACGAAAGTTTCGGGCACGCCGTACACGCCGTAATCGATGCCGACGCGGCCATCGCCGTCCACGATGCTCGCGGTATAGGGATCGCCGAATTGCTTGAGCCATGCAAGCGCCTCGGCGCGCTGGTCCTTGTAGTTAAGGCCGTAGATCGGCACCACATTGCGCTTCGAGAATTCCACCAGCACCGGGTGTTCCTCACGGCACGAGACGCACCACGACGCCCACACGTTAAGCAGCCACACCTTGCCCAGCATGTCTTCCTTGCCCAGCACTTTACCGCTCTCGTGCAACTCGGCGAGTTTGAATGCAGGTGCCGGTTTGCCGATCAGCGGCGACGGCACTTCGCGCGGATTAAGCCCGAGGCCAATGCCGAGAAACACGACCAATACCAGGAATACCCCGAGCGGAATCAGATAACGGTTCATGATGCTATTTCAATAACCGGGGACCGGCTGCTTTGCACCGGCCGGCGGTGCTTCGGCGGTGCGGCGCGCAACTTTGCGATAACGCCGGTCGGTGAGCGCGACAAAGCCGCCCAGCGCCATTATGATGCAGCCCCCCCAGATCCAGACCACGAACGGCTTGCGGTAGACACGCACGCTCCACGCGCCGTCGGCGACCGGTTCGCCCAGAGAAACATACAGATCGCCGAACAGTCCGGTCGATATGGCGGCCTCGGTCATCGGCATCTGCTGCGCGTTGTAGATACGTTTCTCGGGGTGCAGAACCATTAATTCTTTGCCGTCGCGGCTGACGGCGACATTGCCGCGCGAAGCGCGATAGTTGGGGCCGATCGCGTTTTCCACGCCGTCGAAACGGAATGCATAGCCGCCGACCGCGATACTGTCGCCAATGTCCATCCGCACGTCGCGCTCGCTCTCATACCCCTTCACCAGCGTGACACCGACGATGAATACTGCAATTCCGCAGTGCGCAATCAGCATACCGTAGTAACCGCGCGGCTGGCTCGCGAGACGCGCGTAGAGGCTGCCGCTCAGCGACGCCAGCCGCGTCTGCAGATTGAGCGCCGTCGACGTGACGACCCACAACGCGAGCGCGAGGCCGAAACTGACGAACGGCGACCATGCACCAAGCGCAAACGGCAGCACCAGCGCGGTTGCGACGCTGACCGCGAAAGCCCATTTGAGTCGCGTGGCAAGGTCGGGCAGGCTCGCATCTTTCCAGCGCGCGAGCGGGCCTATTCCCATCAGGAAAATCGCCGGCGTCATCAACGGCACGAACACGCTGTCGAAATACGGCGGGCCCACCGAGATTTTGCCGAGATTCAATGCATCGAGAAACAGCGGATAAAGCGTGCCCAGCAATACCGAACCCGCGGCGACAACGAGCAGCGTGTTGTTGGCAAGCAGCATCGATTCGCGCGAGACGAGAGAAAAAGCGCCGCCCAGCCCGACCTTCGGCGCGCGCCAGGCGAACAGCGCGAGAGAACCGCCGATGACGATCGACAGAAATATCAGTATGAATATGCCGCGCTTGGGATCGGTCGCGAACGCATGCACGGAAGTCAGCACGCCGGAACGCACGAGAAACGTGCCGAGCAGGCTGAGACTGAACGCGCAAATCGCGAGCATTACAGTCCAGCTCTTGAAGCCGCCGCGTTTTTCGGTGACTGCCAGCGAGTGCATGAGCGCGGTGCCTACGAGCCATGGCATGAAAGACGCGTTCTCGACGGGGTCCCAGAACCACCAGCCGCCCCAGCCGAGCTCGTAATACGCCCACCAGCTGCCGAGCATGATGCCGATCGTCAGAAAACACCACGCGAGCGTCGTCCACGGACGCGACCAGCGCGCCCACGTCGCGTCGAGCCGCCCGCCCATCAACGCCGCAATGGCGAACGCAAATGCGACGGAAAATCCGACATAGCCCATGTACAGCATCGGCGGATGGATCACCATGCCGGGATCCTGCAGTAGCGGGTTGAGGTCGCGGCCGTCCGCTGCCGCCGGAAAAAGGCGGTCGAACGGATTCGACGTCAGCAGCAAAAACAAAATGAAACCGACGCTGACGAGCCCCATCACGCCGATCACGCGCGCGACCATCTCTTCGGGCAGATGGCGGCTGAACACCGTCACCGCAACCGTCCACACGTTGAGCATCAGCACCCACAACAGCAGCGAGCCTTCGTGCGAGCCCCAGGTCGCCGCGATCCTGTATTGCAACGGCAGCTGCGAATTGGAATTGGTCGCGACGTTCAGCACGGAGAAGTCGTTATGCACGAACGACCACGCGAGACAGCCGAATGCGATCGCCACGAAGGTGAATTGCCCTTGCGCCGCGGGGCGCGCAACCGCCATCCAGGCGACATTGCCGCGCGCGGCGCCGACTATCGGCAGCACGCCCTGCGTGAGCGCGAGCAACAGCGCCAGGATCAATGCAAATTGGCCTATCTCGGGAACCATGTCCGCATCCTCTACTGGGTAACCACGCTTTTTTGCGCTTTTTGCGCCTGCTCGATCGCATGTTTCGCGTCGGGCGGCATGTAGTTTTCATCGTGCTTCGCGAGCACTTCGGTCGCGTGGAATTCGCCGTCCGGCAACAGTTTACCCTGCGCCACGACGCCTTTACCCTCTTTGAAGAGGTCGGGCAGTATGCCCGTATAGGTCACCGGAATGGTTTTCGCGGTGTCGGTGACGCGGAAGTGCACCGTCAGGCCGTCATTCTCGCGTTTCAGGCTGCCCGCCTCGACCATCCCGCCGATGCGAAACGCCTTGCCGCGCGGCGCCTCGTTCGCGAGCACCTGGCTCGGGCTGAAGAAAAACACGAGGTTGCTCTGGAATGCATTCAGCACCAGGGCCGCGGCAATCCCCAGTGCGGCGAGGCCGGCCGCGATGATCGCCATGCGCTTATGTCGGGGTTTCATGTATTCAGGGTGTTCTCGTCTGTCCGGTCAACGCGACGGGCTAAGATTGCGCGTCGATCCTGCGCTGCTGGCGGCACGATTACCCGGCTTTGCGAAATAATCGCGCATTTTACCGGATTCGCATGAGCCAGGCTGCGAGAGTATAGCAACACCTCCCTCACATATTGATACAGATCAAGGCCCAGGAAGTCGGCGCCCCGGACGTGAACAACAAAAAAGCCGGCGCTCGCCGGCTTTTTTGAATGAGACGATCCGCTCTATTTCTGCGACAGCACGTATTGAACCAACGTTTTCAGTTCGGCGTCCGATGCGGCGATCTTCATATGGCCCTTGCCGTCTTTGAGCTTGGCCACGAGGGTCGCTTCGGCTTCCTTATTGTCCTTGTACTTGACCGCGACGTCCTTGAACGCCGGCCCGGCTTTCTTCTTGTCCAGCTCGTGACAGTTCATGCAGTTTTTCGACTTGGCAAGGTCGGCACCCGACTGCGCGTTAGCCGCCCCCGCGAGCAGCATGCCCGCTACAACCACCAACAGCGACATCGATTTCATGCGATCTCCTTGGTAAGCAATTTTGTGCATCGATCAAAAACCGGAAAATCCATGCCTTACGCCTTCACAATCGGTAACGGCCAGACCCGATATCGGTTGACATCGCCATCAAACCGTCCGATGTCAGTCGACGATGCGGACCAGCGCGATATTCGCGCTTTAGAATTTGTACTTGCCCATCAAATATACCATCGTCGTCGTATAGTTCTGGAGGGCAAACGCACCGCTCAAATAGCTTGTGCCAGTCCCCGCGCCGATTGTATTGCGATAGTTGTCATAGGCCGCATCATCATAGCGGTAGCGTTCATACGCGACGCCGCCGGTCAACTCGATCTGCTTGCTGAACTGATACACGTCACGCACATTGAACGTCACTTTGCGGGTATTGTCGACATTCGGCAACGGCTGTAGGCCGGCAGTCGGCAGCGGGCTCGCAAAGTCGTCGTTGCCGTCGGTTACGGAATATATCAGCGAGCCCTTGAGCATGGAGTTCTCGCTGATCGGCCAGTCCGCGCCCATACCGATCGACCAGTTTCTCTCGGTGACTTTGGAACTCCAGTTATAGGTTCCCGCGGTTTGGACGCCGCTGTTCGGATCGAACGAACCGACCACAAACGGCGCCGCAATCGCGCGATGCGATGAATCGTAATTAATGAACTCGGCATCGACGAAGGCCGTCACCCTGAATACCTTCGGATCGCCATACGAGGCGTTCAGGAACATCTCCGCCCTGCGGTCCTTGGTACGTCCCAGCGTTGTGTCCCCGTAGTTGTTGTGCTTGTAAATGTTTTCGAGGCCGAAATCCAGTCCCGGCTGCGGGTTCCAGTCGGCAACCAGCTTGACGAGATTCTGATCGACGTTCGCCAAATCGAAACGCTTGACGAAGAGGTTGAGATATTCGACCGTGGCGCTGGTGATCGACGGGATCGCCTGCGTAAACGACGAGCGTTGCTGCAAATACTGGTACTTCAACCGGCCCGTGACCGTCTCCAGGCTGCTGTTCCTGAGCTCGACGTACATCTTCTTGTCGTCGGTATGGGTGAAGTCCTCGCGTACTCGGTCAGTTTGCGCCCAGTCGAATCCGCCTGACACCTTGTTATTCGGATTCAGCCGATAGCCCAAATCGATGCCCAGATTGGCCTTTTTGTAATTGAACAGGCTGGTCGAGCATGTGGTGCCCGTGCCGGTACCGCACGTGTTGAGGGCTGTGGTAAAGCTTATCGGCGTCGAATTGTTGTCCTTGCGGTTCCAGTTCCAGTAGATGCGCGTGTCGAGCGCCTTGGTCGGGTTGGAGGTCAGCGACAATGACGCGGTCTTGGTCACCATATCACCGTGAAACGTAGACACGTTCGACGGAATGTTGGTGAACGTCGGACCCGCCGCACTCAGGTAACGCTGTTCTGTATCCACGTCGTTGGTCAATGTTGCATAGCTGATCCGACCCGACAGGGTCGATCCCCACGGCAGTTCCTTCAACATGCCGTTGGCGCCCCATTTGTTCTGCAAGCTGTTGGGAACCAGGGTCATGCGATCCGACGGTGCCCCGCCGGCATTGGAAAAAGCGCCGTCCGAGAAATTGAGGTACGGGTTTGCATTGGAAAACTGACTGTGCATGAAGCTGACTGCGAATTGGCCGCGCTTGGACGAATACCCTCCTTCGCCGCCGAAATTATTCGTTTTGTAGTCCACCGGCGCCGCCAGATCGGCAAACGGCCCGCCCGGATTCGAGAACGCGGCGCCAACCAGCTTGGTGCCGTTTGTGATGACCTGATTGGCATCGACCCGCACATACCAGGGCGAATTATTCGAGAATTCAAACAATCCCCCGCGGTTCTCGCGCTTGTAGCCAAGATTAAACGAATTCCAGTTGGCGGGGTTCGTATTCGTGAAGCCGGCCGCATTGCCGGTCGCCGTGAGGTTCGCCGTACCCACTCCGTTGTACGGGGTGATCAGATTGAACCCGTAGTTATGCGCAAGCTGGTTGTCCCACACCTGATATTTGAAAACGCCGTACTTTCCGCCGTTGACGTCGATGTAGCGATCGTCGCGGTTGAGATTTTCGCCGTACGCATTCAAATAATATTGCGTGCCGCGACCCTGCACATCGAACGAGCCGGATACCCCCTGGTTGAGGTCGCGGTATTCATAGAGCTTTGATGCATCCTTGGACTGCACCGAACTGCCAAGCAAACCGACGCCGACCGAACCGGTCAATGTGAACTTGTCATCGTCGTCCGCCGCGACCACGGACGTAATGCACAGCAGGTTAGCAAGCAGAATTACGATTTGTTTGCGTTGCATTCTCAACTCCTATCGGACGAAGTGCTTGCCTCTGTTCGCACCCGCGTTGCTGCCATGAATTTCGTTATGGCAGTTCACACAGGAGCGCGCGATGAACCGGCTATTGGCGGTGCCGCTGAATCCGATATTCCCCGCATACGCGGTGCCCGGATGCTGAGACCAGTCGTGGCAGTCCTGGCACAGTTGCGGCACCTTCTCGTTCAGCAGCTTGGTGTGCGTCGAGCCGTGCGAGTTGTGGCAGGTCATGCAATTTTCCTCGACCGGCGGGTGCTCCCACATGAACGGACCGCGCTTGTCGGCGTGGCAGGTCGTGCACAGCGCATTGACCGACTCGGCGTTAACCATGCCCGGCGACAGCGCGCCGTGCGGATTGTGGCAGCTCGTGCACTTGACCTTGCCCTCCATGATCGGGTGGTGCGAAGTCCGGTTGATCTGGGAACGGATCTGCTTGTGGCAAACCGTGCAAGTTTCATACTCCAGCTGACGCTGTGTCGTTTCAAACGGGCTGATCGTGGGATTCGGATGCTTCAGCGCGATCGTCGAACCAGGGCCGGGCTTACCGTGCAAGGAATGGCAATCGTTGCATGAAACATCATTTTTCTTGTGCTTGCCGGAAGCCCAAAATGCGAGATGACGGTTGCCGGCATGGCAGGTCAGACAAACAGCGGATTTTTGCTCGGCGGGAATCGATTTATTGCCAAAACCAAAAATTCCGGCAACGCCTTTGCCGCCGCCCGCTTTTGCGTGCTCAAGCGCATTGGCATGACAGGTTTGACAATCCGGCCCTTTTTGATTGCCCTGCTGGCCATGTTTCGCGGTTAGATAGCTTGCGACGTACGGCTCGTGACAACCTTTGCAGATCTCGGCTTCAGGCGCAACGGTGCGAACCGGGGCAGCAGCGGTTTCGGCGGCTGACACTGTGGAAGAAGCGAATCCAGCGATTGCGACAATCAACGCAACTGCTGCCGTGTACCCGCACTTTCCGAAAATTACTCTCACTCTGAACCCTCCGATGCCAGTTTTGTGCAAGTTACCAGCATTTAACCGACGAAAAGTTGATCTGCGTCAAACTATTGCAAGACGTAACAGGTTGTAAATTCTATTGACCTATGTCTTTGCGCTGCGCCGTGCAACCCCGATCACAGGCACCAAGTGCGGCGCAGTCGCGACGCTGACCGCGAAAGCCCATTTCAGTCGCGTGGCAAGATCGGGCACGCTCGCTTCTTCTTTCCAGCGCGCAACCGGTCTGATCCCTATCAAAAAACCTCCGGCGTCATCAACGGCGCGAACACGCCGTCGAAATAAGGCGGGGCCGCCGAGATCTTGCCGAGGTTCAAGACATCGAGAAACAGCGGGCAAAGCGTGCCGAGCAGGATCGAACCGCCGCCACGTTCAGCGACGTATTATTGGCGAGCAGCATCGATTCGCACGATAAGGGCGAAAGCGGCTCCGAGTCGCTCCCCTTCGGCGCGCGCCATGCGAACAGCGCGAGAGAACCGCCGATGGCAACCACAGAAATGCGCGGATAAATATGCCGCGATTAGGATCTGCGGTAAGCGCGCGCAACAATATTTGAGAAAAGCAATGGAGATTGATTTGTGTCAACAAACCATTCGTAACATTACGTAACATTCGTCGCACCTGCGTTTTAGGCGCTTTTGAGGAAATACAGCTTTGAAAGTCGCCCAAGGGAAGGTTCAACCGTGAAGCCGAAGTATTCGAACGAGCATGGAAAGGGACAATCAATGAAGCGCTTGCAACGAACAATCCTCTGGTGTGCCTTCATTTTCGGCTTCGGCATTGCCAGCCCGATGTGGGCCGCCGACGCTCCCGCTGAGGGAATCAAGCTGCCCGAACGCGACAAGATGTGCACCGTCTGCCACAACGAATCGTGGCGTACCCCGGTGTTGTCAATCTATCAGACCAAGATGGGCGTGACCGGAGATCCGCGAACCCCCAGCTGCCAAAGCTGCCACGGCATGAGCGAAGGTCACTTGACCAAGGGACCGGGCACGCCGCCGGACGTCGTATTCAAGAAAGGGCCTTTCAAGGTCAGCGACGACCGCACGCGTTCCGCGCAGTGCCTGACCTGCCACAAAGGCACCGCGCGCGCCCGCTGGGACGGCAGCATGCACCCGAACAATCAGGTAGCCTGCAACGACTGTCACAAAGTGCATACGCCGGTAGACCCGGTGCTGGCCAAGAAAACGCAAAACCAGGTCTGCTTCACCTGCCACAAAGAGCAGCGCGCGGCCAGTCTCAAGATTTCGACCCACCCCATCCAGGAAGGCAAAGTCGTCTGCGCGGATTGCCACAATCCCCATGGCGGTGTCGGTCCGAGCATGGTCAAGAAGAATTCGATCGTAGAAACCTGCTGGCAATGCCATGCGGAAAAGCGCGGCCCGTTCCTGTTCGAACACCAGCCGGTCGTGGAGAACTGCGCGTACTGCCACGCGCCGCACGGTTCCAACCTTTCGCCGATGATGATCTCGCGCAGCCCGTTCCTGTGCCAGTCGTGCCATGACGGCCCCCATGCGAGCGATTCCCCGGGAGGTCCGAACTCAGCTGGCATTGGGGGCGGACTTAGCAGCATCGTTAATCCGAGCTCGAGTTTTACGGGTCGCGCCTGCCTCAATTGCCATAGCCAGATCCATGGCTCGAACAGCCCCAGTGGCGGCTACTTGCAGCGGTAATTCTTGGAGATCGTGATGAAAACTTGCACTGCGAACATGAAAGTACGGGCACTGACACTGGCGGTCCAGGGAGTACTGGTCGCGATGTATGCGATGCCGGCCCATGCCGATGACGAACAGGTAGCCAAGCTGATATTGCCGACCAACTATATGGAAGCAGGCGTGCTGTACACGCCGCAGACTTCCGGCAAGTTTGGCGAATACACCGGCGTCAACAAGGATGGCGGCTATTTGAACGGCAACTTCGACATCCGCGGCGGCGACGCCTACGGCGCCGCCAACGGGACCAGACGCTGGGACATTTATGGCACCGATCTCGGTCTGACGTCCCGCACTGTCGGCGCAACGTTTAGCAACCAGGGATTGTGGAGCATCGGCGTCAATTACGACGAATTGACCCATTACGGCTCGGATTCCTTCCAGACGCCTTATCAAGGCACCAATGGGGGAAATGTGTTTACCCTGCCCGGCTTCGGGGCCGCTCCCAATACGCGGGTCCTGAATTCCACGCAACTGGGACTATTTCATCCGCTCGACCTCAGCAGTAAACGCGATAACACGACCCTGAACGGCACCTACGTGCTGAATCGGGAATGGGACTTCAAGTTCGATTTCAACCATCTCGATATGTCCGGCGCCAAACTGGGGTCCGTCGGATCATCGAATTTCGGCGGGGCCGCAAATCAGAAAATTTCGCTATTGCCGATCCCTACGAACTCGAGAACGGAAACCGCCACTGCGGCGTTTAATTGGGCCGGGGAAAAGGGGTATGCGACCATAGCTTATTACGGCTCGTTTTACCGGGATAACTACAACGGCTTCAAATTTGGAACTTTTGCGGATGCGACGTCGGTCATTCAGACGTTTGGCACGCCACCCACCAATAATTATCAGAAAATCAGCGTGGACGGCGGCTATGCGTTTTCGCCGCGGACGAAACTGGCCGGCGGCCTGTCTTACGCATACAACACGCAGGATGCCGCCTACAATTATGACATCACGAGCGTGATGGTAACCAATTCTCCGACGGCATCGCTCAATGGAGCCGTCGCCAATATCCACGCCGACGTGAAGCTGACGGACCAGACCACCAAGGACTTGGCGCTCTCCGCCAGCGTCAAGTACGACGATCGCGACAACCGCACGAGTTCGAATCTCTACAATTCGAAGGCGATCGACGGCGCCAACATCTACAACTATCCAAATACGCCGCTCAGCATCAAGCGAACAGGAGCCGAATTGGCAGGCGATTATCGGCTGGACGCAAAACAAAAACTCCGGCTCGCGTTTAACTACGACCAAATTCAACGCGAATGTAATCAATTTGCGGTGGGCGGCAACATCGTAGCAGGCGGTGGCGTCGGTTACCCGGCGGGCACCAATTGCGTCACCGCAACCAAAACGAAGGACCCGAAATTAAGCGCCACCTATCGCCTGAAGGCCAGCGACGATCTCAACTTCAACGTCGGCTATGTCTACAGCGCTCGCAGAACAGACTTCGATACGAATGCGCGCGCCGCGATGATCAACACCAACTTTACGTTTGTGCCAGCCATTCCAGGCCAGAATGCGGGTGATTACAACGGGTTCCATCCTTTTTTCGAAGCGTCGCGCAATCAAAACATGCTGAAGCTGGG
>Ga0265314_10004362_pt1 | contig 13169 bp, 10 predicted proteins | sample 4126metaG_FD_203106 | JGI IMG/M metagenome (GOLD analysis project Ga0265314, IMG submission 203106) | Rhizosphere microbial communities from Carex aquatilis grown in University of Washington, Seatle, WA, United States - 4-1-26 metaG | ecosystem: Host-associated > Plants > Roots > Rhizosphere >... | reverse complement strand
ATTACCAGCAGGTTGGTCGTTTTCATTAAAGTCTTGGAAGTTCCAATAAATAGATGACTTGGACACAGGGATCCTATTAGGACACCGCAACAATGGTATACGCCTCCTGTCCCAGTGGACTGGCAGCGAAGTTTCTGTTCCGAAAACCGAACAGACTCGTCAAATGGGTTCGGCAGGCTGTGTTCGCCTGGACGCAGCCGGAAGAAACCGCGCCACAACCGCACGCTCCTCCTCTGTGCCAAAATCCGGACGCCCAAGTGGAAGGCCGGGTTCATTGCTTGATCGTAGAATGCCAGGGCGAGGCCAACTTTAAACATGCCCGCCTGGAGTGCGGTTTTCGGTAAGATCTGAGCGCTGCCGGTGCCGATAATTCGGCAAGAGTGACGATAATTCGGCAGAGCCGCCTTGCCACCTCAACCCCGATCAAGTCACACCGGTCCTCCGAGTCCGCCTGCTTCAAGGAGTTAGATCCAAGGTCTTTCCAATGACACAATGTTCGGACACGAGCGATTGCAAGCCGGTCGGCACTGGATCGCCTCTATCAGAACTCTGTCTCTACGCGGCCGCTGCCTTATGCATTTCGTTCATGTAACTCACCATCGCTTGTGTCAACTGCGCATCCACCTCGTCCGCGATACTCATGACATCGGGTAACAGCAAGCTGAAATCCAGGGAGCTTAGATTCTCCTGCAATACCCCAAACAGGGTCACTTGCAGGATTCGCGATTCGTGCACCAGCATCGCAGGTGTGTAGCATTGCATGAATCGCAGCTTACCGTGAGCTGTGGCAGAGATGGAGAAGTCGGCATCGCTGTCTTGGTCGGCCGCGCTGGAGTTGTTCAATCGAGTCACCAGATCTTCCACCAGATGGGGAAGATACCCGGTGCGATCCTCATCGCTAAGCGCCAGTTGATTCAGGTCATCACTCCGCTTTGCCCGCGCCAGCCACTTTTCGATAATGAGGGGTATGCAGCGCTGCAGTATCGCGCCTACTCTTTCCTTGGTTGATCGGACGGACGGCTTCCGATTTAGCATCCTTTCGCGGACGAGTTCGGCGAGTCTGTCGATTTCGAATGGCTTCACCATGATTTCGTCCGCTTGCAGAAGAATAGTGGACACGGCGCTCTGCACGTCGGGGTATCCACTCACCAGCACTGTAAGTGCATCGGGTTGGGAGTGGCGCATCGCCGTGATCAGCGTGAGACCATCGCCGGGGTTCGGCATGTGCAGGTCTGTGACGAGTGCGCTGAACTTCTCCGTGGTGATAAGCCTCAGCGCTTCGGCCACGTTGGCAGCGGCGACCGCTTCAAATCCCTTGTGTTCAAGGGTCGCCACCATCATCCCGCGCACCGCTTCATCGTCATCCACCAGCAGAACTCTGGGCGCGGCGGGTTCTTCGGAGTTACTCATATAGGAAGCCTTTTGGTACGGAGAATGTCTCTTGGCACTGTGCATTCCACTGAGTCGCGGGGGGTGCGGATTCTCCTTCCGGAACAAAACCTAGAGAATCCCACTCTTTACAATACGGCCACCCATATTTGTTGTATGTAGGGAAATTGCCTGAGGCTCGTCCGTCGTTTTCGCCACCTCAGCAATGACAATGGCCGCGATCAGACCAACCAATGCGCTGACTGCGGCCACGAAATGCACATTTACAATCGTGGCATCATGGCTCCGATTCGTTTTCAGAACTGCATAAAATTGAGCAGTTATTGAAGTCACTAACACATCAGCGCAGCTCGAGACCCGGTCACGCTAGAATCTCTCCAGGTTCTCCATGGACACCGTCTGCATCGCCGACCTCCTTACACCTTTCCTCGATCAGTCGCTTCCCGAATCCCAGCTCGGTCAAATATCGATATACATCGATCTATTACTCCGCTGGAACGCCCGCATCAACCTCACCGCCATCCGTCACCCCGAAGAAATCGTAACCCGCCACTTCGGCGAGTCCTTCTTCCTCGCCCGTCACCTCTTCCCCCAAGTCCCTCCAGACTCTGCGTCCATCCCAGCTGCCGAGAGTGCCCCGTCCAAGCTCCGTTTGGGCGGAGATGTTAGGAGTTCCACCGGGTACTGGGTACCGGATACTGGCCACTCCGCTCCGCACGTTCTCGACATCGGATCCGGCGCCGGATTCCCCGCCCTTCCCCTGAAGCTCTGGGCCCCGCATATTCACCTCACGCTCATCGAATCGAATCACCGGAAGACCGCCTTCCTCCGCGAGGTGTCCCGAGAACTTGCATTGACCAACATCAATGTACTCACTGACCGGGCCGAAGCCGTGGCCGGCCGCCAGGACTTCCCCCGAGCCCAACTAGTGACTCTCCGGGCCGTGGAACATTTCGAAAAAATCCTCCCCAAAGCCGCAGCCTTCCTGGCCCCCAACGGAATCCTGGCTCTACTAATAGGATCCGCCCAACTCCCCCACCTGACCACACTAACTGCCCTGAAATGGAGTCCACCAATTCCCATCCCCCAGTCACATACGAGAGTATTATCAATTGGAGAACATGTGTAAAGTGGACAATATCATGTCGTATCGTGGCATAAAGTGGCAATCTAATCCATATAACTGCCATGGCATTGGAACATAGTGGTAATAGTTTAGGATAATATCAATATGAGACACATGAGCAAAAAGTGTTCCACGTGAAACACTTCTACAGGTTTCCTCACTACCCCGCTCAAGCCCAAGCGTTCGATATGTTTCACATGAAACACATCGCAAGAGTGTGTACGCCCAGAAAATGTGCTAAGTGTTTCGCGTGAAACACTCCATGCAATTGCACCAAACTCTGGCATTGATTTCGCAAACGCGATCACATATTCTGGCGCGCTACACGAAAAGAAAGCAAATCATGGGACGTGTCATCGCAGTTGCCAACCAGAAGGGCGGCGTCGGCAAGACCACGACCGCCATCAACCTTGCCGCTTCACTCGCCGCCGCCGAGGTCAACACACTGCTGGTTGATTGCGATCCGCAGTCGAACTCAACCAGCGGGCTGGGTCTGGTAAAGAACCCAGAGCGCATCAGCATCTACGACGTGATCATGGGCGTGGCCTCCGCCGAGGAGGCGCTGCAACTCACCGAGCTCGAACAGCTGTGGCTGATTCCATCGCACAAGAACCTGATCGGGGCCAACATCGAGTTGGTGGGGGCGGAGCGGCGCGAGTATCGGCTGCGCGATGCGCTCGCGAGCTTGACCGAGCGCTTCCAGTTCATCGTGCTGGACTGTCCGCCGGCGCTTGATCTGCTTACTTTGAACGCGCTGGTCGCGGCGGACGGGGTATTGATCCCGATGCAGGCGGAGTACTTTGCGCTCGAGGGCGTATCGGAGTTACTTGACACGATTGAGAGGATACGCGTCGAGCTGAACCCTGGGCTGGCGGTGGAGGGCGTAGTGATCACGATGTTCGATGAACGGACGAACCTGGCGCAGCAGGTGGCGGAGGAGTTGAAAAAATATTTTGGGGAGAAGCTGCTTACGACGACGATCCCGCGGAACATACGGCTGGCGGAGGCTCCGAGCCACGGGCAACCGGCGCTGGTGTATGACGTGCGGTCGCGGGGGGCGGAGAGCTATATCAAGTTGGCGAAGGAGATCCTGGACCGGCAAGCGGGAGTGGTGAGCGGTCCGGGGGAAGCGGCTTAGATTGATGAATGTAAATATTTATGTCGATCGATATATGAAGAAGGGAAAGACTTGATGACTACAGCGAATGCGGCGGTTGATAAGACGGCGGAGAAGGCTGGGACTACGAAAGTTCACGAGAAGCTGGCGGAGCGGAGGCGGGCTTTGGGACGGGGGTTGGAGTCTCTTTTGCCGGGGCCTCGGGCGGTGCTGGCGCCTCCCACTGTTCCGCAAAGTGCGCGGAAGGATGGGGCACCCGACTCATCTTCGGTTTCAGCTTTTTCCTCGGGCGCTGACGGTGGACGGCCGGGGGCGGCCGTCGCTACGCGAGATGAGGTTGGACTTGCGGCATCGCTCGGGCACACAATGCCCGTCGCTCCAACAGACAGCATTGTCGACTTGTTGCAGGCGGTGGCTTCGGGGACGACGGCGGATGGGGAGACGGTGTTTCAGTTAGCGATCGATCAAATCGACCAGAATCCGTATCAGACGCGGAGCGAGTTCGATCAAGGCACTCTTGAAGAACTGGCAGATTCGATCAAGGTGCAGGGAGTTTTGCAGCCGATCGTGGTGCGTCCGGGTAAGGAGGGTCGGTTCGTCCTGATTCTGGGCGAGCGGCGGTGGCGGGCGACGAGACTGGCGGGGAAGACGACGATCCCGGTAATCGTTAAGCGGGTATCGTCGCAGCAGGCGGCGGAGATGACGCTGGTGGAGAACCTGCAGCGGGAGGACCTGAACTGCATCGAGCAGGCGGCGGCGTTCGCGAACTTGAGCACGGAGTTCAAGCTTACACAGGAGGAAATTGGTGCTCGGGCGGGCGTGTCGCGGGAGAAGGTATCCAACTTCATGCGACTGCTGACGCTGCCGGAAGGCGTGATTGGGGCGCTGCAGAAGGGAAGGTTAACATATAGCCACGCGCGGGTGCTGTTGACGCTGCGGGATAACGCACGGATCTGGAAGCTCGCGCAAAAAGTGATGGAAGAAAAGATGTCGGTGGCGAAGCTGGAGGATCTGGTGCTGGGGGTGAGCACACAGGCCGGGCTGAGTGAGCCGAATAAGGGAGGCGGAGCGCGCTGGGTGGATCCGAATGTGAAAGCGGCGCAGCGGTCGCTGGAGACGGTGCTGGGGATGAGAGTGCGGATACGGGATCGGAAGGGAAGAGGGAAGATTGTGATCGAGTATGGAACGCTCGAGGATTTCGACCGCGTGGTGCGGATGCTGAAGGGGAAATAGGGCCAGGTTTCAAAGTTTCAAGGTTCCAAAGTTTCAAGGTTTCAGAGTTTCAAGGTTCCGGGACTACAGGAATGGGTCTTTTGTACGGGCGATATTGTGCGTACAATTATATAAATATATTGGCCAAATTGTGACCGTGTAAAAATTTTTTGCCGCACGCGACGAATTTTAAGTTATTGATAATGCTGAGGGGCAGGGTGTGTTTAAACAGGCACAATCGAGTAGTTTTTGCGCTGTAATTACTACACGGCTCATTATTTGGCGGGCGGGCATCCTGGCAGGATTGTGATCGAGCATGGGTCGATCGAGGATTTTGACCGGGTGATTTCGATGTTGAAGGGGAAATGGAGACGGGTTTCAAGGTTTCGAAACCGATATTCGGCGATGCCAAAGCTTTCGCCAAATGGCTAACTGTCCCACTTGCTAATCCGCCGATTCTCCAGCCAATCACGCAAGAACCCGTAATTTATATACGACTCTTTGTGATCTGTGCCTTTTTCCACTTCCCACTTAGACTAACCTCATCCTATTTCGCCGCGGGCGCGGTGCTGCCTTAGCCACGCAGGTGGCATTCCAGGAAGTCTTCACGGACCCCGATTTGGACAAATGGAGTGCTGCAGACATTGATCATGAATCGGTGGGTTGTGTTGGTGTTGTCGACGCTGGTCGCAGGCCGGTTTGTGGCCGGGCCGGCTTTCGCCCGGGAGGCAACCTTGACCGGTCACACCTACGTCAGCCGGGGGAGTGCGAGCGGCAATTTTGGGGCGCAGACGAATCTGTATGTCGGCAACGGCAACAGGTCGTACTGGCAGTTCGATCAGGCAAGTCTGCCATCGGGAACGACCGCCGGCCAGATCGCGCAAGCTATGCTGCGTATCCATGTCAGCCTTGTGAACATCGCGGGAACGATCAACGTGCTTCCGGCGACGAGCGCGTGGAATGAATTGGGAATGACATTTGCGACTGCGGCGACCGGAAGCACGGTCGCGACGGTCGCGGTTGCAGGGGCGGGAGATTATCTCGTCGATGTCACCGGGCTGGTGCAGGGATGGGTGAGCTCGCCCGCCAGCGACTTCGGCATCGTTTTCACTTCGAGCACCGCTTATGTGGTGCTGGATGGCAAGGAGGACCAGGAGACCGCGCATGCCGCGGAGTTGGAGATCACGTTGGTCGGGCCCCAGGGACCGATGGAGCTGCAGGGACCGGCGAGGAAGGCAGGCACGACGGTCGCCCGGCGACCAATCGGGCCCACGGGGACCACGGGCCCACCAGGACCCATCGGCGTAACGGGTGCAACCGGGGCGACGGGAGACATCGGCCCACCAGGACCGGTTGGATGGACGGGAGACACCGGCCCGCAAGGATTCATCGGATGGACGGGAGACAGTGGTCCGCAAGGGCCGGTCGGGTTGACCGGAGTTGCGGGGCCAACCGGAAACGCCGGCGTGCAGGGACCAATCGGCGCAAGCGGGCCTCGGGGAACAATCGGGTTAACGGGAACGGCTGGCGCAGCTGGTGCAACCGGCGCCCCTGGTTTCACGGGAGCCGCGGGATCGCAGGGGCCCATCGGGTTGACCGGAGTCGCGGGGCTGGCGGGAAACGCGGGCTTGCAGGGACCGATCGGCGCACCGGGCGCAGCCGGGCCTCAGGGAACAACCGGTTCGAACGGACCTCCAGGCATCACTGGTCCAGCGGGAGCGACGGGACTAACTGGCACTGCGGGACCAACGGGGCCGACAGGGCCAATCGGGAATACTGGCGCACCGGGCGCAACTGGACCTCAGGGAACAACCGGTTCGAACGGACCTACGGGCACCACTGGTCCAGCGGGAGCGACGGGACTAACTGGCACTGCGGGACCAACGGGGCCGACAGGTCCAATCGGAAATACTGGTGCACCGGGCGCAACTGGACCTGCGGGCACCACTGGTCCAGCGGGAGCGACGGGACTAACTGGCACTGCGGGCGCAACGGGGCCGACGGGTCCAATCGGGAATACTGGCGCACCGGGCGCAACTGGCCCGCAGGGAACACCGGGTGCCGACGGTACAAACGGTCAAGCGGCCACAGTCACGATTGGTACCACGACGACAGGGGCAGCTGGGACATCCGCGAACGTAACGAACTCCGGCACAAGCAGCGCGGCGGATCTCAATTTCACTATCCCGCAAGGCGTCCCGGGGACGGGAGGCAGCAGCCCGAACGCTGGCATCGCCTTCACAACCGTGGCACGCCGTATGACTACCGAAGAATATGCCAATCCTGTGCAGGCCATTGCAGGATCGGCACCTCCCATCGACGAGCAATTCATCTGGGTGGCGGTGAGCTGCACGATCACGGCGCTGCAGGTCTACTCGAAGTACACCGAAGACTTGGAAGTGGACTTGCAATTCAACCTCTCTGGGGCAGGCGGTTCGACTGGTTCCACGGGCCTGTTCTGCATGGCTCCTGCGAATGGGAATGGCTGCACTGCCACGGGTTCGGTGACTGTCACTGCCGGTAGTTTCCTTATCTTTCATATCACTGAAGTATCTACTGGGGTTGCGCCCACGGGGACCGGCGTGATTTGGACGTCGTTCGGATGCGAATGACACCGCGATTTGAAAACAGGATGGTCGCAATGCGGGTGGGGGAGAATAACATGGCACGCGTCGGAGATGGTTGGACGAAACTCCGGCGACAGCGGTTCTTGTCCGGCTGGGCCTGGGCAAGCCGCGTCTCTACGAAACTTTCGTTTTTCGTTAGCTGTGAAGTGATGCCCTGATACGAAGCCTTCGCTTCTCCTGCAACCTGGTGGGGTGTGGCTTGGCGCGGACACTAGGAATCTCAGGAGTAACAAGTGGGATCAGGTTGCCAATTGGACTCGCCGATTGGCGCATGCGCGTCTCATTTGTTCGCGAAAACAGCCTTAGAGTTCTAGGGAAGCTCTGATCAAGTGTCGGCAGAAAGCATAGACCCCAGGGCACACAGGGGTGCACGGAGGACCCCAGGGCCTTAATCAGAACTTCCCTAGTTCCTCGGGAGAACTTCCTGCAGCGGGGAGGGCCACTTCTCGAAAATCGCGAGAAGTGACGCACCCAGGTAGTGGCTCAACTTGAAAAATCCATGGCCACGATTGAGCCACTGCCCGCACCCACTATCGCTTGACCGCCTAGGTTTTGTTATTGTCTCAGGGGTGTGAGGGGATATGGGATTCATTGATGTTTTGTTTGGACGGCCTTTGGCCTCTTCTGAAGATGAGGGGCAGCGGATTACTCCTTCTCAGGGGATTCCTACGTTCGGGCTGGATGCTTTGAGTTCGGCGGCTTACGGGCCGGAGGCGGCTTTGACGATTTTGCTGCCTTTGGGGTTGCTGGGAGTCCGGTACATTGTGCCGTTGACGGCGGCGATCATTGGGCTGCTGGTGATTGTGTTTTTCAGTTATCGGCAGACAATTGCGGCTTATCCGATGGGCGGGGGATCTTATACCGTCGCTCGGGAGAATTTGGGGAGCGGGGCGGGAGTGCTGGCGGGCGCGGCTTTGATGATCGATTACCTGCTGAATGTGGCGGTGGGAATCTCGGCGGGAATCGGAGCTTTGGTTTCCGCGGTGCCACGGCTTCAGCCGCACTCTTTGGCTCTCTGCCTTTTCGTGCTGGTTATATTGACGGTCGTCAATCTTCGGGGGGTGAAGGAGGCGGGATCGGCGTTTTTGGCTCCTACATATTTGTTTGTGGGAACTTTGGCGGTGGTGATCCTGATTGGGCTTTATAAGGTGGTGGCATCGGGGGGACATCCGGTGGCGGTGGTGTCGTTGGGTGCGGCCGAGCCGGGGCTCGCTCCGTCTCTACGGGTAGTCAGTGTTTGGATCCTGCTGAAGGCGTTTGCTTCGGGGTGCACGGCTTTGACGGGGGTGGAGGCGGTCAGCAACGGAGTGCAGGCGTTTCGGAAGCCGGTGGTTCCGGCGGCTCGGGCTACGTTGACCGCAATCATTGCGATTCTGATCTTGCTGCTGGGGGGAATTGCGGTGCTGGTGAAGTATTACGGGATCATGGCTACGGATCCGGGGGCGGCGGGATATCAGAGCGTGTTGTCGCTGCTGACGGCGGCGGTTACGGGCAAGGGAATTTTTTACGATCTGACTATGTTCTCGGTTTTGCTGGTGCTGTGTTTGTCGGCGAATACTTCGTTTGCGGATTTTCCGCGGCTGTGCCGGGTAGTGGCCCGGGACGATTATCTTCCGCATTCGCTGACTACGCGGGGACGACGCCTGGTGTACTCGGAAGGGATATGGGCGCTGGCGATTCTGGCGGGGCTGCTGCTGATTCTGTTTGGCGGGGTGACGGACCGACTGATTCCTTTGTTTGCGGTGGGTGCGTTTCTGGCGTTCACTTTGTCGCAGGTGGGGATGGTGGGGCATTGGCTGAGGACGGCGTCGTGGACGGCGGCTTGGCATAGCATCCTGGTGAACGGGCTGGGGGCTTTGGCTACGGGGATCACGGCGCTGGTGATCGTGGTGGCGAAGTTCGCCGAGGGAGCTTGGGTGGTGGTGCTGCTGTTGCCGGCGGCGGTGGTGTTCATGGGGAGGGTGCGGCGTCATTATGAGCAGGTGGCGGTGGAGACGGCGTTGACTGGCAGCGTTGCGGATGCGCGCGAGCTGGCGCCGCCGATTGTGCTGGTTCCGGTGGATCGATGGAATGCGGCTACGGAGAAGGCGGTGCGATTTGCGATGACGCTGTCTCCGGATGTGCAGGCGGTGCATGTGACGTGCGAGGCGGATGAGAATCGGCCTTCGTGGTTGAGCGAATCGCCGGCGGGGACGCGGATGCCGAAGCTGGTGACACTGGCGTCACCGTTTCGGCTGGTGATCCATCCGATTGTGGATTATGTGTTGAAGGTGGAGAAGGAGAATCCGGAGCGGACGGTGGCGGTGGTGATTGCTTCGATGGTGGAGCGGCACTGGTATCACTATTTTCTGCACAATCAGCGCGCAGACATATTGACGGCGCTGCTGCTGGTGGGTGGGGATGAGCGGATCAATATTATTAATGTGCCTTGGTATTTGAAGGCGTAGAACCCAGTACCTAGTACCTAGTATCCGGTAAAGCCAAAACCCAATTCGCTGAGGCGGTGTTGGGAGCAGTAAGCTCAGATCCCAGCGCCTTTTAGTTGAGTGGGGGCAGGCCAATTTTGGCTAGCAGTTGATCGAAGGCCGGATCGCTGCGAAGGCTGGCAAAGCCCTGGTCACAGCTCACACCCAGCACGCGTTCGTCATGCGACTGAACGCAGAGTGCCAGGTACTTGAGCGCTTCGCGCTTGTTGCCGAGACGAGCTTCGGTCCGCGCCAAATAATAGGGTGACGTCTTTCCCTGGGCATAGAGCTTGATCTGCTCCGAGAGTTGCGCTTCGAGCAAGCCGCGCTCGCCACCCTGGGCGAAGCCTTTCGCAGCCGCTTCGGCCGTCGACAATTTCGCGGCATCGTTGGTCAGCAGCGCTTCCTTTTTCAGCTCCGCGATGTAGTGGGGATAATCGCCAGTGTCGAAATACGCAAGGCTCAAGTAGCGGTGAGGAGAAATGAAATCCGGCTCGGCGGTCTCGAGTTGTTGCAGCAATTGCAGGGCTGGTTGGCGGCGTCCCGCAGACCATAGCAGTTCGCCCTTGTCGGCGAGGATGGAGGACGAGTCCGGGGCAAGTTTGCGGGCCAAGTCAATCTCGGTCAGGGCTTCATCCTTGCGGCGAAGGGCATGCAAGAAAGTCGCATACCAGTGGTGGGCTTTCACGTTATTGGGATCGAGATCGAGGGCGCGGCGGAATTCCTTTTCGGCGTCGGGAGCGTCCCACATGCCAAAAAAAGTGACGAACGCCAGCGAGGCGTGCGCTTCGGAGGACTGTGGGTCCAACTCAACTGCCTTCCTGGCCGCCGCGAACGCCTTGAAATAGGCTTCGTTGCCGGGCATGGCGGAGAACTCGCGCAACAGGTTGTAGCAGTCGGCGAGCCCAACATAGGCGTTCGAATAGTTGGGGTCGTGGGCAATTGCCTGGGTGAAGGCATCGACGGCCTGATTGAGGCTCTCGGGAGTGCGCTTGTTCCAGTAGAAACGGCCTTTCAGGTAAAGATCCTCGGCCTCGCGATTCGCGGATTGATGTAAATCCCAGGCGGGAGTTGGACTGGACTTCGCACTCGCTTTGGCGTCGCGATCGCCGGGACGGAAGATCCACAGGGCGAAGAGTAGTGCCAGTACGACCGGGAGAGCAAAGACGATCTTCCACCAGGGAGAGGGGCTGGACGGCGGCGCTGGCTCGGGGGTCGACTGCTTTTCGCGCGAGTCTTTTTTCCGCGACACTTTTTCCCGCGACGCTTTGTCCTGCGAGTCTTTCTCGTGCTCCTGCTCCTGCGATTCTTTTTGTAGCGATGCTTGCGGGAGCGGCTCAACGGGATGGATGGGGCCGATCCAGCGGTAGCCGCGGCGGTCAATGGTCTCAATAAAGATGGGATTGTCGGCCGCGTCGCTCAAGGCGTCGCGCAGGCGCATGACGGCGCTGCTGATTCCCTGCTCAAAATCCACAAAGACGTTGGGCGGCCAGAGTGCCTGACGAAACTCCTCGCGAGTGATGACTTGTCCGGGACGGGACAGCAACACGGTCAGCATGCGAAAGGGTAGATCTTGAAGACGGACCCTGACGCCGTTGCGCCGCAGTTCGCCGGCGCGGAGGTCGGCCTCGAACACACCGAAGCGAACGAGTGCCGGAGAAGTCTGTGCAGAACCCATAGAGTGGTCGGCGGGGGAGCCTGTAGTTTACCACTGACCTCACATGGGAGGGAACGGCGCTCGTGGTCGAGCAGGGCGGCGTCCTGCTAAGCAATCAGGTGAGCAATAAGTTCGCTTACATACCTGCAAATAAATATGTTATCTCGCCAGATACGCACCAGCCTCCCGCTAGCTGCAGACCATTGACCGAAAGGGCGTTTCCGGGCGAGAGTCGCCCGCAGATGTGGGTGGCAGGTCCCCCCTCGAAAAGAACGACCCAACCGCAACGCTTTAGTCGTAGCTCGTAACTCGTACTCAGGAGACAAAACAAATGAATTCGAATCGTCAAGGTGCGCGCTCGCGCCTGATTGCGATGATGCTCACCATGCTCGCCGCTGTGGTTATGAGCGCCGGAGTGGTGGTTCCGGCGCAGGCACAGACTTATGCCGTTGCTTTTCCGGCGCCCACTACTTTCGCTTCGGCCTCGAACCCCACTTTCTCAACCGTGGCCGTTGCCACCGGGGACTTCAATGGGGATGGCAAGCTGGATGTCGTCAATATCGATAGCGCTTCCAACATTAACGTGATGTTGGGCAACGGGGACGGTACGTTCCAGGCGCCGATCACGCTCAATATCGCGACTGCTAATTTTTTCCCAGAAGCCATCGCGGTGGGCGATTTCAATGGCGACCATCTGCTCGACCTTGCCGTGTGGGCGGTAAATTCTACGACCGGCAACTCTGAGGTACACATCTTCCTGGGCAATGGCGCCGGCGGGCTCACGTACAGCAAAACGTATTCCGCTCCAAGCAGCAACACCTTCAATCCCGGACCGAACAGTATTGTCGCTGCCGATGTCAATGGCGATGGCAAACTCGACCTGGTCGCCGCCACTCCCAACAACGGCGTGTATGTTTTTTTTGGCAATGGCGACGGCACCTTCCAGACTCCGGCGAACTACGGCTACGATCGCACCTCTGGATGCTGCAACGGCTTAGCTGTCAGCGACCTGAATGGCGATGGTAAGCCTGACCTTGCACTTTCCGTGAACGATGGAATCGCCATTCTGCTGAACAATGGCAACGGCACGTTCGGAGCGGCTACCTACTATGCTTCCGGGGTTGCGGGCTCCGCACCCGGTGACGGCATTGCCGTCGGCGACCTGAATGGCGACAAGAAGCCGGACGTGGTGGTCACCAACGAAAATTATGGCGTCATCGTCTATCTCAATCAGGGAAGCGGAACTTTCGCAGTCAAGGGCACGGTCGGCGCCTTACCGGTGGGCGCCACGAATAATGTTGTGCTGGCCGACATCAACAACGACAAGAAGCTGGACATCATTGTGCCCGACGGTTTTGGAGACGTCTTCACGTTTTACGGGAAAGGCAATGGCACCTTCACGGCTGGCCCAGCATACCCGCTGCAGGCTTGCAACGACTGCAGCAATTTTCTTGCTGCTGTAGGCGATTTCAATGGCGACGGTACTCTCGACCTGTTGGAGTCCAACGGTATAAATACGAGCTCGGTGTCCCTGGGCCGCGGCGATGGCACGTTCCAGACCAGCCAAATTCACGAT